>Ga0302165_10000003_pt1 | contig 390392 bp, 354 predicted proteins | sample I_Fen_E3_2_FD_193499 | JGI IMG/M metagenome (GOLD analysis project Ga0302165, IMG submission 193499) | Peat permafrost microbial communities from Stordalen Mire near Abisko, Sweden - I_Fen_E3_2 | ecosystem: Environmental > Terrestrial > Soil > Wetlands > Permafrost | place: Sweden: Abisko...
TTGCGTTGTCACTTAAAAACCTCCTTGAAGTATTTCGAGTCATCTCAAAATACTGTATATAGTAATTTGAGTCATTTTCTCATAAAACAGGAGGTATTTAAATCCACGGTGTTATTTGACGGTTACGATATTTTATTTCCTGTAACATAGAAAGTCTTTTTTTATAACTATTTGTAAAATTAGTGATTGGCATATAAAAATATTGTAAGTTCAGAAATCCTGAGAAAAGAATATGGAAAAAAATTGTCTTTTTAGTTGTGAATTGCATAATATCATGTATAATGAATCCTAAAAACGCAAGGAGAATAAGAATGGAAGCAGTTGTATTTGATATGGATGGTGTTATTTTTGATACAGAGAAGTTGATTTTAAAAAGCTGGGAAAATGTTGGAAATCAATTTCATATAAGAAATACAAAAGAAACATGCCAAAAATGCTTTGGAACAACAAATGATGTATCACGTGAAATTTTCAAAGTGGAATATGGACAAGATTTTCCCTATGATGAATATAAAGAGCATGTAAGAAAACTCTTTAATCAGTATCTCAAAGAGAATGGGATGCCATTAAAAGAAGGCGTAAAAGAGATTTTGCAATATTTAAAAGAAAATGGCTATAAAATTGGATTGGCATCGTCCACAAGAACGCAAATTGTGAAGGAAGAATTGGAAATGGCAGGAATTAAACAGTGGTTTGACATTGTGCTGGGTGGAGATCTTTTGAAAAATAGTAAACCAGAACCGGACATTTATCTGAAGGCATGTGAAAACTTAGGAATTGAAGCAAAAAATGCTTATGCAATTGAAGATTCCTATAATGGAATCAGATCGGCTTTTCGTGCTGGAATGAAACCTATCATGGTAGTAGATCTACTACCACCGACAGAAGAAATGAGTGAAAAAACCGTAGCAATAAAAAAGAACCTTTTTGAAGTGATAAATCTTTTGGAAAATAGCAAAAAAGCAAAACAAATAGTACAAAAGTAATATATGAGATAGCCATAAATCCCTAATTTGTGCATTTTCTGTAATATAATAACTGCATTGGAAAAGACAATATTGTATATATTGCGTGTTATTTTGAAAAAAGCTATAATATATATAAAATATTACAAAAAGAGGGCTTAAGGATGAGAAATAAAAGACAAAAAGGAATCGGCTTTTTTCAGTCAATTAGTTTTAAAATGTGTTTAAACGTTGCAGTAGCATTAGTAATATCATCAACAATTTTATCAACCATAATTTTGTCACATTATAAGTCTACAGTAGGCCAGCAGGCCGAGTACCATATGGTCGACATGGCAAAGTGTTACCAAGCAGAATTAGATAATATTTTAGTGAGTAAGTCGGGAAATATAAAATTGTACGAAACACTTCTTAAAAATGCAAAGGTGAGTGGAATTGAATCTTCCTATGTTTATCTGGTAGATGCGAAAGGTGTTATGCTATATCATCCAACAGCTGATAAAATAGGCAAGCCAGTTGAAAATGAAGTAGTAAAGAAGCTGGTCAGACAAATACAATCGGGTAGCATACCGAAAGCAAATGTAACGGCATATATGTTTAATGGACAAAAAAAGTATGCAGCATATTCTGTTTTGTCTAATAATGATATTGTGGTAGTATCTTCTGACTATAAAGAAGTATACACACCAGTTACATCGATAGGTACATTTTCAGATATAATTCAAATCCTTGTAGTACTTATCATGACATTTTTTGCATATATTGTCAGCATATATATTGTGCGGCCACTATCGAAATTGACGGATGTCATTCAAGAGACATCTAAATTACGTTTTAAAACAACTGGACAGATATCTGCATTATATAAAAGAAAAGATGAAGTAGGAGCTATGAGCCGGGCATTACATGAAATGCGGAATAGTTTAAGAGACATTGTAAACAATATTGATATATCCTGTGAAAATTTAAAAAATAATACACAACTTTTAAGTCAGAGCAGTAATGAGATAAATCAGATTTGTACCGATAATTCAGCAACAACCCAGGAACTTGCAGCTGGGATGGAAGAAACATCTGCAACAACAGACACTATTAATGAGCAAATTGTTGACATGAAGACAGAGGCAACACATATTTTTGAATTATCAGGAAACGGTACAACGTTATCCGCAGAAGTTATGAAACGCGCAGAAAATATGAAGAGCACAACACAGGAAGCTGGAAATAGAACCTCATCCATGTATCAGGATGTCAAAAATAAAACAAAACAGGCAATGGAAGAATCCAAATCTGTAAATAAAATCAATGAGCTTACAGAAGCAATTATGGCAATATCGTCTCAAACTAGTCTACTTGCCTTAAATGCAAGTATAGAAGCTGCAAGAGCAGGTGAAGCGGGCAGAGGATTTGCGGTGGTTGCAACTGAAATCGGTAATTTGGCAAATCAAACATCAAAAACAGTAAGTGATATTGATTCTATTACTGCTGAAGTAAGAAATGCAGTAGATAGTATGACAAATGGATTGAATCTGTCAACAGAATTTTTGGAAAATACAGTATTGAAAGATTATTCAAAATTCAATGAAATTGGTGAGCAATATAAAGAAGATGCTGATATTTTTAAAGAAGAAATGCAAAAAATCGAGCAATCTATAAAAATATTAGTTGATAGCATGGATTCTGTTGCATATGCAGTAAGCGGAATTGATGATACGATTAATGAATCTGCAAGAGGGGTAAACGATATTGCGGAAAAGACAGCAGATGTAGTAACAAAAACGTCTGAAAATTATGATTTGGTTTCTGAAAATCTGGAAAATGTCAAAAACTTACATACAGTAGTTCAAAAATTTGAATTATCGTAAATAAAGGTAGACAGCTAATAAAAAGTTTGTATTTTAAAGCATATACAAGATAGAATAAAACCTCATGAAATGAAAATCCCAAAAAAGGCGTTATCTTAATGGATAACGTCTTTTTTTTAAAACAAGAATACAATACATGTATTTTTCTAAAGTAACTAAATTAAGCCAGAGAATCAAATACGCTTCCAACACCAGTTGATGAAGCAACAGCACTTGTAACAGCAGAGGTGACTGAAGTAGTAGCTGAAGTGTCAGATGAAGATGAATCATCAAAAGAGGTGGAAATAACTTTATGGCTTTGTTCGTATAACTGTATCTTGTGTGCATAATTTTCAAGAGAAGATGAAAAATCACTATCAGAACCGAAAAGTGCTTGAACCTTAGCTACTTTGACGCCAGAAAGAACATCTTCATCAACAGATAACTGCCCATTATCTTTCATTGTGATTCCCAAGTTTCCAAAAGTGTCTGAATTATCCTGAATTAACTGTTTGATTTGTTTCCTTTTACTGGAAACATACTGATCACTTGAATCAGAAGTGGAATCCATTAAATGATTAAATGTTGTAATAGTGGCAGATAAGCTATTATAAATATCTCCTCCATTAGCAGATGTGAATGTAGTGTTTTGAAGACTTTTTAGTGCCTTACGTAAAGCAGTAGCATCAGCTGTTGTTAAATTATTTTCACTTAAATCTTTTCTTGAAGACGTAGTCTGTGCCTGATGCCAAGAAGAATAGTATTTATTTAAATAAGAAGATATAGATAAGTTTGCATCAATAAAAACGCTCATGGACATTTCCCCCTTATATTAGTTCTTTTATATATTTCGGATGTATCGGAAAAAAAATTAGTAAAAAAGAATCGAAATTTATAAAATAATATAAATTCAGGATAAAAAAATGTGTTGTTTCTATGAAAAATTAAAGTTTTTCTTTACGAAAACTTGATTGATATTGAATTTGGTTATATAATGAATAATATGTTTCGAAAATATTACAAAAGATGTAGAAACATATTTTTTTTGTTTTAAATAATAAAACAAAATATTGTAATAAATAAAAGACGACAATGACTTAAAAAATTAAAACAGAATAGAAATTAATGTGTAAAGAGAGGAATTAAAGTAATGAAGAAAAAAGTAATATCAGGTATTCTGGTAATAAGTATAGTGGCGGCAATGGTTTCTGGATGTGGAACAAAAGATTCAAAGTCCACAGCTGTTAAAGGAACAGAGAATACAGTAGCCTCAACAGAAAAGGAAACGTCTGCAGCAACAGTGCCAGCACATAAGGTAGGGGAAACATACACGCAGAATATAAATGGGACAGATGTTTCGTTTACGGTTATGAGTTTTGATCGTGCAGGGGTAGTTGCACCAATACCATCTACATTATTTGATGTAACACGTTACCGTGGAGGTGTTGCATCAGAAGATGACTGGAATAATTATATTATATGTGAACCTTCCATGGCTGGATACCAGTATTATGATGGAAAAGGATTCTTTTTGTCATTTGCAGGATATATTGTAGGTGATAAGAACAGCATATATACAAATAGTAATGGCAAATCTAATATTACAGATTCCGTAACTTTAAGCGATGCCCAAACAAAGTGGAAAGGTTCCAGCGATGCATTTTCCTTTACGAGCGAGCCTTCCATCACAAAATATGATACAAAAACATTATCGGTATCATTTGATACTCCGCTTACGAAATCAGCAACAATTAGTGGAAAAGCTTATTCACATACATGGCAGGGTGAATATTATGCATTGAAAAATCAAAAATCGGAATTAAATTTTATATTGGGAAATGCAACAATGGATCAGGCTACGGTAAAGGCAATTGGTGATTATATGGTTTCTCAAATGACATTTGAAGATAAAGCACAGGTATCGGCAGGTAACGATGACAGCAAAAGCAATGTTACTACATTGCATGCAAATGGTGGAGATGTATCATTAAACTATACAGATGCAGACGGACTTAGTTTTTTAACAGATAATAAGTATTTTACATTTGATTATAAAAAAGATTTAATGGAATCAAAAACACAAGGATTATATCGTAATGATAGAGCTTTCTTATATACAAGGACAGGAATTTCGGGTATATCAAATGAAGCATTGGCAACCATAACAGATATGAACTCTGCAAAAAGTATTTTTGGACAATTAGGTCTATACAATTATGCGGGAGACAATTTCAAAAAAACAACCGTTGGAAGTTATACCTATATGACATTTGAAGGACCATTTTCAGTGGATGGTATTAATTATCAGGCAAGATATGAAGTAATGACGAATACCATTTCTTCATATGTGTTTGTTTTAGGATTTAAATCAGATGGTGGAGATTTGACAGAACTTAGAAATACAATTTCGGATAGTTGTCGTATAAAAACGTCTAAATAGAATATAACATGGAAAAAAGAAAGAAAACAAAAACAATTCAATTACCAAAGAGATTTGATGTATTAAAGGGAATATTTTTACTGATGACATTTTTTAATATAGCTTCATGGTACTTTCCAAAGGCAATCAATTGGTACAGAATGCAAGTTTTTCCAGTTTGGACTAATACCCTTGCCAGAGTAATGTCAGTATTTCCCTTTTCAGTGGGGGAAATACTGATATACACTGGTATTTTTTTCCTTATAATTGGATTCTTTCTTTTTTGGTGCTATATTTTAAAAATAAAAAGAACTAATAAATTTGGAAAAGTATATTTTGAAATTTTGTGCTGGATTCTATTATGGGTGTATTTAACAGAAACTTTGAACTGCTTTGTGCTATACCATGCAACAACAGTAGAACAGCAGTTTTTTGATAATAAGACATATTCAAATCAGGAACTTTTAGCTGTATATGAAGAATTGATAACACAAGCAAATGCATTATCTCTTCAAATGCAAAGAGATTCAAATGGAAATGTTATCTATCAAAGAAATCAGATGTATCAAGAATGCAAAAAGGCAATGAAACATTTAGGAAGAAAATATCCATATTTATCAGGATATTACCCAAATCCAAAACCGATTATCTTTTCTGATTTTATGAGTCAGCAGTATTTATGCGGAATTTATTTTCCCTTTACGCTTGAGTCAAATTATAATACAACAATGTATATTATGAATGATCCAGCAACAATTTGTCATGAGTTCTCCCATTTAAAGGGAGTAATTTTAGAAGATGAGGCAAATTATTTTGGGTTCGCCGCATGCATCCAATCCCAAAACAAATTCTTACAGTACAGTGGATATCTGAGTGTACTAAGTTATGTAGGGCAGGAAGTAAAAAAGAATGCAACAGAATCGGAGATTGCCTCTCTTACAAAAGCCAATGATTATGTAAGAAAAGATATTGTTTTTTTAACTAAGGATTCTTGGAATAAAGTAGAAAAGAAAGCCGTAGTATCTACTAAAACCGCGAATGCAGTAACAGATAAATTCTTACAGAGTAATTTGAAAATGAATGGGGTCTCTGATGGTATGGTAAGTTACAGCAGAGTGGTTCGTTTGGTTCTTGATTACTATAAAGGTAAATAGGTAATTGCGAAACAATGTAAAGTACTTGATATATTAGGTGAAATTACCAAAAGAATGGCGATTTGCCACTGCATTCGGAGCCTTCTTTTGGTAATATTCACTTTAAAAATTCATTCAAAATGAGTTTTGCAATTGCCTAATAAAGGTAAATTGTATTAAGGAGAAAAGCGTGAATAATCAACTAACACAAGATGATATAAAAAAGATGGAAGAAGAAATCGAATATAGAAAACTTGTTGTGCGTAAACAAGCGATAGAAGAAGTAAAAGAGACAAGAGCACATGGTGATTTGAGTGAAAATTTTGAATATTATGCGGCAAAAAAAGAAAAAAACAAAAATGAAAGTAGAATTCGATATTTAGAAAAAATGATTAGATCAGCAGAAATCATTGAGGAAGATGGAGAAGTAAATGAAGTTAGTTTAAACCGTTATGTGAAAGTTTATTTTGAAGAAGATGATGAAACAGAAGAATATAAACTTGTCACAACGGTGAGAGGAAATTCTTTAGAAGGTCGAATTAGTATAGAATCACCACTTGGCAAAGCAATTCGTGGACGTAAAGTAGGTGACAGAGTGTATGTTCAAGTCAATGAAACATATGGGTATTATATTAAAATTGTGGCTGTTGAAAAAAGAGAGGATGAAGAAGATAAATTAAGGAGTTTTTAGTTTTCAAGAGCATATTAAAATATTATCAGACAATAATTTGCTTTCCGTAACAGAAAAATTTCAAAATGCTTTTTCAAAACTTAAAATAAAACCGACAGGGAAGCCATTTGATTTTGTATAAATATATTTATATGAGAATATAAAGCTTTGAATGTCGGTTTTATTTAGGTCATTTCTTAAAAAGATGAATAAACTTATAAAGAAGAGATTTTTTGTTTCCGTATATTTCTTTTGAATTAACATCTGAAATTTCATTATCCAATAAGTATTCAAAAGAAATCTGATAAAAATCGCTTAATTGTTTCAATTCCATAATATTAGGAGAACTTTGTCCACTTTCCCATTCAAGAAGTGTGTTTAAGTTCAAATCTAGTCGAAGAGCAGCTTCTCTTGGAGAAAGCAGATTTTCTGTACGTATTAATTTCAATTTATCGCCTAATGTCATTTCAAACCCCTCATTTCAAAATGCAATAGCTCCCTTAAAATAATTGTAGCATAAATTGATATGAAAATAAATTTAAAGTATAAAAAATAAAAAAAAATTAAAATATTAAAAAAAAAATAATAATCTCGCAATAGAATTGATATATTATAGAAGTATACTATTATAGTAAAATAAAAAATGGAGTATTAATGTATATGAACACGATATTAGATTATTTTGAAGCATCAGAACAATCTTTTTCAGAGCAAATAGCTTTTATTAATGAAGAAGAGAGTTGCTCTTATGCTTTATTGGGAAAACAGGCTAGAACAGTTGCAGGTGCAATATTGGAAAGAGAATCCAGAAAAAACTTGCCAATTGTTATTTTTTTGCCTAAATGTATTAACTCTATTATATCACTGCTAGGAATTGCGTACAGTGGGAATTTTTATGTCATAATGGATATAGAAATGCCAAAAGACAGAAGAAATAAAATATTTGAAAATTTAAAACCGGTAATGATTGTAACGCAGGCATCTGAGTTGGAAGAATTGAAAGACTGTAATATTCCAACTTTAGATATAAATGAGGCGCTAAAAAATGATACGGATCAGATGATCACAGTGAAATTAAAAAAAAGGCGGAGGCAAATTCTAGAATCAGATCCGCTTTATGTACTCTATACTTCTGGTTCAACAGGTATGCCAAAAGGGGTTGTCGTATCACATTATAATGTAGTCGCATACATTACATGGGTAAGAAAAGTATTTGATATCGGCTCGGAGACTATATTTGGAAGTCAGACGCCGTTTTATTTTAGCATGTCAGTATTGGATATTTTTTCTACACTTTTTTCGGGTGCTACATTTCACATAATACCAAAGAAATTGTTTTCCTTTCCCTTGCGTTTGATAGAATATATAAATGAGAATAAGATAAATACGATTTATTGGGTTCCTACAGCATTATCTATCGTAGCTAATACAAAAACACTAGATTATATTGAAGTAAAGTCCTTAAAAAAGATTTTGTTTGCAGGGGAGGTTATGCCTGCAAAGCAGCTGAACTATTGGAAAAAGAAATTACCAGATGTGATGTATGCCAATTTGTATGGTCCTACAGAAGTGACAGATATTTGTGCATATTATATAATTGACCGTGATATTGCAGATGACGAGGCGCTTCCAATTGGATATCCATGTGATAATTGCGAACTGATTATTCTTGACGAAAAAGGAGAAGTAGTATTCGATAATGCAATTGGCGAATTGTGTGTAAGAGGACCATTTGTTGCGATGGGATATTATAATAATGAGGAAAAGACCAAAGAGGTCTTTGTACAAAATCCATTAAATCCCTTTTATCCGGAAATGGTTTATAAAACAGGAGATTTAGTATGTCGCGGAGAAGCGAATGAACTTCTTTATATGGGAAGAAAAGATTATCAGATAAAACATATGGGATATCGCATTGAACTTGGTGAAATTGAGACAGCAGTTCAATCGTTGGATGGTATGGAAGCGAATGTCTGCCTCTACGACGAAACGAAAGATAAAATTATTCTGATTTATCAAAGTAAAATGGAAAAAGCAGTTTTGATGGAAGCTCTAAAGCTCAAAATTCCAAGATACATGCAACCATCAAAGTACATCCAAACGAAACGATTACCTCTGAATGCAAATGGAAAAGTAGATCGGAAATGGCTGAAAGAGAATTATAAAGAGTTAAAATAAAATTAAGAAAAAGTAAAGATTTTATTCTAAAATCAGGATAAATAAAATGGTAAAATCTGAATGTGTATATGAAAAAGGAGAGATATGGAAGAGTTATTAAAGATTTTAAATGAAATCAAACCGGGTGTGGATTTTTTGAATGAAACAGATTTAATCGAAAATAGGATATTAGATTCAATAGAAATAATGGAACTTGCCGAAGAAATAATGGATGTATTTGAGATTGATTTAACTCCAATGGATATTGTTCCTGAAAACTTTAAGTCAGCAGAAACAATATATCAAATGATTGAACGATTAAGGGAAGAGTAAAGGAAATTTATGGCATTTAATTCATACGTATATGTACTTTTTTTAATAGCGGCAGTAATAATATACTATTGTTTACCAAAAAAAATCCGCTGGATTGAATTGCTTTGCGTAAATATAATATATTATTTAATCTCAGGACTTCAATATAGCCTTTTCTTTGTGTTTTCTATAGTAACTGTATATATAGCAGGAAGATTTATCACATTGCAGGATCAGAAATTTGATATGATAACGCAGAATTTAACAAGGGAAGAACAAAAAGAAAAGAAGAAAGCTTTTGCTAAGTACAAAAAAAGAATTGTTGTGTTGACAATTTTATTAAATCTGGGAATATTAATTTTTCGAAAATATTTTTTGTTTGTCTTATTTAATATTAATCGTGTGTTTGCACTTTTACATATTTCGATTCAAATACCTCAAATTTCATTTGCCTTACCGCTAGGGATTTCCTTTTATACATTGCAGGCAGTTGGATATCTGATTGATGTAGGGAGGGGTCAATATAAGGCAGAGAAAAATTTCGCTAAATTTGTTTTGTTTATGACTTTTTTCCCACATATTATAGAAGGTCCCATCTGCAGATATTCGCAGACTGCTAGTAGTTTGGCAGAAGGACATGAATTTTCAAAGGAGAATTTTTTGTTTGGAATACAAAGAATTGGATGGGGATTATTTAAAAAGATTGTAATAGCAGACAGATTAGACATACTTGTAAACCATATTTACGCGAATTATAAGGAATATAGTGGCACTTTGATTATAGTAGTTGCAGTTGCTTATACTACGCAACTGTATGCAGAATTCAGTGGCTGCATGGATATTGTAATAGGCAGTGCTCAATTGTTTGGCATAACACTACCGGAGAATTTTGAGCATCCGTTTGCTTCAAAATCGATACAGGAATATTGGAGACGATGGCATATTACATTGGGAAAATGGTTTAAAGATTATGTTTTTTATCCCGTTTCGCTCTCTGCATTTTCAAAAAAAATTGCAAGAAAATTAAAAAGCAGATACAATAACTATCTTGTAAAATTAACATCTACATTTATAGCACTATTTGTTGTTTGGACGCTGACGGGTATGTGGCATGGAGGAAGTTTCCGCTATTTATTATACGGGTGGTATTATTTCTTTATTATAGCAGCAGGTCTGGTCATAGAACCGTTTGTAATACAGATACGAGAACATTTTCATATACAGGAGCATTCAATTATATATGTATGCTTTCAGCGAAGCCGTACATTTATACTGATTGTGATTGGACTTATGATATTTAGGGCGACAACGGTAACGCAGTTTGTGAATATGTTTTCTTCCATATTTAACGGATTGACTATATCGGTATTTTTTGATGGAACTATGTTGAAACTGGGGTTGGATAAAATGGATTTTTACTTGCTTTTTGCAAGTGTTTTTCTCATGATTGCGGTAGGAACATTGCAGACCAGAGGTATAAAAATAAGGCAATTTGTTGCAAATCAGGCTATATATATTCGCTGGCCAATCTATTACGCGCTTATAATGTCAATTATTGTTTTTGGTGCATATGGGAAAGGGTATACTCCAGTTGCTTTTATATATGCTAATTTTTAGGAGTATGAGATGAGAAATAAAAAAGAAACAGAAAAAAGAGAATTTTTGATAAAAGGTCTGTTATTTCTGGTAGGTATGTTGGTGTGTCTGGAATTTCTTTCGCTTCTTACATATCCAAAAGATAATACGAAAAAAAGTGGAGCCTACAATTATCAAGCAAAAGGTATTTACTCAGAGGAAAAAAAGTCGGTTGATGTTATTGCAATCGGAGCAAGTAATTTCTGGTGTGGATATATACCGATGCAGATTTGGAAGAACGAAGGATACACGTCTTACAATTGTGGAACTTTAATGCAGCATATCTGGTATACATATTATTTTTTACAGAAAATTTATAAGACACAGCAACCCAAAGTTGTGTTAATTGATGCGGATGTTTTTTTTATAGAAGATAGTACTACGTTGCAAAATGTAAATGATATGATACGAAATACATTGTATTGGAAGTTGCCAGTTGTTGAGTACCATGATAGATGGAAATCTTTATCCAGGCATGATTTTTCCGGCAAAGTTCATTATACATTTGATAATGAAATGAAAGGTTTTTATTACGTAAATTATAAGCAGCCGTATATTTTAAAGAACTATATGCATCAGAGATTAAATAACCAAGAAGTAACTGTTTTAGATCGTATTTTTATGAGCAAAATTATAAAGTTATGTAAGAGCCATGGAACGAAAATCGTATTGGTCGAAGCGCCGACAGAATCTTCTTGGAATTATATAAGACATAATGCAATTGCTGCTTATGCAAAAGAAAAGAAAATGGATTTTATTGATGCAAACTATCAAAATATTGGTATAGACTGGAACATAGATAGCAGAGATGGTGGATATCATTTAAATTACAGTGGAGCACAGAAATTTACGACATTTGTAGAAGATTATTTGAAAAAAAATACAAAATTGACAGATCATAGATTAGATAGTAACTACAGTAATTGGAATACAGATTTAGCAAAATTTCAAAATGAAGTGAATCCAAAATAATAAATGGATTTGTGTAAAAAATATTGACAATTTAGCAAACGTATAGTATATTAAATGAGCTGATTCATTCAGTTCTGCTGCCTTGGCTCAGTAGGTAGAGCGTCGCCTTGGTAAGGCGGAGGTCGGCGGTTCAAATCCGCTAGGCAGCTTAAAATGTAAATCTTACAGGAAATTCTGTAAGATTTTTTTTGCTTTAAAATGGATTTTGATGTATTAGATATAGAAAAGTTGAAGTTCTGTTATAAAAATAAAAAGAGAGGTGATAAAAGCTATCATCTCTCCGAAGTATTTGCAATTTGACATTATTCTGATGCTGAAGCTCCCATTAAATTTAAAACAGAATTATTATAATGAATATTCTGGTAGGCATAATAATCAGCAGAAGAAGTTTCATCTTTATCTTTATCATTAGTAGAAGAAGCAGAATCGCCGGTTCTATCCTTTAAATAAATATCTAAAAACTTTAGGTAATCATCATAAGAAAAAATAGAATCCAATGAAGAATCTGAAGCAGTAGATGAATCATTGTTTGTGTTATTGCTATTTGAAGTAATACTATTTGAAGAATTATTTCCAGAAGAAACAGCGCCGGAAGAATTACTAACAGATACAGTACCGTCTGGCAGAGTGACTCCACTTTGCATATACCCTGTTATTTTTGCTACATAATTCTGTGTTTCTTTGAACGGAGGAATTCCATTGTATTTTGCAACATTACCGCTTCCTGCATTATAGGCAGCTAAAGCGTAAGATACATTGCCACTGTATTTGGTTAACAAAGAACTTAAATATTTAGCGCCACCCATGATATTTTGTTTTGCATCATATGCATCCGTGACCCCTAAACTGGTAGCTGTTGAAGGCATTAATTGCATGACACCCATGGCTCCGCAGTGTGAGGTAGCATTTGCATTAAAGTTAGATTCCTGTTTTGCAACAGATTCTAATAATGAAACAGGAACTCCATAAGTGGAAGACGCCTCATTAAAAATATCAGACAAAGTAGATGTGGTACTTTGTGCATTTAAGCAGGAAGAAAAATCATTTCCACTTGTATTATTACTTACAGATGAAAGATTTGTAGTTTTATTTGTTTCCGAAATAGCATTTACTTGCATAAAAACTCTCCTTATGAATAAAATCAACCATAACCAAGGTACTAAATTTTCTCATTATTATAATCATATCATATCTTATTTCAATTGAAAACAAAAAAATAGAATAATTATATAAAAGATTTATTTCCAAGCAGGTAGAAAATTCTGGAGAGAATGATAAAAGAGAAAATATATCATGAAGTAGTATGAAAGAAAAACGGCTTGACTTTTTTGAAAAAAAACAATATAGTATTCCTATAAAGTACCACTAAAAAGGGGAACTGCTTATGGAAACAAATCAAATAACAGAAATGCTTATGGCATTTGGACTTACCAGACAAGAAGCAACTGTATATTATGCACTTGTGCAGAATGGAACGATGAGTGGATATGAGGTCGCAAAACAAACTGGTATATCAAGGTCCAATGCATATAATGCACTAGCCGGACTCGTCGATAAGGGATTTTCATATGCCGGTGATGGAAGTGTAAAAAAATATATGCCTCTGGATGTTGCTGAGATATGCGATAATAAAATGCAATCATTGTTAAATATAAAAAATATGCTTGTTGAAAATATGCCGAAAGTAGCAAAAGAAACGGAAGGCTATTTAACGATATGTGGGTATAAAAATATAGAAGATAAAATACGCCACATGCTGTTAGAATCCATGCAAAGAGTATATTTAGAGATGGATATAGCATATATTACCAGATTTGAAAATGAATTGATCACACTTAGAGATAATAATATAAAAGTTGTTATATTGACAAATGGAAAAACAAAACTATCTGGAGCAAAAATATATCAGACAGATATAAAACAAAATCAGATTGGTGTTATAACAGACTCTTCTCACGTATTAACAGGAGAATTTGGAAAAGGGCAAAATAATTGCTGCCTGTTTACCGGTCAAAAGAATTTTGTTCAGATTTTTAAAGATTCATTAAAGAATGAGATTAAATTAATTGAGATTTTGAAAGTTAAAGGAGAAAAATAAGATGTCAAAAAGTACATTTGTAACAAAAGAAAAATTGGATGAAATTATAAATCAGTTTCCGACCCCATTTCATTTGTATGATGAGGCTGGAATTCGCAAAAATGCGCAGGATGTAAAAGATGCATTTGCATGGAATTCAGGATTTCGTGAATATTTTGCAGTGAAAGCAACTCCAAATCCATTTATTCTAAATATTTTAAAAGAATATGATTGTGGGTGTGATTGTGCCTCTATGACAGAGCTTATGCTTGCAGATGCACTTCATTTTTCGGGAGAAGAAATCATGTTTTCTTCCAATAACACACCTGCTGAAGAATTTACCTATGCACAGAAAATTGGAGCAACCATTAATCTGGATGATTTTACGCACATCGACTTTCTTGAAAAAACGTTAGGTTTTATTCCAGAAACAATCAGTTGCAGATATAATCCGGGTGGAGTTTATGAAATCAGCAATGGAATCATGGATAATCCAGGAGATTCAAAATATGGATTCACAAAAGAACAGCTTTTTGAAGGATATCAGTTATTAAAAAATAAAGGGGCAAAACGTTTTGGATTACATGCATTTTTGGTAAGTAATACCGTAACAAATGATTACTATTCCGCATTGGCAAAAACGTTATTTGAATTAGTTGTAGAATTGAAAGAAACAACGGGAATTGAAATTAGCTTTATAAATCTTTCTGGTGGAGTAGGAGTGGCTTATAAACCAGATGAAATACCAAATGATATTAAAGTAATCGGTGAAGGTGTTAGAAAAGTATATGAAGAGATTTTGATACCAGCTGGACTTTCTGAGGTAGCTATTTATACAGAAATGGGTCGTTTTATGTTGGCACCATATGGTTGTCTTGTTACAAAGGCGATTCATGAAAAAAATACCTATAAAAATTATATTGGTGTAGATGCGTGTGCTGTTGATTTAATGCGACCAGCTATTTATGGCGCTTATCATCATATAACAGTTATGGGAAAAGAAAATCAACCTTCGGATCATAAATATGATGTAACAGGTTCTTTATGCGAAAATTGTGATAAATTTGCGGTTGACCGTATGCTGCCACTAATTGATAAAGGAGATTTATTGGTTATTCATGATACGGGAGCACATGGTTATTCTATGGGATATAACTATAATGGAAAATTGAAACATGCAGAAATTTTATTAAAAAAGGATGGATCAGCACAACTGATTCGTCGTGCCGAAACACCTGAGGATTATTTTAGGACATTTGACTGCTTTGATGTTTTAAAAGATCTGAAGTATTAAGCAAATCAATATAATTTTCAAAAATAACACCTTCTTGTATTGGAACAAAAGCTTCGTCAGAGGCTTTTGTACAGATACAGATAAAATCGGTTGCTTTCTTTACACATTCTAAAAGAGGATATCCATTTATATAAGAGGAAAATATAATAGAAGCAAAAATATCTCCGGTGCCAGGTCTGGAGTGACTTTTAAGTGGAACTTCTATAAAATGATGCTGTGCTGACTTCTTTTCATAAATATAATTTCCAATATTTTGTTCACGTAAAATACCAGTAATAACAATTGCATTAACATTATATACGAAAAGCTTTTCAATCAAAGCTTCTAAAAAATCAATTGAAATGGGAAAATCTGGATATGGAGTATCAGTTAGTAAGCATGCTTCTGTTAGATTTGGCGTTATAATATCGGCATTCGAAATGAATTGCTTCATAGCTGCCAGATAATCATCTGGAAGACCTTTATATAGTTTTCCATGATCGCCCATAACAGGATCAATGAAAAGATAAAAATTTGAAGAATCTGATAGTTGCATTTTTACTTCTTTAATATAAGAAGTAATGGATTGAATTTGTTTTGTATTTCCTAAATAGCCACAATAAATGCCATCAAAATGAAAATCTAATGTATTCCATTCTTCGAAAAACGATGGTAAAGATGAAGTAAGATCTGTTTTATAAAAACTGCTAAATCCCGTGTGGTTTGAAAAGACTGCAGTAGGAATAGGACAGGCTTGTACTTTACAGGCAGAAATAACAGGCATTGCAACACTAAGAGAACAACGTCCAAAACCGGAAATGTCTTGTACTACAGCAAGTTTTTTAGGTATAACTGGTTTCATAATAGTTCCTCTTTCTTTCCATTCTTTTGATAAAAAGTTTAGCACAAATCAAAAAAGATTTATATCCTTGTCTCAAAATTTTATGGAATGTGTTTAAAATATTTGGGATGTGAAAAAAATATCTTGCAAACATGTAAAAATCATGATAGAATAATTTTTGTTCGAGTCATGAATAATAAATAAGCCGGTGTGTCGGAATGGCAGACGAGGCAGACTCAAAATCTGTTTGTGGCAACGCAGTGTGGGTTCAAGTCCCACCACCGGCATAGTAAATCCCTTGATTTTTCAAGGGGTTTATTTTTTCGTGTTGCATTTCGTGTTGCATAGAGTTAAAAAATAATTCTTTACTTCGCATTGACACGTTTCTGCGAATCGTGCTGTATGTGCGTTTTATAGAAGCATTTCTTTGAAAATAAAAAAAACCGATGCATTACGCATCGGATCATAGGGGGAGAATGTATGTGACAATTTCGATAAAGTAACAATCAAATTGTCTTTAAAACAAGCTTGTTAATATTTATCTTAGCAAGGAAAGAGCCATAATACAAGAAACAAACTATGAAAAAATATGAAATAAGCATAAATAAAGTCGAATAAAAAAATAAACAAACCGGCTTAAGAAGAAGGATTTGCATTCGTTGACTTTTGCATTTTTTCGTTGTAGTATTTTCTCTGGGATAATAAAATTATGAAAGATTGGTGAAGTTATGAGTAGAAAAAGGAATACAACATATGGTAGTTCGAGGTTAGGCGGTTATTCCTATCAAAGAAGAAATAGTCCAATAAAAAAGGTGGTACTTATAGTCATTGCTATGATTTGTCTTATTGCGGTGGGCATGGGTATTTTTTGTGTTTTTCAAAAAAGGCAGGAACAATCTCCAGATAAGCTGTTGAAAAAGTATTTCACTTATACGAAATCGGAAAATTATAAAAAAATGTATGAAATGCTTTCGACAGATAGTAAATCTGCAATTAAAAAAGAAGATTTTATAAATAGAAATAAGAATATATATGAAGGAATGGAAATATCCAATCTGAAAATATCTATTCAGAATAAAGAAAAAAGAAATGATGGTTCCATATTAGTAAGTTATAAAGAATCTTTTGGTACAGTAGCAGGAAAAGTAATTTTTAACAATGAAGCAGTTTTTTCAAAAGATAAGAAGCAAAAAAGTGGATTTGGAATAACCTGGAAAGATATGTTGATTTTACCAGATTTAACGTCTACCCAAAAAGTGAAAATTCAAAAAGATCAGGCAAGCAGAGGAGAAATATTAGATCGTAATGATAAAGTTCTCGCAGGAAAAGGTACTGTATCATCAATTGGAATCGTTCCAGGAAAATTAGGTACTGGTAAAGATGCTAGTATTGCTCAGATGGCACAATTGTTAGGTATTAGTGCAGATAGTATTAACAAAGATTTATCAGCGTCCTGGATAAAAGATGATTCATTTGTACCAATAAAATCATTGCCAAAGGTGGATGAACAGAATTTGGCTTCAGTAACGCCAGATGCAGATAACGTGGCAAATCAGAAGTTACAGCAGCAGTTACTTGCAATTCCAGGAGTGAAGATATCAGATGCTGCCGCTCGTGTGTATCCATATAAACAGGCGACAGCGCATCTGGTTGGATATGTTCAGAATGTGACAGGCGAGGATTTGAAAAAACATCCAGGTGAGGGTTACAGCAGCACAAGTGTTATTGGTAAAAGTGGAATGGAAAGTTTATATGAAAAGCAATTAAAAGGGCAGGATGGGTATCGTATTACGATTACAGACTCAAATGGTAAAGATGTAAATACCATTGCTGCTTTAGCAAAACAGGATGGAGAAAATATAAAATTGACAATTGATGTGGATTTGCAATCGGCTCTTTACACAACATTTTTACAGGATAAGAGTACACATGTTGCGATGAATCCATATACAGGAGAGGTTCTGGCACTTGTAAATACGCCATCATTTGATCCAAACAATTTTGTCTTAGGAATGACTCAAACACTTTGGACAACACTTAATAATGATCCAAATAAGCCTTTGTATAACCGCTTCCGCCAAACATTTGCACCGGGTTCCAGCATAAAACCAATTATGTCAGTCATTGGTCTTGACAATGGAGTAATTGATCCAAATGCAAGTGATAATACTGCAGAAGTAAAAAGCTGGCAAAAAGATGTAAGCTGGGGAAGCTATCATGTAACAACACTTCATGATTACAGCCCTATTAATCTTCAGAATGCATTGATTTATTCCGATAATATTTATTTTGCAAAAGTAGCTTTAAGTATGGGGAAAGATAAATTACAAAGTGGTTTTGATAAGATGGGATTTAAACAGCAGATTCCATTTGAAATTACAATGGCAAAATCTCAATATGCAAATAAAAATGGAAATATAAGCTCAGAAATACAGCTGGCAGACAGTGGATATGGACAGGGACAGGTGCTTATGAATCCACTTCATCTGGCGGCTTTATATACAATGTTTTCAAACAGTGGAAATGTGATTAAACCATATCTGGTTTATAAAGACAGTCCGAAATCTACAACCTGGCTTAGCAATATAACTACAGCTGACCATGCTTCTACCATTGAAAAAGATCTGGAACAGGTTGTTAATAATGCACACGGAACAGGATATGGTGCACATGAAACTTCTATGACGCTGGCAGGAAAAACAGGTACAGCAGAAATTAAGCTGAGCCAAAGTGATACAAATGGTACAGAATTAGGATGGTTTGCTGTATTTACAACGGATCCAAATGCTGCAAAACCAATTCTGCTTGTAAGTATGACAGAAGATGTAAAAGGCAGAGGTGGGAGTGCATATGTCGTAAGCAATGATAATACAGTTTTAAATACGTATTTTGGGAATACTCAGCAAACAACAGGAACAAGTAACATTACAATTCCAGATGGTGATGATTAAATTGCACGCAATTATGTACAAAAAGCAGTGCAGATTTACTTGCGGTCATATAGGCTCTATGCTAGAATAATCCTTGTATTGTATCCCTAGTAAGGGAATAATAACAGGAGGAAAATTTCATATGAGAAATCAAAAAACGTACGAACTTGTACTAACAGCATTGTTTAGTGCCATTATCATTATTATGGCCTTTACACCCTTTGGCTACATACCGCTTGGTGTAATCAACGCAACTATTATCCACGTACCAGTTCTTTTAGGGGCACTATTTTTAGGTCCAAAAAAGGGTGCATTTTTAGGATTTATATTTGGGTTTACAAGTATGTTAAAAGCCACATTTATTGGAGGAACATTGTCCTCGTTTGTTTTTTCACCAATTTTGGCCGCCAGCATGGAAGGCGGACCAGGTGCAGTGAAAAGTATTATTATTTGTTTTGTACCTAGAATTTTAGTAGGAATCATACCATTTTATGTATACTTATTTTTTGTCAAAGTTTTAAAAAATAAGTTAGGAAGTAGATCCGTTGGATTTGCACTTGCTGGAATCAGTGGAGCACTTACAAACACGATTCTTGTAATGGGTGGAATTTTCATACTCTTTCGTCATGCTTATGCAACAGCACTGAATGTGCCAGCAAACACGATTTTTTCTGTTATTATTGGAATTGTTGGAACAAATGGTGTGGCAGAAGCCATTGTGGCAGGAGTTATAACGGTTGCAGTATCTCAGATTCTTATAAAGATAAAACCTGTCTATTCTTTGGAACACAGGTAAAACGTAAGATAGATAGAGACAGTAAAATGTCTCTGTCTATTTTTGCAATACGGATTGTATCATAGCAAAATCTGGATTTTATATTGTTTTCTATTTCAATCGAATGTGAGAACAGGATACTAATAAATAAAAATAATGCAAATAAATAGAGAAGAAAGAAGAAGGGGTGTATATGGTACTTGCAGTAAATATAGAAAATACAAATATTTCTGTTGGATGTATGGAAGATGAAAAAATTTATTTTATCGAACGATTGTCCAGCGACATAAAAAAAACAGGTCTCGAATATGCGATAGAATTAAAAAGTGTTTTTGAACTTTATAATGTACGTTCTGAGACAATCGAAGGGGTTATTATCAGTAGTGTTGTTCCACCTCTGTCAGACATTTTTCAAGCAGCAATATCAAAACTAATATCGGTGAAACAGATTGTTGTAGGACCTGGAGTAAAAACTGGATTAAATATTTGCATGGACAATCCTGGGCAGGTGGGAAGTGATCTTGTCGTAAATGCGGTATCTGCAATACATAACTATCAGGCGCCACTAATTGTAATTGACATGGAAACAGCTACAACAATGTGTGTTATAGATGAAAAGAAAAATTACATTGGAGGTATGATCGTTCCGGGTGTAAAAGAGTCGTTGGAAACACTTGTAAAGCAGACATCACAATTACCTCGTATTGGGTTGGAAGCACCAAAAAGATTCATTGGGAAAAACACGATTGAAAGCATGAAAAGTGGTATTGTTTATGGAACAGCATCTTTGCTGGATGGTATGATTGAACGTGTAGAAAAAGAATTAAAAGAAAAACCAAATGTAATAGCTACGGGAGATGTAGCAAAGCTGATTATTCCATACTGTAACCACGAAATTACGATAGATGATAAACTGAGTATCAAAGGATTAAAAATTATATTCGATAAAAATAATGAAGAGTCATATAAGCAGAAAGGAAATGAATAAAAATGTTAAAGGGAAAAAATGTAATTCTTGGTGTTACAGGAAGTATAGCGGCATATAAAATAGCAGGTTTAGCTAGTTTGCTGATGAAACAACAGGCAAACGTAACCGTTATTATGTCAAAAAATGCCACTAATTTTATTCATCCAACCACATTTGAAACTTTAACTGGAAATAAGTGTCTGATTGATACTTTTGATAGAAATTTTCAATATAATGTGGAGCATGTAGCAATGGCAAAAAAAGCAGATGTTTTTTTAGTGGCTCCAGCTTCTGCAAATGTAATTGCAAAACTGGCCAATGGATTAGCGGATGATATGTTAACAACAACTTTTTTGGCCTGCACATGTACTAAAATTGTTGCGCCAGCGATGAATACCAATATGTTCTTAAATCCAATTGTGCAGGATAATATAGGGAAATTAGAACATTATGGAATAGAAATCATTACGCCAGCTTCTGGCTACCTTGCTTGTGGAGATACAGGTATTGGGAAAATGCCAGAACCGGAACTTTTAATGGAATACATATTAAAATCGGCTGCTTTTACAAAAGATTTAGATGGAAAACATATTTTAATCACAGCAGGAGCTACGCAGGAGAAAATAGATCCAGTACGTTTCATCAGCAATCATTCAACAGGGAAAATGGGTTATGAACTAGCAAGAGCCTGTGCTTATCGTGGCGCGAATGTAACCTTGATTTCTGGAAAAACACATTTGGCACCACCACTGTTTGTGCATACTGTTTTTGTGACTTCAGCAAAGGAAATGTTTGAAGAGGTAAAAGAATATGCAAAAAATGCAGATATTATTATTAAAGCAGCAGCAGTAGCAGATTATCGGCCAAAGCATATTTTTGATGAAAAGGTAAAGAAGAAAGATGGAAACCTTTCTATGGAATTAGAAAGAACAGATGATATTTTATACTATTTAGGAAAAAATAAAAAGAATAACCAATTTTTATGTGGATTTTCAATGGAAACGGAAAATATGATTGAAAATTCAAAGCAGAAAATGGAAAAGAAAAACCTGGATATGATAGTGGCAAATAATTTAAAACAAGAGGGAGCTGGATTTGGAACAGAAACCAATGCAGTGACACTTTTGTCAAAAGAAGAAATAATTCAGATACCTCTTATGAGCAAATTTGAAGCAGCAATAAAAATATTGGATGAAATTAAGAAAAAAATAAAGTGAAGCAGTTATAGTATTAAAAAAAGTAAAGTGAAACAGTTATAGTATTATGAAAAAAATTAATGTAGCAGAATATACGATATATCATTGATTTCCTTATTAATGTGTGCTATTTTATAAAAATATTGTGACATAATTGGAGGCTATTTACAATGAAAATTCAGCAAAAAAAGCTTTTGTTATTTGTTTTTTTGGGAATAGTAGTTGTCGTATTGTTGATTACTGTTGCATATGTTTTGTTTAAAAGTAATAAGAAAGCAAGTAGTATAAGCTTATTACCAGATGGCAAATATGCAATGTTAATGATGTCTGAAGGCAAATACAATGATGCAACGTTTACTTTAAATTTTGATGCACAGCACACAACCTATGAGGAAGTAATTGGTGCAAATAAGCAGGAAGTGACATTGGAATCAGGAACCTTTAGCGGACATGGAAAACAAATCACAACAACATCGAAAGACAAATTAACAGAAAATTACATTTTATACGGAAATCATTTAATGCCCAAAGAATTATTCTTTACTGGAAAAATTCCGCAAGGAAAAACTTTTGAAACGGTCTGCAGCTTAAAATCCAAAGATGGTCAGGCAGATGAGATTACATTTAAATCGGATGGAAGCTATTCTGAAATTACATCTGCAGCCTCAACGGAGACGGCGTCTTATGGAACAGAAAAGCAGGTTTCTACAAATGGAACTTATGTAAGGAAAGGCAATTTCATTCAAAGAAAATCAAAAGATGGAAATAAGTTAATTGATTTTTATATTTATAGAGGGAGCATTATAAATTCATATTTTGTTTGTCAAAATAGAAACGAATAAAATGCAAATAAAAGCAGTAAAATCAAATAAAAACCGATTTTGCTGCTTTTTTATATCACAGAACAGGATATTAATTTAGTCTGAATTTCTTGTCACATAAGGAATCTTAAAGTATAATAGGATGAATGAAACAGAAAAGAGATGAGAGAACTACTATGAAAAAAAAGCAAAAGAAAAGTAAACGACCAGGCTCTATCTTGGAAGAAGTAATTTATTTACATGAGAGTGGTGAAGATCAAAAGGGTGGATATCCATTTCGGCTGGTTGGCGCATTTATTTTAGATTTCCTGCATTTTTTGTGGATACTTATCAAATGGCCGATAATTGTTATAACAACAATTGGAATATTAGGGTGTGTTGTAGTATTTGTACGTTATGGTAAAGAGATTAACCAATATCGGGTATATGCAGATAAAGCAGTAAATGATAGTACGAAAAATACTTTTAAGAAAAATGAAACGACATATATTTATGATGATTCAAAAACAACAATTGCTAAATTGTCAGAAAATGGGGATTCTACCTATCTGGCATATAGCGATATACCCAAAGATGCCGTTAATGCATTTATTGCAGTAGAGGATAGGGATTTTTGGAATAATATTGGAGTTGATTTTAAAGGAATTTTAAGAGTAAGTGTAGACTATGTTTTCTCAAGAGGTGATGATGTTGCAGGTGCAAGTACAATCACGCAGCAGTTGGCAAGAATGACATTTTTGACAAGAGAAGTGTCAATAGAACGAAAAGTGAAAGAAATGATGATTTCTATACGTATGACGCAGAAATATACAAAAGAACAGATTATGGAATTTTATGTAAATGATGCGTATTTTAACAATGGAAATTATGGACTAGAAGCGGCAGCACAGGCGTATTTTGGTGTGAGCGCAAAGGAGTTGGATTTATCTCAGATCACATATTTATGTGCAATTCCAAACAGACCAACTTACTATGATCCATATGATCACCCAAGCAGGGCTTTGACGCGTAGAGATAAGATTTTAAAGGATATGTATGAGATGAAGGCAATAACAAAGAGTGAGTATGAGAAGGCAGTAACAGAAACACTTACTGTTAGAACACAGAAACAATCTACTCAGTTCTTTAACTATGAAACAACATATGCAGTACATTGTGCAGTTGAATATCTCATGAAACAGGATGGATTTCATTTTAAATATGAATTTTCAACTGATAGCGCATATAAAAAATATCAAAAGCAGTATGAAGAACAATATGAATTAGAACGAAATGCGTTATATTCAAATGGATATAAGATTTATACATCCTTAAATTCAAATGCTCAGGATTCCCTGCAGTCTGAGTTAGATGATAAATTGTCATTTGATTCTGAAGTTGATGCAAAGAGTGGAATTTATAAACTGCAGGGTGCGATGACAGCAATTGATAATTCTACAGGAAAAGTAATTGCAATTATTGGTGGACGTTCTCAATCTGCATTAGATTCAACTTATAGTTTAAACCGGGCATTTCAAAGTTACAGACAGCCAGGAAGTAGTATCAAACCAATTGCAGTATATACACCGGCATTCATGAAAGATTATACGCCGGATACAATTGTAAATAGTATTGATGTAAAAGCAGCAAATAAAAGAGGAGCTGATGTATCAAAACTGACAGGAGCTTCCATGACGGTAAGAAATGCAGTGGTAAATAGTATCAATGGAGCTGCATATCAGGTGTTTTACAAAATTACGCCAGACTATGGTTTGTCTTTTTTATCAAGTATGAAATTTGATAAGATTGTTCCATCAGATCATACACTCTCTGCAGCGCTTGGTGGTTTAACGTATGGTGTGACAACTGTTCAAATGGCGAGTGCCTATACAACATTTGTCAATCAGGGTGATTTTAGGCAACCTACATGCCTTGTATCCATGCAAAATGATGACGGAGATGAATTATACAAGGAAACGGCTTCAACTCCAGTCTACACAAGTGATGCTTCAGCAGAGATGATTGATGTTTTAAAGGGAGTTTTAACTTCCGGTACAGCGAAAAGCATTAAATGGTCTGCGGATTCAAAGATTGCAGCAGCAGGAAAAACAGGAACTACAAATGATAGTAAAGATGGATGGTTTTGTGGATTCACTCCATATTATACAATCTCTGTATGGGTAGGATATGATACGCCCAAAACATTAGATAGTTTACATGGTGGAACTTATCCAGCTCAAATCTGGAAGCAGTCGATGCTGGATTTGACAAAAGGGGATGATGCTGTTGATTTTACAACATCTTCAAGTTCAGACAGTAGTGACAGCTCAACAGAAGCGAATTAGAAACTTGAAATATTGAAAGAAATATATAAAATAAACATATAAAAACCTGATTCATTTAACAAATATCAAGTATTGGATATTGTTTTAAATGAATCAGGTTTTTTATTAAAAAGTAAATTGGAAAATAGGTGATAGCATATCAACAAAAGCAGATAAAATCTTGAATTTAGATTTAGACATATAGCTATTCAGGCATTTAATTATTTAACTATGTAAATGTTTATAGTAAAAAACGGCCAGTTGTGTCCGGTCTCTTAAATTTAGCTTGAATAAAATATTGCTGATATAATTTCGAACGGTTCCTTCACTTAAAAAGAACTCCGTTGAAATTTCTTTGTTGTTTTTTCCATCTGCGACAGCAGATATGATTTCAAGCTCCTTTTCACTAATATCAAACTCCGTTGCAAATTGATGCTCATCTGCTATGGTTGAATTCATGAAATTTGGAATTTTTGATATGATTTCGCCACCAAAAACACTTTGACCGGAATAAACAGCTTTTAATGCAGGAGCAATACTCTCAAAGTCCTGCTTTAATAGATAACCTTTGGCACCCAGGCTGAGTGCTTTTAAAATATACTCATCATCAGAAAAAGTAGTCAAAAATAAAATAAGTGCATTGGGATGCTTTGATAGAATTTCGGTAGCAGCTTCCAAGCCATTTTTTATTTCCATTCGAATATCCATAAGTAAAATATCCGGAGTTGTTTCTTCGAAAAGTGTTATGGCATCATTCCCATTATTTCCGATACCAACGACTTCGAATTCAGAATCGGCAGAAAGAATCGTCTTTAAGGACAAAGAAACGATTTTATCATCATCTACAATTAATACTTTCATTTGTATTCTCCTCGTGTGTGTTTTTCGGGATAAAGATAAATATTTTAAAACCATTATTCGCAGTAATATGAAGATTACCATGAAAAGACTGAACACGTTCCTTCATATTTAAAAGTCCAATTCCATTGCCATTTGCATGTTCAATATCTTCAACCGAAAAAGTTTTTGTACTGAATCCATTATCTTCAAGCAAAAGCTGAAAACCATTTGGCTGTTCTCGAAAGATCAGATTGATTTTCGTTGCATTACTGTGCTTTGCGGTATTTGATAAAGCTTCTTTTATAATTGAAATAAAGCAATATTTGATTTCCCGTGGAATTTCATTTCCAGCATCATAATCAAAATGTATATGGTATTTGCTGTAATAGTGGAGTGTACTTTTTATCGTCTCTTCCAAATCCAGAGAATCATCTTTTAAATCGTGAACACTTTCACGAATATTATTCATAGCCTGGTCTAAAGTTTCTTTTAAGGTGTTTATAGGTTCGTTTAATGTTTCCTCTTTTGACAGAGCTTTTAATGCGCCAACTAATAAAATAGAACGGGATAGCATATGTCCAACGTTGTCATGAATTTCTCTTGCAATACGATTTCGCTCCTGTAAAGTAGCAATATGAATTTCTGACTCGTGTTTTTCAATCAATTCTCTTTGATGCATAGAAGATAATAATGCTAATTCTCTTGAATCATCCAATAGCCGTTTGATTTTTTCTGTGTTTTCTTCTAAAAGAAAAGAATTATGTCCGAGATAAAAGGAAAAGAAAGAAAGGAGGAGAAAAAGGAAAAACTCATATTTTTTTAAATGAAAGAGTAAAGGCAGGCAGGGAATGAGGTATAAAAGAAGATAAACATATTTTCTTTTGTATAAAGCATCATATACGAGTAAAGGGAAGAAATAAAATGCGATTGGAAAGAAAAGACACAAAATAAAAAAGCAGATAGCGCCAATAAACAGCATTTTATTTGAATCAAAATAGAAAAGAAGACCACTTATGCAAAAAATGAGCAGACAGGGAATCAAATATTTTGTAGCAAATATATTCGTATTACCAAAAAATAAAATATAACAAAGAAAAAAAACAAAAACTTTATCAAGTGTATGCTGCATAATGAGTATCCTCCAATAGGAATATTATATATGAGTGGTATTGTTGGCGCAACACATTACAAATGAAATTTTAGGTGACAATTGTCATATAAAGTTTGTGACATCACACACTGTGATATGAAAAATAAAATTGTATAATAAAAGTATGAAAGAAATATAAAAATTAAAATAAGATAAATAAAGAAATCAGGAGGCTATGAAATGGAAAGATCAGTTGTAAAAATTGAGAATCTTGTAAAACGTTATAAAGAATTATTAGCATTAGATCACTTTAATCTGGATATCCAAAAGGGTGAAATTTTTGGATTACTTGGACCGAATGGTTCCGGAAAGACAACAACGATGAATTGTATGCTGGCACTACTTTCCTATGATAAAGGAAATATTGAAATTTTTGGAGAAAAGATGACGGCAGATAATTATGGGATAAAAAAGAGAATTGGAGTTGTTCCGCAGGAAGTTGCTGTGTTTGATGAACTAACGGTTTATGAAAACATAGATTATTTCTGTGGATTATATATAAAAAATCGTGTAACAAGAGCGCAATATGTAAAAGAAGCAATAGATTTTGTTGAATTAAACGATTTTGTGAAATTTAGTCCCAAGAAATTATCTGGTGGACTAAAAAGAAGACTAAATATTGCATGTGGAATTGCGCATAAACCAGAATTGATCCTATTAGATGAACCGACCGTTGCAGTAGACCCACAAAGTAGAAATCGAATTTTGGAAGGAATTCAAAGATTAAACAAGGAAGGGGCAACAATTGTTTATACATCTCATTACATGGAAGAAGTAGAACAGCTTTGTAATCGTATTTCAATTATGGATAAAGGAAAAAATCTGGCAATTGGAACAAAAGAAGAACTAAAATCCATGGTAGAGACAGGCGAAACAATTGTTGTTGAAATTTTAGATTTTGATGCGGAGATAATGCAGGGCATCCGAAAGATGGAACATGTATTTCATGCGAACTATGAGAATTCCTTTTTGAGAGTAAAATACAATGGTGGAAATCATAATATCATTAGCCTTTTGGATTTCCTCCGTCAAAAAGAAATTTCATTTGGAAGAGTATTTTCCGAGCTTCCAACTTTGAATGATGTATTTTTGGAGATTACAGGAAAAGAATTAAGAGATGCATAAGGAGGAGAAAAATTTGTTTTTTCATTTGTATAAATATAGATTAAAACAATTGTTGAAAGACCGTTCGGTAATTTTCTGGACGGCGATGTTTCCAATAATATTAGGAACCTTTTTCTATGTAGCACTTTATCATGCTTCTGATTCACAGGATAATTCATTTAAGGCAGTTCCAGTAGCGGTTTATGATAGTGGAAGCTATAAAAACGAAAAAGAATTTCAGGCTTTCTTAAAGGAAGTAACCTCAAAAGAAGCAAATTATTTGAAAATTACAACTGTTTCTGGAAAATCACAGGGTGAAAATCTCTTAAAAAAGGGAAAAGTAGAAGGTTTTATTACTGCAGATTCAAAAATTTCATTGCAGGTTACAAGTTCAGATTTTAATACGAGTATTTTAAAAAATATACTGGATCATTATTTGCAGACGGAAAACATGTATGAAGACGCGGCAATGAATCATCCTCAGATATTGGCAGATTTATCAGGTTTATTAGCTCAGAATCAAAATTACACAAAAAATGTTTCTTTTGGTGGAAAATCATTAAATAATATGATCGGGTATTTTTATTCCCTGCTGGCAATGTCTATGCTTTACGGTTCTATTTTTTCCTTTATTAATGCACTTCAGATTCAACCAGGAACAAATGAAATTGCGGCAAGAAGATTAATAACGCCAACACACAAAATGCTAATAGTACTATCTGATTTTTGCTCAGCATTGACACTTCAGATGGGAATCTATCTTGTGGTTATGCTATATTTGACAAAAATATTAGGTGTTGATTTTGGTGGGACACCACTTACATTATTTGTGGCAGGATTAGCTGGAAATATGGCAGGCTCTGGATGGGGATATTTTGTGGCGATTGTAATCAAAGGAAGTGAAAAAATGAAAATGGCACTTAATATGATGCTTACTTTATTTAGTTCATTCCTTTCTGGGTTAATGGTTGGTAATATGAAGCCACTGTTGATGACTTATGCGCCATGGGTAAACAAAATCAATCCAGCAACGCTCATATCGGATGCGTTCTACTATATTTGTATCTATGGCAATAAAGCAGAATATGTTCGTTGCATTGCAACCTTATTTTCTATTTCCGCATTCTTTTGTATTGCTGCCTATTTCAGCTTGAGGAGGAAAACCTATGCCAGTATTTAAATTATATGTAAAATTATTGAAAAAAAACAGACGATCAGTTGCAACATATATGGTTATTTTTTTACTTCTCATGATGGTATTTGCTTTTAACGGAGCCTCATCACAGGATCAGTTTCAGGCGGTAAAAGGTCAGTTTACAATCATAGACCATGACCATGGAAAGATGAGCGCAGCAATTAAAAAGGAACTTTCACAGGGAAATGAATTTGTAGCTGTCAAAGATAATGCAAGAGATATTCAGGACAAACTTTTTTACCGTCAGGTACAGGTTATTATTACAATTCCTAAAAACTTCACAAATGACTATATGGCAGGAAAAGATGTTACGGTAAGTACAATGCAGGTGGAAAATTCAGCAGCTTCGACGATGATGAAACAGGAATTAAATTCTTACCTGCAAAAGATAAAAGTATATGAAAAAGAGGGGGATTCCTTTACCAACGCCATAGATAAGGCATCTGCAAATCAGAAAATAGAAGCAGAAACATCTGTTTTGAACAGTGGAAATAAGCAGGATACTACGTTTTATTATTTCTTCCGTTATGTGCCATATATATTAGTATCTATTATTTTGTGCGGAATGTCTCCTGTGATATGTTCCTTACAGAAAAAAGAAATACAAAAAAGAAACAATTGCAGTTCTTATTCGCTTAGAAAAATGAATTTGGAATTAGTCTTAGGTTCTTTTGCTTTTGGAGCATTTTGTTTAGTTTTAATAGACGGAATTGGAATTATTATGTGGGGAAATCAGGCTAGTCCGGTACTTATCGGATATGTATTTGTAAATACGCTTCTTCAAATGCTGGTATCTATGTCCATTGCGTTTTGCATTTCTATGTGGCTGAAATCACCAAATTCAATTAACGGAGCAGCTAATATTATAGGGCTTGGCAGTAGTTTTTTAGGAGGAATTTTTGTGCCATTGAGCTTTTTAAGTAAAAAAATAGAAATGATTGCTCATTGTATTCCAGTATATTGGTATACAAGAGCAAATGAAACATTTTCAAAAAGTACGATATTAACTGCTTCTGCAAAGACAATCATCTACCAGAGTTACTTTGCTCAATTATTATTTGCAATAGCAATTTTGATTTTGGCACTTATCATTTCAAAGAAAAGATATTCTTCTGCAGTGTAAAAAATATATAAAAAGGAACTGTGTACAACTAATTTTCAAAAGTTGACAGCAGTTCCTTTTGGTTTTTTTAATATTTATTATGTTGAAAGCATTTTGATATAAGAAAATGTAGTGGATTTATTAAAATAAACCAGTAATTTTTCCACGTTCATCTACATCAACTGAGTAGGCAGCTGGAACTTTTGGCAGACCCGGCATGGTCATAATAGAACCAGTTAAAACGACAACAAATCCAGCACCAGCATTTACAAAAACGTCACGCACCTGAAGGGTAAAACCGCTTGGGCAGCCAAGTTTCTTTGGGTCATCCGATAGAGAATATTGTGTTTTGGCAATACAAACTGGAAGATTGGAAAAACCTAAGGAAGCTAATTTCCCTAACGTTCGTTTGGCCGCTGGAGTATAGGAAACGTCCTTGGCTCCATAGATTTTAGTTGCAATAGTATTGACTTTATCTTCTAAAGATAGGGAATCTTCATATAAATACTGGAAATCTGTTACAGGAGATTTATCCATTGCACGTAAAACTTCATTTGCCAAATCAATTCCGCCGTCTCCACCATTTTCCCAAACTTTTGACAAAGCAAAGCGGCAGCCATTTTCTTTACAAAAATTTTCAATAAAATCATATTCTGCTTTGGTATCTGTTAAAAAAGAATTGAGCGTAACGACAACAGGTACATGAAATTGTTTTAAATTTTCAATATGTTTTTTGAGATTGCAGATACCCAATTTCAAGGCATTAAGATTTTCTTCTTTTAAACCTTCTTTGGCAACGCCACCATTGTACTTTAAGGCACGTACAGTAGCAACTAAAACGATAGCATCTGGCTTGATATTTCCTATGCGGCATTTGATATCTAAAAATTTCTCAGCACCAAGGTCAGCGCCAAACCCAGCTTCCGTTATTACAATATCGGCTAGTTTTAGTGCAGTTTTTGTAGCACGAAGACTGTTACATCCATGCGCAATATTCGCAAATGGGCCACCATGTACAATTGCGCCAGTATGCTCTAAGGTTTGAACAAAGTTTGGTTTTAAGGCATCTTTTAAAAGTGCAGCCATAGCTCCTACAGCTTGCAATTCCCCTGCTGTAACAGGATCCCCATCATAGTTATAGGCAACAATGATTTTCGATAAACGTTCTTTTAAGTCATGCATATCGCTGGCAAGGCACAAGATAGCCATGATTTCTGTTGCAACCGTTATGACAAAATGATCCTCACGGACAAATCCGTCTGCTTTTGCACCAAGTCCGATAACAATATTTCTTAATGCACGGTCGTTCATGTCAAGGCAGCGTTTCCAGATGATTTGACGAGAATCTATATTTAAAGTATTTCCCTGCTGAATATGATTATCCAGTAAAGCAGCAAGTAAATTGTTTGCAGATGTAATTGCATGAAAGTCTCCAGTAAAATGAAGATTTAAATCTTCCATAGGAACTACCTGAGCATATCCACCGCCAGCGGCACCGCCCTTGATACCAAAACATGGTCCTAAGGAAGGCTCTCTTAGGGCAAGAAGAGCTTTTTTTCCTAGTTTCGTAAAAGCATCTGCAAGTCCAATGCTTGTTGTGGTTTTCCCTTCCCCGGCAGGAGTTGGATTGATTGCGGTAACAAGAATTAATTTACCATCTGGATTATTTTGGGAGTTGGATATAAGTTCATCAGAAAGTTTTGCTTTATACTTTCCGTAAAATTCAAGATCATCTTCGTTAATGTCGTATGCATTTGCAACAGTTTTAATGTGCTGCATATCGGCGGCCTGTGCAATTTCAATATCTGTGTTCATAATATTCATCCTTTCCTATTTCACTTATGATTTGCCTTAGTATGGCTTGATTTTAAAAAAGGGCAACTCTACTAAGAGTTGCCCAGACGGTCGGCTTTTATAAATACGAACAACACAGTGTTATTTCACTTATTCCGTCAGCTGTTTCGTACTATTAACGTTTACCATAAATTCAGGTTTTTGTCAATATAACCAAATAAAATTGACGTTAATATGACACAAAATTTGAAAAAGACTAATATTTTTTTGCAATCTGCCGAAATAAAATATAGTGTTAAAAAAACCAAAAAACGAGGAGGATGTTCATGAATACATCAGATATTTCCAGTACAAAGGCAACACTGCTCAGTTATTTAAGTAAGAATGTATCAAATAACTCTTCTGAAGCAAGTAGCAGTGATGACATAGCTTCCCTTTTACAGCAGTCCTGCGCAGCTTCAAATTCAGTAGTGACAAAAATTCAAAATAAAGCATCGAATGCAAGTGCTTATAATTCAACACTTTCAAATGCAGGAAGTTTATTGAAATATTTAAGTAAATTATCAGATACTTCAGCAGATTCGCTGTTTACAACAGCTACATCCACGGGAAATACTTCTTCAATCGTTTCAAATGTGGAAAATTTTGTATCAGGATATAATTCGACACTTTCAAGTCTGGACAAAGAAGAGAAAGATGGTCAGTCTTCGAAAGAACTTTTGCAGACAAATATTAACAAATATTCGGATGCTTTAAAGGGAATTGGTATTACAGTAGGCAGTAACGGCAAATTAAGTGTAGATGAATCTACATTAAAGAGTTCAAGCGTAACAGATTTAAAGGCATTATTTGGTGATGGAACAGATTTTTCGGATTCTATGTCTGCAATTACTTCAAAAATTCAAGATGATACAGCAGGTACATGTGAGCTTTTGACAATTTACAATGCTTCCTATTCAAATAGTGGGAGTTACAGTCAGTATGATTATATGAAAAATTTATTTGATACGCTCAGATAAAATAAAAAATATGTTTATAAAAAATGGGAAAAACGTTCTTACATTTTAAATGTAAGAACGCTTTTTTTGGATGAAATTCAGAAACATAATTTTTTCACAAAAAAAAGGTAAAATTAATCGGAAAATGTATTATAATGTAAAATGGATTGCCAAAATGTGCTGGCAGTAAGAACTAAAAGAGAGGACTTGTTTTTATGAAAGAAAAAATCATTCGGATAGTAAAATATCTGGGAATGTTTATAACTCCAATTGCAATGTATTATCTGATGGAATCATTTCAGATGAATGCGTTTATAACAACAATGTGGAAAGCACAGATACTAAATATAGTATTGTTTGAACTGCTTATGCTTTTTTTATATTTTTTAATTGGAAAATTAAGGATTGCATTAATTGTAGAAACGATTATTTCATTTGTCGCAGGACTGGCAAATTTTTATGTAGTAAGTTTTCGCTCAAATCCAATTGTTCCATGGGATTTGTTATCAGTAAAAACAGCATCCAGTGTTGCAGGTTCATATGATTATTCCTTGGGGAAAAGACAGATTTTTACCATCATTGCATTTGTTATACTGATTATTATTGAAGTATTTTTGACATTAGATTTAAAAAAAATAAAATTAAGATTTCGTTTATTGTCATTTATAGTCAGTGTTGTTGCAATTTGCTTTTTTGCAAAGCTGCTTCAGACAGATTCCTTTGTGAATGAAATGGAATTATATCCATTTTTATTTACACCTGCGTATATGAGCCAGGCAGATGGATTTGCAGTTACCTTTGTAATGGATTTACAGTATATGTCGGTTCAAAAACCGGATGGGTATAATAAAGATGAAGCAAAAGCGCTTTTAAATAACTACAGTTCAAGTGAGTCAGGCAAGACTACAGAAACTGTAAAAAGCACGGAGGTTACAAAGAGTACAGATACGACAAAAAATAAGACATTACCCAATATTATTGTAGTAATGAATGAATCTTTTTCTGACTTAAAGGTTCTTGGAAATTTTTCGACAAATACAGACTATATGCCATTTATGCATAGTTTAGAGCAGCAACAAGATAATACGGTTACTGGAAATTTGAATGTTTCTGTAAAAGGTGGAAATACAGCAAACACAGAATTTGAATTTCTAACGGGAAACTCGATGGCATTTTTACCAAATGGAAGTATACCATATCAGCAGTATATCAATGGCAAAATTCCTTCTTTAGTTTCGTACTTATCAGGACTTGGATATACAACTTACGGAATGCATCCATACTATGCAGATGGATGGAACCGCAATAAAGTTTATCCATATTTAGGATTTTCAAATTTAGTATTTATAAATGATTATATACAACCGACTTATGTGAGGGATTATATTAGCGATGACTCGAGTATGGATAAAATCATTGATACATACGAACAAAAACCGCAGGGAAAACCAATGTTTTTGTTTAATGTAACAATCCAAAATCATAGTCCATATTATCAAAGCTATCCAAATTTAAATGAAAATATTTCAGTGGATGGTAGTTATTCTGAATCGCTGAATCAATATATGTCTTTGATTAAGTTATCTGATACTTCGTTGCAAAAATTGGTGGAATATTTCAAAAATCAATCAGAACCAACGGTAATTGTATTTTTTGGAGATCATCAGCCAAGTGATGTTGTAGCAGAGCCAATTTTAGAACAAAACGGAATGACCTATAATACATTAACTAATGAAGAACAACAAAAGCGATATGAAGTGCCTTATGTAATATGGGCAAACTACAGTATGCAAGGTGGCAAAAATGAAGATACAAGTGCAAATTTCCTTGCAGCAAAAGTACTTGATAAAGCTGGAGTGCCATTATCTTCTTATGAAAATTATTTGCTGAAATTAAGTAAAAAAATACCAGTTATCTCTGCTGAGACAATTAAAAACAGTGATGGCAAAGATATATCGTTGAAGGATAAGAATGCGTTGCTTGAAATTTATAAAAAGATACAATACTATAAGCTATTCGATGCGGACGGAGGAGACGATAAATAATGAATCAGTGGATTCGAAATGAAAAAATCCCAAAATATTTACCATATGTATTATCATTCCTGATTCCGTTTTTGGTAATGGGAGGGATTTGCGTTAATCATGGAATATATCCCTTTGGAGAAAATTGTTTCCTTCATATAGATATGTATCACCAATATGCACCGTTTTATATGGAGTTTCTGAATAAATTACAAAGTCACAGTAGTCTTTTATATTCATGGAATCTTGGGTTGGGATCAGATTTTGTTTCTACCTATACATATTATCTGGCAAGCCCGATAAACTGGCTTCTGATTTTCTGCCCAAAGAATTTTTTGATAGAATTTATGACAATTTTGATCTTACTAAAAGTTTCTTTTAGCGGATTGTTTTTTGCAATTTATCTGGGAAAACATTTTAAGACGAATAGTATTATGATTCCGCTTGTTGCAATGTTTTACGCGCTGTCTGCATATTTCTCTGCATATAACTGGAATATTATGTGGCTGGATGGAGTAATGCTTCTCCCCCTTATCGTTTTAGGATTGGAACGTCTGGTTTATGAGAAAAAAAGTAATATGTACTGTATTTTGCTGGCAGTAACAATTTGGTCAAATTATTATATTGCAATGATGATTTGTGTTTTCCTGGTTCTATATTTTGTGATTCTGCAATTGGAATTGAAAAAGAATATTTCGTTTTGCCATGATAAACTAAGCGAACGCAGATTATGGCGAAGAGAAGTGCTTCAAATTCGATGTATGGCATGCATTCGATTTGCAACTTATTCGATAATAGCAGCTGGATTTAGTGCAGTATTGATAATTCCAGAGATGAAGATATTGGGATATTCTGGTTCTAATGGAATTGACTTTCCTAAAGTAGTTACATGGTATTTTTCTGCGCTGGAAGAACTTGCAAGGCAATGTGCAGGAGTAACTGTTTCAACAGGGGTCGATCATTGGCCAAATTTATATTGTGGTGTTGCAGTGATGATTCTTTTTGTCTTATATATTTTAAATCGAAAGATATCTTTGAAATCAAAAATTTTAAGGGTATTACTCTTGGGATTTTTTCTGGTTAGTTTTGCAGAAAATCAGTTGGATTTTATCTGGCATGGATTGCACTATCCGGATAGTTTACCGGGAAGACAGGCATTTTTATATATTTTCATTTTGCTTGTTATATGCTTTGAAACGTTATTTAAATTTAAAGGAAACAGTGCGATTGAAGTGGGAATAGCACTTACTGCAGCAATGGCTTTTTTATTATGTTGTGCATTATATACGGATAAAACATTGGTAAATATGGATTCTTTTGTAATGACGGCTTTTTTGCTGGGGGCTTATGCGATTGTTTTGGTGTTGCAGAAATCAAAAGATAAGACAATGCGCATGCTAATGCTAGGAATGGCATTCTTTTTGACAATTACAGAAGCAACGTTGAATCTGGATATGACAGGAATTATGACAACAAGCCGAACTCTTTATGTTAAAAATTTGAATGCGTACGAAGATCTGACGCAGAAAGCAAAAGAGTCGGATAAAACTTTTTTCCGGACAGAAAAATTTGACCGCATGACGAAGAATGAATCAAGTTTATCGAATTATGCTTCAGCATCTTTATTTTCCTCCCTTATGAATATAAGTGTAGGTGATATGTATCGTAAAGTGGGAATGGAAGGTGGAAAGAATTTTTATTGTTATAATGGAGCAACACCGATTGTTTCCTCTATGTTATCCGTAAAATATATGCTGACTTCTTCTGGAGATGAAGAAAGTCCATTGCGAAGTCTTGTAGCAAATGAAAATGGCACATACATGTATCGAAACACCTATTCTTTGCCACTTGGATTTATGGTGGATTCAAATTTTAGTGAATTGTGGAACTACCAGAGTGGAACTTCTGTGCAGATGCTAAACAATCTTGGAATACAGCTTGGAGCAGAATCTGATATGTTGCTTCCAATTCCCACGGCTCCTTATTCAAAAGAAGGAACTACAATAACAGTGGCTGAAGACAGTTATGTATATGCTACGTATGCAAATGGTCAGGCGGATACAATTACAGCTACAATAGGGAATAAAGTAAAAACTTTTATCAAATGTACACACTCGTATATTTTGGATCTGGGCTGGTGTAAAGCTGGTACAACAATTAAACTCTATTCGGCAGAAGCACCTAATTTAATGGCACAAGCCTATAAATTGGACTTGAATAGCTTGGATAAGGCTTATGCTACTTTAAATAATTCGACCATGAAGTTGAAATCATATTCGGATGCAAAAATTCAAGGTAGTATAGAAGCAAAAAAAGCTGGTAATCTGATCCTATCAATTCCAAATGAGTCGGGATGGCAGGTTTTGGTTGATGGTAAAAAAGTAAAGACAGAGTTATTTATGAATAGTATGATGAGTATTCCATTAACCGAAGGCAGACATGAAATTAAACTTGTGTATATAACACCAGGGATTGAAGAAGGTGCAGCTATTTCTTTAGGCACCCTGATATTATTCCTTTTTATGGTTTGGTGCAAGAAAAGAAGAAGCAAAAATCAAAAGCTGAAAGAAAATTCAAAAAACAGTGAAATACAGGCAAGTTTAGAAGAATGTGAGATCCATTTATACGAGGAGGAAGTTGATAAATCATTGGAGTGCGAACAAGAGAAAGCAGATGAAGAAAAAACAATTGAATCCATTAGAGAGAAATAATACGAAGAACAATAAGGCATTTATAAAATGGATAATATAAAACAGCCAAAAGTAAATGGATTTTTTGAAAAAAATATCGAAAATATTTAAATTATATGATATTATAAGAAGAAAAGTATTCATTGTGTATTTTAAGTGAAATATAGGAGGTAGCTTATGGGCGTCGAAGAAGTACTGAAAAATCAATTGGAAGATATTGATGTAGAATTGAAAGATTGTAAAAGAGATTTAGGACAGATTTGTGAAGAAGCCAGAGGTTTGTTTAAAGAAAAAGATGATTTGAAATTAATTGAAGCAATTGATTCAATGGATCGTCGTTTAAAAGCTGTTGTATCAACAAGAGATTCTTTAATGGTTAAAAAATCCGATTATCAGTATCTTTTGAACCACTCGAATTCTTAATAAGAAACCATATGCCAAAAGAAGTTAGAATTTGTATTTATGCGAATTCAACTTCTTTTTTTTATGCAATGGAATATATTATATAGAAATGCATGCGAATAAGAGGTTTTCCAGAGAAGTAGGTTATAAAATTTTGCAAAGATGCACAAAATACTGCACATAGTAGTGAAAATAAATAGGTACATACAAGTGAGTGAATGTCTGCATGATTTACGGTATTTTCATAAAACTGAAACAAAAAACAGAAAAAATGAAAACACAAGGTGTAAAATAGTTATAAATAATATAATTGAATTACTTTAATATAAACTATAATAAAACTATAATGGTAGAGTCAGAGAGCTAGAAGAAAAAACGAAAATCACAAGTATGAACAGGAAAGAAAAGCTGATTTTCTTGATAATAGTGAGAACTTTTTTGCTATTACCATAGTGACAAAAAGAAATGCAGCACAGAAAATAATACAACTGTATAAAAAAGCATTAAAAAAAAATAGATATGATTACATATGCGTATCATCATAGAAATGACCAATTAATCAATGATTACAATTAAAAATGGGAACGATTGGAATGTCTTTTTACAGTGGATTTTTCAAAAATAGATAATAAAACTTTATAAAAAATATGGATTACATTGAAAAAAGTATCAGACTCAGATGAAAAGAATTTCAAGAAAACGAAATACGAAAATGAATAGACGAAAAGAATTTTCAAATTGAAACATTGCAACTTTATTAAAGTTATTAGTTTTGAAATAAATAAAATAATTGAGAATTATATTGACAAAAGTGTCATGTAGTAATAATCTATTTATAGAAAGACGATATTTGAGATAAGAAATATACAAGTTGCACATATGCAGTACAAGTCAATCTTGCAATATAACTGAAAAATAAACAAATATTGTTATTTCTAAACAAAACTATTGGGTGTTTAAAATGTATTAAGGAGGAAAAAGATGAAAAAGAAATTTTTAAGTGCATTTCTTTGTATTTCTATGCTGGCTACATTGATATCTGGCTGTGGAGCTACAAATGCAGCCTCTAAATCCGGCAGCGTGAAAGATGGCGGCACAGAGGGCACAGAGGGAACAGAAGCAAAAGCAAAAGTTGAAGTAACAACAGCTGGTGATTCAACTGGTGCACATTTTCAAATGTGGTCATTTGTTGCTATGCATAATGCATTCTATGCAAGTATGGTAGAAAAATGGAACCAGGAAAACCCTACAAAAAAGATTTACGTAACATTTACAACCTATCCTTATGCTGATATGCATGATAAGTTATTACTCTCATTACAGTCAGGAACGGGGGCACCGGATTTATGTGATGTTGAAGTTGGACAATTTCCGAATGTTGTAGCAGGAGAGAAGAAGTGGCTATATCCATTAGATGATGCACTTACTCCTTATAAAGATTCCATGGTTAAGAGCAGACTTGATATATATTCTAAAAATGGACATAACTATGGAATAGATTTTCATGTCGGTGCAACTGTAATGTATTATAATGCAGCATTGTTAGAGCAATATGGAATTGATTATACGCAAATTAAAACGTGGGCTGATTATGAAGCAGCAGGTCAGAAACTAAAAGAAGCTTCAAATGGCAGTGTATATATGACATCGGTAGACACTGGCGGAACAGACTGGATGTGGCTTGCAATGGCTGAAAAAGGTGAAGACTGGACGGGTGGAGAAAAGGGAAAAGCAAATGTTGAATTAGATTCCGTTAAAACCATGCTTACTATGCAACAGAAATGGTTAAAAGAAGGCATAGCTGAAATTTCACCAGATGGACAAGTGGATATTGAAGCAGGATATCAGAATATTTTGAATCATAAAGTTGCATCATTTCCAAAAGCTTTGTGGTATATGAGCAGATTTTTGAATTATATGCCAGAAGAAAAAGGAAATTGGGCATTGGCAAAATGTCCAGTGTTTGAAGAAGGAGATACACAATCGGTTGGAATCGGTGGAACTGGTACTGTTGTTACACAGCAATCGAAGAATCCAAAACTTGCAGCTGAGTTCTTAACTTATGCAAAATGTTCTTTAGAGGGTGAAAAACAAATCTGGGAACAACTTGGATTTGATGTATGCAACACACAACTTTGGACAGATACTTCCATTACGCAGGATACATCGAATAAATATATTTCTTTCTTTAGAACAAATCCGTTTGATATATTAAACTCAATCAAAGGAAGTATTGGTCAGATCAGTGTTACAAAAATAAGCCCTACCATCAATGACCAGATGTGTACGACAACATTAAATCAAGTATTAGAGAATGGCAAAAATGTAGATGATGCATTAAAGAAGGCTCAAGATGCAATTAAGCTGGAAGAATAGGCTATAAGATAATAAACAGGTGGGGTCTATGGCCCCCCTATTCCTTATCAGAAGAAAGAAAAGGCGGATGTAAAGTATGAAAAGAAAAAAAAGTATCTTATATTCCAAAAAAGCAGCTCCTTATATATTTATTTTACCATTTTTATTAAGTTTTGCATTTTTTTGGATTTATCCTTTGTTTAGTACAATTAAAATGAGCTTTCAGGATATACAGCCAGCACAGACAACGTTTGTTGGATTTGATAATTATAAAAAACTGCTAATTGATCCCGCATTTCATATTGCGGTGGGAAATAGCTTTGAATACATGCTTTTAACATGCGTTATATTAATTCCTATTCCAATGCTTTTTGCTGTGTTGATGGATAGTAATTTAGTAAAAGCGAAAGGTGTTTGGAAAGCAATCTTATATTTGCCGGCCTTAACTTCTGTTGTTATTTCAGGTACGTTATTTCGCCTGATGTTTTCAGAATACGATACAGGTCAGATGAATATACTGATGCATATGTTTGGATTTGCTTCTATAAAATGGTTGAAATTTAAGGCGACTGGATTAGGTGCCCTTTTGATTTTGGCATGCTGGAGATGGACAGGCGTAAATATGCTTTATTTCTTATCGGGATTAAAGGGTATTGATAAAAGTCTTTATGAATCAGCAGAAATAGATGGTGCGAATGCATGGAACAAATTTCGCTTCATAACATTTCCTTTGCTGAAACCAACCAGCATTTATGTTTTGACAATAAGCGTATATGCAGGACTTGCAATGTTCTTAGAGAGTTTTATGTTATGGGCTGGTAATAGTTCACCTAATAATATTGGCCTGACAATTGTTGGATATCTATATAAAAGAGGTATTGAAAAGAATCAGCTTGGCTATGCTTCTGCGATTGGACTTGTATTGCTTGTGATTGCGTTGATTATAAATATGGTTCAACTCGTTTTAAACGGAACCTTTAAAAAGGAGGCAGACTAGTTATGGCGGCAGAAAAAAAAGAAAAAATTAGATTGTCTTATAAACAAAAGGTTCTCTCCGCAATAAGCAGTGCGTTTTTTGGAATACTTAGTTTCTTGATTATATTTCCGGTAATTGCAGGTTTGGTAGCTTCTTTTCGACCAGGTAGAGAACTGATTCGAAAAGGACTTAGCATTAATCTTGATATAAGTACCATGAACTTAAAAAATTATATATATCTGTTTGCAGGGAATGCAGATTCTATAAAATTTTTTACATGGTTTAAAAATAGTTTATGGATAACCTTTTTGTCAGTTGTACTAACTTTGATTATTTGTTATTTCGTTGCATATGGATTTGCTATGTATGATTTTAAATTCAGAACACCGTTATTCTTTTTGGTAATTGCAACAATGATGGTACCATTTGAAATATTGATGTTACCGTTATATAAGGAAGTTATTAGTCTTAAACTAATTGATACAGTTGCTGGAGTTATTCTGCCTGGAATTTGCTCTGCTTCAACGATTTTTTTCTTTCGTCAATATATGCTTGGATTACCAAAAGAATTATTGGATGCAGGAAGAATTGATGGAGCAACCGAATTTGGAATCTGCATTAAGATTATGCTTCCAATAACAAAACCGGCATTTGCTTCTATGGCTATTTTATGCGCTATGGGCGCATGGAATAACTTACTTTGGCCATTACTGGTATTTAGAACATCAAGTAAATTTACACTTCCGATTGGTTTAAATACATTATTAACTCCATATGGAAATAACTACGATGTTTTAATTGCTGGTTCCATGGTTGCAATTATTCCAGTATTTGCAGTGTTTTTAGCATTTCAGAAATATTTTATTGATGGTATGACAGTGGGGGCTGTTAAAGGTTAATTATACAGATACGTTCCGCCTGAAATTAAATGTAAAGATATATATGGTGCAATAAGAGAAAAAGCTTCGGAAACAAAACCCGGAGCTTTTTTCTTATATTTGATTTTTACAAGCAGGAAATGGACTTAAATGGGATAATAGAAACGTCAGTATTTATGAATAAAATTTGAAATGGGATGGTACTAAAATGCAAGGACAAACAAGTAAAAACACAAATAGTAAGCGTAAACTAAAATACAAAAGAAAAACAGTATCTGTTCATGATCCGTCAATTATAAAGTGTGAAAATGAGTATTATGTTTTTGGAACACATATGACAGGTGCATTTTCGAAGGATTTACAAAAATGGAAATATATTGGCAAAGGATACAATGAAAATAATCCAATATATGAGAATTTGTTTGATGAAAAAATAGGTGCTTTTGAGTATGCAGGAAGAAATGCGAATGGTACATATTCCGTGTGGGCACCAGATGTAATTTATAATAAGAAGAGAAAAAAATATGCGATGTATTTTTGTACAACAACATCATTCGTAAAATCCAGTATTTGTTTTGCAGAAGCTGAGAACATCAAAGGACCATATAAATGGAAGCAAAATCTGCTTTACTCAGGATTTGAAAATTATAATTTACCACATACAAACGTAGGAGATACAACAGATAATAATAAAGCAATGTTTCGCTATTGTAACGAAGATGGTTCTTACAATTATTATGAATGGCCAAATGCAATGGATCCGTGCGTATTTTATGATGAAGATGAAAAACTTAAAATGGTATATGGTTCGTGGTCGGGAGGAATCTTTTTACTTGAAATCGACGAAGATTCAGGAACTATAATCCATCCAAAAGAAATTTATAATAAGGAAAAACTGATATCAGATGCTTATTTTGGCTATAAATTGCTTGGGGGAGGGCATCATTCCATCGAAGGACCATATATTTATTTTGATAAAGAAACGAGGTACTATTTCTTGTTTGTTTCCTATGGAAAATTAAAGAGAGAAGGCGGGTATCAGATACGTGTTTTCCGCTCAAAAAAAGTACTGGGACCATATCTGGATATGAACGGAAAAAGTCTTACAAGTGAAGAAGACCACGAAAAATATGGACTAAAGTTATGTGGAAACTATAAACTGCATGATAATGAAATGGCGTATATGTCACCAGGACATAATTCAGTATTAGAGGATATGGATGGGAAGCGTTACATTGTATTTCACACCCGATTTGAGAACAGCAGTGAAAATCATGAAATTCGTGTACAACAGTTTACCTTGAATGAAGATGGATGGCCCTGTATGTTTCCATATTATACACAAGGAGAGGATTTGGAAAAAAATAGAGTTCAAGATGCAGAAATACAGGGAAAATATGAAGTACTGCTTCATGGAATTTCTATAAATAGCAAAATCCCGGAATTAGAGTATATAGAGCTCTTAGAGGATCATAGTATTTGCAAAATCAAAAAAGAAGGAAAAGAAAACAAGATAGGAGAATGGAATTGCCTGGAAAATACTTGTTATATTCAAATCATATATGATTTTGTTACATACAAAGGAATTGTAGGAAAAATGAAGAATGAAAGCAAAGAACCGATTTTGTTTTTCTCTGCGGTAGGTGCTAATAAAAGTATCTGGGGGATAAAACAGGAAAGAATATAAGAAGATGCAAAAAGATGTAAGAAGAAGCAAAAAGATATAAAAAGAATATAAGAAGATATAAAAAGATGTAAGAAAATAAAAAAGATGTAACAGGATGTAAAAGATATAAGAAGACATATAGATTCAAATATGGATAAAATAATTCATCTGTGGCAAAATAAAAACTCAAGAATACGATATCAGACAACTAAAAATCAAAAATAAGCAATAAAACCTTGCAAAAAAAATAAAATGCAGTTATAATTTAGATACATCTAAAATAGTTTAATAAAAGGAGATGCGAATGAGAGGAATAGATGAATCTATATACAACAAGCCATGGATATTGCAAAGAGCAGATCCATATGTATATTTACATACGGATGGCTGGTATTATTTTACAGCGTCTGTACCTGCATATGATGGAATTTGTTTGAGAAGAGCAAAAACATTGTCAGAACTTCCTGCTGCAGATGAAATAGAAGTATGGCATAAGCATGAAAGTGGACCGATGAGCGAACATATATGGGCTCCGGAGTTATATTACCTTATGGGAAAATGGTACATTTATTTTGCGGGAGGAAAAAAAGAAGCAATCTGGGATATCAGACCGTATGTACTTGTCTGCGAAGATTTAGATCCACTGAAGGGTACGTGGAAAGAGCTTGGTATGATGCGACGAACGGCTGACGATGAATTTTCTTTTACTGGATTTTCACTGGATGCTACTGTATTTGAAAATAAAGGAAAATTATATTATATATGGGCAGAAAAAGTAGGAACAGGAAAGCAGATTTCGAATCTTTATATTGCAGAAATGGAAACGCCAAATCAATTAAAAACAGTACAGGTTTTGTTGACAACTCCCGATTATGATTGGGAAAGAATTGGTTTTTGGGTAAATGAAGGACCAGGTATTGTAAAAAGAAATGGAATCATTTACTTGACATATTCAGCAAGCGAGACAGGAACCTGTTACTGCATTGGGATGATGTCAGCCAAAGAAGATTCTGATTTATCAGATCCGTTATCCTGGAAAAAAGAACGTTATCCAGTTTTAAAAACAAATGAGGAAAAATGTATTTTTGGACCAGGGCATAATTCTTTTACCAAAGATGAGGATGGCAATGATGTTATGGTCTACCACGCAAGATTAGAAAAAGAAGTTACAGGTAATCCACTTTATAACCCAAACCGACATGCGATGCTGATGAAAATCACATGGGATAAAGAAGACAAACCAGTTTTTTCTTATGGTGAACAATAAACTATTGCATGATACTATTGCACGATATAACTCAGCTAAAGATAATTTGGTATTGGGGAAATCAACAAAAAACGGGATAATAGTTTGGATAAAAAAACGAACATATCTATAGTATAATTAAAAAACATAAAACAAAAAAGGAGAAAGATATGGCAAAACTTTATATTAATGAGGAGAAAGAACTTTCAACGATTGAACCAGAAGTATATGGACATTTCAGTGAGCATCTTGGCAGATGTATTTATGAAGGAATTTATGTCGGAGAAAATTCTGAAATTCCAAATGAAAATGGAATGAGAAAAGATGTTGTAGAAGCATTGAAAGAAATTAAAGTACCCGTACTTCGCTGGCCAGGGGGCTGCTTTGCGGATGAGTATCACTGGAAAGACGGAATTGGTTCAAAAGAATCCAGAAAAAAAATGATCAATACACACTGGGGTGGTGTTGTTGAAGATAATAGTTTTGGAACACATGAATTTTTTGAACTTTGCAGACAGCTTGGCTGTAAAACATATGTGAATGGAAATTTAGGCAGCGGAACCGTACAAGAGATGTCTGAATGGGTCGAATATATGACATTTCATGGTGTTTCTCCAATGGCAGATTTAAGAGCAAAAAATGGTCATGAAGAGCCTTGGACAGTAGATTACTTTGGCGTTGGAAACGAAAACTGGGGTTGCGGCGGAAATATGACACCATCCTATTATGCGAACGAATATCGTCGTTATCAGACATATGTGCGTAACTATGATGCAAAACATCCAATTAAAAAAGTTTGCTGTGGAGCAAATGTAGATGACTATCATTGGACAAAAGATGTATTAGAAACAGCTTTTGATCATACACCAGAACAACTTCATGGATTTATGGATGGAATATCTTTACATTATTATACAACACCAGGTTCCTGGGATGAAAAAGGAAGCGCTACAGAATTTAGTGAAAAAGACTGGTACATGACATTGAAGAAAGCCCTTTATATGGAAACATTAATCAATCGTCATAGTGATATTATAAATCAATATGATCCAGATAAAAAAATTGCACTGATCGTAGATGAATGGGGCTGCTGGTTTGATGTAGAACCAGGTACAAATCCGGGATTTTTATATCAGCAAAACACAATGCGTGATGCACTGGTAGCAGGCATTACTTTGAATATTTTCAATAAACACAGTGATCGTGTAAAAATGGCAAATATTGCTCAGATGATAAATGTTTTGCAGTCAGTTCTCCTTACGGAGGGCACAGATATGGTAAAGACACCAACATATCATGTATTCCATATGTATCGCCATCACCAGGGAGCAAAACTACTCGAAAGCACATTAGTCAATAACGAAAATGTAGGAGTAGAAGAAGCAGAAGTACCAGAAGTATTTGAATCGGTATCAAAAGGTCAAGATGGTCTTATTACAGTTACCTTGAACAATCTTTCTATCGACAAAGAAAGTGAAATTGAAGTAGTTTTTGGAGAAAACAAGAGCCATGAAGTGAAACAGGCACATGTACTATCCGGAAACTATAAAAGTCATAATACATTTGACGATAAAACGAATGTAATTGAAGTTGAGTTTTTGGATTATGAAAAAACAAGTGCAGGATATAAAGTTACATTACCAGCTTGCAGTGTAGTAGAACTAAGATTTCTTTAGTTTGAACTTCAAAATATGTGCAGAAGGGAGGATTTACATAAGTGGAAAATCGAATATGTAAAATATGTCTGTTACGTGATATGCAGGGAGAAAATGGAATTGAATTTGTAAAAAAATATACAGATATATTAAAACCAGAAGATAAAGCCCAAAAAGAACTTTATGAAAAAAGACTGGATATCTGCAAACAGTGTGATTATTTATCCGATGCATTATGTAAGGCATGTGGCTGTTATGTTGAACTTAGGGCTGCTGCAAAATCTTCCCGATGTCCATATAAAAAATGGTGAATACATCAGTATTCACCATTTTTATGCAATAAATCTTATTTAACACGAAATGAAAGCTGGAAAAACTAAATTTTCAAAAAACAATACGGATTAAGCTGGATTTTTCTCGTCAGTAGCTGGTTCCTTAATTGGAGCATAATTTATACTGACATGAATATCCTGGCTGTAATTCCCAAAAGATTTACCGAATAAAGTAAGTCCGCCAACATGTTCTGCATTATTGTCCACACTCATTTTAAATTTCATACTACTTCTGTAGTCGAGACTGAAATTATCAATCGTAACATTTGAAATTTTTAATCCATCAATAAAAGTACCGTGTCGATTAATTACAAGAAGCTTTAGTAAACCATACTGATTCCAGTTTGAATACCACCAGTCAGGGGTGAAAATACCTTTTACATTGCCAAAATCACCAGGTGATGTCCAAGAACCAAGAAATACATCATTTAAGTAAAAACTAATGTCAGATGGCCAGATATCATTCACGCCAGGAGCTTCGGAGCTTAGCTCAGCTGAAATAGTCAGTTGTGTGATTTTCTGGGAATAAGGAATAAAATTTGGAATCAAATATTCCACAAACCCTCTTGTAAACCAAAGAATATCAGCTTCATAGCGATCTGGATGGGCAAAATACCTCGGATCATCTACCTCACCAATTAAGGTGCTTGCAGTTGCAAGACCACAGGTTGGATAGACTTGATAAGTAGAATAATGTCCCACTTTGATTTCGGTGTTATATACATTTTCTGTTTCTTCAGGAGACTGTAACTCAATTAAGATTTTATCGATATGTATGGAACAGATTTTCTGGTTTCCATGTCCGGCCGACTCGTTCGAAGTTGAAACAATCCCACAGGATTCGAGTTTTTTGATATGACTGGTAAGAGCTCCATTTGTAATATTTAAGCGACTTGCAAGTTCGTTCATATTCATCGTGCTGTTTTCTAGTAAAAGCTTAATGATTTCTACACGTACATCAGAACCTAAAGCTTTGAATAAATCGAGTCCTTCATCTAAACTTGAAATATGAAGCATGTCATGCAGGCCTCCTTTCTTTTGATTTATGATATTAGGCGTTTGCGAAACAATATAAAACTCTTGATATATTAGGTGAATTTACCAAAAGAATGGTGACTTGCCACTGCATTCGGAGCCTTCTTTTGGTAAGATTCACTTTGAAAATTCATTTAAAATGAGTTTCGCAATTGCCTAATTTATGATATGAATATTATTTACATTATTATATATATAAATAGGAAAATAATCAATCAAAAGGTGAAAAAATTTAGAAAAATATAAAATAATATATAAAAAAATGAACTATTTCTGTTATACTAGGAAAATGATAAAATGAAAGGTATTATATTTGAAAAGAAGATAAAGGGTGAACTTTATGGAAAATCAAGATGAGCGAGTTTTAAAATATTCTAAACTAGTCGAAGATTTAAAAAATAAAATCTTTTCCGGAGAACTAAAAGCAAAAGACAGACTTCCATCAGAAAATGAATTATCAGCAGCTTATGAAGTGAGCAGGCAGACGGTACGTAAGGCATTATCTGTTTTAGGTCAGGAGGGATATATATATGCAGAACATGGCAGAGGAACTTTTTGCTCAGAGCGGGTGCGCCATACAAAAAAATCTGGAAATATTGCAGTAGTTACAACCTATCTTTCTGATTATATTTTTCCAAGAGTGATTCAGGGAATCGATCAGGTAATGACAAACGCAGGTTATAGTATACTGTTGAAAAATACGAGAAATTCAAGAAAAATGGAAGCCAGATGTTTGGAAGAACTTTTGCAAAAAGATATTGATGGACTTATTATAGAACCAAGTAAAAGCCAGATTTTTTGTGCACATATGCATTTGTATGAAAAATTAGATGAGTTTGAAATACCATATGTATTTATACAAGGATCTTTTAAACAAATGGGAGACAAACCTCAGATTCTGATGGATGATTATGCGGGTGGATATCAGATAACGGAATATTTAACGAGCTTAGGACACAAAAAAATAGCAGGAGTTTTTAAGGCAGATGACATGCAGGGATTAAATCGGCATAACGGATATGCAGCAGCTTTGCAAAAATCAGGTTTAACTTATGACCCGAGTCTGGTCGTCTGGTTTTATACGGAAGACAGAACTATACATCCATATGAGAGTATATTACAGATGGTAAGCGAAATGTCAGATATCGATGCAGTAGTTTGCTATAATGATCAGATTGCGTTAGAAGTTATCCGCGCATTATCCCATATTGGGAAAAAGGTTCCAAAAGATATTTCAGTAACTGGATATGACAATTCCGTGATAGCGCAGGCAGAAGGGGTGTCTTTAACAACGATAGCACACCCGCAGGAAAAATTAGGTGAGATGGCTGCTCAAATGCTATTGTCATTGATGAAAAACAAAGAGAAACAAGATTTAGAAGAAAAAATTGTAATACCACCGGAACTTATCATACGAAATTCCTGCAAAAAAAGGGATACAAGTGAATAGTTCAAAATAATGTGTTATTAAAAAATATGGTTGTTTTCGAGCGACGGAGAAAGAATAAAAAAACAACTTGTAAGGACGACAATACAAGTTGTACGATATAAAGTATAAAACATAGGAGGTACTTACAATGGAACAAAAAACATATAAATTTTGGTTTTGTACTGGTTCTCAAGACTTATACGGGGATGAATGTCTTGCAAATGTAGCGGCACATACAAAAGAAATGGTTGAAAAAATGAATCAATCGGGGGTTCTGCCATTTGAACTTGTATGGAAACCAACATTAATTACAAATGAATTAATTCGAAAAACATTTAATGAAGCAAATATGGATGAGACCTGCGCAGGGGTAATTACATGGATGCATACCTTTTCACCTGCAAAATCCTGGATTTTAGGATTACAGGAATATAGAAAACCATTGCTTCATTTCCACACGCAGTATAATGAAGAAATTCCATACGATAAGATTGATATGGATTTTATGAACGAAAATCAGGCAGCACATGGCGATAGAGAATATGGCCATATCGTAAGCCGCATGGGAATTGAAAGAAAAGTAGTAGTAGGATACTGGGCAGACAAAGCGGTTCTTGAAAAAATTGAATCCTGGATGCGCACTGCGATTGGCATTATGGAAAGCAGTCATATTCGTGTTATGAGAATTGCAGATAATATGAGAAACGTTGCCGTTACAGAAGGCGATAAAGTAGAAGCACAGATTAAGTTCGGCTGGGAAATTGATGCATATCCGGTGAATGAGATTGTAAAGTCTGTAGACGCTGTTTTAAAAGCAGATGTGGATACTTTGGTAGAAGAATATTATAGCAAATATGATATTTTATTAGAGGGTCGTGATGAGAAAGAATTCAGGGAACATGTAGCAGTTCAGGCACAGATTGAACTTGGATTTGAACGCTTTTTAAAAGAAAAGAACTATCAGGCAATTGTAACTCACTTTGGCGATTTGGGCGGATTAAAACAATTACCAGGTCTTGCAATTCAAAGATTGATGGAAAAAGGATATGGATTTGGTGCAGAAGGAGACTGGAAGACAGCAGCTATGGTTCGCCTTATGAAAGTAATGACAGCAGATGTGAAGGGAGCAAAAGGAACTTCTATGCTGGAAGACTATACATATAATATGGTCAAAGGAAAAGAAGGTATATTGGAAGCACATATGCTTGAAATTTGTCCTTCTATTGCAAAAGGACCGATTTCAATTAAATGCAAACCATTATCAATGGGTGACAGGCAAGATCCTGCCAGACTTGTATTTACATCAAAGCCAGGAGAAGGAATTGCAACTTCGTTAATTGACCTTGGTACAAGATTTCGTCTGCTTATTAATACGGTCAACTGCCATGAAACAGAAAAAGCAATGCCAAACTTGCCAGTAGCTACAAATTTCTGGACTCCAGAACCTGATTTTTATACAGGTGCAGAAGCATGGATTTTGGCAGGTGGTGCTCATCATACCGCATTTTCCTATGATATAACAGCGGAGCAGATGGGTGATTGGGCAGCTGCGATGGGTATTGAAGCCGTATATATTGATAAAGACACGAAAATCAGAGATTTTAAGAGAGATCTTTTACTTGGAAATGTGATTTACAGATAGGACTTGGGTTATTTTTATCAGAAAAAAGATGATAAATCAGAAAAATGATTATATATAAGAAAAACAAGAGACAGATAGCCTTGTAGGCTGTGAATAAAATGGTTAAAATAAAAGAAACCAGTTAACGATTTTCATAAAACAATTAAAGGAAGGTATAAGTATGAAATTTTTTATTGACACAGCAAATGTAGAAGATATTAAAAAAGCAAATGATATGGGGGTTATCTGTGGAGTAACTACGAATCCATCGTTAATTGCAAAAGAAGGCAGAGATTTCAATGAAGTAATCAAAGAAATCACATCCATTGTGGACGGACCAATCAGTGGAGAAGTAAAAGCAACAACCGAAGATGCTCAAAGCATGATTCTGGAAGGTCGTCAGATAGCAGCCATTCACAAAAATATGGTCGTTAAAATTCCAATGACAGTAGAAGGATTAAAAGCTGTAAAAGTTTTATCGAAAGAAGGAATCAAAACAAACGTAACACTTATTTTTTCTGCAAACCAGGCATTGTTAGCAGCACGTGCAGGTGCCAGCTATGTATCTCCATTTATTGGAAGACTGGATGATATTTCCCAGTCAGGAATCGAATTGGTTCGTACGATTGCAGAAATTTTTGATATATATGGAATTGAAACAGAAATCATTGCAGCAAGTGTACGTAATCCAATTCATGTAACCGACTGTGCACTTGCAGGTGCTGATATTGCAACTGTTCCATATTCTGTAATTGAGCAGATGACAAAGCACCCGTTAACAGATCAGGGTATTGAAAAATTCCAAAAAGACTACAAAGCAGTGTTTGGGGATAAATAATAAGGAGACAGATTGACTATGGGATCAGCACAGGCGATTGAAAGTGGAAAGACTGTATTAGGAATTGAATTTGGTTCCACCAGAATAAAAGCAGTTTTAATTGATGAAGCAAAAAAACCAATTGCATCAGGAAGTTATGATTGGGAAAATAAATTTGAAAATCATGTTTGGACATATCACATGGATGACATCTGGACTGGTTTGCAGCAATGCTATAAGGCATTAACAATAGATGTAAAAGATAAATACAATGTAACGATAAAAAAGATTGGAGCTATTGGCTTTAGTGGCATGATGCATGGATATCTGGCGTTTGATAAAGACGACGAATTATTAGTGCCATTTCGCACATGGAGAAATACGATTACAGAAGAAGCTTCGAAAGCGTTAACAGAAGCATTTTCTTATAATATGCCACAAAGATTTAGTATATCCCATTTATATCAGGCAATCTTAAATAAAGAAGAACATGTAAAGGATGTAGCATTTTTTACAACCCTTGCAGGATATATTCATTGGAAACTAACAGGAGAAAAAGTTCTTGGTGTTGGAGAAGCTTCTGGTATGTTCCCAATAGATTTAACTACAAGAGATTTTGATACGAAAAAAATAGCAATATTTGATAACATTACAAGGGAGTATGGATTTTCCTGGACACTAGAAGATGTATTACCTAAAGTACTTTTAGCAGGTGAGAAAGCAGGAACCTTAAGCAAGCAAGGTGCAGCTTTATTAGATGTTAGTGGTAACTTATGTGAAGGAATTCCGCTCTGCCCTCCAGAAGGAGATGCCGGAACGGGAATGGTAGCAACAAACAGTGTTGAAGTTCGTACAGGTAATGTGTCAGCAGGAACATCTGTATTTGCAATGATTGTTCTGGAAAAAGAGCTTAGCAAAGTTTACCCGGAAATTGATCTTGTAACAACTCCATCCGGAGATCTGGTTGGTATGGTACATTGCAATAACTGTACTTCTGATTTAAATGCTTGGGTGAATTTATTTAAAGAGTTTGCAGAAAATATGGGTATGAAAGTAGATATGGATGAATTGTTTTCAATGCTTTACAATAAAGCACTGGAAGCAGATAAAGATTGCGGAAATTTACTGGCATACAATTATTTCTCTGGAGAACATATTACTGGATTTGAAGAAGGAAGACCATTATTTGTCCGGATGCCAGATAGTAAATTTGACTTGGCAAACTTTATGCGGGTTCATTTATTCACATCTTTGGGTGCTTTAAAAACAGGTCTGGATTTGTTATTAAAAGAAGAGCAGGTAAAAGTGGATCAGGTTATGGGTCATGGTGGTTTGTTTAAAACAAAAGAAGTCGGTCAAAGAATTCTTGCAGCGGCGATGAATACTCCTGTTTCCGTCATGGAAACAGCTGGAGAAGGCGGAGCATGGGGAATTGCACTTCTTGGAGCATATATGTTAGAGAAAAAGGAGAACCTTTCTTTGTCCGCTTTTTTGGAAAAAGAGGTGTTTGCCACTCAAAAAGGAAATGCAGTTGAACCAAGAAAAGAGGAAGTTGAAAGCTTTGATTTGTTCATGAAACAATATAAAAAAGGCTTTGCAATAGAACGTGCAGCAGTTGATACACTAAAATAAATAAAGGGGATTTTGCTTAATGCTAGAGCAGTTAAAAAAAGAAGTATACGAAGCAAATATGGAGCTTCCAAGACGTCAGCTGATTACCTATACATGGGGAAATGTCAGCGGTATTGATAGAGAAAGCGGATATTTTGTTATAAAACCAAGTGGAGTGGACTATGACATTTTAACACCAGATGACATGGTAGTTATGGATTTAAAAGGGAATAAAATAGAAGGAAAATATAAGCCATCATCTGACACATCAACACATATCGAACTTTATAAAAAATATAAAGAAATTGGTGGCATTGTACATACGCATTCACCAGAGGCTACCGCATGGGCTCAAGCAGGAAGAAGTATTCCATTGTACGGAACAACACATGCAGATTATTTTTTAGGTGAAATTCCGTGTGCCAGAAGTCTTACTCCAGAGGAAATCAAAGGGGAGTATGAGAAAAACACAGGACTTGTTATTATAGAAACGTTTGAAAACAGGGATTTAAATCCAATGCATACTCCAGCAGTACTTTGCGTAAATCATGGACCATTTACATGGGGAAAAGATGCAGCGGAAGCTGTTCATAATGCTGTTGTATTAGAGGAAGTTGCAAAAATGGCCATGAAAACAGAATTGATTAATCCCAAAGCATTACCAGCACCCGATTCGATTAAAGAAAAACATTTTTTCCGGAAACATGGAGAAAATGCGTATTATGGGCAAAATTAAAAACAGGGGGAAGCTTTCATGAAGAATTTTGGTATTACAAAAAATGGACAGGAAAGTCATTTAATAGAAATTACCAATGGAAGTGATATAAAATTAGTGGTTTCTGATTATGGAGCAACGATTGTTTCGATTTTTGTAAAAGACAAAACAGACAGAGAAAAAGATGTTGTGCTTGGCTATGATTCTGTCTCAGATTATGAAGATCAAAGGTCTTATTTTGGAGCAACAATTGGTAGAAATGCAAATAGAATTGCGCATGCTGCATGTGAACTGGATGGAGCTCACTATGATTTAGAAAAGAACGATAATGGTAATAATCTGCATAATGGGAAAAATGGATTTCATTGTGCTGTATGGGAAGTAAAAGAAATAACATCGGATAAGGTTATTTTTGCATATACAAGCAAAGATATGGAGCAGGATTTACCGGGAAATATGCAGGCAACCGTTACTTACAAGGTGACAAAAGAGAATGAAATCTGCATTGACTATGGAGCTGTTTCAGATAAAACGACAGTAGCTAATTTTACAAATCACGCTTATTTTAATTTAAATGGGCATGAAAGTGGCAGTATAGAAAATCATCGTCTGACTTTGTATGCAGATGCGTATACGCCAGTAGTGGATGCAAAATCTATTCCTACAGGTGAGATTGCCCCTGTTTTTAATACCCCAATGGATTTCACGAAAGAAAAATGTGTTGGACAAGAAATTGAAGCAGATTTTACCCAATTAAAATATGCGGGAGGATATGATCATAATTTTGTGCTGGCAAAAGAGCATGGAACGATGAAAAAGGCCGCCAAAGTAATCGGGGATATATCAGGTATTACGATGGAACTTTTTACAGACTGTCCTGGCATACAATTTTACACGGGTAACTTTGTTAAAAGGCAGGAAGGAAAAGAGAAAGTCTTTTATGATTTTCGGCATGGTCTTTGTTTGGAGCCTCAATATTATCCAAATGCAATCAATGACAAACATTTTCTTTCACCAGTATTAGAAGCCAATGAGCAGTATACATCACATATAAAACTGCTATTTCATTCAAAATAAGCGTAAAACATTAACTAAAAAGCGAAACACAACCTTAACGACTTCAATTAAGTTGTAATTCTATTATTATAAAATATATACCAGGGGTTGCAGCCTGGCTTACAAAAAGATTGGTTGACTCCAGTCTTTTTTGTTTTTCTTCGTTTCATGTTCATAATTCATATTTTATCTGTTATTCAAAATAAAATAAATCTTCAAATTTTTTATCTAATGCTATGCAAAGAATCAATGCCAGTTTTGCAGTAGGATTAAACTGACCAGTTTCTATGGAGCTGATTGTATTTCGAGATACACCCACCAGTTTAGCCAACTCCATCTGAGATATTTTTTTTTCTGCTCTTGCAATTTTTAATCTATTTTTTAGTATTAATTTATTTCTCACTATATGTTACATCAATAATACAAGCAAATATTTTATAGCAAACAATGCTGCTGCTATACCTCCACAAATCATTTGAATAAAATACATCTTACTTTTAAACATTTGCCATTTTACATATCCTCTTGAAGCAATAAAGACTAGAAATAATGATGTCAATGCATAAAATGTACTGCGTTCACCATAAATCAAGTCGATAATAACAAAAAAAATATATAAAAGTGAGAAAATTATATAACCGTATTTTATTCCCTTGCTTTCACAATACTCTATTTCTTCATCTTTCAAAGTTTCTCTACTTATTTCTAAAATGTCTCTTTTATTCATTCTAAATCTCCTTTTGCTATTATTTTCACCATTTGTTTGCTTTTGAAAAAGAAAACTTTTCTTTAGTATAGTTATGAAAAGTTTTCTTGTCAACAATAAAGCAAAAGTATCAAGGATAAGGAGAAAAAATGTATCTTTGATACTACTTTTTTAAACTTATCTTTCAACTAAAAAAATAGTTGATAATTGTTTCATTCATGATATAATATATTTTATAAAATATAATCAAGTAAAATATAATAAAAAGGAGATTGCATATGGAAAAACAAAACCAAGTAATTTACGATACATTTTTAAAGTATTTTACAGAGGGAAATAAAGAACAGGCAGTATTTTACATTTTAAAACAACTAGAAGAGAAAAAAATTGATGTAATAGAAGTTTACGAAAATATTTTAACACCAGCATTAAATCATACACCTGAAAACGAAGATGAGAGAATCAAAATATGGAATGAACATTTAAGAAGTGGCATTGTACGTACAATTGTAGAATGTTGTTATCCATATGTATTAGAAAAGAAAAAAGAATATGGTTTTTGTAAAAATAAATCAGCGGTTATGCTATGTCCACCAGAAGAATATCATGATATAGGAGCAAGGATGGCGGCTGACTTTTTACTTATTTGTGGTATGGAAACTATATTTATTGGGGCAAACACACCTTATGAAGACTGTATAGAGGCAATAAAAGTCACAAAGCCGGATGTCATAGGGATTAGCATCAGCAACTACTATAATCTGATTGCAACAGAAAAAATGATTGAAAAAATAAGAACAGCAGCAAATTATCCAGTAACAATATTAGTAGGTGGAAGTGCACTAAGTGGAAATAAAAATATAGGAAAGCAGCTGCGTGCAGATTATGAAGTATATCGGTTTTTAGATATTAAAAATATCATGGAACAATTTCAAGAAAAACTTTAAAAAATTTTTAATAAAATAAATAATTTCAAAACTCATTTTATGTGAAATATGAAAGTGAATATGACTAAAAGAAGGCTTAAGTGTAGTGGTAAGTCGCCATTCTTTTTGCAAATTAGCTAACTTAGAAATTGATTTACATAGTTTCGTAAACGCCGATTATAGTGAAAAATAAAAGAGGAGGAATGCATATGAAATTAGCTTTTAAAATAGCAGTTCGCTTTCTTGGTTCAAGTAAAGTGCAAACGCTTTTTATCATATTGGGAATCGGAATTGGTGTATCAGTTCAGATCTTTATTGGATCATTAATTACAGGACTTCAAACGAGTTTGATAGATAAAACAATTGGAAATTCATCACAAATTACAGTAGCTGAAAAAGAACAGGGAACTTATATTACAGACTATACAAGGTGGATGGATAAAATATCTTCCTCAGATGCAAAAATAAATCATATTGTTCCAGTATTGACGTCACCAGCATTTTTAAAACAGAACAATGCATCAACGTCTTTGCTGTTAAAAGGAATGGATTTAAAGAAAGCTGCCGGAATATATGATTTAAAAAACAGGCTTACAAGTGGAAGTCTTCCACAGAAAGCAAATGAAGTTATTTTGGGGAATACATTTCAAAAAGAATACAATATTAAAAAGGGAGATACCATTTTAGTACTGCTTCCATCCACAAAAGAAGAAAAAATGGTAGTAACGGGATTCTTTGATTTTAAAGTGTCAGCATTAAATGATTCCTGGGCGATTACAAATTTACAAACTGCGCAAACTATTTTAGACCAGAAAAATGCAGTTACATCAATTGAAATGCAGGTGGATAAAGGTCGGATCTTTTCAGCAGATGCTATCGCACAGAAGTTAGAGAAGAATTTAAATGACAGTTCTTTTAAAATTACAAACTGGAAATCTGATAATGAATCTTTACTTAGCGGTTTAAATGGACAGAGTATTTCCAGCTATATGATACAGGTTTTTGTATTAATATCAGTAGTACTTGGAATAGCAAGCGTACTTGCCATAACCGTAATGCAAAAATCAAAACAGGTTGGAATTTTAAAGGCGATGGGAATGAAAGATTCCATAACAAGTTTCGTGTTTTTATCAGAAGGCTTTTTACTTGGAATTTTCGGTGCGATTGCGGGCATTGCATTTGGAATAGGACTTTTATATTCATTCTCTACATTTGCGCTCAATCCAGATAAAACACCCGTTGTACCAGTTAGCTTAGACATAAAATTTATACTCTTTTCAGGTGGAATAGCAATTGTTTCTTGTCTGGTGGCTTCACTTATACCAGCACTTAAATCAAAAAGCTTAAATCCAATTGACATTATTAAAAATAATTAGTAGGAGGAAAAGCCATGAATGATATGACACAAAATAATATAATTCAGATAGAGCATTTGGATAAAATATATGGAAAAGACATAAAAACCCATGTACTCCATGATATCAATTTGAGCTTTCAGGAAGGAACTTTTAATTCTATTATTGGACAATCTGGAAGCGGAAAAACAACACTTTTAAATATGATAGGAGCTTTGGATAAACCAACCAATGGTTCGATTGTGATTGATGGGAAAGATATAAATAAATTGTCCAATGCAAAATTAGCGAATTTAAGAAATGAAACGATGGGATTTGTGTTCCAATTTCATTATCTATTACCTGAATTTACAGCACTGGAAAATGTCCTCCTGCCATTTGAAATTTCAGGAAAAAAAGTAGATAAACAAGTAAGGCAGGAAGCAGAACAGTATTTAGAACTTGTGGACTTAAAAGATTACAAAAATAATCTTGTAACAAAATTATCAGGAGGTCAACAGCAACGTACCGCGATTGCAAGGGCACTGATGAATCATCCGAAAATCCTTCTTGCAGATGAGCCGACAGGAAATCTGGATTCAGATTCGACAGAACTTATTTATGAACTTTTACGGGACATAAATCAAAACTTAAAAACGACATTTGTCATCATTACGCATGACAGAAGAATTGCGGAAAAAGCAGATCGTATTATAGAAATCAAAGACGGAAGAATACATATGGATGTAAATAATGGAGAAAAAAGTGGCGAAGGAATTCAATAATGGATTTTGTTTATGAAAAAGACTCCTATTTGTTTTAAAATCTATCTGCCAATAAATTACAATCCAAAATAGAAAGAAAAGCGGGTTGGTTTTTTTCTTGGTTTTTCGTATAATAGAACACATAGGAGATGAGCAGATGAAATTAAATGAACTATTAAATCAGGCAGACGAAAAGAAAAAACAATGCAATACAGAAGGTGAAAATAATTTTGACATAGATTTGAACTCATTGCGTGTACAAAAGATAAGAGATTTCTATTTGAAAAAAGACAAAGATTTAACAGAAAAATCATTTGAAAAAAGTATTTTACTATTGCAAAAACTGGCAAAACAAAGTCTGGAGGAAATTTCAGAATACGAATTTATCCAGATGTATCAAACTTGTAGTGAAGAAGAACTTTTCGAGGATGTGGAACAAATGCCTTTGCAGAACATATACCGAACGAAGGTGGTATATATATTTGATACACAAGTGAAAGCCTCTGATGCGCAGGAGATAAATCATTTTATGGAACATTTCATCAGCCAGATGCAGTATTCCATGAAATGGATGCATCCAGTTGAATTTGCCGCAATGAGTCATAAAAGAATCCTTGATATTCAGCCCTTTTTAAAACATAATGAGTTTCTATCGTTCTTGTTTTTAAATCGCATATTAATATCTTGCGGATATCCACTTACAGCGATGCTGGGCGAAGATTATGAGCTTTATAAAAACGCCTATTTTGCAACAAGAGGAATGAATAATCCAGACATTGATTCTTTTACAGCAGTCATCGCAGGCTGTATTGGGAAATAAGAGGTATACAGCAGAAGAACAAAAAGGTTCTGTGATAAGATAAAACAAAAAATGGTAATTATGCACAAAAAACATCCTTTAAATTTACGAAATATGAATAATTGACGAATCCTGAAACTTGTATTATACTAAAAGCAAGTTTTAGGATTGTTACTCTTTGAGGCATTACCTGTTTTGTTTTTGGTATGCAGCAAGGAGTTTTTTTGTTACAAATAATGGACATGGGGGATCGAAATGAAGGCAGTTAAAAAGATAAATAATAATGTAGCTGTTTGCATTGATGGAAATAAGAAAGAACTAATTGCATTTGGAAAAGGAATTGGATTTCCGTCTATGCCTTATGAGATTAAAGATTTAAGTTTGGTCACCATGACATTTTATCGGATTGATTCCAGATTCTATCATTTAATGGAAGAGATACCGGAAAATATATTTGAAGTGTCGGCACGGATTGTTGAAAAAGCAAGAAGTACACTAACGAGCAACCTAAATCCAAACCTTGTCATCAGTCTGGCAGATCATATTCAGTTTGCAATATTAAGACTGAAAAAATATAAAAAGTTAGAAATGCTATTTTCTTATGATGTAGAACAGCTTTACCCAAAAGAAACAGCGCTTGGAAAATTTGCATTGGAACTGATTAAAAGAAAACTTTTTATCAACCTTCCAGAAAGTGAAATAACCAATATTGCCATGCATTTTGTAAATGCAAAAGAAGAACAGGAGCCCGAAGGCAGTTTTGATGCAGAGAATCTGATTGAGGAAATTGCAAGAAAAATAGAAAATTTTTTCAAAATCAAATTGGACAGGAAAGATTTTAATTATAATCGTTTTGCGATGCATATACGCTACTATTTAAAGCGGATTCACGAATCTTCACAGTATAAAGATGATAACAGTGATATCGTAAAAGCATTTCAGATACAAAATCCTGATATTTATGAATGTACATTAGAAGTCAGCAAATTTATAGATGAAAAATTGGCTTCGGACAGTACAGAGGATGAGCAGCTTTATTTGATGATGCACATCAGTCGTATGATAAAAAACATGAAGGAATAAACGGTCAGTAAAGTAAAAGATACGAAATAGAACATAGGATTGTAACTCGTAATGGAGGCATTACCCAAGGAATCACAGTAACTATTTGTGATGCCTTGGGTTTTTTTATAAAAAAGGAGGAAATTATAAAATGAACAAAGAAGAAAAGCTTCAAAAAACTGCACAGGATGTATTAGAAGCAGTTGGTGGAAAAAACAACGTATTTCAGGTAACACATTGCATGACCAGATTGAGATTTAACCTAAAGGATGAAAGCATTCCAAACCAGGAAGAAATTAAAAAAATTCCTGGTGTAATCGGAGTGATGAATTCCGGCGGACAGTTTCAGATCATTATTGGACAAACAGTAGATCAGGTTTATAATTATTTATGCCAGATGGGAGAATTTGAAAATTTAGAAAAGCTAAGCGAATCACTTGATAAGACAAAGAAAAAACTGACACCAAAATCGATAGGTCTATCAATACTAGATGCTCTTGCAGGCTGTCTTACACCATTGATTCCTATGTTAATGGCTGCTTCATTATTTAAACTGCTTGTTGCCGTATTAGGACCGAGCATGTTGAATCTCATTTCTACCAAGAGTGATTTGTATATTTTATTTACATTTGTAGGAGACGCAGGATTTTATTTCTTCCCGATTGTCGTAGGTTATACGGCAGCAAAGAAATTCGGGGCAACCCCGGTAGTAGCTATGTTTTTGGGAGGTATTTTATTACACCCTACATTGGTTACTATGGCAACAAAAGGAACACATTTTACCGTATATGGAATTCCTTGCAACGTGCAAAATTATTCCAGCACAGTTTTACCAATTATTTTATCCGTATGGATTATGTCATATGTTGAAAAATTCTGTAAAAAACTATTGCCAAGTGTTCTAAAAACAGTCTTTGCCCCCGCGATTACGATTTTAATTATGTTACCGATTTCTTTATGCGTACTGGCACCAGCAGGTTCTATTCTTGGAAAATATGTATGCAATGGTTTACTTGGATTTTCAAAAGCAGGTGGAATCTTTGGAATTATTGCAATAGCAATTATTGGTGCATTGTATGAATTCCTTGTAATGAGTGGAATGCATCTTGTACTGATTTCAGCTTTGATTTTAGTATTTTCAACAACAGGAAAAGAATCTTTTGTTCTTCCAGGTGCAATTGCAGCAAGTATTGCGGTTGCAGGTATGTGTTTTGGAAGTGCATTGCGTATTCATAATAAAGAAGAAAAGAGTTTAAGTTTTGGGTACTTTATTGCCTCAATTATTGGAGGAGTTACAGAACCTGGACTATATGGTGTTGGAATGAAATTCAAACGTCCTTTTGTTGGAATGATTGCAGGTGGATTTGCAGGTGGACTATATGCAGGAATCGTTGGACTGACAGCTCATACATTAATACCGGTAGCAAGTGCGCTGGCTCTTTTCAGCTTTGCAGGAGGCTCAACAGCAAATTTTGTAAATGGAGTAATAACAGCAGTTATATCATTTGTTGTTTCCGCAGTTGTCACTTATGTTTTTGGATTCAAAAAAGAGGATCCACTTCTTGATAAAAACGTGCATGAGGTGGCATAGATATTCGTTTTTATAAATTTATCTAAAGCGTGTAAAAATATTTGAATGCTAAATATAAAAGAACAAAGATATAAAAGAACAAACGTATAAAAGAATAAAAAACGAACTAGAATTTACATAAAAACGAAAAATCATAAGAAGGAAAGAAGGAAGAAAAATGATTCATGTATTAATGCGTGCAGATGATCTTGGTTATTCAGAAGGTGTAAATTATGGGATTGCAAAAAGCGTGAAAGACGGAATTATAAAAAGTGTAGGCGTAATGCCAAATATGCCATCCGTTGAACATGGACTTGCATTGTTAAAAGATACAGATGTGTGCCTCGGTCAACATACAAATATCTGTATGGGGAAGCCATTAACAGATCCGAAACTAATTCCAAGTATTGTAGATGAAAATGGAAATTTGAAAGCTTCTAAAATCTACCGAAGTGCAAAAGAAGACTTTGTGGTTTTAGAAGAAGTGATTTTAGAAATAGAAGCACAGTATGAAAGATTTGTATCTTTGACAGGGGAAAAACCGCATTATTTCGAAGGCCATGCAGTAGCAAGTGATAACTTTTTCAAGGGACTTGAAATTGTAGCAAAGAGACATGAATTAAAATATTCCGGAATGTCCTTTGGAGAAAAGCCTCTAGAGATTGGAAATACGAAGGTATTCATTACAATGGAGAGTATGGAACTTCAATATGATCCGTTTGAAACCTTAAAAAACATGGTATTAAAAGGCAAAGAAGAAGAAACTCACATGATGGTATGCCATCCGGGATATCTGGATGCATATATTTTAAAGAATTCTTCTCTTACATTTCCAAGACCTTTCGAGGTGGAAATGGTTTGTGCGAATGCTACAAAGAAATGGCTAAGCGAACATCAGGTACATCTGATTTCCTATGATAATTTATAAAACTTTAAGATAAAAACGACCAAAAAAGTTTGAATTGTTGAAAAAACGGTTTATAATATTAATTGGCAGGCACAGAAGGAATTCTTATAATCTAACTGACCAGAAATTTAGTACTAAGAAAGAAAACGGAGTAAAAAGATGGGATTATTTGACGGATTTAAGAACTTGATGAAACAGCAGACATTGGAAGAAACCATTGTAGAGGATACAAAAAAAGACATCATTTATGCACCAGTCAAAGGTGAGATGATTGCCATACAGGATATACAGGATGGTGTTTTTTCGGAAGAAGTTTTGGGAAAAGGTTGTGGAATCAGACCAATCGAAGGTAAGATGTACGCACCAGTTTCAGGAAAAATCATTCAGGTTGCAGAAACAAAGCATGCGGTTGGTTTTTTAAGTGATGATGGAATCGAACTTTTAGTTCATGTTGGCATGGATACCGTTGATATGAATGGAAAAGGTTTTACACTACATGTAAAGGAAAATGATCATGTAAAATGTGGACAGCTCATTATGGATTTTTCTATTGCCGAAATTAAAAAGGCAGGGCATGTAACAACAACAGCTGTAGTTGTAACAAATTCAGACGATTATAAAGATATTAATCTTTTAGTAACAGGTGAAGCTGAAAAATCAATCGAATTGATTCAGACGATTTCATAAGAGATTTTTATAAAAAATGTAAAAATGTGAGTGTAAATGAAATAAAATAGTATAAGAGAGTGTTACGAAATGATGAAATATGGTCATGGCGTAATGCTCTCTTTCCTTATTATCATAACATATGATAACAAGGATGAACAAGGCTGTTTTTCTCAATTAACTTGTGTTAGACTACTTTCATAACGGTTTTGGATATAAAATTCCTGCCGATTCTGGATAAGGGGTGGTTTTCACCATGGAAAATAATCAGTCTGAGTTAGAATTTGAAAACAACAGGTTAAAGCAAACGATATCGTTAGCAGAGAAAAAATTAGATATGGCAAGACGGCGTAATGAAAATACAAAGTCGGAAATTATTATTGCCAAAAAGGAAATGCGCGAAAATACCTCAAACTCCATTTCAAATCTATGGTCAACGGACGGATTTGAAGCCTTAGCGGAATTAAGCCAGTATGCAAATCCAGTCATGGATAAAATCGCAGATTTCGAAGAGGTGGAAAATAAAATACAAATTTTGGAAAATGTAATCAAATCTCCCTATTTTGCACGTATTGATTTTAAATTTGAAGAAGAAGATACTTTTGAAAAAATTTATATTGGGAGAGCTTCCTTAAAAAAAGATAATTCCTTTGAAATGTATGTGTATGACTGGAGATCACCGATTGCGAGTGTTTTTTACCGGTTTGTGTTAGGACCAGCATTTTACGATGCACCAGGAGGAAGGATTAATGGAGAGGTTAGCCTAAAACGTCAGTATGAGATTAAAGAAGGAGTACTGGAATATTTTTTTGATGCAGATGTTCAAATTGTTGATGACTTCTTGAGAAAATTATTATCTCAAAATACCTCTTCAAAAATGAAAACAATTATTGAAACAATTCAAAAAGAACAGGATATTGTAATCAGAGATATGGAACAGGATTTGATGATGGTGCAGGGAGTTGCGGGAAGTGGAAAGACTTCAATTGCACTTCATCGGGCAGCATATCTGATGTATCAGGGATTGTCCAATAAATTATCTGCACATAATATTATCATTATTTCACCCAATACTTTATTTGAACAGTATATTTCGAATGTATTGCCAGAACTTGGAGAAAATAATGTAGAATCTCTTGTTTTTGAAGAAATACTTACGACAATCCTGCATATACAGCAGATTCAATCAAGAAATCAGTTTTTAGAGAGACTAATTACAACTTCACATCGCCGTACTATGATCAAAGGAAGTATGGAATTTAAAACCTCAAATCAGTTTTTAGAAATATTAAACAGATTCCTGCTGGATGTTCCAAACCGGTGGATTCAGTTTGAAGATATCTATTTTGAAGGGAAATCCTTTTTTAGTAAAGAAAAGCTAAAAAGGAAAGTGATGGCAAGAACAGATATTCCGCTAGGAGTGAGATTAAAAGAGTTGGAAGATTTTGTCTTAGAATATTTATCTGAATCAAGGCAGGAACGCATTCGCAATTCAGAAGGACTTACATTGCGAGAGGAAATTCGAAAATTCACAGAGATAAACGCGATGGATTTGTATAAAAAGCTGTTTTCAGATAAAGAATATTTCAATAGTCTTACCCAGGGAATGAAACTTTGTGACAATATAGAGGAAATTTATACTTATACACAGGAAAATTTAGAATCAGAATATTTGCACTATGATGATGCAATTGTATTAACATATCTGAATATAAAAATATTTGGTTCCAATGAATATAAAAACATTAAACAAGTTGTAATCGACGAAGCCCAGGATTACTATCCGCTTCAGTATGAGATTTTTCATATGCTATTTCCAAGATCAAAATTCACAATCTTAGGAGATATGAACCAAACACTGGAAAAGCAGGAAGATATATCTTTGTATGAACAAATCAGTAAAATTCTAAATAAGAAAAAATCTTCACTGATTACGATGGATAAAAGTTTTCGCTGCACGAATGAAATTTTAAATTTCAGCCTAAAGTTTATTGAACAAAACCCACAGATAAAAAGTTTTAATCGAAAAGGTGATAAACCCTTTATTTACCGAGCGATAGATCAGGAAGAACGATGCGGTCAGATTCTTAGCGAGATAACATGTTGTCAGGAAAAGGGATATCAGTCAATAGGACTTATTTGTAAAACAGAAAAAAATGCCAGATTATTGTATCAGAATTTGAAAGACAGACTAGAGATTCAACTGATCAAAAATGAGAGCATTTCCGATTTGCAGGGAGTATTTATTATTCCGGTATATATGTCAAAGGGACTTGAGTTCGATGCAGTTTTAGTCTGCGATGCAAATAAAAAAAATTATTGCACAAAAGAAGATAAAAAATTTCTATATATTGCATGTACCAGAGCACTTCACAGATTAAATCTATTTTGTGAAGGTGAGATTAGTCCGTTGCTGTGATATGGAAAAAGGAGCATATTATGGAAAACAAATTGCAAAATACTTACAATGCTGATATTCAGGCGCAGATAAAATCATTACAAAAGATTATAATGTCAAATGATATAATTGCATCAGCAATTGAACGAGGAAAATCAGCAGAGCTGGATAATTATTATATAGGAGGGGGCTGTATAGCCCAGACAGTATGGAACTACCTTTCGAATAATCCATTATCCTATGGCATAAAGGATATTGATTTTGTATATTTTGATGACAAGAAATTAGGAATTGATGACGAAAATCAAGTTGTATCAAAAGTAAAAGATTTATATTCAGATTTAAAAATTGAAGTAGATGTAAAAAATGAAGCACGCGTTCATCTATGGTATGAAAATCATTTTGGATATGAAATTAAGCCATATAGTTCTCTTGAAGATGCTTTAAACACATGGCCAACGACAGCAACATGTATTGGAGTGCGAAAAGAAATATCTGGTGATTGGAAAATATATGCCCCATTTGGATTAAATGATTTATTTGGAATGATAGTAAGAGCAAATAAAACACAGATAACAAAACAAATTTATGAAGCAAAAGCTGTGGATTGGTTAAAAAAATGGCCTGATTTAAAAGTTGTTCCATGGGAAAATAATTGATAAGTGATGAAGTTACAGAAAATAATAAAAAATACGATATAATAAAAAAGAGTTTCGCAAAAGACAAAAGACAAAAGATACGATAGGAGACAAAAATGAACAGAGTTGAACAGGCAGTTGATAATCATAACAAAGGCTATAATTGTGCGCAGGCAGTTGCCTGTGCGTTTTGTGATATTGCAGAAGTTGATGAAAAGACTTTATTTAAAATGACTGAGGGTATGGGACTTGGAATGGGTTGTATGGAAGGAACTTGTGGTGCAGTAAATGGTGCAGTTACAATTTTAGGCGCTAAAAACAGCACAGCGAATTTAACAGCACCAGATTCAAAAGCAGATACTTACAAGCTATCAAAAGAACTGATTCAGGCATTTTTAAATAAAAACAAATCGATTGTCTGCAAAGAACTAAAGGGAATCGAAACAAAAAAAGTATTGCGAAGTTGTCAGGGTTGTATTGAAGATGCAGCAGCTTTGTTGGAAGGTGTATTAGAAAAATAATACATCCGATTATATATGCGTGGAAATTTGTTCGCAATCCTTTTGCTTTTCCGGAAGCTGAGTAATAATAACAGCAGCAACCATGAAGAAGCAACCAGTAAGTTGAACAAATGTGAGCTTTTCACCTAATACCAACGCACCGCTGATTGCCGAAAACACAGATTCGAGACTAAGTATGACAGAGGCCACAACGGGCGGTGTATATATCTGTCCAATCATTTGCAGAGTATAGGCAATTGCAACTTCTATAATTGCAGTATAGAGAATGGGAATAAAACCTGCAAACACGTTTTTCCAGGAAAAATGTTCGAATAAAAGCATACAGAAGAAGGAAAGAAGTCCAGTTGTAGTAAATTGTAAAAAGGATAGTTTTATAATATCTACTAACTTGGCAAAATGATCGATAATCATAATCTGGGCAGCCCAGAATATAATAGCAGCACATTCCAGCATATCTCCTTTTTGCAGGTGGAAAGTTCCGCCAGACATACATAAAAAATACATACCAAGAATCGCCATTATGATACCGAGCAAAGTATGTTTTTTGATTTTTCGAGTCAAAAACAGACTGATTACGGCAACCATGACGATTTCCATGGAGGTTATAAAACCAGCTTTACCGGCAGTTGTATATTTTAGACCAATCTGCTGTAAAGAAGCAGCAAAAAATAAAGTGACTCCACAAAGAATGCCGCCAATATAAAGTTTCTTGTCAGAAAAATCATGGGAAATGATATGCGTTGTATTTGACTGAAGTTTTTTTGAAAAGGGCATTACTGGTATTAGCAACACAGCACCTAGTAAAAAACGAAAGGTACCAAGTGTATAGGGTCCAATATAGCTCATTCCTTCTTTTTGAAAAACAAAACAGGTGCCCCATAATAAAGAGGCTAAAAATAGTATCAGTTCTCCTTTGAATCGTTTCATAATATCTCCTCGTTTTATGAAAAAAATCAGGCAATTGCGAAACAATGTAAAGTACTTGATATATTAGGTGAATTTACCAAAACAATGGCGATTTGCCACTGCATTAAAGCCTTCTTTTGGTAATATTCACTTTAAAAATTCATTCAAAATGAGTTTCGCAATTGCCTGGAAAAAGAATAGTAAAAAAGAAAATAAAAAGAGGCGAAAATGAAATTCGCCTCTTTGCTTATATAGATATTATAAATTCTCATAAAGCAAATTACAATAACCCATCAGAAACCGTATATATAATACTTTTAGATGGTATAATTAGAAAAAGATACTATATCTGGAGGATATTATGGAACGAAATGAACAAACAATACAAAAAATAAAAGAGTACTGTATGCATCAGGCAGGTGCATATGAATCAAGACCGTTTGGTAAAAATCCAATCTGTTATCGGATTATGGGAAAAATCTTTGCCCAATTTAATGAGCAGGAAACATTTTTCAAATTAACTTTAAAATGTGATGCACAAAAAGCACAGATATATCGAAGCCTTTATCCAGACATTGTTGTACGTGGATATCACTGTCCACCAGTGCAGCAACCATATTGGAATACAATTGATTTAAACTTATTTAAAGAGGAACAAATGCTTTTTCAAATGATTGATGAAGCATATGAAGCAGTTGCATACTCGTTTAGCAAAAAAGCAAAATTGCACCTCGCACAACTCATACAATTGGAATTTAAAGATACAGATGGGGAAAATGAAGATTTTGCAAAACTTTGTGAGAGTCTGGATGCTGACTTAGGAAAACAGGTTGGAGAAAACTATCAACGAAAGCAGTATGAAAAATATAATAAGCGTGACACAATTCACGATGTAATCATAGTATACCAAAATGAAACTCCCGTTGCATGTGGCGCATTTAAGATGTATGACGAAGAACATGCAGAATTGAAAAGAATTTATACAACGCCTTTTGCCAGAAATACCGGATTAGCAAGTGAGCTGGTAAGGCGATTAGAAGCAAAAGCGAAAATGAAGGGTTATAAATGGTGCATTTTAGAGACTGGAAAGCCACTTGAAGCGGCGTGCCATGTATATCAAAAAGCTGGATATAAAGTCATACCAAATTATGGTCAATATGCATGCATGCCAAATTCAATTTGTATGGAGCGGAAGATATAATAAAACAATCATGAATTACAAGTTACAAATAAAGTAAAAAACATATTGACATTTATCGATATAAAAGATATGGTTTTATATATCGATAGACATAGATACGAGGTGATGAATTGTCAATAAAAGAATACCAAAAAAATGCAATCATATTTAAAGCATTTTGCGATGAGAATCGTCTTAAGATATTAGAATTATTGCAAAGTGGAGAGAAGTGTGCATGCAAATTATTAGAAGACTTAAATATTGGACAGTCTACATTATCTCATCATATGAAGATTTTGTGTGATGCAAAAGTTGTAAATGCCAGAAAAGAGGGCAAATGGACACATTATTCCATTAATATAGAAGGTAGTGCTCTTGCGTTGGAGTTATTAAAAGAAATTACGCAAGTATATAATGTTTCATGAGAATGTAGCCATAACAGTGGATTAGTGAACGGATACGTTTGTCTATATAACTGGTGATAAATATAGGGATTCTTAGTGTAATAAATAAGCCATCGAAAGATGGCTTTAAAACAAAAGCATATATCGATAAAAATAGATTTGAGAAAAGGTAAAATAATTATGCAAATATTAAAATCCATAGGGATCTTTATTCAAAATCAGATTCTGGCTATGAAGTGGTTGAATCTGCTAATTGGACACATACTGTCAACACTTGGGGTTGATATATCAGGACGTGTTGGGGGAAGTATTTTATTCTTTATTTATGATGTTATAAAAATTACAATTTTATTATGCGTACTGATTTTTCTTATATCCTATTTACAAAGTTATTTTCCACCAGAGCGAAGCAAAAAAATCATGGGCAGATTTCATGGAATTGCTGCCAATATAATAGCTGCTTTGTTAGGTACGGTAACACCATTTTGTTCTTGTTCATCGATTCCCATATTTATTGGATTTTCAAGTGCAGGTCTTCCAATTGGAGTAACATTTTCTTTCCTTATATCATCACCAATGGTAGATTTGGGTTCACTAATTTTATTGATGAGTATATTCGGTACAAAGGTAGCAGTAGCATATGTTTTACTAGGCCTTGTGATTGCAGTACTTGGAGGAACAATCATTGAAAAAATGCATATGGAGAAATATGTAGAGGACTTTATAAGAAATACAGGTACAATCGACATTGAAGCTTCGAATTTGTCCAAAAAAGAACGTGCTGCATTTGCAAAAGAACAAGTACTTTCGACATTCAAAAAAGTATTTCCTTATATTTTAGTTGGGGTTGGTATTGGGGCATTGATACATAATTGGATTCCAACAACCTGGATAGAATATGTTTTAGGAAGTCATAATCCATTTGGGGTTATATTAGCCACACTGATTGGTATCCCAATGTATGCAGATATTTTTGGAAGCATACCAGTGGCGGAAGCACTTCTTTATAAGGGAGCACAGTTAGGAACCGTGTTGGCATTTATGATGGCAGTAACAACGCTTAGTCTGCCTTCTATCATCATGCTGCGAAAAGCAGTGAAACCAAAACTTTTATCTTTATTTATCTTGATTTGTACGATTGGAATTGTTGCTGTAGGATATTTATTTAATGCATTTCAATATTTGCTTATATAGGTAATTGCGAAACTATTAAAAAAACTTGATATATTAGGTGAATTTACCAAAAGGAGGATTTTTTATGTCAATATTTGGATTTGGAAAGAAAAAGGAAGAAATAGAAAGTTGTTGTAAGGAAAAAAAGGATTCAAAGATGAAAGATTTAAACGAAGTGAACGATGAAAAAGAGGCGTTTGTAAAAGTACTTGGTTCAGGTTGCACAAAATGTAATCAACTTGAGGAAGCAGCAAAGGAAGCTTTAAAAATAATGGGAATGGATACAACAATTGAACATGTAACAGACTTTGCGCAAATAGCAGCATACGGGGTCATGACAACCCCCGCATTAGTGGTTGATAACAAAGTGGTTTCTTATGGTAAAGTTTTAAAAACGCAAGATGTAGTTCTCATTCTGAAGCAAATTCAAAAATAGACTATGGTTTACATTTCATACTTTCTAAAGAGTAAGTAATATTCATCAAGAGCCAGAAGAAAGTAGTCAGAATCATAAGAAATATGGCACTATGGTATAGAATGGATACAAGAAAAAAGAATAGCATAAGATTTGTGAAAACACGACCCATAGTCTGAAAAGATTTATATGCACATTTGTAAATCATAAGCTGCTGTGCCTCATCACAACTATTAAGCCAATCTTTGTGGAAATTTATGTCATATACATTACCTTTCTTTTCCGGGTTCATTTTTTTGATTAAATGAATAAGATTTTTTTGTACACGAATCACTATGATCAAATTAAACACAAAAAACAGAAAACATACTACAAATGTAATCAGAAAGCTATGTTTGAAAAGGTTTCCGTTATAAAAAAGATCGCTTGTAACAATACCAATCAACATAAAAGAGATGATATAAATAATATTAGAAAGCATGAGGGCAGTATTAACGCGATTTTCTATGGATTGAATTTTAACATCATCTTCTTCTGAAAGATTTTGAAATTCAGATTTGACTTTGTGTTGTAAAAACAGAACGTAAAAAATGGTAATAATTGAAAATATAATAAAAATGTATGGAATCGCCTGTTCAAAAAACAAGTCAATCAATTTTAAAAAATGATTTCTGGATTCTAAGGTGGTATTCAGGCTTATGGAACTGATAAGCAGACCAAAACATCCACCGATGGCAGCTGAAATTAGTATTGTAATATAAAATCTTCTTTTTACGTTTTTACCTTCTTGTTTGATAACATCATGCATTTTCATTTTCCTCCTTATAAATAAAGATGTCTTCTACTGTACAGTTGCAAATTTTTGCTATTTTTAAAGCAAGCGTAACAGATGGAGAATAATCACCGCGTTCAATCAGACTGATTGTTTGTCTGGAAACCCCAGCTAACTGACCAAATTCCTGCTGGTTTACATTTAAAATCGAACGATATTTTTTTAGATTATTTTCTAATCCCAATGGTTTCATCCTCCTTGCCTCGAATAAATGATAGGATAGTTACTAAAATGACAACGATTGTTGTCAAAAAATAGAATAGCACTGACAAATAAAGTTGTCAATAAAAAAACAGTAAAACAAATAAATTTTTTCCATTGTTTACAAAGTGATGTTTGCTGCAATGAAAAGCAAGCCCTATTTTGACGAACGCAACAGATGCGAAAGGCAGAAAACTAAAAGAAATATTTCCAGAGACGAAATCGTAGGGGGTAATACAAAAGAAATGGTGTATGAAGGTGGAAATATTCATCGTATTACCCAACAGTAGGCAAGAGCAAAGAAAAACGATATTTCCTAAAAACCTGTGACATAATGTTCCTATTAGGCATGGAATATGATAAAATAGGTTTATATTTATAATGGAAGGTGATTAGATGAAAGATACACGTGTACAAGTATATGAAATACCAGATGAAATCGAGATAAAACCTTATGAACACCATGTAAAATATTATGAAACAGACAAAATGGGCATTGTGCACCATTCAAACTATATTCGATGGATGGAAGAAGCAAGGATGGATTTGATGGAGCAGATGGGCTGCAGCTATAAGGAATTAGAAGATGCGGAAATCATCAGCCCTGTAATATCTGTGGCATGTGATTACAAAAGCATGGTTCACTTTGGCGAAAGTGTAATCATTGAAACTAAAATTTCGTCTTACAACAGTGTAAAACTTGCGTTTCATTATAAAATAACAGATAAAGAAACGGAAGAACTTCGCAGTATAGCAAAAAGTGAACATTGTTTTTTAGGTAGAAATCAAAAACCTATTTCCTTAAAACGAGTTTATCCAGAGCTTGATACCAGGTTTTTCGAATTTGTAGATGAAGAGGATTAGGATGGAAAAGAAATTAGTATTAATTGATGGGCACAGTATTTTGAACCGTGCATTTTACGGAGTTCCGGATTTGACCAATGCACAGGGGATTCATACCAATGCAGTATACGGTTTTTTGAATATATTGTTTAAAATATTAGATGAAGAAAAACCGGAATATTTAACAGTAGCTTTTGACCTGCATGCACCAACGTTTCGCCATAAGATGTTTGAAGGATATAAAGGTACCAGAAAACCAATGGCAGAAGAACTTCGCCAGCAGGTTCCGCTTATCAAAGAAATGCTTATTGCAATGGATGTAAAGATTGTTGAAAAAGAAGGTTTTGAGGCAGATGATTTGATAGGAACGCTTGCAAAAAGAGGGGAACAGGAAGGCTTGGTTGTCTCAGTGGTTTCGGGTGACAGGGATTTATTACAGCTTGCAAGTACAAAAATCAAGATAAGAATTCCAAAGACAAAAAAAACAGGTATGGAAATAGAAGATTATCTGGAAGATGATGTCAAAGAACGTTATATGGTAACACCAACCGAGTTTATTGATGTAAAAGCGCTTATGGGGGATGCTTCGGATAATATTCCAGGCGTGCCAGGCATTGGTGAAAAGACAGCAATGGCTATCATCAGCATGTACAAAAGTATTGAAGAAGCTTATGCTCATGTGGAAGAAATAAAACCGAACCGTGCGAAAGAGAACCTGAAAGAATATTTTGAACAGGCGAAGTTAAGTAAAGTACTTGCTACAATAGAAATAAATGTTCCGTTGGATTATTCATTTGAAGAAGCGTTACTTTCTAATCTATATACAAAAGACGCATACCTGATGTGTAAACGTCTGGAATTTAAAAATTTACTTTCCAGATTTCAAAACATAGATACAAACGAAGAAAAAGAAGAGAAAAATTTTTATAAAGTGACGGATTTTTCAAAAGCAGAAGCACTTTTTACTGGATACTCAAAAGAGAAAGAGCTTGGTTTTTTCCTATTTATCCAGGAACACGAAGTAGTTGCGATTTCGATTTCCAGCAAGAAAGAAGGAACTGCACTTTTTGTTCCAGAGGGATTTTTGACGCAGGCTTATCTATTGGATAAATTAAACGATTTATTTACAAAAGGTGTAAAGGGAATTACGTTTGGATTAAAGTCTCAATTAAAATTCCTTACTTCAAAACAGCCTGCTGATTTCTTTGATACAGAAATAGCGGCATATTTGCTAAATCCTTTGAAAAATGATTATTCATATGAAGATATTGCAAAAGATTATATCAACCGTATGATTCCATCGAGGGCAGATTTACTTGGAAAAACATCACTTTCTCAGGCGATGGAGGAAAAACCGGAAGAGTTTTTGCAATATGCCTGCTACTGTGCAGATGCATGTCTGTATGCAAAAGATGTTATGCAAGAGCAGCTTAAGGAACAGGAAATGGAAGAACTGTTTGAAACAATAGAAATGCCTCTTGCTTTTACTCTATTTGATATGGAGCAGGAGGGAATAGCAATTGATGCAAAAGCATTGAAAGTGTATGGCGATGAATTAAAGGTATCAATTGAAAAGCTGGAAAAAGAAATTTATGAACAGGCCGAAGAAGAATTTAATATTAATTCACCAAAACAGCTTGGTGTTGTTTTGTTCGAAAAAATGCAGATGCCAAATGGAAAAAAAACCAAGACAGGTTACTCTACGGCGGCAGATGTATTAGAAAAATTAGCAGTTGAATATCCTTTTGTTTCTAAAATTTTAGAATACAGACAGTTAACAAAATTAAAATCGACGTATGCAGATGGACTAGCCAATTATATTGAAAAAGATGGAAGAATCCACACTACGTTTAATCAGACAATCGCAGCAACTGGACGAATTAGCAGTACAGAACCGAATTTGCAAAACATTCCAATCCGTATGGAACTTGGAAGACTGATTCGTAAAGTGTTTTTACCAAAAGAAGGATATATATTTCTGGATGCGGATTATTCCCAGATTGAACTACGTGTTCTGGCAGATATGTCTGGAGATGAAAAACTAATTGAAGCCTACAGACAGGCACAGGATATTCATAGAATAACTGCTTCCCAGGTATTTCATGTTCCATTTGAAGAAGTAACTTCTTTACAAAGGAGAAATGCCAAAGCAGTAAACTTTGGAATCGTATATGGAATTAGTTCTTTTGGCCTTAGCCAGGGTCTTAGTATTAGCAGAAAAGAAGCAGCTTCTTATATTGAACGATATTTTGAAACATACCCAGGAATTAAGATGTTTTTAGATGGGCTTGTAGCATTTGCAAAAGAACATGAATATGTAAGCACAATGTTTCACAGAAAACGTCCGGTTCCTGAGTTAAAGTCCAGTAATTTCATGCAACGTTCCTTTGGGGAAAGAGTTGCCATGAATTCTCCGATTCAGGGAACCGCAGCTGATATTATTAAAATCGCAATGATCCGCGTAAATCAGCGACTGAAGGACGAAAAATTAAAGTCCAGACTGATTTTGCAGGTGCACGATGAACTTTTAGTAGAAACAGCAAAAGAAGAGTTAGAACAAGTCCAGACAATTCTTTCAGAAGAAATGCAGCATGCAGCAGATTTAAAAGTAAATCTGGAAATTGATATGCATACAGGAAATAACTGGTATGAGGCTAAATAGATGAAATTTATTGGAATTACAGGTGGCGTAGGAGCAGGTAAGACAGAAATTCTTACCTTTTTGGAAAAACAGGATGGCATAAAAGTAATGCTGGCAGACGAAATCGCTCATAACCTTATGCTTCCAGGGACTAAATGCCATGAAAAGCTGGAAAAATTATTTGAAAAAGATGATGTCTGGAAGCCGGATAAGATAATTGATGCAAAAAAAATGGCAGCAGTTATTTTTGCAGATAAGGAAAAGCGTCTTGCATTAAATGCGATTGTACATCCGCAAGTAAAAGAATACGTATATGAACTTTGTAAAAAAGAGCAGGAAAAAGGAGAGTTAAGACTCTTGTTTTTAGAGGCTGCATTGCTCATTGAAGACGGATATGATAAAATCTGTGATGAATTATGGTATATCTATACATCGAAAGAGAATAGACGAACGAGGCTTAAAATGAGCCGTGGATATTCTGATGAGAAAATAGACCGGATTTTTGAAACACAGTTAAGTGAAGAGGTCTATAAAGAATACTGTAAAGTCATTATTGATAATAATCATACAATTGAAGAAACACTAAATCAGGTAAAAGAATGTATAAATAGGAGGGAATATAACGCATGAGTTCACATGAACAATTAGTTTTCGGTCTGGATATAGGAACGAGAAATGTTGTAGGCTCCGTTGGATATAAAGAGGGAAAAGAATTTATTGTCGTTGCCCACAGTGTAAAAGAACATGAAACCCGTGCCATGTTAGATGGACAGATTCACGATATTGCACGTGTAGGAAGTACGATTGAAATTATAAAAAATGACTTGGAATCACAACTTGGAGAACAACTAAAGGATGTTTGTATTGCAGCAGCTGGACGTGTATTAAAAACAATTACAACAACTGTAGAGCATGCATTTTTGGAAGAAACTGTTGTAGCAGGAGAACACGTACATACATTAGATCTTCTTGGAATAGAGCATGCGCAGCAGGTACTGGAAGAAGAAAATGATACCAATTACAAATTTTACTGTGTTGGTTATTCTGTTGTGCGCTATTTTTTAAATGACGAAATGTTTACAAATCTAGAGGGTCATAAAGCAAATCGCATATCAGAAGAGATTATTGTAACTTTTTTACCCGAAGATGTTGTAGACGGCTTGTATTCTGCAGTTGGGATGGCAGGACTTTCCGTTGCAAATATGACACTGGAACCAATTGCAGCAATTAATGTCGCAATTCCTGAGAATTTTCGGATGTTAAATATAGCACTTGTTGATGTTGGTGCAGGTACATCTGATATTTCAATCACAAAAGATGGAAGTATTATTGCATATGGTATGATTCCTCATGCTGGAGATGAATTGACAGAATTAATTGTGCAGCAGTATCTTGTGGATTTTAATACAGCAGAACAGGTAAAATTGGATTCTACTTCAAAAGATAAAGTGGAATTTAAAGATATCATGGGTATTCCACATATGGTGGCTTCAAAAGAAATATGGGAATTAACAGAACCACTGGTAGATAAAATAACAAAAGAAGTTGCAGAAAAAATAAAAGAACTGAATGGAAATAAATCAGTAAGTGCCTGCTTTGTAGTTGGTGGTGGAGGTAAAATCCATGGATTTACAGAACATCTGGCTACACATCTGGATCTTGTAAAAGAGCGTGTTGCACTTCGTGGTGAAGAAGTACTTCAGATGGTTCGTTTTGAACAGGATGTAAAAAAAGATCCGCTGCTTGTTACGCCGATTGGTATCTGCTTAAATTATTATAGCCAGAGAAATAATTTTATTATGATTCATTTTAATGGAGAAAGAATGAAATTATATGATAATAGTCATTTGACCATTGTAGATGCAGCACTTGCAGCAGGATTTTTAAATGAGAATCTATTCCCAAAGCGTGGCAGGGAAATTAATTTTACATTTGATGGAAAGCCAAGAATCATGCGTGGAGAAGCAGGAGAATCAGCAGTCATTCGTGTGAATGGAAAAGGTGTAAGTTTAAATACACCATTAGAGCCAAACAGCAGTGTGACGATTGAACCTTCTACAGCTGGTGAAAATGCAGTATGTACGCTTGGAATGCTGGATGAATACAACACAGATAATATTGCATTTTTTGTAAATAAAAAAATGATTACCTGTCCAAGATTTATGGAAGTAAATGGTGCATTAAAAATGCCTTCTTATGAAATTAAAGATGGAGATGCCATTGAAACAAGAAATTTCTATACAGTAGCTCAGATTGCAGAATTCATGGATGTCCGAGTAGAAGAAAATGCAGATATTATGGTGAATAACAGGCTGGCAGATTTATCAGAAAAAGTTTATGAAAATTTTGAAGTAGAGTGGACTGAAAAAGAGCCTGATTTTAAAGAGAGCAAAGCAGAGACAAACAAGCAGGATACTGATATACAAAATTTAGATACTATAAATGAAATGAATCAAAATGCGGATGAGATTTCTCTCGATAGAAAAAAAGCCGGACAGGAAAATTCTGGTGAAAATTTAAAAGATTTAACAGCTTTTGGCAATGATAAAATCGCAAACTTAAATCATTTAAACGAAAAAAAAGAAAAGATTCCACAATTGAATAACGTGTCAGCAAAATCGTATAAAGAAAAATCAGAAAGAACAAAAACGGCAAATGCTGCTTTACCAGATATCACAAAGAGTAGTCAGGCAGTAGATTTAGAAGAATTGGAAGTACCACGTTCTTTAAGTGTGGTGGTCAATGGAATGCCAGTTAACTTAGAAGGAAAACCGGAATATGTTTTTGTTGATATATTTGATTATATTAAGTTTGATTTATCGGCAGGAAATGGAAGAGCAATTGTAACCAGAGTAAATAATGAAGAGGCAATGTATACACAGATCTTAAACAGTGGCGATCAAATACAGGTGTATTGGAAAGAGAATGTAAGATAAGATGAGATTATGCAGTATAGCAAGTGGCAGCAGTGGAAACTGCATTTATGTCGGAACAGATCACTGTAATCTATTGGTTGATGCAGGAATCAGTGGGAAAAGAATCGAAGCCGGATTAAATAAAATTGGATTAAAAACAAGTGAGATGCAGGGTATTTTAGTAACCCATGAACATTCTGATCATATTAGCGGACTTGGTGTACTTGCAAGAAAATATGGGATTCCAATTTATGCAACCAAGGAAACAATAAGTGAAATCCTTTCCACGACATCTTTAGGAAAAGTAGATGAATCCTTGTTTTGTTCGATTGAACCAGATATGGAATTTCAATTAAAAGATGTGAATATAAAACCATTTTCCATATCGCATGATGCAGCAAATCCAGTTGCATATGTTATGGAAGAAGGCAATAAACGCATGGCAGTTGCAACAGATATGGGAAAATATGATGAATATATTATAGACAAATTACAGAATTTAGATGTATTATTATTAGAAGCAAATCACGATGTTAATATGTTACAGGTAGGAAAATACCCGTATCCGTTAAAAAGGCGAATCCTAAGTGACAGAGGCCATTTGTCAAATGAAGCTTCTGGTCAGCTGTTATCTAAAGTCATGCATGAACGTATGAAATGCGTCATGCTTGGCCATTTGAGCAAAGAGAATAATTATGCAGAATTAGCGTATGAAACAGTAAGATTAGAAGTATTGCAGGCAAATAAAGAACTGGCAGATCAGATTCCGATTTATGTCGCAGACCGGAGTGAAGCTTCGGCACCTGTATGCATATAATCATTTTTATTTAGTATCGTGGAAATAATTTTCAAGGTTGCTTAAAGAGAGGAAAAAAAGATGGAAAAATCAATGGACAGAACAATTATTACGGTAGTTGGAAAAGACACAGTTGGTATTATTGCAAGAGTATGTACATATCTGGCAGAACATAAGATTAATGTTTTAGATATTACACAAACAATTGTACAGGATTTTTTTAATATGATGATGATTGTTGATATGAACAAATCAGATGTTTCATTTTTAGAATGTTCCGAAGGTCTTGGCACATTAGGGGAAGAGATTGGCGTTTCCATTAAATGTCAAAAAGAAGAGATTTTCGAAAAAATGCACAGAATTTAAACCACTATAAAGCATATTCTGATTTGGAGGATTTATGATAAATATCTGGGAAGTAAATGAAACGAATAACATGGTAGAACATGAGAATTTGGATGTTCGAACAATCACATTAGGAATTAGTCTGCTTGATTGTATTGATTCAGATTTAGATAAACTGAATGAAAAAATTTATAATAAGATCACAACTGTAGCCAAGGATTTAACTTCAGTAGCAAAAGATATTGAAGGAAGCTATTGTATACCCATTGTCCATCAAAGAATTTCTGTAACACCAATTGCTATTATTGGTTCAGCAGCATGTAAGAGTTCAGACGATTTTGTAGCAGTTGCAAAGACATTGGATGCAGCGGCAAAAAAAGTTGGTGTAAATTTTATCGGCGGATTTTCTGCATTAGTATCAAAAGGGATGACAAAAAGTGATGAACTTTTAATTCATTCGATTCCAAAAGCATTGGCACAGACAGAATTTGTATGCAGCTCTGTTAATTTAGGATCTACAAAAACAGGTCTGAATATGGATGCTGTAAAATTAATGGGTGAGATTATCAAAGAAACTGCAGAAGAAACAAAAGAAAAAGATTCTCTTGGCTGTGCAAAGTTAGTTGTATTTTGCAATGCGCCAGATGATAATCCATTTATGGCAGGTGCATTCCATGGTGTAACTGAAGCGGATGCAATTATTAACGTAGGCGTTAGTGGCCCTGGTGTTGTAAAAACTGCACTTGAAAAAGTACGTGGAGAGAATTTTGAGGTTCTTTGTGAAACAATTAAAAAAACCGCATTTAAAGTTACAAGAGTAGGTCAGTTAGTTGCAAAAGAAGCTTCAAGACGATTGAATATTCCATTTGGTATTATTGATTTGTCTTTAGCACCGACACCAGCAATTGGAGACAGTGTTGCAGACATTTTGCAGGAAATTGGTCTTGAATATGCAGGTGCGCCAGGAACAACAGCAGCGCTTGCACTGTTAAATGATCAGGTGAAAAAAGGTGGTGTTATGGCCTCCTCTTATGTGGGTGGACTTAGTGGAGCCTTTATTCCGGTAAGTGAAGATCAAGGAATGATTGATGCAGTTCTTGCGAATGCGCTTACAATTGAAAAATTAGAAGCAATGACCTGTGTATGTTCTGTTGGACTTGATATGATTGCAATTCCAGGGGATACAAAAGCAACAACGATTTCAGGTATTATTGCGGATGAAATGGCAATTGGTATGATCAATGCAAAAACAACAGCAGTTCGACTTATTCCAGTTGTAGGTAAAAAAGTTGGAGAAATGGTAGAATTTGGGGGCTTGCTGGGATATGCACCAGTTATGCCGGTAAATCCTTATTCCTGTGATGCGTTTATAAATCGTGGCGGACGTATTCCAGCACCAATTCACAGCTTTAAAAATTAGAACTCATGAAAAATTATTTTAAATAAAAATATATAAAAAAGATATCTGATTTTGTGTGATACAAAACAGATATCTTTTTTTGAGGATAAGAGATGTCGATAAAAAAACTGGTTTTTGTAAAAGGAATAATTGAAACGTTGAGTCATTTTTCAGAGGAACTGGCCTTATTTTTTCAATCGCAAGGGTATGAAATATTTATGTTTGACGATAGAGAAAGGCAATTGGCGAAAACAAAATTAGAGAGATTTATTCAAAAAAAGCAGACAGCATTTATTACCTTTAACTTTATTGGATTAAGCGGGGAAGAAATATTTAAAGATTCTTCCACGGAGTCAGTCTGGGAGAGCATGCAGATTAAGGTATACAATATTTTGGTGGATCACCCTTTATACTATTATAAGCAATTTATGAAAAAGAATACTGATATGTACTTGTTTTGTCTGGATAAAAAGCACGTTTCATTTGTGAAACGATTTTTCTTAGACGTGAAGGTTGCGTTTATGCCAATGGCTGGAAATCAAATGATATCAGAGTGGAGTTCAATTTCTAAAAGTCTATCCGGGAATCCTTTTGAAATGGAAAAAGAAGCTATATTAGGGACGCAAAGGCAGGAAATGATTCCGTATTCGGATAGAAAATATGAGCTTGTATTTGCTGGAAATTACGCCAATCTAAAACCACTGGAGGAAAAATGCAAAACTCAGTCCAAAGAATATATTGACTTTTATCATGAGATAATTGAGATGGGAAAAACGGATATAGATGGTTCGATTGAAACATTGCTGGAAAAATCTTTAAAAAAAGAAATGCCTGACCTTAAGGAACAAGAATTAGTGCTTGGAATGTCCTCTGTTATTTTTCTTGATATTTACATAAGAGCTTATTTCCGAAATCAGGTGATTATGGCACTCGCTAAAAAAGAAATACCAGTGTTTCTTATTGGAAAAGACTGGGGAAATCTGGAATGCAAAGGAAAAGAATATCTGTCTTATTCAAATGGAATGCTCGCATCGGAAGAATGCATACAAATTATAAAAAATAGTAAAATGTCTTTAAACGTCATGCCTGGTTTTAAAGATGGAAGTCATGATCGTATTTATACATCTATGCTTCAAAGAAGCCTTGTGCTCACGGATAAAAGTGAGTATCTGGAGGAGACCTGCAAAGATTTTGATACCATATGTTATTATGATATAAAGAATCTACAATCTTTACCAGAGAAGATTTTACAGTTGCGAAAAGATGAAACTTTAGCAGAAAAAATAGCTGATCACGGATATCATTATGCAAGGTATAATCACACATGGGCAGAAAGAGGAAAATTTTTATTGAAATATTTTGAGTAAAACATAAGAAAACTAAGAAAGATAAAAAACAAATAAAAACAAAGAGAAAGAAAAATAAAGATAAGGATAAGGGTAAAGAAAAACAAAGAGAAACAAACAAAAATAAAGAAAGACAAAGAAAAGCAAAGAAACATATAAGAAATCCGAAAGGAAATATTAAATTACCAGAGATTCATTGACAAATGAATTGGTCATGTTAATATTTTGTTTATCTAACAAAATTTGAAGCATAGGTAACATCGGATCGGAGAACATATGTTAATCGAAATTATTTTTACTAGTATTATAATCCTTGCACAACTAGCAATTCTGCTTATTTCTATCCATACCAGGAAAAAGCAATATGCACTGCAGTTATATGTAAATATTGTTTTTATTTGTTTTATAGGTATATTGGGTCTGACTAAACTCATTGATTTGGATCTTCGAATACTTCCACTATTTTTAGTTCTTTTGATTCAAAGTATATGGAATGGAATTGATTTATGTAAGAAAACATATATTCCGATACAAAGAAAAAAACGGTATATGATGTTAAGAATTTTACGAATCATCGGGTTTATTATAGTTTCCTTGCCATTTTTGATATTTCCGTATTATAAGCAGATTCTGCCGAGTGGGTCAATGAAGGTTAGGACTACTACAATTACCTGGAAAAATGATGCAACAATACAATCACATATACATGCTTCAAAAGCATCAAAAACAATTACTGCTCAATTCTGGTATCCGAAAACAAAACATGACAAGGAAGAAGTGGGAAAAACAGGAGTGACTTATCCACTGGTAGTTTTTTCTCATGGATTTTCTATGTTTAGGAATAGCAACCTTTCACTTTTTGAAGAACTTGCAAGTAATGGTTATATCGTGTGCAGTATTGATCTCGATTATGAAAGTTTGTGGTCAGTACAGGAAAATGGAAAAATCATATTTCAAAACTTAGATGAACTGAAAGATATAAATGCTGCAACAACGGATGAGTCGTCATATAAGGTATGTGAAAAATGGAATGAGATACGTGCAAATGATCTGAATTATGCAATTGATCATATCGTTTCCAAAGCAGATGCTAAAAATTCGGAAGAGATTTTTCATAAAATCGATACAAAAGAAATTGCTATGGTAGGACATTCTTTCGGTGGTGCATCCGCTGTAACAGTAGGCCGCGAAAACAATCTTGTAAAAGCTGCTGTGGATATGGATGGAACTGCATTTGGAGAAATAAAAGAGATTACAAAAAAAACAATTACAGAGGATACAACTCCATACCCAAAACCAATTCTTATGATGTTTAGCCAGCCACATTATGAAATAATTCCAAAATTTGAAAAAATATATGGAGATACTTATCCAAACAAAGTGATTTTAGAACATGCAAAAGATGGGTATTCTGCAGATATCAAAGGTTCAGATCATTTTAGCTTTTCAGATATGCACATAAATGCTCCTATTGCAGCATTTGTTTCCGGAGGAACGCAGACAAGAGACAGCAGAACGACAATTAAAGTAATCAATCATACAATAGAGCAGTTTCTAGATAAATACTTAAAGGGAAAGCCTATTAATATTCAAAAAGATGCAATTTATTAAAATAAATGAATAAAGTTGAAATGATTTTGTATAAATCATCAAAAATAATGTAGTTTAGTATGACACGCTGGGAAGGTAGTTAAATATCGAATATAATATTTAAAATAGATTAAAAAGTATGCGTATTTCGAATAATTAATTCAATAATAGGTATTTTCTTAATTTAGATTAGACAATTTTGTTTTTATAGTGTATAATTACTAGATATTAAATCTTAGAGGGAGAGTAAATATCATGAAGATTAAGATATTTTTAGGAGCATTATTTGGAGCTGTTTTATTAATGTTACCTACAAGTTCTGTTTTTGCAGATACAGGAAGTATAGTAATGAACCGCTTGTACAATCCAAATTCAGGAGAACATTTTTATACTGCAAGTTATTATGAAAGAGACTACCTTGTTTTAGCGGGATGGAGAGACGAAGGAGCAGGATGGCTTGCTCCATCATCTTCAAATACTCCCGTGTACAGACTGTATAATCCTAACTCAGGAGATCATCATTACACAGTTAGCACAACTGAAAAAGATCATCTTGTATCCTTAGGCTGGAAATATGAAGGAGTCGGTTGGAATTCTGCAGATGGAACTACAATTCCTCTTTACAGAGAATTCAATCCAAATGCTACAACAGGTACACACAACTATACTACAAGTCAGGTTGAAAACCAAAAAGTTATAAGTGATGGTTGGAATGCTGAAGGAGTAGGCTGGTATGCAATTGGTAATTCAGATGCAGCTCAGGCTCAAGCAGCAACAGAGACAGCCGCTCAGCAGACAGCTCAGGCAGCAGCTAAAAAGCAATGGATAGCAGATCATCCAGAAAAAGCTTCTATGATTGCTTCTGTACCAAGTAAAGATTCTATAGAAGCGGATGTTGTTTTAAATGGTTCAGGTACAGGATCTCATGCAAAATTAGTAATATGTACATCAACAAGTGCGGTTTCTTTTGGCCTACAATATGATAGTTGTGCAGTAGCTCCGTATACAGGTAAGACAATGGCACTCATCGAAAATATTAATTCTAATAGTGCAGGTGGACAGTCTTATGTTCGTCCAGGCAATAAAGAAGTTTCACTTGGACAGAGCTATCATTTGATGATGACGATAAATGATGATGGTTCCGGATCCGTTTATTTAAACAATCAACTTATTGGAACATATAGCAATCCAAGTTTAGCAGGACAGACATTATATTTAAGAGTTGAAGCTTCAGGTCGAGTAAATGGAGACCAGGTTTCTGCTACATTTTCAAACATAAAGTTAAAATATGGCGGTATATATCAGGAACGAGCATATTCTATTTATGAATTTAAGTCAAACCCAACAATCAATTATACTGCAAGTACATGGGATAATATTCAATTTTCAGGCTATCTTTCTGGTCTTGGAGCAGGAGATAACTGGGATAATAAATATGATTCTGTATCAGATATAATTCAGTTTGTGCAGTAAAAAATATTGAACTTTTATTTGATTTACAAAGATAGAAACATATAATCTATGACAAATGTTATTAGGTGATTTTAAGTAGAACGTTTACATCTATAAATTAGGTGTAAATGTTCTATTTTTTTTGCTTTTTTTATAAGCAAAGTCTTCTATTATTAGATGAGGCCGAAACACTGAAAAAGGAAACGCGCAAGATAGCAGATAATTCTAAAAGCAGAATATGAATAGGTTATTGCAAAAGTTACGGTATTCAGGAGTTACAACATGCAATAGCGGTTTTTTCAGAAAAACATCCAGATATTGAAATTGTAAATGGGAACCATGAGAACTATTCAAGTCAGATGGATTATTATAATAATCTTGCAATTAATCACAGAAGAGATTTCTGGAATGTTTTAAATTCTGGGAATCTTTTACGTTTTTAAATTTGAAGTAAAAGGTGTGATTAAGTCTGCATTTGCATGAAAAAAGGACTTGCTTTTTGATGAAATTAAAGTGGTATTTTCAAGGGAATAAGAGTAAAATATGAATGAAATGCAATAAACTATAGTATGTAGTAAATACACAAAATTGTATGAAGTAATTGAATATTTGAGTGAATGTAAGTGGTAGGAAAGTAATGCTACAATGGGATGATTAAAAAAGAAATCAGGTGGATGCCATGAGAACAGAAGATAAACTGACAAAGGCATATAAGAATGCAAAGGTCAGGTATTTTGATGATCATTCAAAGTATATTATATTTAGTGACTGTCATCGATCCGATGGTAGTCGTTCAGATGAGTTTACGAAAAATCAGAACATATTTTTATATGCACTAGCCTATTACTACAAAAATGAATTTACTTATATCGAAGCTGGAGATGGAGATGAGCTTTGGGAACATCCTAAATTTCGGTATATAAGAAAAGCTCATTATTATGTTTATGATCAAATGAAAAAGTTTTATGATGAAAATCGTCTGGAAATACTTTATGGAAATCACAATATTTATTTGAAACATGAAGATTATCTGAGACATTTTTTTTATACCTATTATAATGATGCCAAAGAAAAAACAATGGATTTTTTTCAGGAAATAAAGCCATGTGAAGCAATATTGCTCAAGCATAAAGAGACAAAACAGGAATTTTTAGTTCTACATGGACACCAGGGAGATCTTTTTAACGATCAACTGTGGTTTGTAACGATGCTACTCCTAAAGTTTTTATGGCGCTATATTCATGCACTTGGTGCTACAAGTCCGGCAAGCCCGGTAAAGAATATAACAAGACAGCATAAGATTGAAAAAAACTATAACAAGTGGATTGAAAAATACAAGACTGCTATTATCTGCGGACACACGCACCGATATAAATTTCCAAAAAAAGGGGAACCCCCATATTTTAACAGTGGCTGTTGTATCTATCCAGACAATATTACAGGAGTGGAAATTCAGGATGGTGAAATCATGGTAGTTCGTTGGAAAGTAATACCAGATGATGAGGGAATTCTAAGAATTGAGCGCTTTGTTATAAGAGGGCCAATGCCTTTTTCAGAATTTGCGTTTGAAAATGATTGAAAAATCATAAAAGACTTTGAAAATAAAGACTTTTAAGAGTTCCTTTTGCGGAAGGATGTCTTTATAAATAACATCGGAATGGATTTTTATGACAAATATTAGAGAGTGATGTTATATGAATAATATCATTGGAATGGTTATAGGAGAAAATGAATGAGATATTTAATTATAAATGGAAGTCCACATAAAGGAAATACATGGAAATTAGTTGAAATTGTAAAAAATGATTTAAAAGAACTAGATACACATGTACAGATTCATGAAATACATTTAGCAGAACTAGACATTCCATTTTGTATTGGGTGTAGTAATTGCTTTCGGAAAGGATATGAAAAATGTCCTCACTATTTAAAAATTAAAATCATAGTGGAGTCTATAGAACAGGCAGACGGTGTAATTATTGCATCATCCACATATAATATGCAGGCTACGGCAATGTTAAAAAATTTATTTGATCATTTGTGCTTTTTCCTGCATCGACCACATTTTTTTCAAAAGAAAGCAATGATTGTGACAACAACAGGTGGAGTTGGAGGTATGGCAGCAGCAAAAGAAATAGCAGCAACGCTCTATGGAATAGGGTTCAATCGCTGTTACTTATTTAGTCAATCATCTTTTAGCTGGAATGATTATAAACCGGTAGAAAAAACAAAGAAAAGATTGAGAAAAAAAACAATAGCGTTCTATCAGGATGTAAAGTCAAAGAAATTGTATGGTCCTTCCTATAAAATTCTCATTCCTTATAATTTATTTAGAGGTATGTCTCTTTTCTATACGAAAGATAGTGAATTTCCAACGAAAGATGGAGAGCATTGGACGAAAAAATATAGAAAAAACAAAGTATACGATGCTTTGGTTTTTGTACCAAGATATAAAAGGCCAATAGGACATTTCTTTTATGCAATAGGAAAATTTGCAGGTTCACGAAAGAAATTTCAAGTTACTTACAAGAAGTAACTGTTAAGCAAAAAAAGCGAAGGAGAACACAAAATGAGCAATACAACCCCTACTGAATTATGGGATATATATACAAAAGAACGAGTAAAAACTGGAAAATTGCATAAACGAGGTGACAAACTTTCCTTAGGAGAATACCATTTAGTAGTACATGTATGTATTTTCAATAGTAAAAATGAACTCTTGATTCAACAGCGTCAGCCCTTTAAAAGTGGATGGCCAAACATGTGGGATTTATCTGTAGGAGGTTCTGCAATTGTAGGAGAGACCAGCAGTCAGGCAGCAGTGCGGGAACTGAAAGAAGAATTAGGATTGAACTTAGATTTATCGAATGAAATGCCAAAGTTTACAATAAATTTTCAAGAGGGATTCGATGACTATTATTTGATAAAGGCTGATGTAGATGTTTTGAACATGATATTACAGCAGGAGGAAGTACAGACTGTTAAATGGGCCGATAAAGAAGAAGTGCTAAAAATGCAGCACGAGGGAACATTTATACCATATTGGTTTTTAGATAAATTATTTAATTATTCTCAATGGTGTGATTCCTTTCAAAAAGAAGATTCGGCAATTAAAGTTGTTTACGCAAAAGAAGAGAATCTTTCATCCTGGATGAGTATGTTAGAAATTGTAAAATGGAATTTTCCGGGTTTAGAAACAGAAGAAAAGGTCAATGAATATAAAAATACAGTAAGGAAAAATATGGATAGAGAAACAGCAATATGCACATTATTTGGAAATGTGGTGGTAGGCATACTTTTGTTTTCAACAAAATACAATATGCTTTGTTGCATGGCAGTACATCCAGAGTTTCGAAGAAAACATATAGGCTCTAAGATGATTCATATTATGCTACAAAAAATGGACAAATCAAGACCAGTTGTTGTAGAAACATTTCGTAACGAAGATGAAAAAGGAAAAGCTCCAAGAGCTTTCTACAAGAATATAGGGTTTGAAGAGGGCGAAGTATGTTTGTTCGAAAATGATTATCCAGAGCAAAAGTTTTATTTGAAAAAATGGTAGATTTTGGGTGAAAACTTGGTATGCCATTCTATACAGAACAGAAATAACAGCATATAGGAGGACAAAATGACAGCAAGTTATAGAAAAATAGATATAGATACTTATTATAGAAAGGGTGTATTTGAACATTTCACGAAAGATTGTAAATGTTCTACATCGATGACGGCAAAAATTGATGTTACTGATTTGTACGAATATTCCAAGAAATCAAAATCAAAGTTTTATGTCAATGTCTTATATTTGATTACAAAAACGTTAAATACCAGAGATGATTATAAAATGGCGTATTTGTACGAAACGGATGAATTGATAGTATATGATAAAATCAATCCTACACAATATATTTTTCATGATGATACAGAAACCTGTACACCAGTATACACAGAGTACGACGAGGATTATCTAACGTTTTATGAATCCTGTGAAAAAGATATATTACAAGCAAAGCAAAAAAGGGAATATGGATTGGATGCGATGAACCATCCAAATTGGTTTGACGCATCTTTTTTGCCTTGGATTTCTTATGATTCTTTAAATGTAGAGCTTCCAGATGGTTATCTGTACTTCATGCCAATTGTGAATTGGGGGAAATTCGAGGATGAATCAGGAAGAAAAAAGATGCCTGTTAGCGTACGCTTAAATCACGCAATTGCTGATGGATATTTAGTTGCAAAAGTATTTCATATTTTAGAAGAAGAAATGAAACAATTTGTGCAAAACGAGTAAAAATAGAAGTTTGTAGCAGAATTTATTTACGAAGATTCAAAAAATCATCGTACGATGCTGGTTCCATTTGTTCTGATTTCAGAAAGTGGAAAAACAGTTCCAGTTATATGGGAAGAAAACGGAACGAAGGCAACGCCAAATTTGCAAAGGGTGTAAAGTCAATGTAATGGAGTTAAACAAAGCATTCGCATCATACGAGCGCTAGCATATTTCATTTTTGTTTGAACATACACATATAGCAATAACTGGAAATATTTGGAATGAATAGAAAATAATACAAAAATAAAGGTGACTTGCCACCGCATTGGAGCCAGATTTTTGCATTATTTTCAGGAGCAACTATACAAACAGGGAGATTTAAAATGAAAAGATAATCTCATTTGAAATTAAAACTTGACATTTTCGAAAAATAAAGATAATCTTTTTCTTATATAAGTAAAAGTTTTGATTAGAATTAGTAGAAGTTATTTTCAATTTCAGAGAGTTATCGGTTGGTGCAAGATAATTTGAAAAGCTTTGAACTCATCTATGAACTCTAAAGTTGAACGATAAGTAGGCTTTAGCGGACATTCCCGTTATCGAAGTTAAGCGCAGGAGATACTCCTGAATTAGAGTGGTACCGCGGTAGGTTGATATCCTTTCGTCTCTTTCTTTGGAGATGAGAGGTTTTTTTATGCACCATGATGGAGTGAATTGGACAAAAAAGTGCCGTCACTTTAAAATTAAAATGTAAGAATTGGAGAAATAAGAGCATGGCAGAAGAATATTATCACGAAAGCATGGAAGAATATAATCATGCAAGTATTGAGAGAAAATGGCAAAAATACTGGACAGAACATGAAACATTCAAAACAGACGTATGGGATTTTTCAAAACCTAAATATTATGTACTTGATATGTTCCCTTATCCATCCGGAGTAGGTCTTCATGCAGGACATCCAGAAGGATATACAGCGACAGACATCGTATCCCGTATGAAACGTATGCAGGGATATAATGTATTGCATCCAATGGGATATGATTCTTTTGGGCTTCCAGCTGAACAATATGCAGTAAGCACTGGAAATCATCCAAACGGATTTACGCAAAAGAACATCGAATATTTTTCTCAGCAGTTAAAATCACTTGGTTTTGATTACGACTGGTCAAAATTAATCGCAACAAGTGATCCTAAATTCTATAAATGGACGCAGTGGATTTTTAAACAGTTATATTTAGATGGCTATGCAAAACATGTCGATATGCCTGTAAACTGGTGTGAAGAACTTGGTACTGTATTATCCAACGATGAAGTAATTGATGGAAAATCGGAACGTGGCGGATACCCCGTTATCCGTAAAAACATGAAACAATGGGTAATTGACCAGCCAGCATTTGCAGAAAAATTATTAGAAGGCTTAGAAACTATCGACTGGCCAGAATCAACAAAAGATATGCAAAGAAACTGGATTGGAAAATCAGAAGGTGTAGAAGTTGATTTTGATATCGTTGGCGGAGGAAAATTCTCGATTTATACAACCTGTATCGAAACCATTTATGGTATCACTTTTATGGTACTAGCTCCAGAAGGCGACCTTGTAAAAGAGTTAATGCCAAGAGTAGAAAACAAAGAAGAAGTGCAGGCTTACATTGATGAAACTTTAAAGAAAAATGACATGGATCGTACCCAGCTTAACAAGGGAAAATCAGGTTGTATTTTAAAAGGATTGTATGCAATTAATCCGGTAAACGGAAAAGAAGTGCCTTTATTTATCGGTGATTTTGTACTCGCAGGTTATGGTACAGGTGCCGTTATGGCAGTACCATCTCATGATCAAAGAGATTTTGAATATGCAATTGCGCATAACATTCAGATGATTCAGGTTATTGATGGTGCTGACGTAAGTGAAAAAGCATTCGAGAAACATGATTATCTTGGAAAAGGCTGTAAACTTCTCTCTTCCGAAGAATTTACAGGGTTAACCGTAGAAGAAGCAAAAGAAGCAATTACGGATAAATTAGTGAAGAAAAGTGTTGCAAGAAAAACTGTAAACTACCATTTCCGTGAATGGATTTTTGCAAGACAAAGATACTGGGGAGAACCAGTTCCAGTGGTATATACGGAAAACAATGAAATTCATGTATTAGATGATGAAGAATTACCGCTTATTTTACCAGAACTTGAAGATTATAAAGGAAAAAATGGCAAAGCACCACTGGAAAATGCCACGGGATGGAAAGAATATAATCACAATGGTGTTCAGGGAAAAAGAGAAACATCCACTATGCCAGGAAGTGCTGGTTCCAGTTGGTACTATATGCGTTATATAGACCCAGATAATGAAAAAGAATTTGCAGATCAGGAATTATTAAAGCATTGGTTACCAGTCGATTTGTATATCGGTGGACCAGAACATGCTGTTGGACATCTCATGTATTCCAGAATATGGAACCGTTATTTGTACGATAAAGGTCTTTCACCAGTAAAAGAGCCCTTTCAGAAATTAGTACATCAGGGAATGATTTTAGGCTCAAACGGAATCAAGATGGGAAAACGTTATCCAGAATTTGTGGTAGATCCAAGCGATGTTACAAGAGATTTTGGAGCAGATACCTTAAGATTATACGAAATGTTCATGGGACCGTTAGAAGTATCGAAGCCATGGAATGACCAGGGTGTAGAAGGTGCTAGAAAATTCATCAGACGTGTATGGAAGTTTTTTACAAATCCAGAAAACATCACAGATGAAAATGATGATGCATTAACCAAAGTATATCATCAGACTGTAAAAAAAGTTACTTCCGATTTTGAAGAATTAGGATTTAATACAGCAATCAGTCAGATGATGATTTTTATGAATGCAGCTTCAAAAGCAGGCAAATGTAAAAGAGCATATGCAGAAGGATTTATCAAAATGTTATCTTGCATCTGCCCACATGTTGGTGAAGAAATGTGGAGCAAATTTGGACATACCGAGACAATCGCATTCGAAGTATGGCCAACATATGATGAAGAAGCATTAAAAGAAGATAGTATTACAATCGGTGTTCAGATTAATGGAAAAGTAAAAGGCACCGTTGAAGTAGGCGTAAACGAAGAATCCGATTCTGCAATCGCAAAAGCTAAAGAATTAGATTCTGTTGCACATGCATTAGAAGGATTGAATATCATAAAAGAAATTTATGTCAAAGGTAAAATTATTAATATTGTTGCGAAATAAGCAGTATTGCAATTTTAGGGCACGTATTTTTGTGAAATAAAAACCCAGATAACAACATATAGGAAAAGAAAATTTAAAAATATATCAAAAATAGCTGAGTAGAAATCCTCAGCTATTTTTTGCTTGTGGTAGAAATAAAATCGTGATAAAATTGCTTTGTAAAAACGCATTTTTGTTGTGAAATTACTTTTTGGTGGCTTACGCTTAAGCAACAGTGCATAACAGTTGACTTTACTTTGGAAAGGAAATAAGCATGCAGGGATACAACTGTATTATGATTTATAGTATAGACAGCAAAGAATTACTTTTTTGCAAAAGAACAAAAGATCCTTATAAGGGATTATATAATTTTGTAGGTGGAAAAATCGAAGAGATGGAAGATGGTTTCTGGGCTGCATATCGAGAATTAGAAGAAGAGACAGGAATAACAAAAAGCAAATAGAGCTTTATCATATGATGGATTTTAAATATTATAATCAAGATTGCTTTGTTGAAGTATATGTCGGACAATTAATGGAAAACGCTTTTTTAATAGAAGAAGAGCATCCATTGGAATGGATTTCTGTTAAAGAAGATTTCTTTGACTGTAACAAATTTGCAGGAGAAGGAAACATCGGACATATGGTAGAACAAGTGAAAATTTATGGAGTCGGAGTGAGTGAAGGATGATAAAGGCTGTGATATTTGATATGTATGAAACACTGGTCACATTATTTAATTGTCCAACCTATTTTGGAACGCAGATTGCAAAGGATTTGAATGTTGAGCCTGATAATTTTTTGGAAACATGGCGAGCAATGGAAGAAAAACGAACGATAGGAAAGGTGACTTTAGAGGAAGTATTAACAGATATCATGAATCAGAATCAAAGTTATGACGAAAATCTGCTGAAAAAAGTTGTAGAAAAAAGAATTTCAGCTCAAAACGAGTGCTTTTGTCATTTACATCCTGAAATTATTGGAATGCTTTCAGAGTTGAAAAAGCAAAATGTAAAAATTGGTTTGATCAGCAATTGTTTTTCAGAAGAAGCAACGTTGATTCGGCAAAGTAAGCTGTTTCCATTTTTTGATGCAGTATTCCTATCCTATGAACAGGGAATTCAAAAACCAGATAAAGAAATATATTTTCGTTGTATGAAAAAATTAGAAGTATTACCACAGGAATGTATGTATGTTGGAGATGGTGGCAGTTTTGAATTAGAGGTAGCCAAAGAATTAGGAATGAAAACTTTTCAGGCAGTGTGGTATTTAAAAGAGGGAACTTTGCAGCCAGCGAAAAGAAAAGCGGAATTTGAACAACTTGAAATGCCAAGTGAACTATTGAAGTTTATCTGATATAATTCTGTGATAAAAGAATATTATTTTAACTATATTGATACGGAGATGAAATTATGAGTTATAAGAGTTTATATGCTTGAAGAATTGAATAAAGATTTAAAAGAAGATTTACATGAAAAAGAAGAAATAAAATATCCGAAAGAACAAACTAAAAATTACAGGCAGCACTTGAAAAGCTAGAAAGAGGAGTTATGAGAAAATTATTTGACTTGTTTAGAAAAAAAGAGAAGAAACAGGATATAAAACCAGAAAATGGACAGACGACAAATTCAGCTGCAATTAAGAATGAGGATAATGAATCTGTAGGGGAATCATTTGTATTTGGTGTTCAAGACACGTTTAAATTATTGAATTCGAATGACCTTGTGGTCATAGGAAGAGTAAAAGGAACCGTAAAACCAGGCATGGCAGTGTATGTTTCTAACGTTGGAGATGACAATGGATCAATCTTGCTTACAACGGTTTTGGGACTTGAAATGGATCAAATTCCTGTTGAAATAGCCACTGATTGTCTGGTCACACTAAAGCTTGACGCGAGTCAAAAAAGTGATATTAAAATTGGATCTATTGTTCATACAAGAGAGATAAGTACGAGTGAAGTTCATGATGCATATATATCGGCCATCGGAGATGCGTACGTAATGCATAAGGACCTTGAATTATCAGAAGATGAGATTGCACGTATGAGCATTACGGATTGCGGGGAAGCATGGAGATTATTTCATTGGCTTCAATCCAAAAATGAAAATCCATCTGAGGAGCAAAAACAATCATATCGTAAAAAAGTAGACAAATTAGCGGATTCATTATGTAAGAAAATATTAGCTATAGATGAAATCTATACTGTCTATAATAAGAGAACTGGGGAACCACAGATGTTTTCACACACAGTAGCGCAAGATAATGGTTCCTATATGTGTACACCGCCAGATATTTTGATTATTTCAAAGGCATATGCCAAAGCGTATGAGGCGATGTATACAACAGAGAAATTTGAAATTAGAAAAATTGAAAATGGAGAAAAGAAAGATGGAATTTACAACTTCCTTGGAAGTACTTTCTATTTAAATGGTGCTTGTGGTATTTCTGTTCTATCGGAACAGACTTCTATCGATGCAAGTATGCTGGTACCAAAACCTGATTATTCAAATACACCCCAAATAAATATTCCAGTTACAAATCCAGATTTGATGCGATGGATGCTTTTAATCGGACAACTTGGGAAACCTGAGACTCCAGATGAAGAACTGATTTATAAATTGTACTATAGATTTATGTCTTTGGAGATGCCCAAAGCTATGTTTGTTATTCCAATGAAATCCGAAGGAGAAATACCAAAAGGCGAGGAAGATGGAAAAACCGTACTAAAGCAAGGCGTACAATTCGATTTTCCAACAATGAATGGAAAAAATGAAAAAGCAGCGATACGTATGTTTACAGACTGGAAACGCCTACAGATGGAATTTGATTCAGATTGGTCTGGTTACATACAACCTATTTCTGGGATGATTGATATTTTTGACTGTGCAATCAATGCGACAAAATATCCAGAGGCTGGTTGCTATATCAGTAAAGATATGTATGAGGATATGGTAAAGCTAAGCGAGAAAGAATAGGAATATTATCATGAATTTTTTTAAAGGAATTAAAAAAGTAGAATGAGAAAGTGAGAAAATAAACATGCAAAGAGAACAAGGAATGGGACAATCCGTAGAACAATGGAAAGAAATATTTGAAACATATAAGGGAAAATTAAAACCAAATAGAAAAACAGGAGAAGAGTTACTGGCTTATCTAAAACAGCGGTATAAACTAGAAGTCTTTGAAGACGAAGATTTTACCTGGGTTATTTTTCGAAGTATCATGGATAATGAGTATCTCAATAGTAAATTGCCACAAGACCAGAAACCTCAAATTGTAACGTTTAATTGGGATAATGGTGAGGATATTGTAAATATTGGAATCGATCTGGTAACAGGTTTTTACTATGTGGACGATGATGAAAATTTGTGGGATGAGCTATGTGCATTTCGTGGACTAGATGAAGAAGACCTTAAGAATTTTTATTGTGTGGCAGAATATGTCAACTGCTTAAAGAAGTTCAATCGTCTAGATGAGGTGTTGGAGAAATAAAAGAAAGGAATATTTGATGTATAAGATTTTTGAGATGAAAAGGATGAAATCCCAGAACTTATTGAAATGTGGAGCAATCCATTTGCATTAAATTGTAATAGAGAAGTCATCTTTAACTTTTTGCATGGTGGAGAAAATCGTATCATACAATATTTGGAAAATCAAATTAGGCAGGGCAAAGCATTGGTGCATAAAATGCGGAAAATCTGCTCTGTCACAATATTTTACATTGTGACTAAATATGAGACGGAAAATATGAAATGAATATTGATAATAAAGCTTTTTGAGATTATACTTAATCTTAGCATATGCATTTTTAAATAAACTTCTGTTTTTATGATGTGAACGGTGAATACCAAGCGATTCTGAAACGGTATTATTTATGTTTACGAAAGGGTAAAAATCATGAAATTTGGAATAAGAACACCTAGCCTAAAAAAAATCAACAGCTGCAAAGAACAACAGTTAAAGAGAAGAGAGCAGTCAAAAAAGCGTTAATTCCAAGATATGGTAAAAGGAATGGGATGGTTAAAAAACCTAAAAAAGAAGCATACAATAAAATTTATAGAAAGACATCGTTCAGTATTTTTGATTTATTCAAAGGATTTAAGAACAATGGCATAGGATAAATATTTAATGAAATATTGTGAAAAGGATTTAGTTAGAATTGCAAAAAGAGAAAATAACACCAAAAGATCATATTTAGTAGTTAATCCATTACAAGGCAAGCATGTACCTGTTTCTCCAAGTATGGCGTTAGCATTATTCAGTAATTTAGCAGAAGAATTACGTGGTAAGTATAGTGGTGAAAAATTACTGCTAATTGGATTCGCAGAAACTGCTACAGCAATAGGTGCACAGGTTGCAGTGTCATTGGAAACAAAATATATACAAACTACGAGGGAAGTTATTGCGGACGTAGATTATCTGTTCTTTTCAGAGGAACACAGCCATGCAACAGAACAGAAACTGGTAAAAGATGATATCGATAAGGAGATTGATGATACTGATCGTATAATTTTTGTTGAGGATGAGGTAACAACAGGAAATACAATCTTAAACATAATTAATGTGCTTAAAAAGCAATATTCGAAAAGCTTGAAATATGCAGTTGCGTCATTACTTAATGGAATGACAAATGAGTATCTTGAAACATATAAAAACGAAGACATTGATCTTTATTATTTAGTGAAAACAGATCATTCGAGATATGGAGAAATTGCTGATTCCTATACGGGAAATGGACAATACTATGAAATTAATGATTTCGCAAAAAGTAAAATAAGCGTAATTGACATTGAAGGATATATGAATGCAAGAAGAGTAGTGGAATCAAAAAATTATGAGCTAGCATGTAGTAAACTTTCAAACAAGGTAATAGAACATTTAGGTGCTAATTATGTGGATAGTGTTTTAGTAGTAGGAACAGAAGAATTCATGTTTCCAGCGCTCTATATTGGAAAAAGGCTTGAAGAAAAGGGATACAAGGTTAGATGTCACTCAACTACTAGAAGTCCTATTACTGTAAGCAAAGAGAGTGATTATCCATTACATACAGGCTATGCACTTCGTAGCCTATATGATTCAAATAGAGAGACATTTATCTATGATATAGATCACTATGATCAGGTTATAGTGATTACTGATGCAAAATTTGCCGATGAGCAAGGGCTACAAACACTTATTGCTGCTTTAAAAATAAAAAATTCAAAAATAAAAATTTATAGGTGGTGTTAAATTGAAAAGCTCATACAGTGAAGAAGATGTGGTTCTTCTATTAAAAGACATTTCAGGTATGGTTGAACCTTTAGATACAGAAGAAAGAGAAAAACTGATTCAAGCTGGTAAACATTACAGTGAAATGCTTCCAATAGAGTATGTTCCCACAGAGAAGTATATGACTGTTTATAGAGAATCGCTTGAAATGTATGCAAAACCAGTAGCACTGGCAGTCGGCAACTTGTCCGATAAAATAATTGAAAATAAAGGAAAAAATGTTGTATTGGTGTCTTTAGCCAGAGCAGGAATTCCAATAGGAATACTGGTTAAACGCTACATCAAGAAAAAATATCAAATTGACATGCCACATTATTCTATTTCAATTATTCGAGGACGTGGGATAGATGATAATGCAATGCGTTATTTGTTAGGAAAGTATAAATCAGAACAATTGCTTTTTGTTGATGGCTGGATTGGAAAAGGTGCAATTTTAAACGAATTGAAGAAAGATATAGCTGAATATGAAGGAGTATCAGCTGATATTGCCGTTATAGCAGATCCTGCAAATGTAACGAAATTATGTGGGACCCATGATGATATACTTATACCAAGTTCATGCTTAAATAGCACAGTTTCTGGTTTAGTAAGCAGAACTTTTTTGAGAGATGATATCATTGGTAAAAATGATTTTCATGGAGCAGTATATTATGGGAATTTAAAAGAAAATGATCTTTCTTATGATTTTATTGAAACTATTGAGAATGAATTTGAAATGAATTCAGGCATTGAAGAAAAAACAATTAGTGGAAAAGGAATAGATGAAGTAAAAGGTATAGCAGATAAATTCGGTGTAAAAGATATAAATTTAATTAAGCCGGGTATAGGGGAAGCAACAAGGGTGCTACTAAGAAGAATGCCTTGGAAGATTTTAATTGATGAAAGATATAAAGGTGACTCACAGTTGGGACACCTGATTAGATTGGCAGAAGAAAAAAAAGTACCAGTGGAATACTATCCACTGACCCACTATAAATGCTGCGGTATAATAAAAAAACTTGCTGATGCATAGGAGAAGAAGCGTGGTACGAGTATGGTTTAATCATTGGTTTAGTACGTCATATGGGTTGATAGAACTTATGAAACAAGATAATGAAAATCAGGTGTATGTAATAGCAAGTAATAAGCAGATAGATTCTGTGATACAGAAGGTATGCGATGAATGGTATCAAGATTCGTTAGCGGATGGTGAGGAATATATTCGGTATTGCATTGATTTTTGTAAAGAACACAAAATAGATGTGTTTGTTCCACGAAGAAAAATGGTCGAGATAAGTCAGAATAGAAAAAGATTTGAAGAAATCGGTGTAAAGCTTCTGGTTGATGAGTATGAAGTCATCAAGCTGTTAAATGATAAGGTAGCAACATATGATTTTTTCAGAAATGTGGAAGGAATAAATATTCCTGATTATGAGATGGTTAATACAGCATTACAATTTGAAACTGCTTATAATCGTCTTAAAATGAAATATAATCAGGTGTGTGTAAAGTTTGTAAAAGATGAAGGTGCAATGAGCTACAGAAGAATTGTTGATCAGGTGGACGGATTTAGCAGGCTAAGAATATATCCAGGGGCAGAAATAGCATATAATACTTATCTATCATTTTTGAAGGAAGTTGACGCATTTGATGATTTAATGGTAATGCCATATTTACCAGGAAATGAAATTAGTGTTGATTGTCTTAAAACAGATAAAGGATTAATTGCAATTCCAAGATATAAAGGATCTTCAAGGCATGAGAGAATTATTTTTGATAAGGATATATTAGATATGACAGCTAATTTAATGATGAATGTCAATTTGGAATGTCCTTGTAATGTTCAATATAGGATGAAAGATGATATACCATATTTACTTGAAATAAATACGAGAATGTCAGGTGGACTTCAGATGTCTTGTTTAGCAGGAAATATCAATATACCCAATATTGCATTGAATAAGCTACTTGGTAAATCAATTGATTGGACACTCATGAAAGATGAAAGAATAGTATCGTATATAGAGATACCTCAAATTATTAGATAATATGTTGTGAATAAGTTGAAATTTTGCCTATTGTAAATGTTGAACAACAGAAAAATTCTTTTTAGGGTAAAACTATTGATTTGTTATTGCATACAATTTACTAAGAGCAGAGTGCATGTGAGAAAAAATAACAAAGCGGAAGTTAATCATTAAGTAAGCGTAAATAATAATTAAATAATTCTAAAACCTAAAGACATGAATAAAACTTGTGATAAAATGTTCATATTAGTTTGATGAAATTATATAGCACAACAAAGTTTTTTTGATACCAAGGAGGTAATCGAAATGGATATGTTTGAAAAGGTAAAAGAAGTTAGCGGAAACGTAATAGGTTCAGCAAAAATCATAGGAACATCAATTTATAGTACCTCAAAGGAACAGAGCGAACTTGCAGGAATGAAAGTGCAAAAATCTGTAATTGAGAAAAAACTCAAAGAGTATTATGCGGTAATTGGAAAAAGATATGTGGAGTATATGGACAGTGCAGATGGAAGTGATACATTTGATGTTTCTGATATTCTAGAAGAAATGCAACCAGATATAGATAATTTGAAAGAAATTATTGTTACACTGGCAAATAAAGAAGAAAATGCAAAGAAAGAGGAAGAAGAACGTCGACAAAAGAAGGCTCAGAGTGATTTTGAAATAGATAAGGCAAAACTTGATAAAGCTCTAAGTATGGATGTGATTTCTCAAAAAGAGTATGATGAAAAATTATCCGTTGTACAGAAAAAACTTGATAATTATGAGCAACTAAGAAAAATTGATATGCAACTTCAAATGGATATTATTACAAAAGAAGAGCATATGGAAAAAGTAAATAGATTATTATTTTAGAAAAGAGACAGGGGTTGAAAAAACACCCCTAAAGAAAATTGCCCAGACCGTGAAGTCTGAGCAATTTTTTTGTCCTTCAAGTATGCTGTTTATAGCTTCGTTTGGGCTTAATCTTTAATGCCAAAGGCTTCAGCTAAAAATAGAGTTTGCTGTGCCCAGTTGTTGTGTGTTTTGTATTCATTCATTCGTTCTTTTGCTAAACTGCCACAAACAAAGGAATTAGAATTTTGATTCCAGTTCAGTATAGCTTGAGCATCATTAAAATCATCTCTTGAAACTTGGTAAGATTTATTTACAACGGAAATTTGATTTGGGTGAATTACTGTCTTTCCTGTGAATCCACAGAGCTTATCATCAAGAATTTCTTCAATAAGTCCCTTTTCCCAACTGTTTCCAGAATAATACTCCCATACAGGACCAGACACAACATAATCCATTCCGTATACTGTGATAATATCTGAGAAGATATTCGAAACTGGTTTTATACGGTGAATAGATTCATTAGAATGTCTTCGAAAGCCAAACATATGACATAGATCGTTACCACCAACACGGATGTTAAGAACTAAGTCATTGATTGTGGTTAGTTTATCCTTCAATGAATATAGAATGTCGATTCTCTGTCGTAGGTCAATAATCGAAGAGTTCTCGTATATTGGCATCATATAAAGTCTTTTTGAAGTAAATTCGTTTGCCTTAATAATTTCATTTGTATACTCACTTGCATTTTCTGAAGTAAATTTTGGAATGATAAATCCTGTAATAATTTCAATACCAGTACCAAATGATTTTGTTAATCGACAAATCTGTTCTGTGTTGCGTACACGAATAAAGATTTTAGGGAGATAAAAAGGCTGCTTTTGGTAACTTATATGGATTTCGTTGATTGAATGAATAAGCATTTGTTCGGCCTCGACAACAAAGTTATCGTTTATTGTATCTTCGAGGCATAATGCTAACGAAAATTTTGTGCCGAATTTTTCGTGTATAATTGAATCTACAATATTTTGTTTGTTTGCGGGGCAGTATAATAATGCACCAACGCTGTAATATAAAATATTATTTTTCATGTAATAACACCCCTTTGTATAGTGCACCTTTTTACACGCACTTAATAATAATTATATCATTGAAAATTGCAAAATAAAAGCTGATTTATTTGAAGATAGATGACCGAGATGTGATAGAATTATTTTATATATTATTTTGGATTTAGGATTGTTCAGAATAAGTTATAATTGTTGCAAAGAGTTTTACTGATTAATGTCTTCCTTTTTGACAAAATGTCAAATCGTTATTTGGTCTGCTTGAAATAAAAAGAGTACTGTGATATAATTTTTTTTATGCAGATTTGATATGTGAGAAGGCTATAAAATGGCTTCCAATGGCAAAAAATTACAATTATTATTTTGATTCACTTGTTGTTCAACTTTTGGATATGTGATGAATAAAAACAAGACGAATAGATATTGAAGGTGAGAATGCTCTATGTTAGAACATAAAAAGATTCAGAACCTAAATGACTACTTTTTGGATTTGAATTCAAGACAAAATAAAGAAGTTTATTTTTACCGAATAAATGGATATTCGGAGGAAATTGGAGAATTTATAAAAAAATATTATGATGTGGCAAGGAAGAGCGGTGTAGTTATTGAAGGAAAGATTCCCAATCCAGATGAAAAAAATCTTGCTTATTATGGTGAGATGATGGGGATGGATTTTCAAATGAATCTGAACTTTGTTTCTACAAGTCTAAAAAAATGGTTGCCCCGAATGAATGATTTTCAGAGACAAACAGTTGCTACTTCTATATACGATTCACTTAGTGCTATGAGTAAAAGTGAGAAAACAGAAAATATGCTGAAAAATGCATATATTAAATTTATGTGCTGGTTGTACTATAAATTTGAAAGAATTGTTAATCAGTTAGGAGATAACAATCTTCCCAAAATCCTTTATGAAGGTGACATCAGTAATTATGAACTTATGCTCATCTCGATTTTGTCAAATGCAGGTTGTGATATTGTAATATTACAATATAAAGGAGATTTGAATTATCAAAAAATAGATCAAGGGTCTTTGTTGTCCGACAATTTACAGATTAATGGTATGCAACCGTTTCCACAAGGATATTCAATCAAGAGCGTTCGAGAAGAAATACAAAATGACATGAATAATGAGAGATTGTATGGAACGCGACCTACAATTATGAATTGTACTAATGCATGGATAAAGGGAAAAGGTCTTAATGATATACGGGAAAGCATATCATTAAGAGGAACTGATTCAAGATACTACTATAATTGTTTTCTTCGAATTAATGGTGCAGAGGACAAACTTACTTATGCAAATGACTTGTTTTTACTTCAACAAGAGATTAAAAATTCAAAAAGAAAAATTGTAATAGTAAATGAAGAAATACCTAAACCTTTACCTGAAGAAATCGCAGAAATAAAGCGTGGTAACTATACTAAGATGGATCATTTGATTCTTGATCTATCTAGTAATATAAAATATACAGTAAATATTGAACTTCAAAGGATTATGCATAAGGCCTTTGTAGATATAGTATTGGCAGATGCAAAAAAAGAAGGTGAAAATCTAAATCGCATAACGAATAAGGCAGTGTATTTACTTTGCTGGATAAAGAGGTATATACCTCTTTTGTTCTCAAATTGGAAAACTCCTGAAATTAGTTGTTTTGTTTATATGGGAGGATGCAAAAACGAAAATGAAGCGATGTTTATTAGCTTTCTCGCGCTTCTTCCAATTGATGTGTTGATTCTGTGCCCAAACTTGAATACAAAATGTTGTTTACAAAATCAACTATTGCATGAGATTAATTATTCTGAAAGTTTATCAATTAGTAGATTCCCAGAGGATAATTCTCAGGTAAAAATAGGAACAGTTGCCTATCATGCAGAAAGAGATCTGGATACTTTGGTATATCAAGATTCAGGTATTTTTAGAAATCAGCAATATGGTAAAGCGAATATCATTAACCTACAAACAATGTATGAGGAAATTAAAATACTTTGGGATCAAGAACTAAAATATAGACCTAGTTTTAGCACTGTTGATGGATTGGTAAATATACCAGTTATCTTTTCCAAGGTATGCGGAGTAAAAGAAGGATTGATTGAACATTACTGGGAATCCATTAAAGAGTTGATTACAGAAGACACGATCGTAATTAAGGGTGCACCGTACATTGCTTCAACTTCGGCAAATCCTATGAAAGCTTTTGCATCAGAGTTTTATAAAAATGGTAGGTTACAGAAAAGCAAAATCAAAGATCATCCTAAGTACCCATATGGGATACTTAGAGAAGAAATGCAAGACTTTATGCTAAATAAACTGGATACTATGATTGAACAGAAATTGATTAAAGGTATGAGCGAAAATGGAACAGAATATACGGCAATAGCGCAGATTTTGAATTTGCCAAAAGAAGTTATCCGAATGATTCAAAAATTTGATTTTACGAAGAAGAATCCAAAGTTAATTTATATAAATACTACAGAGACAATTATTTCATTAGAGGATTCTATTTTGGTTGCTTTTCTCAATTTGATTGGATTTGATATTGTTTTCTTTGTTCCGACAGGATATCAATGCGTAGAAAAGTATTTTAATGAGAGATTAATGGAAGAACACCAGATAGGGGAGTATAAATATGATTTGCTAGTTCCTGACCTGAAACTTTCGTTAAATAGTACACTCCAGTCATGGCATGATAAAATTTTTAAGAGAGGTAATTGATATGGGACTTGATTTTAGTAAACCAACAACTACAGCGACACCAGCAGCACCATCAACGACACCAGTTACGAAAGACGAGCTTACTGTTGTAGAGCAGTATAACATTGCAGCAGACAGACAACAAATGAATTATGAGTTAGTGAATTCCGAAGAAGTGGATCGTATTGTAAGTACGATTGAGATTAATAATCTTGATACGATAGTATCATTTGGTGAAGAAGTAGCAGAAGAGATTTCAAAGGCATCGGATATCGTATTGAATAGTATGAATCTGTCACAATTGGATGATACAAGCGAAATGCTTAAAACTCTTGCAAAAATCATGGATCAATTTGATATTGAAGAGATTAAGGATAATCCGGGACTGTTTGAAAAACTATTCGGAAATTTAAAAAAGCAATTGGATAAAATTCTTGCAAAGTATCATACAATGGGCGAAGAAGTTGATAAAATATATGTTCAATTAAAGGGATATGAAGGAGAAATTAAACAGTCTAATCGTAAACTTAGTACAATGTTTGATGCAAATGTTAACTTCTATCATGAGTTAGTTAAATATATATTGGCAGGAGAACAAGCATGTAAAGAAATTGAAGCGTATATTGCACAACGCAAACAGGATATGGAAACAACAGGAGACCAGTCAATACAATTTGAACTTACAAGTTTAGATCAAGCTTTAATGATGATGGAACAACGTACTCAAGATTTAAGAACAGCTGAAAATGTTGCTATGCAGTCTATTCCTATGATTAAGACAATGGAATTTAGTAATTACAATCTTGTGAGGAAAATCAACTCCGCATTTATCGTTACATTGCCAGTATTTAAACAGGCACTTGCGCAGGCTATTTTATTAAAGAGGCAGAAGATTCAAGCAGAGGCGATGTCAGAACTGGATAAGAAAACAAATGAGATGTTGATTAAGAATGCACAGAATACTGTTGAGGTATCTAAGACAACAGCTCGACTTGCCTCAGGAAGCTCTATTCAGATTGAGACACTCGAAACAACTTGGAGAACAATTACAAGCGGTATTGAGGAGACAAGGCGAATTCAAGAAGATGCTAGAAAGAAACGTATTGAGGATCAAGCAAGACTTGAGACTATTAAAGTTGACTTTAATAAACAGTATCATATGCCAGCGGCTACCAAAAAGTAAGTTATTTATATAACACATATAAACTAATTAATTATCTAAAGGAGAATTTTACCATGCCAATTAATTTATCAAAAGGACAGAAAGTGGACTTGACAAAAGGAAATCCAGGACTTAAGAGCATTATGGTCGGATTAGGATGGGATGTTAATGCATTCGACTCAGGAGCAGATTTCGACCTTGATGCAGCAGCATTTTTAGTTGCGGCCAGTGGAAAGTGCCCAACTGATAAGGAATTTGTATTCTATGGAAATTTAAAACACATAAGTGGTTCAGTTAACCATCAGGGAGATAATCTTACTGGTGAAGGTGATGGAGATGACGAACAAATTCAAGTTGATTTGACAAAAGTACCTGCAAATATCGAGAAGATTGCGTTTACAGTAACGATTTATGATGCAGAAACGAGACATCAGAATTTTGGACAAGTATCAAATGCATTTATTCGTCTTGTAGATGAGTCGACAGGTGTTGAGATGATAAGATATGATTTGGGAGAAGATTTTTCTATTGAAACAGCAGTTGTTGTAGGCGAATTGTATAGATATAATGGTGAATGGAAATTCAATGCTATCGGTAGTGGATTCCAAGGCGGACTTACTGCGCTTTGTGCCCACTATGGTATTGAAACAGTTTAGGAGGAGTAAATAATATGCCAGTTAGTTTAAAAAAGGGTCAGAAGGTTAGTTTAACTAAGGAAAATCCGGGATTAACAAAGGTTGTAGTGGGCATTGGATGGGACATCAACGCCTTTGATACTGGAGGGGATTTTGATTTGGATGCAGCAGCATTTTGTTTGACAGATACAGGAAAAGTCTCTAATCAAAAAGATTTTGTTTATTTTGGAAATTTGGTTCATCCATCAGGCGGTGTTCAGCATTTAGGAGATAATCTGACAGGTGATGGAGATGGAGATGATGAACAAATTAAGATTGATTTAGCCAAAGTTCCGGCAAATATAAGTAAGATTGCGTTTTCGGTTACTATTTATGATGCAGAAACAAGACATCAAAATTTTGGACAGGTATCAAATGCATTTGTTCGAATTTTTAATGAAGCTACTAGAGAGGAACTCTTAAGATATGATCTTGGTGAAGATTTCTCCATTGAAACAGCAGCTGTATTTGGCGAATTGTATAAAAATGGTGATGAATGGAAATTTAACGCTATAGGAAGCGGATACCAAGGTGGGTTAGCTGCCCTGTGTAATAATTATGGGATAGACGTAGAATAGGAGGACAACAATGTCAATTAGTTTACAAAAAGGACAGAAAGTGAGCTTGTCTAAAGATAATGCTGGCTTAGCACATGTAATTGTTGGTTTGGGCTGGGATGAAGCACAACAATCATCCAAAGGTGGTATTTTAGCATCATTATTTGGTGGTTCATCATCACAAGCAATTGATTGTGATGCATCTGCAATCCTGCTAAAAAATGATAAATTTGTTGATAAGTCAGATTTGGTATATTTTGGTAATTTGAATCATAAATCAGGAACTGTAATCCATCAAGGAGATAACTTGACAGGTGCAGGAGATGGAGATGATGAACAGATTATTATAGATTTATCAAGAGTACCAGCCGAATATGACAAAATAGTTATTGTTGTAAATATCTTTGATGCAGTTACAAGACGTCAGCAGTTTGGAATGATACAGAATGCATTTATAAGATTGGTTGATGCAAGAAATAATAATGAAATGTTAAAATATAACTTAACGGAAAATTATTCTGGAATGACTGCAATGATTTTTGGAGAAATTTATAGACATGACGGAGAATGGAAGTTTAGCGCAATTGGACAGGGAACTACTGATCCAGGACTTTCAGAACTGAGCAGAAGATATATCTAAAGTTGAATATCAGCTTTGGAAAAGAGAGAGGAGCTATCAAAATAGTTCCTCTTTTTAAATAAATCCATGAGGAGGTCAAACATAAATTATGAGTGATATTAAGAAAGATGAGTTGATGCGAGGATTATCCGATTTTCAAGTCAATGAGAGTAAATCAAAATATAGAACAAATGCGTTGGCAAAAAAAGAGGCAGAATCTCTTTGGTCGATGTTTATTAGTGCATTCAATGATATTTGGATTAAGGTACTTTGTGCTGCACTTGTTCTTAAAATTGTATTGGCAGTATTAGGTGTTTTTGTTCCTACGTTAGCTGAGGAAAATGGTGTTGTCGAAATTATTAGCATAATTTTAGCAATTGCATTGGCTACAGGTTTTAGCACTTTGTCAGAATATAAAAATAGTTCAAGAAGTGAAGCGTTGCAAGAAGAGTATAATAAAACATATGCTAAGGTAATGAGAAATGGAAAGCTTATTAATATTCTTACAAGTGAGATTGTTAAAGGAGATACAATACTTATCCAAGCAGGAGATAAAGTTCCGGTTGATGGTGTGATTTTTGATGGACACATAAAAGTGTCGCAGGCTGCATTGAATGGTGAATCAAGGGATGAGACAAAAACGGCAGCTAGAAATATGGATAATGCAGAGTCAACTGATTATGCTTCATCAACAAAAATGTTCATGGGTTCTGTAGTAACTTCAGGCGAAGGATATATGGTAGCTACAGTAATTGGTGATGAATCAGAACTTGGAAAGATCAACAAATCATTAACTGATGAGGATGAGAGAAAAGGCACTTCAAGTCTAAAATTAGAAGTTGTAGCTGCGGGAATTGGAAAATTAGGAGTTTCAGCTGCTGCAATTGCAGGAGTATTACATGTTATTCTTTCATTAATAAGAGCAAACGAAGCAATTACTGTTGTTTCAGTACTTTTATTGGTTGCAGAGGCTGTTATGTTGATGGCGTCCATTGTTATCATGGCTGTTCCAGAAGGATTACCAATGATGAACAGTTTAGTACAATCAATGAATACAGAATCTATGTATAAAAAGAGTATTCTTGTCAGTCATAAAGCTGCATTTTCTGATTCGGCATATATGAATGTTCTGTTTAGCGATAAAACTGGAACTATTACGCAAGGAAATCTGTCGCTTGTAGAATTTATAACTGGAGATGGGAATATTGTTGACAATATTCAGAGCAGAGAATTTATTGAAGCTATTACATTAAATAATCTTGCAAAAATTTCAGAAGGAAAAGCAATAGGTAGCAATAATATGGATAGGGCTCTTCTTTCATACGCTCTTAGCAATGGTTATGATGATTCTATGAATGATCCAGAGAAAGTTGAAGATATTAGTGGGTTTGATTCAGAAAAGAAATGCGCAACAGTTAAGCTGAAAAACGGCTCAGTTTATTGGAAAGGTGCTATGGAAAATATTTTTGACCAAGTGACTCATTATATGGATCAAGATGGTGAGGAAAAGGAGTTTTCAACGACACAAAAAAATAAGGTTGAAGAACAAATGCTTGTACAGGCAAAACGTACAATGAAACTTCTTTCCGTTGCGAAAATAGCTGACAATAAGACAGTTTTAATGGCAGTTCTTTGCTTAAGAGATAATGTTAGAACTGACGCAATTGAGACAGTAGAAATTCTTAATAGTGCCGGGATTCAGGTAGTAATGGTTACTGGTGATGCAGAAGAAACAGCGGTAGCTATTGCTAAAGAAGCAGGTATTCTTAAAGATAAGAATGATGTTGTTTTAACACATGAACAGTTAGAAAGTATGTCGGATGACGAACTTAAGCTAAAACTTCCACATTTAAGAGTGGTAAGTAGAGCAAAGCCGCTTGACAAGAAGAGACTTGTTTCAATATCACAGCAATTAGATAATGTTTGTGGCATGACTGGAGACGGGGTGAATGATGCACCTGCTTTAAAACAGGCTGACATAGGTTTTGCCATGGGAGACGGAACCGCAGTTGCTCAGGAAGCGGGCGATGTTGTTATTTTGAATAATAGTTTGACCTCGATTAAAGATTGTGTACTAAATAGTAGAACTATGGCTAAATCGGTTGGAAAGTTCTTAATCTTCCAGTTAACAGTTAATATAAGTACATTGTTAATGAATATTATTGCTCCTATTTTGGGATGGACAGAACCTTTTTCTATTGTTCAAATTTTATGGATTAACTTAATTATGGATACCTTGGCAGCCATGGCATTTGGCGGGGAACCAATCCTTGGAAGATATATGAAGGATAAACCTGTACGTAGGATAGATAATATTTTGACAACTTATATTAAATCTGCAATTGGTGTTAGTTCAGTATTCATAACATTGGGATCTATACTTATTCTTGAAAATATTGCAGGAATTACGACTTTTGTTATTCCTAAAGGATGTGCAGATCCTGAATTATACAAGAAAACATTTATGTTTGCTTTCTTCATTTATTCTATTATTTTTAATAGCTTAAATACGAGATCAGAGAAGTTTAATGTGTTTGAACATATTAGCAAGAATAAGAATTTTATTCTTGTAATGGGGGTAATTTTTGTGCTACAAACTGTAATTATCGAAGTGGGCGGACAAGTATTTGGCACAACAGTGCTTGAGATTAAGGCTTTATTGGTGTCAATGGCACTGGCTATTTTGATTATTCCTGTTGATTTGGTGCGAAAAGCAATTATTTCTAAATAATTACAAATTATGAAAAAAGACAAAAAAGTGGTACAGTAATACTGTATCACTTTTTTGGAGGTAGAAATGATTGTATTAAATACAGATTTGGATAATACTATAATATTTTCATATAAACATAATATCGGAGAACCAAAACTTAATGTTGAAATATATCAAGGAAGAGAGATTTCATATATCACAGAGCGAACTTTTGAACTCTTGCAAAAAGTCAGAAAAAAAATGTTGATTGTTCCAACAACAACAAGAACAATGGAACAATATAAAAGAATAGAATTGGGTATTGGGGATTTTAAATATGCACTAGTTAGTAATGGAGGAATATTGCTTATTGATGGTGAAAGTGATGAGGAATGGTATAGAGAATCATTGGTAATTGTCGAAGAGAGTAAAGAGAAGATGGAAAAAGCACTATTTCTTTTAGAAAACGAAAATAATAGAATATTCGAAGTGCGATTCATCAACGATTTGTTTTTGTTTACAAAATGCAACCAACCGGAGAATGTTGTTTTAACACTAAAAAAGCAATTAAATACTAACCTGGTAGATGTTTTCAATAATGGAGTTAAGGTGTATGTTGTGCCAAAACAATTAAATAAAGGAAAGGCAGTAGAAAGACTTAAAGAAAAGCTTAAACCTGAATACGTCATTGCTGCAGGTGACAGTGAGTTTGACATTTCTATGGTTTTAAGTGCAGATAAAGGAATAGTCCCATACGGATTTAAAGAACAATATGATATCACGAGTGACATTTTTGAAATGAGTGATAAGATGCTTTTTTCTGAATCTTTGTTAGAGGAGTGCATAAAAACAAAGGTGGAGCAAAAATAGCTACACCTTTATGATTTCAACTATAATAATCTCGTTTGTGCTTATTTTAATCTATAGAAAGGCTAATTCCGCCTTTTCGTTCAGAAGGTTGAATTATAACAGTAACACCTGCATTACCATGCCATTCGAATTGATAAGATTCGCCAGAGGCTTGTCCAATAAAAGTTTTCCAAGAAACATCAGCAGTTACTTGAGGATCACAATGACCATTTCCTACCCAACAGATAACGGCATCTGGATCAACGGAAATAGTGTTGTGTGAGGTGACATTACTTAATACAATCGGGTTACCATCTGATAAAACGGCAACAAAGGCATCTTTACCTTTTGCAGTAAGTGTGGATGTTGCAAGACCTTTTTGAGAAAGAATTCCGACTCCTATAAAGCGTACTTTATATTCACAATCTTGTGTGAATGCAAGGATGTTCTCTGATTCAACGGATACAGTCTCCCCTTGTTCCAAATGGTAAATGACTACGTGTTGTCCATAGTTTGCATAATATGTAACAGAATCACCATTAAAGTTCACTTTCATAAGTGGCAAGTTTTCTCCAGTTACTCTTCGTGCTAATTGCCCAAGTAGAGCTTGACCTATGTTATTTTGTGGTCCGAGGAGAACTTTTTCAAATTTATAGTTCTTCCCTCCGGCATTATCTCCGGCAATAAAGGCACCTGTTTTGGTGAATAAAACATCATTACCAGAGCATGTTACTTTAAGCATTAATTCGTTTACGGTCTCAAATGTTAACATTTTGTATCCTCTCTTTTATATAACCATGACTCCATATAATTCACAGAGTCCTGCCAAATCTTTTGCAACTCCATTTCCTATTGCATTAAATTTCCATGTATTATTGTGTAAATATATTTCACCAATCATCATGGATGTTACATTGGAATAGTATTCATTCGTCATAAAACTAACCAACTCTTGGTTGTTTGAGCTATTAAGAATTCGAATATATGTATCACTTACCATACTGAAATTCAGCTCCTTTTCCTTGGCCTCGTTGATTGTCAGAACAAATACAATTTTAGATACAGATGTATTGATTTTTGTCAAGTCAATGGAGAGGCTTTCACGGTCATCGTTTTCGTATGGATTAAAAACAGTACTTCCATCAGGACTTGTTGTTTGACCATAAAATACAAACCAAGTATCGCCAATTACTTTCCCAGAAGAGTTTAGCAAGAAAGCTGAGACATCAATGTCGCAATTGGCGGTTGTATTCCACCCTAAAGAGCACTTCAGTTTTGGCAATTGTCCTGTAGTTGTTAAAGAAACCTTTTGACCTTTTTGAATATGGTGAAGTAAAGAAGGAATTGGCTTTGAAATGATTGCATTATTAGTTGAAAACGAAGGTGAAATAGATTGTGACGGCGCAGAAGGTAAAGCATGCGCAATCGTATGTTGTGAAGATTGTTGATGAGACATATTTGAATGTTTATCACGGTTAAGCGACAGTATATCTTTAGATGATCTTGCTCCTTGCACAAGACTTTGATTTATTGATGCAATAGTATTTTTGCTCAATGGAGCTGACGACTTCATAGGTACATTAACCATAATTTATTCCTCATTTTGATTTGTGATTACATATTCTATCGATAGATAATTTTACGCCGAATTAGTTAATATGTCAATATATGTGACATATATATGCAAAACAATGGTACATATTGACAAAAATACTGACATGTAATATAGTGTAAATAAGAAAAATGAAATGTAATATTTTGTTTATGTGGGTGCGTGTATGGCAAAAATAAATAATGAATTTGTTCTTACGAATAAAGCAAAAGAAATTCTGATATCAAAGCTAACGGATGAATTGTTGTTTCTTAGAACGAAGCTGGGTTTGTCACAGGAGGATTTGAGTAAATTGTTGGGTGTTTCAAGACAGACGTATTCGACATTAGAAACAAAGAAGCGTGTTATGTCATGGAGCACATATTTGTCTTTGGTGTTGATTTTTGATAATAATAAGCAGACACATGATTTAATTCATGACATTGGAATCTTTCCATATATTTTGTTTGAAGCACCAGATTCTAACAAAAATCAAAAGAAACTTAGTGATATCTCTGGCTTAATGCTAGATGATATCAAAGACAAACTTGATGAACAGGCTTTTCATTCAATTGAAACAGTTATTATGCTTGAATATGCAAGGTGCAATAATATGTCTGGAGACGCAGTTATTAAAGCCTTTGACGGTAAGAAATTTACAAATATTAGTGATATGGATGCTGAAATCTCTAAGACTACTGATTTAATTAAGTCTGAAGAGAATGAGAAATGATAAATTTATAATAATATTTCTGAATGATGATTTATCTGATAATGAAAAGGTAATTGCATTTAGAACCGTTTTTGGATTTATTAGCTCTGCTAATAGAACTGCATTTGGTGTATTGTTAGTGATTTTTGCGGTAGTGTTTATTCTAGGATTAAATTACAGATTCATGAATAAGTAATAAGAGTCTGGAGTTATGCATATTCTGACAAATACGAAGCAGAAAAATAAATTATACAAAAGGAAGATGAACTTTTTTAAATACCTGGATTGTACATTAAAAGTAATGTTCAACCGGGTATTTATTTGTATAACAATTTTTATTAAACCACCTGCCATGCAGGCAATGTCGTCAACTAAAGAAAAATAGTAATAGAAAAAAGCACTTGACAAATTCACCGAAAAAAGTTGCTCCGCAATTAATTATAAACTAATTGATTGTGAGGCGATTTTTTTGAATCTGGTTACCATCTTTAATAACATAATACAACAATCCCAAAACTAATTGACTCAAAGGATTTTCAAAGTAAATATAGGAGAAATAATACTTTTTCGAGAAGACGTAAACTCTCATTTTAGCAAATGATTTATTTCATTTTGCATCAATCACGAAGATCATTAGCTGTTAAATCAAGCATATTTTGAATGATAATCTGATTTTGAGTTGTGAAAATAGTCTTTTTAAGATGAAATTTTTGAAAATAGCGAAGGTAGAACATTGTTTAAAGTTTTCGTTTCCTACGATATTCACTTGGTGTTTCTTTATATTCCTGACGGAACTGCTTGGAAAAATAGTTTGCATCTGGAATACCTACCTGTGAACTGATATCCTGAATCGATAATTTGCTACTGGCAAGAAGCCAGGTTGCATGCTGCATACGCTCATGTTTTAGGAACTGCCCAGGGGTACTTCCTGTTTCTTTATGAAATTGGCTGATTAGATGGTTAACTGATACATCTAATTCTTCTGCCAAATCCGATATGATGATTTCATTTTGATAGAGGTGTTCGATATGATAAATACAACTTAGTACAAGACTACTATATTTTTTCGTTCGAAAGGAGTGGATTGCATTACAATAAGCCTGGATTAATTTTTCGTGCTCATTGTTAATTTCTTCAATATTTTTTGCCTGACGGATGATTTTGGAACTTTCGCCAGTCATCCAATCGCTAAGTTCAGCAGGAAGACCTGCTTGTGTTCCTGCAATACGAATCATGGTTCTGGTTACAGCTGCCGATATTCTGGCGTTTTCAATGGTGTATCCGATCGTGTGCTTTAAATAGTCTACAGAATTATGCAATTCACGCCAGTTTTTTAATGCCTCATTACGTTTTCCGTGACGAATGTTCTCCATTAATTCGGATTCCTTCCTATATCTTTCTTGTATTAAAACAGAATAAGGTTTATAGGAGGAAGATTCTTCTGAAATGTTTTGTTTATGATAAATGTTAGAATCAAGATACAAGGGAATACGGGAAAGACTTTCTTGGGAGGCATACTTATCAAGGCAATGAACCAGATGTATAATCTGAGTTTCATTGCTTATCGGGAACTTGCTGCGATACGTTAATACATCATTCGCGGGTAAATTATTTAATTTATTTTGTCTTACAAGAATTTTGTAGTCCGTTTCAGTTAAAATCTCGCTACAGTAAGGACCAATTGCAACAGGAACTGCATTCAGCCACAAGAAGGTAAAGTGAATTTGATAACAATCCAAATAGAATAAAATTTTGGCAGATGGAAGCATACGTAGCAATTGTTTTAAAATGTTTGGCCGTAAATGTTTTTGCTCATCATGAAATTTCCATACATTACAAAATTCTGCATAAGCAGATTCATTCGATAAAGGAGTAATCGAAATTTTGGATGTATCTTGGATGATATTACATAAATTGTCGATTTCCATAAAACCCCCTCTAACAATATTAATTATGTTATGTTTTGAATGATTTTATTCTAACATGATTTCGAAATAAATGATATATTTTATCTCAGAAATACTATATCAGGAGGAACTTTTCATGGGGAAAGATTTTAACAGGTTAGCAAAAGATATTATTGCTAATATCGGAGGAGAAGAAAATGTGATATCTTTGACACATTGTATCACACGTCTTCGTTTTAAGCTTAAGGATGAAGGAAAGGCAAATCAGGATGCGCTGAGTGAATTGGATGGTGTTATCAAAGTACTTCAGTCAGGAGGGCAGTATCAAGTCGTAATCGGAAATGATGTGACAGATGTGTTCAACGCCGTATTACATAACAGTAATATAAAAGCAGCGGGCGAAGGGGAAAATGACAATGAGCAAAACGACAATGAGGAAAAGCCAGCTGAAAAACGTAAGATAAGTGCCGTATTCATAGATGTTGTATCAAGTATATTTATGCCATTTATGGGTGCATTTACAGGTTGTGGTCTTTTAAAAGGATTCATCGTATTATTTACTACAATTGGTATATTAAGCAAAGATAGCTCTACATATACATTCCTCTATGCGGCAGGAGATTCCATCTTTTATTTTATGCCAATATTTTTAGCGTATACGGCTGGCAAGAAATTTGGTGCTAAGCCATTTATGTCAATGGTAATTGCTTGTACAATGGTATATCCAACCATTACAGCAATGCATACTGCAGGAACTGCAGCCAACTTTATTGGAATTCCAGTACAGCTTATCACGTATACCAGTTCTGTATTGCCAATTATCGTAGCCTGCTTTTTCCAGGCAAAATTTGAAAAAATCTGTGATAAAATCATTCCAAAGATTGTAAGAGGAATTTTTACACCATTACTTGTTCTGGTCGTGGTTATTCCGATTTCGTTCCTTGTGATCGGACCGATTACAGGTGCAATTGGTGATGTACTAGCTACTGGGGTTCAGGCACTTTTAAATTTTGCGCCTGCTGTTGCTGGATTTTTATTTGCAGCATTGTGGCCTGTAATGATTATCTTTGGGGTTCATTGGGCATTTATCCCAATTGTTATGAACAATTATGCGGTGCTTGGGTATGACAATTTGCTTCCTCTGACAGTTGGATGCAACTTTGGTATCGCAGCAGCCTGCTTTGCAATTTTCTTAAAAACGCATGATAAACAATTAAAAGAAACTGCCGCTCCAGCCACTATAAGCGCATTGGTTGGTGGTGTTACAGAACCGGCAATCTATGGTGTATTATTAAAATATAAATTGCCATTCATTATTGTTTGTCTTGCAAATGGTATTGGTGGAGCAATCTGTGGATTTTTCCATGTAACAAGAACGGCACAGATGACAGTAAATATACTTACACTTCCAGCCGTTTATGCAATGTATGGACCATGGGCAATTGTTTCGGTTGCAATTTCTGTTGTTGTTTCATTTACATTAGTATTCTTTTTTGGGACAAAAGATATAAATAAGGATAAATAAAAAATAAAGAGGAAAAAAATATATGCTGGATTATTCGGAATTATATCCAATTAATAATGGTTATCGTATCGCACAAAGCCTTGATGGAATGTGGTATATGCAATTTGATCCGAAGTCAGAAGGTATAGATAAAGGCTGGGCGCATGGGTTGCCTAGCCCTATGTCCATGCCGGTACCTGCAAGCTTTGCTGATTTTTTTACGGATCATGATAGCAGAGATTATTGTGGAGACTTTTGGTATGAGAAAGAATTTTTTATTTCCAAAGACTGGAGTGAAAAAGAGACCTGGATTCGCTTTGGAAGTATTACACATAGAGGAACCGTGTATTGTAACGGTGTAAAAATAACAAGTCATGAGGGAGGATTTCTCCCTGTGCTTGCTAACATTACCAGTGTTGTAAAATACGGAGAAATGAATAAAATCGTTGTTCAAATGAACAATGAACTAAATGAGACGAGTCTTCCATGTGGAACGACAAAGGTATTTCACAATGGAAGAAAACTCGCGAAACCATATTTTGATTTTTTTAATTATGCAGGGTTACAGCGCAGTGTATGGGCATTAAGTATTCCAAGAGAAAATATTAAAGAATATAGTGTAGACTATGCTTTAGAAGGAAAAGATGCCAAAGTTACATATGATGTGATTGCAACGGGAGAAAACACAGTCCATATTCAGCTTCTCGACGCAGAAAAAAATGTTGTAGCGAAACAGATGGGACGACATGGAGTTCTTACGTTGAAAGATGCACACCTATGGCAGGTAAAAAATTCTTATTTGTATAAAATCGTGATTCAAATTATGCACGATCATGAGGTCATTGACGAATATAGTGAGAAAATTGGAATTCGTACGATACGAATTGATGGCACCAGGATTTTAGTGAATGAACAGCCTGTCTATTTGAAAGGTTTTGGAAAACATGAAGATTTTTCTGTAATTGGAAGAGGCTTTAACTGGAGTGTTGTAAAGAGAGATTTTGAATGCTTGAAATGGACAAATGCCAATTGTTTTCGCACCAGCCATTATCCATATGCGGAAGAGTGGTATCAGTTTGCGGATGAAGAAGGTTTTCTGATTATTGATGAAGTGCCTGCAGTAGGGATGATGCGTTCGACAAAAAATTTCGTTGAAGCAGGAGCAGGTGGCGGTTATACATGCTTTTTTGAAACACCTACGATAGAACAGCTAAAAGCATCACACATTCAGGATGTAGAAGAAATGATTGTTAGAGATAAAAATCATCCGTCGGTAATCTCCTGGAGTTTATTTAATGAACCAGAGACAACTACTGATTATGCGTATAACTATTTTAAAGATGTTTTTGCTGCGGCACGCTTTTTTGATCCGCAGAAACGTCCTATGACTGGCGCTTTTGAGAAAAACAGTAAACCAGAACTTTGTAAATGTTATCCGCTTTGTGATATGATATGCCTGAATCGATACTATGGCTGGTATATAAGTGGCGGAGCAGAAATAGAAGAAGCAGAAGAGCTTTTTCGAAATGAGATGGACCGTTGGAAAGAAAAGAATCTGAATGTACCATTCGTATTCACAGAATTTGGTACGGATACCATGTCAGGAATGCACAAGCTGCCAAGTATCATGTGGAGTGAAGAGTATCAGGTGGAATATCTGAATATGAATTTCTCTGTATTTGACAGTTACGATTTTGTGCAAGGTGAATTGGCATGGAATTTTGCTGATTTCCAGACGACAGAAGGAATTCTAAGAGTCGATGGAAACCACAAAGGCGCTTTTACAAGGGATAGACAGCCAAAAGCGGCAGCATTTTTATTCAAAAAACGTTGGGCGAAAGAGAGTTAATCGCCAAACGAAGATTGCTAATTGTTCAAAGTTGAAATAAGGTAAGATACAAATGAATATGCCTGGAATATTTCATGTCTTTTTTGAAAAACATGTTAAAAAAAGATGATTGATACAGAGATTGACTTTAAGATTCTATAATAGAATGAATAATACAAAAGTTACTAGAGAAATCTGGTAGCTTTTTTTACGCCAATAGATAAAACAAGGAACATAAAGATAAAAAGTTATAAATCATAAGCTGCAAAAAGATGGCAATCTTTACTGCAAACATTTTAGTAGTCTCTATTCATCTTCCCAATTCTCATAAAAATCAATCAATTCTCTTCGATTATTGACTTCCACTTTCATAAAGATATTATGTACATGCGATTTGGTCGTCCCTAATGATATAGTCAACTGCTCACTAATAATCTGGTTATTCTTATTTTCAAGTAATAATTTGAAGACATCCTGTTCCCGTGTTGTAAGCTGATATTTTTTGCAAAAAAGATAGAATTTGGAAAGGGATTCATTTGAGGAATGCGCGGCTGCAACAGGTGCCTGAGGTATAGTCTCAAAAGTGTTCCTAACAGGAATATTTAAGGTATATGCCATAAAACCAAGAGCATATACAGAGTAGAAGATACTCATGATATCTTCCGTTATGCTTCGATTGTTAATTCTCACTAATATATCAGAATAAATATCTACATTGAAGATCACGTAAGTATCTTCTACAACAATTAAAATGCTAAATATAAGAGTCCATAACAGTAAGTTCCGATAATGATGAAAACCATGATTGGAATATTGTTTCGGATTTTTTTTCATTATATGCATTCCTAAAACACTAAGTGCAAACGTAAAGAGCTGGCTTGGCAAATAATATAACCAGACCTTGAGTGCGCTGTCATGCATCATTGGAATGAAAAGTAAATACAAAGTCAGTACTACAAGAACATAATACCAACTGTATGAAGGGCGTAACTGCAAAACTTTGCTGTTAATCAATACACAGCAGGTAAGTGTTACAACATAAATCAATGTTTTGTAGGTAGGAACTGACATAAACAAATTATCATAGGCACGAGCAAACTTATCAATAAACTCAGTCATATAGATAACAAGATTATCAAAAATGTAGAAAAGAAACAGTACGCTGATTATTAAATATAGAGAATCCTTGCTATGAAGATAACAAGTGAAAGCGAGTGTAAGTACAATACTGTATAAGATTAAAAGAAAGGCATTATAGATAAATATTGCTTCCTGCATAGATAAATCCCCTTTCGTGCAAGTGCGAATTACTAGTTACTTTGTATTTGCAAAGTATAGCAAAACATCTACAGTTTGTAAATCAGAAAAACTCCTGAAAACCTCGGAAAACTATGCAATATACACAAAAGATTAGATGAGTTTATGTGAATTATATGCAATATGTATAGATAAATCCACCTACGCGATGGATACTAAACGGAAAAATGCAGTGATAAAATCGGCTCATGAGTTACAAATAAAATTTTAAAAGGAGAAAACAAAATGGCAGTAAAAGATTTTATCACAACAACAGATTTTTCCAAAGAGGAGTTAATGGAGATTATTAATCTTTCTCTTAAAATCAAGAGATCAATCAAGGCAGGTTATTATCCACAATTATTAAAGAATAAAACATTGGGAATGATTTTCCAGCAGTCATCAACAAGAACCAGAGTATCTTTTGAAACAGCAATGGAACAATTAGGTGGACATGCACAGTACCTTGCACCAGGTCAGATCCAGTTGGGTGGACACGAAACAATCGAAGATACCAGCGCAGTTCTTTCCAGATTAGTTGATATCTTAATGGCTCGTGTTGACAGACATGAAAGTGTAGTGAACTTAGCAAAAAATGCAACAATTCCTGTTTTAAATGGTATGTCAGATTACAATCATCCAACACAGGAAATGGGAGATATGTGTACGATAATCGAACATTTATCAGAAGGTAAAAAATTAGAGGATTGCAAAGTTGTATTTGTAGGAGACTGCACGCAAGTATGTGCTTCTCTTATGCTTATTACAACGAAAATGGGTATGCATTTTGTACAGTATGGTCCAAAAGGATATCAGCTAAATGAAGAATATCTAAAATTTGGCAATGAAAATTGCAAAAAGTATGGTGGAAAAATAACCCTTACAGAGAATGAAGATGAAGCCATGAAAGATGCAGACTTTGTTTATACAGACGTTTGGTATGGTTTATATGATGCAGAACGCTCGAAAGAAGATTGTTTCAATATTTTCTATCCTAAATATCAGGTAACAACAGAAATGATGAAAAAGGCTGGCACAGATGTGAAGTTTATGCATTGTTTACCAGCTTCTCGTGGAGAAGAAGTGGTGAATGAAGTAATTGATGCACCATATTCTATCGTATTTGACGAAGCAGAGAATCGATTAACAGCAATGAGAGGTTTATTAGTTTATTTCATGAACCAGGCGGCTAAACCAGTCAATGAAAAAGAACTTACAGATGCAAAGGAAGATTTAGAAAAATTCCTTAACAAAGCTCTGTAGTTAGACAGTCGATACGAGAAAGGGGCTTTCAAATGAGCGAAGGAACAACGGGAAAGAAAAAATTTAGGATGTTTGATGCGATATTATCTGTTATTTGTGTCGTATTTGTAGCAGAAGCAGCAGCTCCTGTAGCAGCAATCGGTAACTCACAGTATTTTTGGTGGATTTTTCTAATGATTACATTTTTAATTCCATATGGATTAATCGCATCTGAACTTGGAACGACTTATGACAGTGAAGGTGGAATCTATGACTGGGTAAAAAAGGCTTTTGGTAGAAAAGTAGGCTCAAGAGTTGCTTGGTATTATTGGATTAATTTCCCATTATGGATGGCATCTTTAGCAGTAGTTTTTCCGGAAATTATCGGAAATGTATTTGGTATTACCATCGGCGTAATACCTGCAATAATTATTGAATTGGCTTTTGTGTGGATCATTGTATTAATCAGCTTTTTCCCAGTTTGTGATAGTGTATGGATCTTAAATGGAGCGGCACTGATCAAAGTAGTTTTGGCATTAATTGTAGGTGGATTAGGAATATATGTTGCATGTACAAAAGGTGTAGCAAATGAATATACACTTTCGTCCATGCTACCATCTTTTGATTTGAAGAGTTTATCCTTTATATCGGTTATCCTATTCAACTTCCTTGGATTTGAAGTTATTTGTACCTTTGCTGGCAACATGGAAAATCCGAAAAAACAGATTCCAAAAGCTATTATTACTGGTGGCCTTGTAATTGCAGCAATTTACATTTTCTCTGCGTTCGGTATTGGAGTAGCAATTCCGACAGCAGATGTAAGTACAAGCAGTGGCCTAATCGATGCAATTCAGTTAATGACTGGAACGGCAACAGGACCATTTATCACATTGGTTGCAATCCTGTTTTTATCAACTTTGTTTGGCAACATGGCTTCCTGGTCATTAGGTGTAAATAATACAGCATGTTATGCAGCGGAGAACGGTGATATGCCTGCAGTATTTGGAAAAAGAAGTGCGAAGAATGGAATGCCAACTGGAAGTGCAATCATGAACGGCATCGTAGCATCTGTAGTTCTTATATTAGCACCAATTATTCCGAATCAAGATCTTTTCTGGAGTTTCTTTGCTTTGAACCTGGTAATGTTTCTATTAGCATACTTACCAGTATTCCCAGCATTTTATAAGCTTCGTAAATCAGATCCGGATACAGAGAGACCATTTAAAGTAAGCGGAAGCAATGGATTTTTAAGATTACTTGTGGCTCTTCCAATGATTATGCTGGTAATCTCCCTAATCTTTACAGCTATACCACTTAGATTTGATGCAGCCACTTTATCGGAAAAATTACCTATTACAATAGGTGCAGTTATTTTTCTGGTTATTGGGGAAATTATTATAAAAGTGAAAAAAATTGAGAAAAATTAAAAAATAAAAGTAGAACAATAAAAATAAGCAATTTTACATTAGAGAAGGGAAGTAATTATTATGGCAAAACGTATAGAAGGATCAACACCAAGAGAAGATGGCTTTCGGATGCCAGGAGAATTTGAGGAGCAGACAGGTGCATGGATGTTATGGCCTGAGAGACAGGATAACTGGAGAAATGGTGGAAAGCCTGCGCAAACAGCTTTTCTTAATGTAGCAAAAGCGATTCGTCAATTCGAACCAGTGACTGTATGTGTATCACCAGTACAATATCAGAACTGTAGAGCAAAACTTCCATCTGAAATCCGTGTGGTTGAAATGGTAAATGATGATGCATGGATTCGTGATTGTGGTCCTACTTTTGTCATTAATGACAAAGGTGAAATCAGAGGATGTGACTGGACATTCAATGCCTGGGGTGGCCTTGTAGATGGTTTATACTTCCCTTGGTATAACGACGATCAGATTGCTCAAAAAGTGTGTGAAATCGGAGGAATTGACAGCTATCGTACAGAAGGATTTGTATTAGAAGGCGGATCTTTTCATGTTGATGGAGAAGGAACACTAATTACAACAGAAATGTGCTTGTTAAGCGAAGGTAGAAATCCACATATGACCCGTGAAGAAATTGAAAAACAGTTGGGTGATTATTTAAATATCGACAAAGTAATCTGGATAAAAGACGGTATTGATCCAGATGAGACAAATGGTCATATTGATGATGTTGCATGTTATGTAAGACCAGGCGAAGTGGCCTGCATCTGGACAGAGGATAAAGAGAATCCTTTCTATGAAGAAGCACAGGCAGCCTACAAAACACTAAGCGAAGCGACAGATGCAAAAGGACGTAAATTAAAAGTACATAAATTATGTTTGACAGACAAACCAGTACGTCTTAAAGGAGCAGATGCCATCGACGCAGTAGAAGGAACTATTCCTAGAGAAGATGGAGAGATATGCATTGCATCTTATATGAATTTCCTTATTGTCAATGGAGGAGTCATTGTACCTCAGTATGAGGATGCCAATGATATGTTAGCGTTAGAACAGGTACAGGCAATGTTTCCAGAACGTAAAGTGGTTGGCGTATCAACGAAGGAAGTTGTATATGGTGGCGGAAATATTCACTGTATTACGCAGCAACAACCAAAAGCATAATAAAGGAGTTTGATTTATGTCAAGAATCGTAATTGCACTAGGTGGGAACGCATTGGGAAACAATGCAAAAGAGCAGATTGAAATGATTGAAAAAGCCACTCCTTCACTGGTTGGATTGATTGCGCAAGGCCATGAAATCATTATTAGCCACGGAAATGGACCACAAGTAGGTATGATCAATCTGGCATTTGAAATTGCCTCAACTCATAGTGATAAGGTTGTACCTATGGAATTAATGGAGTGTACGGCTATGAGTCAGGGCTACATTGGATATCACCTGCAACAAGGCATCTTAAAAGAATTGCATAGACAGAAAATGCCTTGGCATGTTGCAACAGTGGTAACACAGGTAGTGGTAGATAAGCATGACAAAGCATTTGAAAATCCATCTAAACCAATCGGTGGATTTTATACAAAAGAAAAAGCAGATGAGATGATGGCAGTTAATCCTAAATTGAAATTTATGGAGGATGCCGGACGTGGATTTCGACGTGTCGTGCCCTCGCCAAAACCAATTGGTATCGCAGAAAAAGATTCTATACTGAATCTGCTGGACAACGAGTATATTGTTATCGCATGTGGCGGAGGAGGAATACCTGTAGTGGAAGAAGCGGATGGGAATTACACTGGAATACCAGCCGTAATTGATAAAGACTTTGCATCTGCAAAATTGGCAGAGCTTGTTGGCGCAGATTATCTTTTTATCTTAACTGCAGTAGACAGAGTTTCCATTAACTGGGGCAAACCAGACCAGGAAGATATTGAAGAAATGACGGTTGAGCAGGCACTCAAATATTGCGAAGAAGGACAGTTTGCACCGGGCAGTATGCTTCCTAAAGTAGAAGCAGCGATTAGTTTTGCATCTACTAGAGAGGGCAGACATGCAGTCATTGCCTCATTAGAAAATGCACCACTTGCCATGAAAGGTGAAAGCGGTACAATAATCACAAAATAAAATTTTACGGGAGAAAGCTACTTATGGTGGTTTTCTCCTGTAATTTTTTTTGTATCCAGTATAAACAATTCATCTATGCTAGTGTTTCGTAGTTTTACTAGCATTTCTCGCAGAAAAGAAATTTGCAAAAATCACAAGAAGAAAGAAAGAACAAAACTATGTGCAAAATATACAAAAAAGTGAAATGAAAACAATTTGTATTGTATTATATTTTTTGATGTGCTATTTTAACAGTGTTTATAATTCGTGAAATATGTGAAGAATTCTTGAGGAATAGCCATTATGAATCAGATACATGAAAAGATTAAAAATCGTTTTACTGGAGTGCGCAGCAGGCTTTTGCTTATGTGCTTGATTGGTTCTTTGCTTGTTATATTAATACAGGCTGGGCTTAGTATGTATTATTTTACCAGAATGTACAACAAACAGGCACAAGCGCAGATGCAAAAGTCTATGACAAATATGCAAAGCGAAATTTATATTTATATCAAAGATTTAGAAAACAAGTTGATTGAATCTTACAATGAGGATTCTTTGATACGGGATTTGGAAAATAATATGGGGATTGATATGCTAAAAGATAAATATCATAACGAGGCTTATGCAATACGCAATACCGTGTTTTCCAATTCCAATTCCGTCGTTTCGCTTTATCTTTATAACAAAAAAAATCTTTTGATCAGTTCTTATCAAAAATCGATGACGAAAAAATATTCCTACCCAAAGGATATTTATACATCTGATTATGATGCAAACGCAAAAAAAGTATTGGATTATATCAATTCAAATCAGACCACCATGATGGTCAGCAGTTATTATAATCAAAACCGAGAAGATAATATCTTGCGTTTTGTTTTGAAATTATACAAAAACAGTGATACCAGCAAGGTCATAGGCTATATTGTATGTGATGTGGATAGTAGGGATATTCGAACGATTATGGAAAAATATGTGACATCGAACGATATGATTATCTGGCTGCAGCCGATGGACGATAAAAAAGCGGTTTCCGTCGGAACCATCAAAGGATTGGGAAAAGAGACAAAGCAGAATCTGTTTTTGGATATAGAAAAAGAAGAACCCCATATGCAGGAAAGCCAGAATATCAATTCCTATATTGTCTATAAAAAAGGACAAACGAAATTTAACTTATATGCGTATGTTTTAATGCCACAGAAATTTTTTAGCGAAAGTGCAAAAGTCATGATGCGTACCTTGCTAATTATCTTGATTTTGATGATTTTATTGCTAGCATTTATAAGTTCTACAATATCCATGAGCATTTCGAAACCGCTCGTAAACATGATAAAAACAATTCGCCGTATTCGGGATGGAGAAGCAGACCTTCGGGTAGAACCACCGAAAAACAAGGATGAAATCAGCATTTTAGGTGAAAACTTTAATGAAATGTTAGATGAAATCCATGAATTGATGGCAGAAAAATATAAAACACAAATGCATTTAGAAAGAGCAGAATATTTGACCCTTCAAGCACAGATTAATCCACACTTTTTATATAATACGCTGGAAACGATGAGCAGCATTGCAAATATACAAAATTGCGGAGTTGTGAGTAATCTTAGTCAGGCTTTGGCCAATATTTTTCGTTATACACTCAATATGTCAGGATATTTGGCAACTGTCACAGAAGAAATATCCCATGTTCGAAATTACATTTATGTGATGAATGTAAGAAACAAAGATTTGATACGATATGAATTTCAAATTGACAAAGAGACCTTAAATGATACGCTTCCTCGAGTATGTATAGAACCATTGGTGGAAAATGCATTAAAACATGGGTTAAAAAATTCAAGAAAAGACGAGAAAATGGTTTGGATTATTGCAAAACATATCGATGGAGAATTGTGGATTACAGTCAAGGACAATGGAGTTGGAGCGGATGAGTCGATTGTCTTAGAGAAGATAAATGATAACAAATTCCTTTTTGGGGAAAAAGGAAACTCGATTGGCTTAACGAATATCAATAATCGCTTAAAGAAAATATATGGTTTGGATTATGGGATTCATTTTCACAGCCAAGAAGGTGTAACAACAGAGGTTAGTATGCATTTACCTATCATGCAACGGGAGGATGTGGAACAATGGGAAAAAGAACATATCGGGTTTTAGTAGCAGATGATGAGTATTGGATATGTGAAAATCTAAGACATATGATTGCATGGAAAGATTATGGGCTGGAATTTCTAGAGCCGACCTATGACGGAGAAGATGCAATGCGCCGATTAGAAGAAGATGAGGTCGATATTCTTATCACAGATATCAATATGCCATTTTTAAATGGATTGGACTTATTACATAAGGTACATGAGAAACATCCGACGATTATTTCGATGGTGATTAGCGGGTACGATGATTTTTTAAATGTCAAAGGTGCATTTATGGAAGGAAGCATCAATTATCTTTTAAAACCGATTAGTAAAGCGGATTTGGTCAATTCATTATCGAAAGCAATTGAATTAATTGGAGAACAGGATGCCATTCGCCTAAAAGAAGAAAAACAAATGATTGAGGCACAAAAAACAGCATCCTACTTACAGGATAATGAATTTAGCATGATGCTTTTAAGCGGAGAACAAAATGTGCTACCATCCATTGCCATGAATTGTGATATCAATCTTGGTGGAGTAAATTTGATTTTACTGAAGTTTCATAACTTAACTGCGTTATCCAAACAATATAAGCATGATATGCTTTTATTAAGTTACTCGGTGAAAAAGAAAATCAAAGAAACGTTAGGAATATACAAATTATTCGTATTTCATTATAGCTATCATGTCAATGAGTTTATGATTTGCGGAGAAATGAGTCAGCAGGAACAAGAAATTGCAGTACAAAAGATTTTGGCACTTTTTTTAGAAGAGGAAGTAGGTCCTATAACGATTGTTCTTGGAGAACAAATGTATATGATTGAAAATTTAAAAGAAGCATATCATGACGCAATCGGTGTCTTTATGACAAGACCATTTAGTCAGCATAGTATTGTGTTAAGAGGAAATCATATCAAAGAAGAAATTGGAATCTTTGTAACAAAAGAAGAAGAAAAAGAATTATCTATGCTTTTAAGTAGGCAGGATGTTATGGGGCTAGAGCTGTTTTTATTTGAAAAAATCGGGATAGCACATAGTCAGGAACGAAACTGGTCACTTTTAAAAATGCGTCAGGTATTGAGTAAAATAATGAATCAGATTTTTGTAGAGAGCGAAGGAATCGTTTCGATGAAAGAATACCTAAGCTGCGGAATATTAGCAGACATGGCAGATTATGAAGTAAATCAGTTGAATCTGCCTGCTATTTTGGATTTGCTCAAAGAAATGATTCATCATGTGGTAAAAGAACAAAACGAAAAAGCAACAGATAGTATTTTAAAAGCAACCAAAGATGCAATCGCGTATGTAGATAAAAATTTCTGCGAAACACTTACCTTAAGTGAGCTAGCGGATAAATTTCATGTAGAAGCATCTTATTTTTCCAAATTATTCCGACAGGAAAGTGGAGAGAACTTTATTCCATACATCACCAAGAAAAAGATGGAAAAGGCAATTTTGTTGATGAAAAAGGATGATCTTAATCTAACAGAGATTTCGTTTTTGGTAGGATATGAAGATTATGGTTATTTTAATCGTGTATTCCGAAAATACAAAGGATGTAGTCCGAAAGATTTTCGCCAGTCGTTTCAAAGAAAGGAAGTAACGGAATGAAAAAATGTTTCTGCTTTCTCATTTGCCTGATTTTTCTAGTCAGTGGCTGTGCGGATACAAACGAACAAAATACGGAGAAAAAAACAATCATTTTAAACGTTTTAGCGGGTCAGTCTTCTTCGGATGCTGGGGTGGAGGATATGATAAATGATTATGTTGCAGAACACTTCCCACAGGTAACACTTCATTGGGAAACTGCTGAGTGGGGGGATGAGTTCGACGAAACATTACGTGCAGACTTTGCGTCAGGGGAAGTACCAGATATTATCATTGGAAAAGCACAAAATGTATCTTCCTACTACAAAACGGGAAATCTTGCAGAAATCAAAATGCCTTTGGAACATTACGTGGAATCGGACGCCTTACAAGATGTTACAATCAACGATAAAATATATGGAATTCCGTACAATAAAGATTATCAGGGAGTTATCTATAACAAAGAAATCTTTGATCGCTTTGGTCTTAGTATTCCAAAAAGTGTGGCAGACATGGAACATATTGTGTCGGTATGCCAAAATTACGGAGTAACTCCATTTGCATTCTGTTGTCAAAATAATTATGCCTTAAGCAGTAATACGATGCTGTTTATGTTAAACGAAATTTTTAAGTATAATTATAATTGGGGAGATCAATTTCGCTTAGGAGAGACATTTATTGACCAATGCGATGAGGCACTGCCTTGTTTTAACAATCATAAGTATATGCTAAAATATTCTTGGAAAGATGCAAATCAAATTGAACAATATGAATGTGATACTAGATTTGCAAACGGCGAGGCTGCCATGTATATGACAAGTACATGGGCATTAAGTAACATACAACAAGGCAGTGACAATGAAAATTTTGGTATTTTTCCATATCCGAATTTAAAAGGAGACGCTTCTTTGATTCAAGAATCCAATATGACTTTTATGAAAAGCAATGTGACCAAATATACCAACGTCATTGATGATATTTTATTATCCTTCATCAAAAGCAAGGAACTTGCAAATGAAATATCACAGGCAACGCAAACGGTATCTGTCATAAAAGGAACAAAGAGTATGTATCCAGATTCTCTCGAAAATGATATTGCATTCTATAAGGCAAATGGTAGAATTATAGATTCTTTGATTGGTTATAATCAGTTAAGTTGGAATTATTTAAGCGAGATAAGCCAAAAACAGTTGGAATGGATGAATGACTATACAACTTTGGATAAAGTGCTTTCCTATGCAGAATTGAAGCGACCAGACAGTGATAGTATGCGTTAAGGCATTGCCATTATATGTTTTGGCATTATGAAATTTTAAGTTGTACATTTTTGAAAAGAACAAATAAAAGCTTTTCAAAAATGTACAACTTATTTTTTTGAAAATGTCCTAACAGAGGAGAAGATAAATGAAAGATAATAAGCTTACAAAGAAACATTTCAAACGAATAAATCATTTGTTTGTGCAATCATGAAAAAGGAGAAGATATCATGAAAAAGAAACTACTAAGTATTTTAATGGCAAGTGCATTGACGCTATCTTTGATGGGGTGTGGAGCTAGCAATTCTAGTTCGACAACAGGTTCTGGAAGTGCAAAAAGCACAACGGAAAGCGGCACTACAAAAAGTAATTCTGCCAGCGGAAAAAAGAGCAATATCACAATAGGGGTATCGATATGGAGCTCAACCGATGTACTAGGTTCACAAAGTAAAAAAGTAATTGATCAGGCAGCAAAAGTATTGGGGGTAAAAGTAATGTATGCAGATCAAGGACATGTATCCGAGCAGGTAACCTCATCTGTTGAAACTTTATGTGCAGCAGGATGTGATGGGATTGTAATTTGTAATTCTGCAGATTCAGAAATGACTTCCTGTATCAATACTTGTAATCAGTATGGTGTGTATTTAGGACAGTTCTATCGTATTATCAGTGAAGACAACAGTCCAAAAGTATATGCAGCAGCACAAAAATCCAAATACTATGTAGGTGCGGTACATGAAGATGAATATACAAACGGTTATACATTAGCAAATCTTTTATTGGAAAAAGGAGATAGAATGATTTGTTTGGAAGGATGGACAGTAGGTGATGCAACGTTCCAGCTTCGTTGGAAAGGATATCAGGAGGCCGTAGCAGATTGGAACAAAGCACATCCAGACGATGAAGCGAAATTAACAGATCCTGTATACGCAAACACATCATCAGAAGAAGGCGCACAAGTCACAACAAGCTTTGTAAATACGTATCCCAAGATGGATTCTTTGATCGTAGCAGGCGGTGGTGGAGATCCACTAGTAGGTTCCATCGGAGCAATATCCAATCTTAAGAAAACAGGAAAAATTGATGTTGTATCAACCGATTTCTTAAGCGATTTGGACAAACAGCTTACTACTGGTGGAATGTTTGCAGAGTCTGGTGGACATTTCTGCGATCCACTATATGCATTTTTAATGGTCTATAATGCAGTCAAAGGAAATTATGTAAAACCAGTAGGAAGTTTTGGATATGAAATCCAGTTCCCTTATATCTATGTTTCTTCCTCTGACGACTATGCAAATTACAAAAAATATTTCTTAGATTCTTCTCCTTATACATCGGATGAAATTGTAAAATTGGCTGGAGATGATTTTGATAAATTAAATGAAGCTGCAACAGCACTTTCCATAAAAGACGTGATTGCAAGGCACAAACAGTAAGATATTAGTAAGACATAATTAGTAAAAAAAGATTGATTCCATCTTGGTTTTTTCTAAAATCAAGATGGATGAAAGATTTATGAGGATAAGAAAAAGAAACATTAAGAAAGGAGTCATTATGAAAGAATCTTATCAAAAGTTAAAAAGTACACATTGGTACGGTTTGGTAATTTTAGCTGTTTTAGTTTTTGTGTTTTGGGGAATTTTTAAGATACTTACCCCATCGAATTTCGGAACTATGCCCAAAATGGTATCATACTTGCAATCTAGTTTGATTTATGCTGTTGGAGGTTGTGGGTTATATTTTATCTGTGTTATGGGGTTGTTTGATTTTTCAGTAGGAGCAAATATTGTATTATCTTCTATTATTGGTGTTAGTTTATGTACTTCATTTGGATATGCAGGATTATTGATTACTCCGATTCTTTGCGGAACCATAATGGGTTTATTTAATGGACTTGTGTATAGCAAATTAAGAATTCCATCCATGATTGTAACGACTGGTTTGGCATTATTATATGAAAGTCTTGGTGTCTTTGTAACAAATGGTTCTGAGAAGATTTTAAGTGAAAAATTTCGTGCATTTGGTTCTTATCCTTGGAATTTTGTTTTGGCAGTTTTGGCATTTTTCCTTTGCGGATTTATCTTAAAATATACAAAAGTTGGAACCTATACCTATGCAATAGGAAGTAATGAAAATACAGCAAAAAACATGGGCGTGAATGTAAATAAGTATAAAATCATTGCATTTACACTTTGTGGCATGTTTACAGGTATTATGAGTATTTTAACGATTAGTTATGGAACTTCTATGATTGCGGCTTCGAATATGTCTTCTATGAGCCGTAACTTCACACCTCTTATGGGGACGTTCTTTGGATTGGCATTGAAAAAATATGGTCATCCAATCATTGCGATTATTGTCGGAGAATTTATTATTTCTTTGATTTTTAATGGATTTGTTAGCTTGGGTGCACCGACCACCGTTCAAAATATTGTAACCGGAGCAGCATTGTTACTTATTGTTTGTATCAGCATCAAGCCAGTCAAGGGCGAAGTGGTCAAGTAGGAGGTGTAAAAATGAGTAACTTATTGTTAAGAGCAGAGCATATCGATAAACATTTTGGTGTCACACATGCCGTAAAAGATGTGTCATTGGATTTTGAAAAAGGAGAAATCCATGCATTGATTGGAGAAAATGGTTCTGGTAAATCAACCTTTACAAATATGCTTTGTGGAATCTATCAGATGGGGGAAGGTAAATTTACATTAGATGGCAAAGAAGTACGTCCTAAAAATCAAGTAGATGCAAACCACGAAGGAATTTCCATTATCGTGCAAGAAATGGGTACCTTGTCTGGATTAACCGTAGCAGAAAATATTTTCCTTGGAAACGAAGATCAATTTGTATCCAAAGGGATTAAAAATACAGCAAAAATGAACAAACAAGCACAGGAATATCTAAATGAATATGGATTTGAACGTATGATAGCTACTTCTGTCATCGATCATTACAATTTCGAAGATCGAAAATTAATCGAAATCGTAAAAGCAACGTATTTTAAACCAAAGGTAGTGGTTGTAGACGAGACAACAACTGCACTAAGCCAAAGTGGACGTGATGAATTATTTAAGCATATGCGTCGTTTAAAAGAGCTTGGAAGTTGTATCATTTTTATCTCACATGATTTGGAAGAAATTCTTAATTTATCGGATCGAATTTCAATTTTACGTGACGGAGATTTTATTAAAACGGTGAAAGCAGATTCTGTAAATGAAGAGGAATTAAAGAAATTAATGGTAGGCAGGGAACTCGGAGACAATTATTATCGTACGGATTATGATTCCTATATACCAGCGGAAGTGGCACTTTCTGTAAAAAATGTTTCTGTACCAGGGCAGCTTAGTGACATCAGCTTTGAGCTTCATAAAGGAGAAATCCTTGGAATCGGAGGCTTAAGTGAATGTGGCATGCACGAAGTTGGAAAAGCAGTGTTTGGAGCTTCTTATGATCGAGCAGGAGAAGTTGTTTTAGCCGATCAGACGAAAATAAACGATATTACAACAGCGATAAATCACAGCATTGCTTATGCTTCCAAAGATCGTGATAATGAATCACTCGTTATAAACGATACCATTAAAGACAACATTACATTACCTTCCATGCGTGATATGGGAATGTTTTTATCGGATAAAAAGTTAAATCATTTTGCAGAACAGTATGCCGAATTGATGAGTGTAAAAATGGTAAATGTCGATCAGTTCGTATCCAATCTGTCTGGTGGAAATAAACAAAAAGTGGTATTGGCAAGATGGATTGGCAAACAGTCTGATATCGTGGTTTTAGATAGCCCTACCAGAGGAATCGATGTAAAAGTAAAGGCAGATATTTATGCCCTTATGGATCGAATGAGAAAAGAAGGAAAAGCGATTTTAATGATTTCAGAAGAAATTATGGAACTGATTGGAATGAGCGATCGTATCTTTATCATGAAGGACGGAAAAATTAATGGAGAGTTCAAAAGAACTCCGGAACTTGCAGAAGAAACTTTGATTGAAAAGATGATTTAGAAGGAGGAAGACATGACTGGTGCAGAAACATTAGAGAAAAGTAAGAATCATAATTTGGGAGAAAAATTAAAAGAGCTAAAGCAAGGCTCTTCCATACAGTCGATTCTTCCCATTTTTGAACTTATCTTTATCTTAATTCTTTTTAACTATTTGACAGACGGAAGAATTTTATTAGCTACAAATATCAAATTACTTTTAAGTCAGACATATATGCTTTTAATTGCATCGATGGGCGTCTTTTTCATTATGTCGATGGGCTGTCTTGATTTTTCACAAGGCTCTATGCTTGGCGTTTCTTGTATAGTGACTTGCTATTTATCCAATTACAATATTATTCTTGGAATTGTAGGTGGTATGTTAACTGGTGCAGCAATTGGAGCAATGAACGCATTTTTCCATATTAAAAGAAAAATTCCATCTTTTATTGTAACAATTTGTGCAATGTATCTTTTTCGTGGATTATGTGCCTATCTTACAACGGCATCCCCAGTATATGCAAATTCGTCTATTACAGAATTTAACACAATGCCCTTTATGTGTGGAGCAACATTTGTCGTATTAATGATCGGTTTTGTTATATTTCGCTTTACCAGTGTTGGAGCCAATTTAAAGGCAATCGGAGCAGGAGAGAAAGCAGCACGTTTTGCCGGAATCCGTGTGGAACGTACGAAATTTTTGGTTTACATGATTGCAGGAGCAATCACAGGATTTGCCGCATTTATCAATGCCATTAAAGTAGGTTCGGTTACCTCAACAGGAGGAAATCAGCTTGAAACACAGATTTTAATTGCACTTGTACTTGGAGGAATGCCAATTTCTGGTGGAGCAAAAGTTAAATTCATGAACATTGTCATAGGTGTTTTGACTTATAAAATTTTGGCAAGTGGTCTTGTTATGCTTGGACTTACAACACAGATGCAGCAGTTGATTGAAGGCGTTGTATTCCTTGTAGTAGTAGCATTGTTTAGTGATAGAAAATCCATTTTAGTCATTAAGTAAAAAGGGAATGCTATGATATTGAAAACTAGCAATGAAAATTTGCAAAGGAAATTAGCAAAGAAAACTAACACAGAGAACTAGTATAGAAAAATAATATCGAAACATGTTGCAAAAGAAAGAGAGCCGTTAAATCGAAGTTTGGATTTAGCGGCTCATTTAATTGTTATAGTTTGCGCTTTTTACGATATTCACTTGGCGTTTCAAGATACTCTTTGTGAAATAGTTTTGCAAAATAGAAAAATAACAACAATAGAAAAAAATAAACACAAAAAAACATAAAAATAATTGATAAAAAACAGCTAATGAAATATAATGAGCATACATAAATCGTATGGATATTAAAGTGAATAAGAATCTTTGTTTTTGACCTTTCAACATGTCGATAGTGAAAAGGAGAATAGCGATGGATTTTACTTTTAAATGGCTACCATTTGTAATTGTTTTTATAGCAAATTTTATACTGAGCTGGCTTTATTATTCACCACTGGTTCCATGGTTTAAACATTGGATTATTGGAATTGGAGGAGATCCGAATAAGAAGGAAATGACAAAAGAAGATAAGGACAATATGCCGCGGCTCATGATTGGAGCAGTAATTGCTTCCATATTATTATCTTATGGTTTGCAGATTGTAATTCATAGTATGCACATAACCTCTTTCTTTGGCGGGATGCAAGTCGGGCTGGTCTTATGGATTGCATTTGTAATTACGCATAGCCTGAATACACAGTTTGAAGGAAGAAAACCAATTGTACTTATCATAAACAATGTATTATATTTTATTACATATATTTTGTTTGCAGGAATTGTAGCTATCATGTAATGTGTTAAAACATCAAATGAGATTTTTAAGAAAGGTCCATTTTGAACTTAAAAAGATGAATAGCAAAGATAGAACTTAAAATAGGAAATGATGTCGAGCACAGGAAATATTCCCTTTCCTGTGCTTTTTGATTTTTGTTACAGGAAGCTGCATTTATATTTTCTTCATCCACAAATTCGATTATATTTAGAATCGTCGATGAGTAACTTAATTGTTTTGGTATCTTATTATGCAATAATAACAAATATCTGCCATCAATTTTTGATGTTGGTGGGAGTTGGAATGCAATAGTAAGTTTGATTGAAAAAAAAGAAATATATTATTCCAAAGTGTTTAGGAAAAGAACAACTTATTTATCTAAAGATTTATATAAGATGTTAAAACCATATAAACAAGATATTATTATTTTACCACAAAAAAGTAGAATGATTTATGATTTTTTGCAAAAGTATGGGGTTTCCAATACAAAAATAATAAAAGAAATATTAGGTTTAAGTACATCTACCTTTAATTTTTATTTTAGCCATCTTCTTCGTGAAATGTTAGTAACGGCAATTGATCGCGACAACACAATGAATATGAGTTGGTCATCATTTAACTGGGGATTATATTCTCAATGGGAAGTTGATAATCGTTATGTTGAAGACAAAGAGTTCCTGTATGAGATTTTAAGACGACAATTAAGCCAAAAAGAGATTGATGAATTATTGATGAAAAATAAATATAATGATATGCAAAAATGAGTTAATTGTATTAACATCACCTGTTAATTAGGTTGTAGAGAAAAATTATTAATGAGGTACTTTACTATACCAGCTGATTTAAAAAATAGTATTGATTTTTATGTCAATATGAATAGAAAATACTCAGATTCACAGTTGGTGGAAACATATGGGTAGATCATTATTGGAAAAATAATGAATTCTGGTAAACTTAGTAATTTAATCCCAGATATTGGCTAAAGAATTGTTTGCAGACATACGTTCTGCAGTAGTATGGCAAAGTCAGGTATGAATCCAAAGACCTTACAGTATATTATGGAACATGCGGATATAGGCTTTAATACCTACACTCATGTAAGTTTTGAAAATGCAAGTGCTGAGCTGAAAAAGATGGCGTTAGCCCAGTAGACGATAGAAATATCGAGTATGACAAATATTTGAATTTACTACTGTTTGTAATACTTTTTCAGTCTAAGATATGCCAAATTATACAAAGTAATGCAAAGAAATGGACAGAGTAATTCACTCAAAGGGATGACGTGAAATGCCTATAAATCAAAGAAAATACAGTGAAATCAAGGAGTTTGAGATAGATGGTAAAAATATTATTCGTCTGCCACGGCATAGTATCAACCGTGGTGGCGAATTGCTTGTAATTGCAAGAGTTCTTGGGAATGCAGATGTGTTTTTACGAGACATTTACGACAGAATTTTTAAGAAAAAAATTGGGACATGTTAATGTGAAATGAGCTGCCAAGCTATGATGAAAATGTAATTTACTTTCAAAAAGACACAGAAAACGCCTAAGTCGGAGATAAGAAAGGCTAAAATGTATCGAAACAATTATTTAGAAAGGTGTGAGAAGAATGAGAAAATATGATGATTTTCTAGCAGAGCAGTTACAGGATGAAGAGTTTAAAAAAGAATATGATAATCTGCAACCTGAGTTTGATGTGATTCGTGCAATTGTTGATGCAAGAGTATCTCAAAATCTTACACAGAAGCAATTAGCAGAACGTAGTGGAATTAATCAGGTGGATATTAGCAAGTTGGAAAATGGAACTAGAAATCCATCCATCAATCTGCTAAAAAGATTGGCTGATGGAGCTTTTTGGGTGATGAGGAAAGTGCTATACACATTAGAAAATGATTTGAAAAATTGATATGATTCCATACTCTGCACACGTGGAGACATGCGTTTTATTAACTCGAAAAAGTGCAGTGGATTATAATGTTGAGATTAAGATAACTTTGTAGTAAGATGAATTGCATTTGATACTCTTAGAATTCTATACAGTAAAAATGATGGTCGAAATAGATTAAAGAATATAGGAACATAAATAAAAGCTTCTTCAGTATATGAAGAAGCTTTTATAAACATAATATATTATACCATAAGATGAAAATAAAGTCTAGTAATTTTTTTGATACGCAGTACAATGAGATTACCGATTAAAAAGATTCCTAATTCAAGGAGGTAATTAATGTATTCAAATGTATTAGCATGGTATGAAAAAAAAGAACATATTGACGAAATGAAAAGCTGCGATAAGGAGAAGCTAAAGATTTGGGAGCAACAGGTTGCTGCTAATTTCCCTTCTGGAGCAAGAATACTAGATATAGGCAGTGGTTTGGGAAGGGAAGCATTTGCACTATATAGACAGGGATTTGAAGTGGATGGGTTGGATGTTTCGAAAGATGTAGTGGATAAAGCAAACGAAGAAGCGGTGACGTGTGATAGTAAAGTGAGATTTTATCATTATGATGGGAAACATATTCCGTTTGGTGATGGGGTGTTTGATGTTGTAATCATATGGAGCCAGACATTTGGATTATTATATGGTAAAAGCTATAAGGAAAGCTTTTTAAAGGAATGTAAACGTGTGTTAAGACCGAAAGGTTTACTCAGTTACTCAGGACATTCTCTACAATATCTTAGAGAGTATCATAAAGAATGCCTGGATGATGATAAATTCTATCCATATATTGAGCGTGAGATATACTGGGAGACATTTTCACTGGAAGAACTTGAGAATGATGCAAAGCAGACAGGATATGATATTGTGATGAGCGGAGAAGGTGAGATATATGTACCAGAAGATGGTATTGTATTATATTGCCTCTGCAGGTTAAAGTAATGGAACGTGATAGTTATTGGTGATAGTCAATAAAATCAAGCATTTACAAGGAGAATCAATAGATGATAAAAATACTTTTCGTCTGCCTCGGCAACATTTGCCGTTCACCAATGGCGGAATTTGTGTTACGTGACATGGTGGAAAAAAGAGGAATCGCAGATAAGTTTGAGATAGCATCCGCAGCTACAAGTTCAGAAGAAATTGGCAATCCTGTGCATTATGGAACCAGAGATAAATTGATGAACTATGGAATATCCACAGATGGTAAATGTGCAGTGAAACTGCGCATGGAAGATTATCAAAAGTATGATTATATCGTTGGAATGGAGAAAAATAATATAAAAAATATGATTCAGATTTTGGGACGGGATGATGAACAAAAGATCAGTCGCTTACTTGATTTTGCCATACGACCAAGAGATATCAAAGATCCATGGTATACCGGAAATTTTGATGAGACATATTTAGATGTAGTCGAAGGCTGTGAGGGATTCTTAGAATTTTTAGAGCAGCGCGGAAAAGTATAATAAATCAACGATATATACTATTAACACAACTTATAAAAGATGAAAAATAATTTAATATAACTAATGACACGTATTCCATTGTCAAAAAAAAACTTGAATGATAAAATGAGATTAGTATTTTAAACATATTAATAATTGTATCTAAAGGAGGATTAGACATGGGAAAAATGTTATTAGCACAGGAATTAAGCAGCAATTCATATCCGGGACGGGGAATTCTTATTGGAAAATCCGCAAACGGTCAGTATGCAGTCGCTGCTTATTTTATTATGGGAAGAAGTGTAAATAGCCGAAACCGTATTTTTGTGGAAGATGGAATGGGTATCCGAACTCAGGCATTTGATCCTAGTAAATTAGAAGATCCAAGTCTCATTATTTATGCACCCGTGAAAGTACTGGGAAATAAAACAATTGTAACAAACGGTGATCAGACAGATACAATATATGAACAAATGGACAAACAGCAGACATTCGAACAGTCGTTAAGAACAAGAGAATTTGAGCCAGATGCGCCAAACTATACACCAAGAATTTCTGGTATTATGCATACGCAAAGTGAAACATTTAATTATGCACTTTCTATATTAAAAAGTAACAATGGAGATCCGCTTGGCTGTAATCGATATACGTTTGCATATGAAAATCCAAAATCTGGAGAAGGAAGATTCATTCATACCTATAAATCAGATGGAAACCCACTTCCAAGTTTTGAAGGGGAACCTAAATTAGTGGAGATTCCAGATAGCGTGGATGAATTGAAAAACACAATCTGGGACAATTTAAATGAGGAAAATAAAGTATCCTTATTTGTTCGTTATATTGATTTGAAAACAGGAAACATGGAAAGCCGAATTGTAAATAAAAATCAAAAATAAAACATTAAATCAGTAAAATATAAAAAAAGCAGAAATAAAGCGGTAAAATAAAGAACAAATAAGAACTAAAACAATAGAGCAATAAAATATAGAAGAGATCGGAAATGAAATTGTAAAAAGAATATATAAAAATATAGATAGCGAAAAATGAAATACCAGAGGAGATTATGATGAAAGAATTGGAATTAAAATATGGCTGTAACCCAAATCAGAAACCATCCCGCATATTTATGGAAGAAGGAGATCTTCCTATTAAAGTAATAAGCGGAAAGCCAGGCTATATTAACTTTTTGGATGCATTAAACGGCTGGCAGCTGGTACGTGAATTAAAAGCAGCAACTACCTATCCAGCAGCAGCATCTTTTAAACATGTTTCACCAGCAGGAGCAGCAATTGGACTTCCATTGACAGATGTAGAAAAAAAGATTTACTGGGTAGACGATATGGATATGGAATTTACTCCGCTTGCAAATGCGTATGCAAGAGCCAGAGGAGCAGACAGAATGTCTTCTTTTGGCGATTATATTGCATTGTCAGATGTGTGTGATGCTGCAACGGCGAAGATAATCAAAAGAGAAGTATCTGATGGTGTGATTGCACCTGGTTATACAAGCGAGGCACTTGAAATTCTTGCAACTAAGAAAAAAGGCAATTATAACGTGATTGAAATAGATCCTTCCTATGTACCAAATCCAATTGAACATAAGCAGGTATTTGGAATTACATTTGAGCAGGGAAGAAATGAACTGAAAATAGATACCGATTCTTTTGATAAACTTGTGACTGAAAATAAACAAATATCAGAAGCAGCAAAACGTGATTTGGCAATTGCGATGATTACATTAAAATACACACAATCGAATTCTGTCTGTTATGTCAAAGACGGTCAGGCAATTGGAATTGGTGCTGGTCAGCAGTCAAGAATACACTGCACCCGTTTGGCTGGTAGCAAGGCTGATAATTGGTGGCTTCGTCAGTCTCCACAGGTATTACAGCTTGTATTTGTGGATCATATCAAACGTGCAGATAGAGATAACGCAACTGATCTTTATATTGGGGAAGATTACATGGATGTGCTGGAAGATGGCATATGGGAAACTATTTTTAAAGAAAAACCAAATGTATTTACAAAAGAAGAAAAAAGAGCATGGCTGGATAAAAATGTAGGTGTATCTCTTGGTTCAGATGCATTTTTCCCATTTGGCGATAATATAGAAAGAGCACATAAAAGCGGCGTAAGTTATGTAGCACAACCAGGTGGATCGATTCGTGATGATCATGTTATTGATACCTGCAATAAGTATCAAATAGCAATGGCATTTACCGGAATTCGCCTGTTTCATCATTAAAATGTAAAAATGAAAAGAGTGAATCAATGAACTGACCACGATAAGTCAGACATTTGGTTCACTCTTTTTGCTTTTTGAATATACAAAAATCTAAAAAACATAAACCCTAAAAAACGAAAAAGCTAAGCGAACGGTTTTCTGAGAATAAAATCTTCGGTGATTTCTAATTCATTTTTCTTTGCAAAATCAAGTGCTTTTTGTAAAGTGGATTCATCCAAAAAAGCGATTGGGTCATGTGCATCCCGTCCTAAAACAATAGTATTTCCTACTTCTTTTGCAATTTGAAAAAACTTAGAATCTGGATAAGTACGATTTTGTGATAATCCAAGTAAATTAATTTCTAATGGAATATTTTGGTCCTTGGCAGCTTCACATAAGCGAACCATATGGTGGTGATACACGAAAGAATCTCCAGTAAAATTGAAAATATCAGGATGTGCAATGTAAGAAAAGCTATTGGTGGAAATTGCAAGAATAAGAGAATCTACATATTTTTTCAACAGATTTTCTTCTTTTGTAGGGGCATTACAAGCTTCACCATATATTTCACTATTCAAGTAATGTTGACCTAAAATCATATAGTCAATCGGATATGGACTTAAAATAAATTCCATTTTATCCCAGTACTCTTCAAAGTACTCAGCTTCAAATCCAAGATAAATATCAATATCTTTTTTATATTCTTCCTTTAACTGCAGCACAGAATCCACATAGTTATCTAATAAATTTAAATCCATACGGATGTTACTGCTAAAGTTTTTGGGATAGGGATAAGGGATATGGTCAGAGAAACCTAAAACTAAAAGACCGGATTGAATAGCTCTTTCTACATATTCTTTATCTAATCCGGTTGCATGTTTACAGCGGAATGTATGTGTATGAAAATTTTTTTGCATAATTAAAACTCCATTTCTAAATGAAGATGATATTCAAATAAAGGGCAAAATAAGTTTCATAATTGCCTATCTTATGTTAGCACAAAATGAAAAGAAATCAACCAAAAAACATTTTATATAATTACAGGAGATCTTGATAATTCGCCTTTTAATATTTTTTTTGTATGAATTGACTGCGTTGCATAATAAACCTGATCAGCAAATAAATTTTTCTGAAAAAATGAAAATGCATCCGGATTTAAAAGATGTTGCGCATTGGACAGTTTGGTTATCATGGGAATATCGGCATTCTTTTTTAACTCATTTAATAATGGAGAAGCGGACTTTCGAAAACCAAGTATCTTTAAATAAGGAACGTAATCCAATCCTTTTGCAAATAGAAAATCTTGCTGTGTCTGTTGTAAAAGAATGTGAAGCAGTACACGCTGGATTCTTGTAAAAGTAATATCTTTTGATTTCAATAAATCACAGAAATCATGAAAAGATGTATAGAAAGGAAGATTTTTTGAAATGCGATTGGATAAATCTTTACTGCAGTCAAAAAAATGTGCGTAACCGACTGACTGTAAGGATAAGAGCTGATAAAAAAGCATTTGAGAAAGCATATTTTCATCCATAACACCAAAGTCTTTCTTATATGCAGCAAAAGATTCAAATACAGAATCTGGAATCGCATCTAAAAATTCAGTACCTTGTTCCATCATGTTTTTGCGTATTGACGTGGCAGAACTAAAAATACCACTTAAAGAAGTCTGGTTATAATCATTTCCCTGCCTCTTAATGGGGAAAGGCTCTAAATTAGAATTACGCATATGAATTGCTTTTAAATATTCCAAAGCTAGAATATTATTTGGTGAAGAAAGCAGATCTGTGTATATTTCATAATCTTTGCAATCACAGCCTAAAGTTTCTTTTAAAGCACTTAGACGTGCCAAAGGATAACTTAGTCCATTCTTTAAATGTCCTTGAATAGAGCTTTTGAATAAGGCATTTTCCTCGGAGAGCAGGAGGGAGAGATCTTTTAACTTTTCTATAGAAGGAGTTTCACAACCGAAACTAATGGAAGAAACAACCTTGCAATGATCAAACAGACTGATTCCTGCATGAGCAAATAATTCTGCACTGGAGCTGGCAAAAAGAGAAGGTATTTCGATGATCAGATCGGCTCCGTTTTTCAATGCCATTTCAGCCCGGGCATATTTATCAATGATAGCTGGGACTCCCCGTTGCGTAAAATTACCGCTCATTGCAACAATTACATAATCAGCATTTGTCTGCATTTTTGCTTCTGTTAGCTGATATAAATGACCATTGTGAAATGGATTATATTCAGCAATAATTCCAGTAACATTCATATTTATAAACCTCTGTAAATTCATATTTTAATATAGTTTTACTCATCATATCACGGCTTGCATTTTCTTTCAAACAGTATAAAAACATAAAAAAATCTTGTATACAAAAAAAAATTGAACTATAATAAGCTATATTGCGATAGTATTGTCCATTGATTAAAATTCAACCCCAAAAAAAATCGGGACAAATAAGTCAAAAAAAGGAGATAAAGAATGAACGTTTTAATTATTAATTGTGGCAGCTCATCCTTAAAATATCAGGTTATTAATTCTGATACAGAAGATGTACTTGCCAAAGGACTTTGTGAAAGAATAGGAATCGATGGAAGGCTTGTTTATCAGCCGGCTGGAAAAGATAAAGAAATAACAGAAACAAGCATGCCGACTCATAAACAGGCAATTCAACTAGTTCTTGAAGCATTAATCAATGCAAAAACAGGTGTTTTAAAAAGTTTGGATGAAATAAGTGCAGTTGGACACCGTGTGGTTCATGGCGGAGAGAAATTTGCAGCTTCCTGCATTCTTACCGAAGATGTATTAAAAGCAATTGAAGAATGCAATGATCTTGCACCACTTCATAATCCTGCAAATTTAATTGGAATCAATGCATGCAAAGAAATTATGCCAAACGTACCAATGGTAGCAGTATTTGATACCGCTTTTCATCAGACAATGCCAGAGAAAGCTTATATGTATGGTCTGCCATATGAATATTATGAAAAATATGCAGTACGAAAATATGGTTTTCATGGAACCAGCCACAGCTATGTTTCTAAAATGGCAGCAGAGTTACTTGGAAAATCATACAATAATTTGAAAACAATTGTTTGCCATTTAGGTAACGGTGCTAGTATCAGTGCTGTATTAAATGGTGAATCTGTAGATACATCCATGGGACTGACACCTTTGGAAGGACTGATCATGGGAACTAGAAGTGGAGATATCGATCCATCTATCGTTGATCTTATAGTAAAAAAAGAAAATATTTCACTAGATGAAATGATGAATATATTAAATAAAAAATCCGGATTATTAGGACTTTCCGGAGGTTTAAGCAGTGATTTCCGTGATTTAAGAGATGCAGCACAGGCAGGTAATGAAAAAGCACAGCTTGCGGTAGACGCATTTTGCTATCGTATTGCAAAAACAGTAGGTTCTTATGTTGCAGCTATGAATGGTGTAGATGTTATCGTGTTTACAGCTGGAATTGGCGAAAATGCTTCTCTGGTACGTGAAAAAGTATGTGCATACTTTGGATATCTTGGCGTAACTTTGAATAAAGAAGAAAATGACAAATTTGCTGACTTCCTTACAATATCAACTCCAGATTCAAAGACAAAAGTACTAGTAATTGCAACAAATGAAGAACTTGCAATCTGTCGTGAAACAGTAGCGTTAGTAGGCAGATAATCAGAGAAAAAAAGCATTGACAAAACAAAAACGTCTATGTATAATTGTTTAAGTGTGATTAGGAGAGTATCATGAAGATTGATTTATCAGAAGTTGTTTTATATGTGAATAAGAGCCTAGATAAAGAGGTTACAATTGAAATGACCACTTTTTCATCTAAAATGGGTAATTTCCAAATCATTGATAAAAAGCCATTCATATTACATCTGAGTAATGAAGAGGATAAGCAATTATTTATCAGAACTGATTTGGATGTGATACTTGAAATACCATGTGACCGTTGTCTTACAGCAGTACCTGTGAAGATTCATCTTTCTGTCGATAAGGCATTTATGATTGATAATTCACAGCTCATAGTTGAAGAAGAAGACGATTATGTGAATGGATTTAATCTAGATATAGATAAGCTTATCTATGGAGAAATTTTGGTTCACTGGCCAATGAAGGTTTTGTGTAAAACTGATTGCAAAGGAATTTGTAAAAATTGTGGAGCAAATCTGAATGAAAAGACCTGTGATTGCCAGAAAACGGAACTGGATCCAAGAATGGCAGCTATTCAAGATATCTTTAACAAATTTAAGGAGGTGTAACCAGATGTCAATTTGTCCAAAAAACAAATCTTCTAGATCAAGAAGAGATAAAAGAAGAGCAAACTGGAAAATGACTGCTCCGAATTTAGTAAAATGCAGCAAGTGCGGTACGTTAATGATTCCTCACAGAGTTTGCAAAAACTGTGGATCTTATAACAAGAAAGAAATTATTCCTCAGGACTAATAAGGAAACAGGGAGTGTTTGAAAAAACACTCCTTTTTTACATCATTTTTCTATCAAAGGAGAACGTAAGATGAGTGGGCTATTTAATTACGATAACAAAGTTTTTTCAGCTTTAGATAAGATCATTAATTTGTTCTATATCAGTATTTTATGGGTGATATTTTCAATTCCGATTTTTACCATTGGGGCATCAACCACAGCATTATATTATACGGTTCATAAAGTATTAAGGCACAACAGGGGTTACGTTTTTTCGGAATTCTGGCATTCGTTTAAAGCTAATTTTAAACAGGCAACTATTCTTTGGATTATTGTTGGGGGAATTGCACTGATAGTAGGAAAAGTTGATATAGGTATGTGGCTTTCCAAAAATCCAGCAATGCCATTTGGGTTAGTTTGGCTTAAAAATGTGTTTTGGGTTCTTTTTATTATGGTATTGATTTTAGATGTTGCGCTGAGCATATATATATTTCCATATTTAGCACGCTTTGAAAATACAAATAAGCAGATAATTAAAAATGTGGCAATTATAGCATGTGTGAATTTTCCATATACAGTAGTATTACTAATTATGTTAGCTGTTTCAGCTTTTTTGATTTGGACTGTTCTACCCTTGATGATATTTTTACCAGCACTATGTATACTAGGGATGAATTATATTTTGGAAAAGATTTTCCGTAAATATATGACGGATGAACAATGTAAAACGGAAGACGAAGCGAATGAAGAATATCACAATCATTATAGGTAAATATTACGATTTATTTATGGTTGATTTATATATATACTTATAGTATATTTCTTTATAGAAATACAGCAGCAGTCCGTAAGGAGGGAATGACATGCTAACGACTACAAAAATAGCACTTGATGCCATGGGCGGTGATAATGCACCTTTTGAAATAGTAAAAGGCGCAATAGATGCTGTAAATATGCGAAATGACATTAAAGTACTGCTGGTAGGGCAGGAAGACGTTATAAACAAAGAACTATTGAAGTATACGTATCCAAAAGAGCAGATCGAAGTAATACATGCGCAAGAAGTGATTGAGACAGCAGAACCTCCAGTGATGGCAATTCGCAAGAAAAAAGATTCCTCTATTGTAGTAGGAATGAATATGGTTAAGAGCAAACAGGCTGATGCATTTGTTTCGGCAGGAAGTTCGGGGGCTATATTAGTAGGCGGACAGGTGATTGTAGGGCGAATCAGAGGAATTGACAGACCGCCACTGGCACCAATTATACCAACGGAAACAGGAATATCGCTTTTGATTGATTGTGGCGCTAATGTTGATGCAAGAGCATCGCATTTGGTACAGTTTGCGAGAATGGGTTCTATTTATATGGAGAATGTAGTAGGAATTAAAAATCCACGTGTAGCGATTGTAAATATAGGGGCTGAAGATGATAAAGGAAATGCACTTGTGAAAGAGACAATTCCTTTACTGAAAGAATGCACAGATATTAATTTTGTTGGAAGTATAGAAGCCAGAGAGATTCCACATGGTGGTGCAGACGTTATTGTGTGCGAAGCCTTTGTTGGAAATGTAATTTTGAAACTTTATGAAGGTCTTAGCAGTACACTGATACACAAAATCAAACAGGGAATGATGAGCACCTTTACAAGCAAAATTGGAGCTATGCTAGCTTTGCCTGCATTGAAAAAAGCACTAACATCTTTTGATTCAACACAATATGGTGGGGCACCCCTCTTAGGACTGAATGGTCTTGTAGTAAAGACACATGGAAGTTCTAAAGCAAATGAGATTACAAATTCCCTGATACAGTGTGTGACATTCAAAGAGCAAAATATAAATGAAAAAATAAAGAAAAACATTATTTCAGTTGAAGATGAAGGGTAAGAAGGGAAAGAAAAATGGAATTTGAAAAGTTAAAAAAGATTATTGCAGAAGTATTGAATGTTGATGAGAATGAGATAGCAATGGAAACTACTTTTGTAGACGACCTTGGAGCAGATTCATTAGATATCTTTCAGATAATTATGGGATTAGAAGAAGAATTTGACATTGAGATTGCAAATGAAGAAGCAGAAAAAATCGTTACAGTAGGAGATGCTGTAGATCAGATTAAAAATGCAATGAACAGCTAATAAAATTCTTTTTGATTAATCGAATAGAACAAAAAGCCCTTTTGTAAGGGCTTTTTCGCTATCATCAGGAATAGTAAATTTAAGGAGGAAAGATATATGAGAAAAGAGTTAGATTTTCAAAACATCATAGAATATGAATTTAAGACGCCAGGTCTTTTACAACAGGCGCTGACGCATAGTTCCTATGCAAACGAAAAACATTTAAAAAAGCTATCAGATAATGAAAGACTGGAATTTTTAGGAGATGCTGTTTTAGAAATCGTGTCAAGCGAATATTTATATTTGAATTATCCTAAATTACCGGAAGGTGATTTAACAAAGATGCGTGCAAGCTTAGTGTGTGAACCTACATTAGCTTACTGCACAAAGCAGTTGGAATTAGGCGATTATCTGCTTCTTGGAAAAGGAGAAAATATGACTGGCGGAAGAAAACGTAAGTCAATATTATCGGATGCGTTAGAAGCAATTATAGGAGCAATTTATTTAGACGGTGGTTTTGCTAGTGCAAAAGAATTTATCTTGAAATTTATTCTGACAGATATTGAGCACAAGCAGTTCTTTTATGATAGCAAGACTATCCTTCAGGAGATTGTACAGGCACAATACAAAGATGAGTTGATTTATCGTCTTATAGCAGAAGAAGGACCTGATCATGATAAAAGATTTGTTGTTGAGGCTTTGATAGGGGAAGAATTTATTGGAAAGGGAGAAGGTCATACCAAAAAAGCAGCCGAACAGGAGGCCGCTTACCAGGCTCTTTTAAAACTAAAGAATTAGAGGAAAATGACCGGAGGGGTTATATGTATTTAAAGAGTATTGAAGTGCATGGCTTTAAATCCTTTGCAAATAAAATTGTATTCGACTTTCATAACGGAATTACAGGAATTGTAGGACCAAATGGCAGCGGGAAAAGTAATGTAGCGGATGCAGTTCGCTGGGTTCTTGGTGAACAAAGCGCCAGGCAGCTTCGTGGTGCTAATATGCAGGATGTTATATTTGCAGGAACAGAGAATAGAAAACCATTAAGTTATGCGTATGTAGCGATTACCCTTGATAATTCTGATCATGTTCTGGCAGTGGAGTTTGAAGAAGTTACTATTTCGAGGCGTGTTTACCGTTCAGGTGAAAGTGAATACTTAATTAATGGAACTTCTTGCAGATTAAAAGATGTAAATGAGTTATTTTATGGTACAGGTATTGGAAAAGAAGGATATTCCATAATTGGACAGGGGCAGATTGAAAAAATCTTAAATGGAAAACCAGAAGAAAGAAGAGAACTTTTTGATGAGGCTGCTGGAATTGTAAAATATAAACGTAGAAAAATGGCAGCACAAAAAAAATTGGAAGATGAGAGAGAGAATCTCATTCGTGTAAATGATATTCTATCCGAGTTAGAACGTCAGGTTGGACCATTAGAAAAACAGGCAGAAACGGCACGCATCTATCTGAAGAAAAAAGAAGAATTAAAGCAATATGATGTTAATTTGTTTTTACAGGAAACAACAAGAATTTCGGAACAGTTAGTATCTGTAAATGAGAAGTATAAAATTACGGATGAGCAGATGAAAAAGTTTCGTTTTGAATTTGATGGAATAAAAGCTTCCTATGAAAAAATGGAACATGACATGGAACTATTAGATACATCAATTGGAGAAACAAAAGATGGATTGTCTCAAATGTCTATTCATAAAGGAGAAACTCTGTCTGAAATCCGATTGATGGAAGAACAGCTTCGTATGTCAAAGGACTCCAGAGAACAATTGAAACTGCGTATAGAAACAATAAAAAAGGAACAGGACGAAAAGCAAAAAGAACAAAATATACTCATAAAAGAGCAGGAAACATTAAAACAGCAGCTAAAAGAAATAGAACAGTCAGCACAGACAGCAGAAGCGCAGCTTCTTACAATTCAAAAAGGAATAGAAGACAGTAAAGGTAAAATGGATCAGGGAAAAAATGAGGTCATTGAACTTTTAAATAAGAAGGCATCTATTAAGGCAAACCAGCAAAGATATGCTACGATGCAAGAGCAGATTAATATCCGTAAAGCACAATTGACACAAAGATTATTACAAAGAAAAAGTGAAGAACAGGATAACCTGGCTGAAATTCAAAAGAAGGAGGAAGCTTTAATAAAGGCTACTCTTGATTTAGAAACCTTAGTGGGAGAAATAAAAGAAAAAGAATTAATTGCTGCAAGCTTAAATCAAAACCTGCTGGAAGAAAAAACTAAAAATGAAACTATCCACATGCAATGGCAGAAAGAACAGTCAAGATTAGAATCGTTAAGAAATATTGCAGAACGATACGATGGCTATGGAAACAGTATCCGCAAAGTAATGGAACAAAAGAAGCAGAATGATGGCATAATTGGGGTTGTTGCAGATTTGATTTCCGTTGACAAAAAATATGAAACAGCAATTGAGATCGCATTAAGTGGAAATATTCAAAATATTGTGACGAAAAATGAGCAGACAGCCAAAGAAATGATTGCATTTTTGAAAGAAAATAAATTTGGCCGGGCAACATTTTTGCCACTTACAAGTGTCTTCGGTAAAGAACAATCGAAGAATGAAAAGTTTTTAGCAGAAGAAGGAGTCCTTGGGTTTGCAAATACACTCGTAAAAACAGAAGAATCTTATCAAAAAATCATGGAATATTTACTTGGAAGAGTTTTGGTTGTTGAACATATTGACCACGCAATTGCACTTGCCAAGAAAAGTCACTATTCTTTACATATGGTAACGTTGGATGGAGAATATTTTAGTCCAGGTGGTTCTATGGCAGGTGGTGCTTTTAAAAATTCCAGCAATTTATTAGGGCGTAAACGTGAAATAGAGACATTAGAAGAAAATATTCGAGTTCTGCAGGAAAATGTGCAGAGCATGCATGAAAAAATTCAAAAAATATCACAGGATAAAGTTAAAAATAAAGAAAAGCTGGAAGAAGAAAAACGAATTCTTTCACAAATGCAGGTAGAAACAAATACAAATCAAATTCATTTAAAAAAATTAAAAGAACATCAGGCGGAAAGTCATGAAGTATATTCTGATTTACTGCGTGAAAGTAATGAATTAGACAACCAGATTTTAGAGATTGAACAGAATATAAAAGTGATAGAAAAAGAAATTGAATCTACAAAGATTCGGGAAAACGAAATAGAACTGGATAATATTAAAATCCAGCAAATCTTGGAATTGCAGCAACAGGAAAGCGAGAGTTTTCTTATCAACACCTCAAAGATGCAGTTAGAAAAGGCAAACTATAAACAAAAAATGGAATTTTTGCTTCAGAATCTGGATCGAATCAATACAGAAATTGTGAAATTCACAGATGAAATTGCTGAAATCGAACTTCAGTCAGAAGCAAGTATGAAAACCTCAGAAGAAAAATTAAAGTCAATCGAGGCAAAAAAAGCTATTATTACAAATTCCGAGGAAACATATTTAGAGCTGGAAGAAAACTTAAAACAGAATTTAGAGAAAAAAGAAATCATGTCTGTTGCATATAAAGGATTTTTCCAAAAGAGAGAAGAATTATCCGAACAGATGAATCAGCTGGATAAAGAAATATTCCGACTAAATAGTCAAAGAGAAAAATTGGAGGAAGCAGGAGAATATCAGGCTTCACATATTTGGGAAGAGTATGAACTGACACCAAATAAAGCAAAGGAACTCAAAGATGAAGCACTGGGAATATTATCTGATTTAAGAAAACAGATTCATGTTATAAAAGATGATATTCGTAATCTTGGAAATGTAAATGTGAATGCAATTGAAGACTTCAAAGAAATGAACGAAAGATATTTGTTTTTAAAAAATCAGCATGATGATTTAATTGAAGCAGAAAAAGCATTACTTCAGATTATTGAAGAGCTTGACATAGGTATGCGTCAGCAGTTTACAGAAAAATTTGCTCAGATTCAATTGGAATTCGATGATGTCTTTAAGGAAATGTTTGGTGGTGGAAAAGGGACTCTCGAACTGGTAGAGGAAGAAGATATTTTAGAATGTGGAATTAAAATAATTGCACAGCCCCCTGGAAAAAAATTGCAGAATATGATGCAATTATCCGGTGGAGAAAAATCATTAACAGCAATTGCACTTTTATTTGCAATTCAGAATCTAAAACCATCCCCATTTTGTCTGCTAGATGAAATAGAAGCGGCGCTAGACGATTCAAATGTCGATAGATTCGCAAAATATCTGCATAAATTAACACAGAACACGCAGTTTATTGTAATTACACATCGGCGTGGAACGATGAATGCGGCAGATCGCTTATATGGAATTACTATGCAGGAAAAAGGTGTATCAACACTTGTCTCCGTTAATTTGATTGAATCAGAACTGGATAAATAATCAGAAATATGTTATAAATAAACAATATGCTGTGTTTTTATTTAGCATAAAGAAAGAAGTGAAGGTATGGCAGAAGAAAAAAAAGGATTTTTTAGCAGATTAGTAGCTGGTCTTGCAAAGACAAGAGATAATATTGTTTCTGGAATAGACGCTATTTTTAACGGTTTTTCTGAAATAGATGATGATTTTTATGAAGAGATAGAAGAAATATTGATTATGGGCGATATAGGTGTGCATGCAACAACAAATATCATTGAAGATTTAAAACAAAAAGTGAAAGAAAATCATATAAAAGAACCAAAAGAATGCAAAGAGCTTTTGATTCAAAGCATTGAGGAACAGATGTATGTTGGAGAAACGGCATATCGTTTTGAAACTGAAAAATCAGTAGTTTTGATTGTTGGGGTAAACGGAGTAGGGAAAACAACTTCCGTAGGAAAATTAGCTGGAAAATTAAAAGACCAGGGGAAAAAAGTTATTCTTGCAGCGGCGGATACATTTCGTGCAGCCGCAGGTAATCAGCTTTTAGAGTGGGCAAATCGTGCCGGAGTAGAAATGATTGGCGGACAGGAAGGTTCTGATCCAGCTGCGGTAGTATATGATGCAGTCGCAGCAGCGAAAGCAAGACGAGCAGATGTTTTACTTTGCGATACAGCTGGAAGACTTCATAATAAGAAGAACCTGATGGAAGAATTACGTAAAATGAACCGAATTATTGATAAAGAATATTCGGATGCTTATAGGGAAACACTTGTGGTTTTGGATGCAACCACAGGACAGAATGCACTGGCACAAGCAAAGCAATTTGCTGAAGTAACGGATTTAACAGGCATTATTCTCACAAAAATGGACGGTACCGCAAAAGGAGGTATCGCTGTTGCTATACAGTCTGAATTGAAAATACCTGTCAAATATATCGGAGTGGGTGAAACCATAGATGATTTACAGAAATTTGATGCAAAGCAGTTTGTAGAGGCACTGTTCAACCATAAGAGCAGTGAAGAAGAAGGAGATTAAGGAAATGTTAACGTTGGACAAGTTTGAAGAGGCAAGTGAAAAAGTAAAAGAAGTAACCGTGGAAACAAAATTAGTGTACAGTGAGTTTTTAAGTGAACAAACAGGAAATGAAATTTACTTAAAACCAGAAAATATGCAGTACACTGGTGCATATAAAGTCAGAGGTGCTTATTACAAAATCAGTACGCTTTCAGAAGAAGAAAGAGCGAAAGGTTTAATTACAGCATCTGCAGGAAATCATGCGCAGGGAGTAGCCTATGCTGCAAAATGTTATGGAGTAAAAGCAGTTATCGTAATGCCAACAACAACGCCACTCATTAAAGTAAACAGAACAAAAAATTATGGCGCAGAAGTTATTTTACATGGTGATGTTTATGATGAAGCTTGTGAATATGCACTTCAATTAGCAAAGAAAGAAGGATACACATTTGTGCATCCATTTGATGACCCTGCTGTTGCAACGGGTCAGGGAACGATTGCCATGGAGATATTTAAAGAACTTCCTCTTGTTGATTATATTCTTGTTCCAATTGGAGGAGGCGGACTTGCTACCGGAGTTTCAACGTTGGCAAAAATATTAAATCCAAAGATTAAAATCATCGGAGTAGAACCTGCCGGAGCAAATTGCATGCAGGTATCAATTGCAAATGATAAAGTAACAACCCTGCCAACGGTCAACACAATAGCAGATGGTACTGCAGTCAAAACACCAGGAGAAAGTATATTTCCATATGTGAAAAAAAATCTGGATGATATTATTACAGTATCAGATGATGAACTTGTAGTATCGTTTCTTGATATGGTAGAGAATCATAAGATGATTGTAGAAAATTCTGGATTACTGACAGTTGCAGCACTAAAGCATCTGAATATAAAAGATAAAAAAGTGGTTGCAATTTTAAGCGGCGGGAATATGGATGTTATTACAATGTCTTCAGTTGTTCAACAGGGGCTTATTTTTAGAGACAGAATTTTTACTGTATCTGTACTTTTACCAGATAAGCCAGGAGAACTTTGCAAAATCTCAGGAATTATTGCAAGAGAGCAGGGAAACGTTATTAAATTAGAACATAACCAGTTCATTACAACAAACAGAACTGCACAGGTTGAACTTCGAATTACATTGGAAAGCTTTGGAACAGATCATAAACATCAGATTATAGAGGCATTAGAAAAAGAGAACTATAATCCAAAACTGGTGCAGGCAAATTTATAAACCAAGGTAGGATTGTTTTTTGACAAGAAGGATTTTTCATAAATTCTGGAACCTAAAAAGAGAGGGCGATTTTGTGTTTCGAAAAAGCGAGGACATTTTTGAAGATTCTAAAAAACAAAATAAAGCATCAGAGAAGAATGAGAAACGACAGCAAAAAGAACAAACAAAGCAGATTCGCTGGCAGGAAAAACAAGATGAACTAAATGCAAAAGCAGCGAAAAAAGCAGGTCAGACATTACAAAAAGTGCAGGAGAATATGGAAAAATCAAAACAGAGCATTTCTGTATGGAAAAGTGCTCGGAATGTTTTGTTACTTCTACTATCTATAATAAGCGGATTCCTGTTTGTGGTTTTGATTTCGTTTTTACGAGAAAAAAGTACTTCCATTGATGTAATTGATTCACTGGAAAAAAACTGGATTTTTATTATTATTGTAGATATTTTTTTGTTATCAACATATGCATATTTTTTCCTGAAGGGGAAAAAATCAGTTTTTTTTGGACTGATTTCGATTATAGGTCTGCTGGGTTTATTTGTTACATATTTTGAGCTTCACTTGTTTATATAATAAATATTTGTAAAATGTTTGTTGCAGGCAACTGTGTTTTTTGATTTATGAGGAAAAAAGATAAGTGATGGTGTAAAGAAAAAATACTTGACACCATCACTTATCTTATAGTATGATACGTAAAGCTTAAATAATAATATGTTCCCTGCTTCGACAAATGCAAATGAGGTGTTCGAATGGAAGAAAAACTGGAACAGGCTTATCTATACGATTTTTATGGTGAACTTTTAAATGAGCATCAAAGACGGATTTATGAAGATTTTGTTTTTCGTGATTTGTCATTAAGTGAGATAGCTTCCTGTGAAGGGATTAGCAGACAGGGTGTTCATGATATTGTAAAGCGCTGTAATAAAGCTTTAGAAGTATACGAAAATAAACTTCATCTGGTATCTAAATTTTTATCAGCTAAGGATAAAGTAGGAAAAATACATATTCTGGCAAAAGAATTTCATGTAAATAAGGATGAGAAGATTTTAAACAGAATAGAAACTATATCGAATGAGATTTTAGAGGAGTTATAATATGGCATTTGACAGCTTATCTGAAAAACTGCAAAACGTATTTAAAAACTTAAGAAGTAAAGGCCGTCTAACAGAAGCGGATGTAAAGGCAGCATTGAAGGAAGTTAAGATGGCATTGTTAGAAGCAGATGTTAACTTTAAGGTTGTAAAGCAATTTACAAGTGCAGTGTCAGAACGTTCCGTTGGTTCGGATGTCATGAATGGATTGAATCCGGGTCAGATGGTTATTAAGATTGTAAACGAAGAAATGGTTAAGCTCATGGGTTCAGAAACAACAGAGCTTGCTTTAAATCCTGGTACGGAAGTAACTGTTATTTTAATGGCAGGTCTCCAGGGTGCCGGAAAAACAACAACAACAGCAAAAATCGCTGGAAAACTGAAACAAAAAGGTAAAAAGCCTTTACTTGTGGCTTGCGATATTTATAGACCAGCGGCAATAGAGCAGTTGCAGATAAATGGTGAGAAGCAGGGCGTGGAAGTATTTTCCATGGGAGATAAGCATAAGCCTTCAGATATAGCAAAAGCTGCAATGGAACATGCTACTAAGAATAATTTTAACGTTGTTATTTTAGATACAGCTGGCCGCCTTCATGTAGATGAAGAAATGATGGATGAGCTTGTAGAAATAAAAGAATCTGTAAAAGTGAATCAGACTTTGCTGGTAGTAGATGCCATGACGGGTCAGGATGCAGTGAATGTTGCTACCATGTTTAATGATAAAATTGGAATTGATGGTGTTATTCTAACAAAATTAGATGGTGATACCAGAGGTGGTGCCGCACTTTCTATACGTGCAGTTACTGGTAAGCCTATATTGTATGTCGGAATGGGAGAAAAGCTGTCTGATTTAGAGCAGTTTTATCCAGAACGTATGGCTTCAAGAATTCTTGGAATGGGAGATGTGCTGACTCTTATCGAAAAAGCGCAGGAACAGATGGATGAAAATAAAGCCAAAGAAATGGAACAACGTTTCAAAAAAGCAGAATTTTCATTTGAAGATTTTTTAGAATCGATGCGTCAAATGCGAAATCTTGGTGGATTATCCGGAATTTTAGGTATGATGCCAGGTGTAGGACAAGCACAGTTATCTCAGCTTGAGAACGCAATGGATGATAATAAAATTGCTAAAATTGAAGGAATCATATATTCGATGACTTCGCAGGAAAGAAAAAATCCATCCGTATTAAACCCTTCCAGAAAAAACCGCATTGCAAAAGGTGCAGGAGTTGACATCAGTGAAGTAAACCGACTGGTAAAGCAGTTTGAACAGTCGAAAAAAATGATGAAGCAAATGCCAGGTATGTTTGGCGGTAAAGGTCGAAAAGGTGGACTTGGCGCACTTGGAAAAATGAAATTTCCATTTGCTTAAAATTGGGAATATCAACAAGCTTGTTGAATTTCATAGAGATAGTATGTTTAAGGAGGTGAATAGTGTGGTAAAAATTAGATTAACAAGATTAGGACAGAAAAAAGCTCCTTTTTATAGAATTATTGTAGCAGATGTTAATGCTCCAAGAGATGGTAAATGCATCGAAGAAATCGGAACTTATGATCCAATGAAAAATCCTAGTGAATATCGTGTAAACGAAGAGCTAGCAAAAAAATGGCTTGCTAATGGTGCACAGCCAACAGCTACTGTTAACAGAATTTTCAAAGCAACTGGCATTATTAAATAGCCAGATGGATTAGCGAGGTGAGTGTAATGAAAGAATTAGTTGAAGTAATTGCAAAATCACTGGTTGATAGTCCGGGTGAAGTAGTTGTTACTGAAAACGAAAAAGACAAAACCCTTGTGGTAGAATTACGCGTTGCGCAGTCCGACATGGGTAAAGTAATAGGTAAGCAAGGACGTATTGCAAAAGCCATTCGTTCTGTAGTAAAAGCAGCAGCCTCAAAAGAAAACAAGAAAGTTATTGTAGAAATTATGCAGTAAGAAGATGAGGGCACTGTAAAGTATCGTAGTAGGCAACGTTATTTTACAGTGCCCTCATTTTAAGATAAAGGAGATTATCGATTTGGACAATTTTTTACAGGTAGGAGTTATTGCTTCAACACATGGAATCAAAGGGGAAGTCAAGGTTTTTCCTACAACAGATGATGTAAAACGATATACACAATTGAAAAAAGTTATTTTAGATACTGGAAAAGAAAAAATTGATCTTGAAATTTCACAGGTACGCTTTTTTAAACAATATGCCATCGTGAAATTTAAAGGCATTGATGATATAAATGATGTAGAAAAATATAAAAAAGCTTCTTTGCTGATACCAAGAGAAGAGGCAGTGCCTTTAGAAGAGGATGAATACTTTATTGCTGATCTGATTGGATTAAAGGCCATTTCGGATGAAGGAGAAGATTTGGGAACCTTGACAGATGTTCTTCAAACAGGAGCAAATGATGTATATGTAATTCAATCATTGGAGGGAAAAGAACTGCTGGTTCCAGCCATCGGACAATGTGTGCTAAAGATTGATTTAGAAGAGAAAATGATGACATTACATTTATTAGACGGATTAAGAGAAATGAATGATAAATAGGTGCATGAAATATGAAGTTTTATATCTTGACGTTATTTCCAGAAATGGTATTGGACGGTTTGAAAACAAGTATTATAGGAAAAGCTGTTGAAAACGGATATGTAACGATTGAAGCGATTAATATTCGTGATTACACAATGGAAAAGCACAAAAAAGTAGATGATTATCCCTATGGCGGTGGTGCAGGAATGGTCATGCAGGCGCAACCTGTATACGATGCATATCTTTCGATTGTAAAAAAAACAGGATATCGACCTCGAACGGTATATTTAACACCACAGGGTAGCCTGTTTCAACAAACCATAGCAAAAGATTTCGCAAAAGAAGAAACAATTGTCCTTTTGTGTGGGCATTATGAAGGAATTGATGAAAGAGTTCTGGAAGAAATTGTAACAGATTATATTTCAATTGGTGATTATGTTTTAACAGGTGGGGAGCTGGCTGCAATGGTGTTGGTTGATGCGATTGCAAGAATGGTTCCAGGAGTCCTTTCCAATAAAGAATCCGGTGAAACAGAGTCTTTAGAAGGAAATTTGCTGGAATATCCACAATATAGCCGACCAAAAGACTGGATGGGAAAAGAAGTACCAGATATTCTATTGTCAGGAAATCATCAGAAAGTAGATGAATGGCGTAGAGAACAATCAATTCTTCGCACAAGAGAAAAAAGACCAGATTTATTTAAACAAGCCAATTTGACGGAAAAAGAAAGAAAAAAATATAATTAACAGATTCATATCTGCTGTGTTTTTTCCTTTAAATATAAGAAATCTGAACACATATAAAAACTGTTAATAAGGAAAATATGAATGACAGAAGTATATTATACTGATATTACAAAATTTAAGTTGAATAAGGATTTTTCTTTTTATGAAAGCAGATTATCTGTTCAAAGGATTGAAATGTTAAAAAAGCAGGCAATGCTGGAAAATCAAAAACAAAGCCTTGGCGCAGGATTCCTTTTAGATGAAGTGTTAAAAAAACATGGGAAAAGAGAAATTTCAGAACCATATGATACGAATAAACATGGGAAACGTATCTATCAGGGCTTTGATATAAATCTGTCTCATTGTAAAAATATAGTTATGTGTGCATGGTCAGAGCAACCTGTTGGTATTGATATTGAGAAAATCAAACGATATGATAAAAGAATTCCAATACGGTTTTTTACAAAAAAAGAGCAGGAATGGATTTTGCAAAATACAAATCCAAGTAGAGCCTTTTTTCAGCTTTGGACAAGAAAAGAAAGTATTGCAAAATGGGAAGGAACTGGAATTGGACAGGACTTTTTTGAAGATATCGTATTACCGGATGAATTCATGCATCAGCAAACAAACATCAACAAACAAAAAGTGTGGCTGCATTCGTTTGAACTAATGGATTTTTTAATATCTGTCTGTACAACAGAAGCAGATATTATATCAGAACCAGAGCAGATTTTTGTGGATATATAAGAAATATGACTTGCAAATAGGCGGGTTTTATGATAAATTAAATTAGTTGTGAATAAAGAGATGTTCCTCTGTTACAAAGGTATTAAGAACATCAAAATAATTAGGAGGTCACAAAATGAACGCAAGTGAAATTATTAAAAGTATCGAAGTAGGACAATTAAAGGCAGAAGTTCCTGAATTCCGTGTTGGAGATACAGTTAGAGTACATGCTAAAATTAAAGAAGGAACTCGTGAAAGAATCCAGATTTTTGAAGGTGTTGTATTAAAAAGACAAGGCGGAAGCAATCGTGAAACTTTTACAGTTAGAAAGTTTTCTAATGGTATAGGAGTTGAGAAAACTTGGCCATTACATTCACCACATGTTGAAAAAGTAGAAGTTATAAGATTTGGTAAAGTAAGAAGAGCAAAACTTAACTACTTAAGAGGACGTGTAGGTAAGAAAGCAAAAGTTAAAGAACTTGTAAAATAAGTAAAAAACGAGAGAGGGACAATTTCAGAGTGTAAATTGTTCCTCTTATTGCATTATGAGGGTATCCACATGAGTAGATTTCGAAATAAAGGTCTTGATTTTAATAAAAGGAAAAAAACAACAGTCAATTTACCGTTGATAAAAGAAACAGCAATAACGATTATTCAGATTATTTTAGTGGTTTTTATGGCATTTGTATGCGTATACTTTTTCGGGATGAGAACTTCAACGGTAGGGCAGTCAATGTCTCAGACACTTAAAAACGGAGATCAGATTCTGGTAAATCGATTTGCATATAAATTAGCAAATCCAAAAGTGAATGACGTTATTGTATTTTTACCGAACGGTAACAAAAAATCACACTATTATATTAAAAGAGTGATTGGTGTTCCAGGAGATAACGTTCAGATAAAAGATGGTGCTGTATACATTAATAATAAGTTATTTGATGAAAAAATTACTGCAGACGCAATAGAAGATGCTGGTTTGGCTAAAGACAAAGTAAAATTAGGCAGTGATGAATATTTTGTTTTGGGTGATAATCGCAATAACAGTGAAGACAGCCGATATGCGAATATTGGAAATATAAAAAAACAGTATATTGTAGGAAAAGCATGGTTTGTTGTATCAACAAATCACAGATTTGGTTTTATAAGATAGAGAGGACGTAAATATGCAGTTTCAATGGTATCCGGGTCATATGACAAAGGCCAAAAGAATGATGGCAGAAGATATAAAACTCATTGATTTGGTAATAGAACTTGTAGATGCAAGAATACCAATAAGTAGTAGAAATCCAGATATAGATGAGTTGGGAAAAAATAAATTCAGATTGATTTTAATGAATAAATCCGATTTGGCAGATGCGTCAGCTACAAAAGCGTGGATAAACTTTTTTCAGGAAAAGGGCTATTTTGTAGTACCTTTAGATTCTCGAAATAATAGAGGGATGAAAGAAATTCAAAACACGATTGTAAAAGTGTGCCAGGAAAAAATTGAAAGAGATCGAAAAAGAGGAATTTTAAACCGCCCCGTGAGAGCTATGGTCGTAGGTATTCCAAATGTAGGAAAGTCAACATTTATTAATTCTTTTGCTGGAAAAGCTGTTACAAAAACAGGGAATAAGCCAGGAGTAACAAAAGGAAAGCAATGGATTCGTTTAAATAAAAATGTTGAGCTATTGGATACCCCTGGTATCTTGTGGCCCAAATTTGAAGATCAGACAGTCGGGATGCGATTAGCATTCATAGGATCGATGAAAGACGAAATATTAAATATTGATGAATTATCAATGGAGTTAATATCTTATCTACAGACAGAATATGCAGGTCTTATGAATAAGAGATATAATTTGAACGAGGATGGCACAGCAGCTGAAGTATTGGGACGAATAGCAGAGAGCAGAAAATGTGTGAAAAAGGGAAATGAATATGACTATTCTAAAGCAGCGGTTTTATTTCTAGATGAATTCCGTTCAGGGAAATTGGGAAAAATCACACTGGAAAAACCAGGCTTATAAAAAGCAGGGAGCTGATGAATCATGAAACAAAAAAATATGTATGAAGAACCAGAAGATTTAAATGATTTGAATGAGCTTTTGGAAAAAAAAATCAAAGACGATAAAAATAGAACAAAAAAAAGTAATGATGAAAAAAAACGAATGGTCAAAAAGTCTGCAGTTTTTAGAGAGGATGAATCTGCAGATGATTTAGATCCAAACGATACTTTCAAAAACAATAAGACTGCTCAAAATGATAATGAAACTATAAATAAAAGAACAAAAAATCATATAGAGAAGAAAAAAGAAAGACCAAAAGAAGATGATTTTGATTTTACAGAAGAAAAAAGAATTCCCCAAAATCATGCAAAATCAGCTCGATTTTTTTTGGCACTTTTTAAAATCATTTTATATATTGTAATAATTTGCGGATTGACTTATTTGGTTTTGCATTATGTAGCACAAAGGACAATTGTAGAGGGATCTTCTATGGAAACGACATTAACCAATCATGATAATCTGGTTGTAGATAAATTGACATACCGATTTAAGAATCCAAAGAGATTTGATATTATTGTTTTTCCATATCAACATGGTAAGAAAGTATATTATATTAAAAGAATCATAGGATTACCTGGAGAAACCGTAAAAATTGATGCTACGGGTAATATATACATAAATGACAAAGAATTAGAAGAATCTTATGGAATGGAAGTTATGAAAGATCCGGGTATTGCTGCAAATGGCGTTACGTTAGGAAAAAATGAATATTTTGTTTTAGGAGATAATCGAAATGACAGTACAGACAGTCGAAGTGATAAAGTCGGGGTTGTAAAAAAAGAAGACATTATTGGAAAAGCAGTATTTCGAATATATCCACTTAATAAAATAGGATTATTGAAAAAGCATAATTAAGAGGAATATTATGGATAAAAAAATCGGTGATATAAAAATTGAGTTTCAGGCAGCAGACATAAATTTGCTGCCTGATTTTATAGAAGAATATAAAAATGATAATCGAACAGGTGTAGTTGCACTTTGCAAAAAAGCTGAGAAAAAAATGCAGGATCTACAAAAAGAAAAATGCAGGATTGAAAATTTATGGAGTTTTGAACGGGAATATAAAGATTATCTTTATATTTGTGGGATTGATGAGGTGGGAAGAGGACCTCTGGCAGGTCCAGTGGTTGCAGGAGCTGTTATTTTGCCAAAGGATTGTGATATTTTATATGTGAATGATTCTAAAAAATTATCTGCAGGCAAAAGAGAAGAACTATATTATATCATTATGGAAAAGGCAATATCGGTAGGTCTGGGAATTGTAGGGCCGGGAAGAATTGACGAAATTAATATTTTACAGGCAACTTATGAAGCAATGCGAGAAGCTATTCAGAAATTAAGCGTAGTACCCGATATATTATTAAATGACGCAGTCACAATTCCGCAAGTATCAATAAAACAGGTACCAATTATTAAAGGAGATGCAAAAAGCATTTCCATAGGTGCTGCAAGTATTGTGGCTAAAGTTACAAGAGATCGAATGATGGAAGAATATGATAAAGTTATGCCGGAGTATGGTTTTGCCTCAAACAAAGGATATGGAAGTGCTTCCCACATCGAAGCGTTGAAGCAATATGGACCATCTCTTATTCACAGGGCATCTTTTATCCATAATTTCGTTTAGAATAAACGGGAGGGAATTCTATGCAAATATCAGACCTGCTTCAACAATATAACAAATTAATATCAAGTGCTGCAGACACTTCGCAACAACCTGCGACTGGAAAAACAGATAGTGTCATTACAAAGCAGCTTCTGGATTATGTTAGCAGATTAACGGTTGGAAATATATTTGCAGGAACGATTAATGATATTTCAAATCAGGAAGTGACAATTGGATTAAGTGATGGAGAGACTATAAAGGCAGTTTTAAATAGTGATGTTGCTTTAAATATTGGAGATTCTTTATATTTTCAGATTAAATCAAATGATGGACTGCAAATGGAAATAAGTCCATTCCTGGAACAACCGGCATTTAATCCAACACTTTTAAAAGCATTAGAAGCTGCAGGATTGACAGTAAATGAAAAAACATTGCAAATGGTTCAAAGCATGATGGAGGAACAGCTTCCAATTGATAAAAATAGTTTGGCAGCTATGGCGAAAACGATTTTCACGAATCCGGAAATTGATATTTCAACAGCAGTGGAGCTTACGAAATTTGATATCCCAGTTACAGTAGAAAATGCCTCGATGCTATCGAATTATAAAATGGATCAGGGAGCTGTTTTGAATCAACTGCAGTCGCTTATAGATGAGATGCTACAGCAGCCTGCAATGTCTGAAAATGACAAAACAGCTTTTTTTCAGTTACAAAAAGAGTTGCTAGCCGCTTTATTACCAGAAACTGTAATGGAAGACGAAAAGAATGCAGTTATAAAAATAGTCCCATCTGAAACGTTAAACGCAACTGCAAGTAGTAGTTTAAAAAGCAATGAAAGTAGTCAAAATATGAATCAGACAGGATTACAATCTTTGAAATCGGAATCCGATTTTGCTACAATTGGAACTACAACGAAGGACCAGATAAATACCTTGCAGACCAATCTGTTGGCAAATGAAGTAGTGACAGGCAAGCAATTACTAGCAGAAAATGAAGTGGTGACAGGCAAGCAATTATTGACAGAAAATGAAAATTTACAGGCGAATGGTAAAACAGTTCAAGTTGAAAATAAAGAACAGGAAATTCAAAAAAATCCAAATCAGTTTGCAGATATCAGTTTTACACAGGCACAAGGGACGAAATCGCAGATGTTTTCGCAACAATTATTGGGTAGCATATTAAGTGTTCCAGAGCAGGAAAAATTAGCACAGCAGTTACAACTATTAACTGGAATAAGTGCATCTGAAATAAAAGAAGCTTTGAATTCTTCCGTAACTGTAAAAGAATTTTTTCATACACTAACAGAAATTTTAAGTAATCCACAAAGTTCATTCGATAATGTGAAAGATTTACTTAATTCTGACGTTTATAAAAAAATCATACAAAATGCATTGCAGCAGCAATGGATGCTGCAACCACAAGAGGTCAGTGGAGATCATAAAATAAGTGATTTATACAATCACTTACAGGAGCAAATGAATCAGGTTCAGCAGGTACTGAATAATAATGGACAACCGAACGCAGCATTAGCAAATTTAGCTTCGGATATTAATAGCAATATACAATTTATGAATACAATTAATCAACATTATGCTTATGTACAAATACCACTTAAGATGAAGGGACAAAATGCACAGGCAGAACTTTTTGTATATACAAACCATAGAAACAAGTCAGGAAATCAAGAGGAATTCAGTGCTTTTTTACATTTGGATTTAGAGAATCTGGGTTCAACAGATGTTTCTGTTAAGCTAAAAGGAAAAAATGTAAATACAATATTTTATTTATCCGATGATACGTCTTACAATCTGGTATTAAAATATGCAGATGTATTACAGGAAAAACTGCAGCAAAAGGGCTACAAATGTCAGATTACGGCTAAAAACGATTCAAATAAAGTGAATCTAATTCAAGACTTTTTGCAAAAAGATAAACCAGTAAAAGGTGAAGTACATCGGTATTCCTTTGATGTGAGGGCGTGACATGAGAGATGAAAAAAACAAAAAAAATGAAGAACTTATAAAACAAAACGAGTTATACGGTATTTCTCAAAAAAAAAGAGAGATGAAACAGGCAGTTGCAGTTTCATACACTCCAGGAGAACGTGCGCCTAAAATACTTGCTACAGGAAAAGGGGAACTAGCTGAAAGGATAATTCAGACAGGGAAAAAAAATAATGTTCCTTTTTATAAAGATGATAAATTATCACAAACATTATCGAAATTAAACATTGGTGATATGATTCCGCCGGAATTATATGAAGTAGTCGCTGAAATTTTAGTCTTTGTAGATGACATGGATCAATTAAGAAAAAAATTAAAAGAATAAAAAGAATAAGATAAAAAAGCAAGTAACAGTAAATTCACCTAATATATCAAGTACTATAAGTTATTTTGCAAACACCTAATAAGAATAAAGACAGAAATAAATATAAGGACAGAAATAAAGATAAAAATGAGAGCGTAATTAATATATGAATAAAAGAACGGTAGGAACAAAATTCGAACAGATTGCAGCAGAATTTTTACAAAAGAATGGTTATGAAATTCTTGAATTTAATTTTAGATCCAGACAAGGGGAGATAGACTTAATTGCAAGAGAAGAAGAATATCTGGTTTTTGTGGAAGTAAAGTATAGAAGTAATCTGAAAAGTGGAATGCCACAAGAAGCAGTTGATTTGAAAAAGCAAAGGATAATATCAAAAGTTGCGACGTATTATTGTATGAAAAATAATTGCTTTGATACGGTTCCAACCAGATTCGATGTGGTGGCAATTTTAGAGGATGAAATAAAACTGTTAAAGAATGCATTTGAATATATTCCGTAAATTGATTTTGAAAACAAATAGATTTAAGGTGAAGGAATCTTAAATCATATAAATAAAAATATGTAAAAATATAAAAACAAATATAAAAACAAATATAAAAACAAATATAAAAACAAATATAAAAGCAAACATAAACATACATAAAAACACACATAAAAGCACATTAGAACATTATTTCGCAAAGAGGAGCAGGTAAAGTGGAAATAGATTTTAAGACAGTAAATTCTGAGGAAATATTAAAACTTTCCTATTATGATATATCTGAAAACATAAAAATACCGTTGCTAAGCTATCCACTATTAGAAAATACAGGAATCGTAAAACACTGTTTTTCTACACGTATGGGAGGAGTAAGCGAAGGTGTTTTTTCTAGTATGAATTTAAGCTTTTCAAGAGGTGACGATAGAGAATCTGTATTTGAAAATTTTAGACGCCTTGCGCTGGCAATGGGAACGGATCCTCATAATTTTGTTTTTACAGATCAAACACATACCGCAAATATTAAACGTGTACATCAGTCGGATGCAGGAAGTGGAATTTATAAAAAGAGAGAGTATGCTGATATAGACGGACTTATTACAAATGAAAAAGATATTGTTTTATCAACTTTTTTTGCTGATTGTGTTCCTATTTATTTTGTTGACCCAGTTCACAAAGCAATTGGTTTAAGCCATTCAGGCTGGAAGGGAACAATCCAAAAGATAGGCGAAAAAACCATTTTAGCAATGCAGGAAGCATTTCAATCAAAACCTTCTGAATTAATATGTGCAATAGGACCATCCATTTGCGTGAAATGTTATGAGATAAGTAAAGATGTAGCCTTAGAATTTATAAAAACATTTCCAGATTTTTATAAAGATATATTAATTGAAAAAGAAAATGAAAAATATCAGCTGGACTTGTGGAAAACAAATCAATATATTTTACAGAATGCAGGTGTTAAAAAAGAAAATATTGCACTAACGAATATTTGCACCTGCTGTAATCCCAAGCTGCTTTTTTCACATCGTGCGAGTCACGGAAAAAGAGGCAATTTAGGTGCATTTTTAAGCTTGAAATAATTCATAATAAATTAAGAAAAAATACGACCGGTCTTTATTGTAATAATTGAAATGAACTGTTAACATTGTATCAATACAGATAGTACAGTTCTTTTGAATAAACGTAGAGAAAGGGAGATTATAGTGATTCAATTAAATTATCGTGATGCGAAACCAATATACGAACAAATTAAAGACGGTTTCAAAAATCTTCTCGTTACTGGTGCAATTGAGGCTGGTGAAAAGCTTCCTTCTGTTAGAGAACTGGCTTCCAGTCTGACCATTAATCCAAATACCATTCAAAGAGCATATCATGATTTAGAACAGGAAGGATATATTTATATTCAGACGGGAAAAGGAGCATATGCGGCAGACCAGAAGGAAACCGTTCTGATACGTAAAGAAGAATTGTTTCAGGATTTTGATTCTGTAGTACTTGGATTATTTGATCTTTCTGTAGAATCAGAAATGTTAGAAGAGCGAATGAAAATTTTAGGGAAAGGGAGAAAATATTCATGATACAGGTGGAAAACGTTATAAAAGAATTTGATGGTTTCAAGGCACTGGATGGTGCAACACTCCATGTAAAAAAAGGTGAAGTATATGGTTTGATCGGACCGAATGGTGCAGGAAAATCCACCTTGATTCGTCATATTACTGGTGTATACCGGCAAGATAGCGGGAACATTTTGATTGATAATCAACCAGTATTTGAAAATCCATCTGCAAAGGCGAAATTTGCGTATATACCAGATGAATTATTTTATTTTATGCAGGCAGATACAATGGAAATGAAAAGGTTTTATCAAGGAATATATCCGAACTTTGATGAAAAATTGTTTTATAAATTGCAGAAATTTTTCCCGGAAATCAATACAAAAAGAAGTATCAGACGTTTGTCAAAGGGAATGCAAAAGCAAGTAGCATTTTGGCTTTCAATCTGTTGTCATCCACAGATATTTATACTAGATGAGCCCGTTGATGGATTGGATCCTGTTATGCGAAGACAAATCTGGAGTCTGTTAATGGCAGACGTATCTGAAAATAATACAACCGTTTTTGTGTCGTCACACAATTTGCGGGAATTGGAAGATGTATGCGACCATGTCGGAATCATGCATAAAGGAAAAATTATTTTGGAAAAATCTTTAAGTGATTTGCAGGGAAGTGTGTGTAAAATTCAAACTGCATTTCAGGCCGAGATGCCAAAATTACCTGATAATTTTCAGGTTTTGCATATGTCAAATACAGGAAGAGTATATACGCTTATCGTAAGAGGGAACCCTTTGGAGGCGAAGGCTCAGATTGAAAAATTGAATCCGATGCTAATTGATGTAATTCCACTAACATTAGAAGAGATTTTTATATACGAGTTGGGAGGTGCTGATTATGCAGTCAAAGACATCCTTTTTTAATAGAACGATATTTTTGAAAAATATTGCACAGTTTTGGCCGCTTTGGGTAGGATACCTGTTAGTTTGCATCTTGGAAAATCCATTTGCAGTATTTTTCGCAGGAAGTTCTGTTGCAATAAATAAAAGTAATCTGGCCGGACAGATGATTGAATTGAAAACAACTAGCTATATTCGGATTATGCAATTTTTAATGTCACCATATGTTATATTCGCAGCTTCGGCAGTTGCTGCTTTATGCGTTTTTTCGTATTTGTTTTCAGGAAAAAGTACAAATATGATACATGCGTTACCAGTGAGCCGAAAAGAACTGTTTCTTACAAACTATATCTCAGGCTTCTTATTTTTAAGTGTACCGCAGATTTTTGCATCACTGCTAACAGTCTTTGTTTGTGTTGGATACAAGATAACAGATTTGCAGTATTTGATGGTTGCGCTACTCGATATGCTTGCCATGACCGTTTTGTTTTACAGTTTAGCGGTATTTATATGTATGTTTTCGGGACAGTTTCTGGCAGCTGGAGCGTTTTACTTTATTCTTAATATATTAGAAATAGGAATAGAATCCATATTGCAGCTATTAATGTCTGATATCTGTTTTGGGATATCGAATGTAAGATCTGGGACATTGCTGAATATGTTATCTCCTGTCTATTATATTTCAAAACATACCGGAATTAAAATTAATACGCTTAGTGCTGGCGTGGACACTTACAGCATCTATGGACAAAAGCTAATGATGGGCTATGCAATTACAGGAATTGTGTTGGCAATTGCTGCCTATATTCTTTATAAATACAGAAAACTTGAGTCAGCAGGAGATTTCATAACCGTAAAATTAGTTAGACCATTTTTTCGATGGGGATTTACAATTTGCGCTTCTTTTTTGGCGGGAGCATTAATTGGACAGCTTTTTGAACCTTTACTTTCAATTAAAGCGATATTTGTTTTGGTTATAATCTCGGTTTTAGCAATAGGAGTAATTTCCTTTTTTGTCGCACAAATGTTTTTAGAAAAAAGATTCAAAGTATTTTCGAAAAAACGTATTCTGGAGTATGGAGTAGTCGGGATTTTTTCGATTTTAATTTTATTTATGTTTGAAACAGATATGTTGGGAATAGAGAGCAAAATACCTAACCAGGCAGATCTGAAATGGGTTGCCTTAAGTGGTTCCGGTTTATATATTATAAAAGATAAAGATGACATCCAAAAATTGATAAATATTCATAAAAACATCATTCAAAAGAAGGATTTAATTGAATCGGAACTTGGCAGGCACGCGCAAACGTATAATGTTGAATTTATTTATAAAACAAAATCTGGAACTAAAATAGACAGGAATTACAAACTTCCCTACAATAAAGCGGCCGAGGCAGACAAAAATTCAATTTATAGTCAGCTGATTTCAATAGAGTCACAACCGAAGCTATATCTTTCATCTTTGATGGGAATGAATTATAAAGATTCCAAAATTGTCGGAGGAACATTTGATACTTATGATAAGATAGGAAATACGTATTCCCCAAAAGAAGTTAGCATAAAAGATTCGGATGCACAAATACTGTATGAGGCATTGCAGCAGGATCTTGAAGAAGGTAATATGACCAACGTATTAAAATATACGACACTTGGATATCAAGATGCAGCAGATGATATTTATGCAAATTCGATTTCTTTAAATTATTACATCAAAGAAGGAATAAAATCACCCTATAAAATGCTATATAAACAAAATAAATATTCTGCTAATAAATCTACGAGTGACGTAGCATATTTTCAAATTAGTAAAGAATGTAAAAATACGATTGCAGCAATGAAAAAAACAGGATTGATAAAAAATGAAAGTGATTTATACACACAACAACTGATCAACCAGACGTCACAACAATAGATACGGATAGAAATTTAAGACTGAACCCTGCGCATCAAACAGGATTCGGTCTTTTCCATTTATTCTCAGATTTTTTGCCTTATATACTCATGAATTTTTGAATATTTCAATTTCCTTCTGAGATAAATATATGAATTTTTGCATACGATTTTGAGGAAACATAGGGGATAAGAGTTGTTATTGTTAAGTTTTTATTGTAAACTAGATTTGAAGAAAGCTGTAATAGTTCAGGAGAAAGAAATGAAGAAAGAACATATTGTATATAAAGTTGAAGATGGCAGTATTGCAATGGAAATGGGAGTAGAATCAGGAGATAAACTCATTTCTGTTAATGGAACGGATATAGAGGATGTATTGGATTATCATTATTTAATTAATGATGATAATTTACTTGTCGTGATTGAGAAAAAGGATGGTGAGATATGGGAACTTGAGATTGAGAAGGATTATGACGAGGATTTGGGAATTGAATTTGAAAATGGTCTGATGGACGAATATAAATCCTGCCAGAACAAGTGTGTATTTTGTTTTATTGATCAAATGCCACCTGGTATGAGAGAAACATTATATTTTAAAGATGATGATTCAAGACTATCTTTTTTACAGGGAAATTATGTGACCTTAACAAACATGAAAGAAAAAGATCTGAATAGAATCATAACATATAAGATGGCACCTATTAATGTATCTGTACATACAACAAACCCCAAATTAAGGGATAAAATGTTACATAATAGATTTGCAGGTGAGTCACTTTCAAAATTAAAAAGATTATCAGATGCTGGAATTGAAATGAATGGTCAGGTTGTATGCTGCAAAGGGTTAAATGATGGAAAAGAACTGGAAAAAACAATAAGTGATTTGACAGAATTTATTCCTCAAATGCAGAGCCTGTCGATTGTTCCAGTAGGATTAACAAAATACAGAGAAAACTTATATCCATTAGAAACTTTTCAAAAAGAAGATGCAAAAGAAGTGCTAAATATCATTCACAAGTGGCAGAAAATATGTTTCGAAAAATATCAGACACATTTTGTACATGCTGGAGATGAGTGGTACTTATTAGCAGAAGAAGAACTGCCAGAGGAAGATAACTATGATGGGTATATTCAGCTGGAAAATGGAGTAGGAATGCTTCGCTTACTGATAAATGAGTTCACAGAAGCATTAGAAGCAAAATCAAAGAAAAAAGATTATTCAAAAATTAATATTTCTATTGCAACGGGAAAGCTTGCGGCACCTTTTTTAGAACAGCTGACACAGATGTTTTGCAAAAAGTACAAAGGCAGTAAAATTCATGTATTGGAAATTAAAAATAATTTTTTTGGTGAAAAAATAACAGTATCAGGATTACTTACAGGACAGGATATTGTGGCACAGTTAAAAGGGAAAGAATTGGGTGACAGATTACTTTTGCCAGGTAATTTACTTCGGAGTGGAGAAGAAGTTTTACTGGATGATATGTCACTTGCGGATTTGAAAAATGCTTTACAAGTACCTATAGATATTGTAAAATCAAGCGGTTGGGATTTACTTGAATGCATAACGTTGGATTCGTAAAACTAAAAAAACTATCGTTAGATTGATATAAAGGAGTTAATATGAGCAAACCAGTAGTAGCTATAGTAGGAAGACCAAATGTTGGGAAGTCTACTTTATTTAATGTGCTTGCCGGTGAACGTATATCGATTGTAAAGGATACACCTGGTGTAACCAGAGATCGTATCTATGCAGACGTTTCATGGCTGGATAAAACATTTACATTAATTGATACCGGAGGAATTGAGCCGGAAAGTAAGGATATTATTTTATCACAGATGAGAGAACAGGCTCAGGTTGCAATTGACACAGCCGATGTTATTATGTTTATCACAGACGTAAGACAGGGGATGGTGGATGCAGATGAAAAAGTGGCTAATATGCTTCGCCGATCTAAAAAACCAGTCGTATTAGTGGTAAACAAAGTGGATGATTTTCAAAAATTTGCTGCAGATGTCTATGAATTTTATAATCTTGGAATAGGAGAACCAGTACCTATTTCGTCAGCTTCAATGCTTGGAATAGGAGATTTGCTGGATATAGTAATCTCACATTTTCCAAACAGTAGTTCTCAGGAAGAAGAAGATGAAAGACCTAAAATCGCGATTATTGGTAAGCCAAATGTTGGAAAATCTTCGCTGATAAATAAGCTTGTAGGTGAAAACAGAGTGATTGTTTCTGATATTGCAGGAACAACAAGAGATGCAATTGATACTGCACTGAAATACAATGGAAAAGAATATGTGTTTATTGATACAGCAGGTATTCGAAGAAAAAGCAAGATAAAAGAGGAATTGGAACGCTATAGTATCATCCGTGCTGTAACCGCTGTGGAAAGAGCAGATGTGGTTATTATTGTAATAGATGCAACAGAAGGTGTAACAGAGCAGGATGCCAAAATTGCAGGAATTGCCCATGATAGAGGAAAAGGCATTATTATAGCAGTTAACAAATGGGATGCATTAGAAAAAAATAATGATTCCGTAAAACAGCATACGAATAATATACGTGATATTTTAAGCTTTATGCCATATGCTGAAATCCTTTTTGTTTCTGCAAAAACAGGACAGAGATTAAGTAAAATCTATGAAATGATTGATGTTGTTATTGAAAATAATTCGATGAGAGTAGCAACCGGTGTATTAAATGAAATTTTAACTGAGGCAGTAGCTATGCAACAGCCACCTTCTGATAAAGGAAAACGACTGAAAATATATTACATGACGCAGGTTGCAGTAAAGCCGCCAACGTTTGTTATGTTTGTTAATGATAAGGAACTGATGCATTTTTCATATACAAGGTATATTGAGAATCGTATCAGAGATACCTTTGGTTTTAAAGGAACGTCATTACGATTTATTATTAGGGAAAGAAAGGAAGACTAATCATGCTGATACTAGAGCGGATTATTTCACTGGTGATAGGTTATTTTTTTGGAATCTTTGCAACAGGTTACTTATATGGAAAAGCAAAAAAAGTTGATATTAGAAATGTGGGAAGCGGAAACACGGGTTCCACGAATACATTAAGAAGTTTGGGTATAAAAGCGGGCATAATCACATTGTTAGGCGATTGTGCAAAATGTATCCTTGCGATTATTACTGTTGGTCTTATTTTTCATAAAAATGATCCACAAACGGTAGAAATTCTTCAATTATATGCGGGCGTAGGAGCAATTATTGGACATAATCATCCTTTTTATTTGAACTTTAAAGGAGGAAAAGGAATTGCTTGTACTTCTGGATTTATTCTGGCAATCTGCCCATTTGAAGTTCCAGTATGTTTGTTTTTGTTTATAGCAGTGGTTGCATTGACTCGTTATGTTTCACTAGCTTCTATTGTTGTTGCAGTAAGTTTTTTTGTACAGATTCTGATCTTTGCGCATTTTGGATGGTTTTCATTAACTGGAAGGAATCTGATTGAATTATATGCAGTCAGTGCGTTTATTATGTGTATGGCATTATTCCGTCATAGAAGTAATATAAAAAGATTGCTGAACGGAACAGAAAATAAAATTGGAGCGAAAGGAAAGCAATAGCTTTAGGTGATAGAGATGTCAGATATCAGCGTAATAGGTGCGGGCAGCTGGGGAACAGCACTCGCTGTTGTATTGGAAAAAAACGGTCATAAAGTGACGATTTGGTCCATATCGGAAGAAGAAGTTCAATTGCTTACGCAAAAAAGAGAACATACTTCAAAGTTACCTGGAGTTAAACTAGCAATGGATATTCAGATAACAACAAATTTAAAGGAAGCAATTGCTGACAAGGACATGCTTGTGATTGCTGTACCTTCTATGTTTGTTCGTGCAACAGTTCAGAAAATGGCTCCATATGTAAAGAAAAATCAAATATTAGTCAGCGTGGCAAAAGGTCTTGAAGAGAATACGTTAATGCGTCTTTCTGAAATTATAGAGCAGGAGATTCCAATAGCAGAGGTGGCTGTATTATGTGGACCAAGCCATGCAGAAGAAGTTGGAACAGGACTTCCAACGACTTTAGTTGCAGGTGCGAAAAAACGACATACAGCCGAGCTTGTACAGGGCGCATTTATGAATGAAGTATTACGCGTGTATACAAGCCCTGATGTACTTGGAATGGAACTTGGAGCTTCATTAAAAAATGTAATTGCATTAGCAGCAGGAATGGCAGATGGCCTGGGATACGGTGATAATACAAAAGCTGCACTCATTACAAGAGGCATTTCTGAAGTTGGTCGTTTAGCACTAAAAATGGGCGCAAAGTATGAGACATTAAGTGGATTAACAGGAATCGGTGATTTAATCGTTACTTGCGCAAGCAGACATAGCCGTAACAGAAAAGCGGGTATGCTGATCGGTCAGGGATATACGATGGAAGAAGCAACGAAAGAAGTAAATATGGTGGTAGAAGGAATTTATTCTGCGAAAGCGGCTGTAGCATTGGCAAAAAAATACAATGTTTCTATGCCGATTATTGAGCAGGTGAACGAAGTTCTATTTGCGGATAAGCCAGCAAAAGAAGCTGTGATGGATCTTATGTTACGTGATAAAAAAGTAGAACATGCTGACTTACAGTGGGATTAGGAGATTCGTTTTGGATTTAAAAACAATAAAAATAAAGTATTTAAATAATCAAATTGAAAAATTAGAATATATTGATGGAAAAAGCGACTGGATTGATTTGCGTGCTTCAGAGGAAGTAGAATTGAAACAAGGTGAGTTTAAACTAATTCATCTTGGAATTGCTATGCAGTTGCCAGAAGGTTATGAAGCCTGCATTATTCCAAGAAGCAGTACTTATAAAAATTTTGGATTGATTCAGTCAAATCATATGGGACTGGTAGATGAAAGTTATTGCGGACCAAACGACTGGTGGCGTATGCCAGTCATTGCAATGCGTGATACAACAATTCATGTTAACGACAGAATCTGTCAGTTTCGAATTCAAAAACATCAGCCACAGATTCAATTTGAGGAAGTTAATGAATTAGAAGGAATAGACAGAGGTGGATTTGGCAGCACAGGGAAACAATAGGTTCGTCAGATTGACAAGTGAAACCAAACTTTTTCCGTCGTACTGACGAAAACAAGATAAAATATGAATTCACTTGTGTAATCAGACTAGAATTTACGAAAATATTTAGGTAATCCACATATAGGCAAAAATGTTAAATTCCGTTATAGTAAGGATAGTTAAAAAAATGAACTGTATAGCAGGAGGTAATATTAATGGCAAGTTTAGCGCTTAAAAATGTATGCAAGGTATATCCGAATGGATTTGTAGCTGTAAAAGATTTCAATCTTGATGTTGAAGACAAAGAGTTCGTTATTTTCGTTGGTCCTTCAGGATGTGGAAAATCTACAACACTTCGTATGATCGCTGGATTAGAAGAAATTTCTTCTGGTGAATTATCAATTGATGGAAAGATTGTAAATGATGTTGAACCTAAAGACAGAGATATTGCAATGGTATTCCAGAACTATGCTTTATATCCACATATGACCGTATTTGATAATATGGCATTTGGTTTGAAACTTAGAAAAGTTCCAAAAGATGAGATTAAAAAGAAAGTTGATGAAGCAGCAAGAATTCTTGATCTTGAAAAATTATTAGATCGTAAACCAAAGGCTTTGTCTGGTGGACAAAGACAGCGTGTTGCTATGGGACGTGCAATTGTACGTAATCCTAAAGTATTCCTTATGGATGAACCATTATCCAACTTGGATGCGAAATTAAGAGTTCAGATGCGTACTGAAATCGCTTCTATTCATAATAGATTAGGTGCTACAATTATCTATGTAACACATGATCAGACAGAGGCTATGACACTTGGTACAAGAATCGTAGTTCTTAAAGATGGTATTATCATGCAGGTAGATTCTCCTCAGAGATTATACAATGAACCAGATAATCTTTTCGTAGCTGGATTTATTGGATCTCCACAGATGAACTTTATCGATGCTGCATGTACTGTTGAAGGAGAGAAAGTTGTTTTGAAATTTGACAAATTCTCTGTAGTTTTACCTCCAGCAAAAGCTAAAAAATTGATTGATGGAAATTACAATGGTAAAACAGTTGTTCTTGGAATCAGACCAGAAGATATCAGTGATTCTCAGATTGAAATTGAAACTTTCAAAGATAGCTTAATTGAAGCAGATATAAGACTTTATGAACTTCTTGGAGCTGAAGTATTATTACATTTCGTTCTTTCAGATGCGAATTTCGTTGCAAAAGTTGATTCTAGAACCGCAGCACGTATGGGCGATCATATCAGACTTGCAATTGATCCAGGAAAAATTCATATTTTTGATAAAGAAACAGAATTGACAATTACAAACTAATTGAGTATTATAAACTTAATAAATAATAAGGACCGGGTGTTAGATACAGCCGGTTCTTTCATGTGATGGAGTGTTGTAGTATGTTATCAAATCATAAAATTCAGGCAGCATTAGAGGAAATGAAAGAAATTTCCCGAACAGAGTTCGCACTTTACGATGACAAGGGAAAAGTAGTAGCTGTAACGTTTGAACCAGAAATTGATGCTCAAAATGCAGTCATTAATTTTTCGGATTCTATGGCGGAAAGCCAAATGCTTTCTGGATGCCATTTTTTTAAAGTTATCGTAGAAAACGAGTTGGAATATGTATTAATAGCAAAAGCAGCATCAGAAGAAGCATATATGGTTGGCAGATTAGCCGTTTGTCAGATTCGAAATATTGTTCAATCCTACAGAGAGCAGTATGATAGAAATAATTTTATGCAAAATATTCTTCTTGGAAATATGCTGGTTGTTGATATGTATAATAAGGCACAGAAACTTCATATTGAACAGGCGAATCGCATTGTTTATGTTATTGAAGTAGAGGGTAAAAAAGATGCTATTATTATGGAGACGGTAAAGGGTCTTTTCTCAGACAAAATGAAAGATTTTGTTACAGAAGTAGATGAACAAAGTTTGATTCTGATTAAAGACGCAACAGATGTCAAATCTTTTGTTGAAGCTGAAAATATAGCAAAAATGATAGCTGATAATCTTCATTCGGAAGCAATGGTAAAGGTTCGCGTTGGGTATGGGAATTGTGTCGACAAATTACAGGATATACCAAAGTCATATCAGGAAGCAAAAATGGCATTGGAAGTAGGGAATATTTTTTACATGGAAAGTGAAACAATCTCGTATGCAAGACTTGGCATTGGAAGATTGGTATATCAATTACCAATGACACTTTGTGAGATGTTCCTGACAGAAGTATTTGGCGATTTTAAAATAGATTTAGATGAAGAAACACTTGTAACAATTCAGAAATTTTTTGAGAACAATTTAAATATTTCAGAGACAGCAAGACAACTATACGTGCATAGAAATACGTTGGTATATCGTTTAGAAAGATTGCAACGTATTATAGGACTTGATATTCGCAAATTCGAAGATGCAATGACGTTTAAGATTGCGATGATGGTTATGGCACATATGAAATATCAATCTGAAACATAATAAAAATAAGTAACTACAAATGAAGCAGATTATTTCTAGAAGGCGGAGAAAAATGCATAGCATTACTACAAAACATGTGTTTGCGGATTCCAGAGAAAGAAGTATGAAAATTAACAGATACCTTTTTTGGGGTGGAACCGTAGTTGGCATCTTTGATATTATTAGTATTTTACTGGATCGAAGTGAGCTTGTAAAAGCAAATGGCTGGTTGTTTGGAGTAACCGTAGGTGTTATTTTGCTGACTGCTTTTTACGGAATTTATGGTGCGTATCTGTCACATTCAGATTTGGAAAAAACAAAACAGATTTACATGTATCTTCAGTTAATTACGTATTTGTTTGCAAATCTATCTGGAAAAAGTATTGTAACAACAACAATAGGTTTTACACTGATTATTGTTATCTTAATTTCAAGTGACTTAAAATTAGTCAATATTTCTTGCATACTAATGACTTTAATTTCAATTGCAAAAGCTGTAATATTTTATTCTGGGAGCACGCAGATTCTGGGATTTATTTTAGTTCCGTTTATACTATCATTTTCGCTGAATCAAATGACGATTTTAATGAGAATGTTTAACCGGGATATTATTGCAGAATTAAAAGATGAAAAAGAAAGTCAGAGTAATATGTTTACAGAAGTACTCAATATTGCAGAGATGGTCATGAAAGGTACAAATCAGGCAAAAGATATTGTAACACAGTTAAATGAGTCTGCTGCGTTTATAGAGCAATCAATCAATGAAATCAGTGCAGGAAACAGCAGTACCTGTGAAAATGTGGAAAAACAAACGCAGATGACACATGATATTGCAGAACATATTAGTAAAACAGTAGAAAAATCAACGGATATGATGCATGCATTTCAGACAGTATTGGAAGAAGTTCAAAATGGAATTAGGAAAATGGAAGTTTTGAATGAAAAATCAGTCTTAATAGCGCAAAAAAGCCATTTAGTAGAAGAATCCATGAATGGCTTACAATCGCATATGGATGAAATGAAAGGGTTTGCGGAAGAAATTTTTTCAATTTCAAGTCAGACAAATCTTCTTGCATTAAATGCATCAATTGAAGCTGCCAGAGCCGGAGAGGCGGGAAGAGGTTTTTCGGTTGTAGCGGAAGAAATTCGTTCCTTGTCAGAACAGACGAGAGCTACCACAGGAAAAATAACAACTTTAATTGAAAAATTAAGCAAAGGGACACAGGATGTTTCAAATGCGATTCATGCTTCTGCTGAAGCAGCAGGAGATCAAAATCAGGCAATCACGGATGCTCATAGTAATTTTTCAAATGTTGGAGATAAGGTAAATGCTTTAAGTTCTTTGATTCATGAAATATATGATGATTCAAAATTATTGCAAAAATCAAATAACGCAATTGTTGATAGTATTTCCCAATTATCAGCTGTTACTGAAGAAGTAACGGCTAGTTCAGAAGCTGTACTTGAAGCGGCGGGTAGAAATCAAAGCGAAGCAAAGCAGGCAGTTGAAGTTTTAATACAAGTAGCAGATGCTTCGAAGAAATTTGATGATTTTATTGAAAACAAATAGCAATATACGTAAAATGAATAAACATAGCAAAAGACCGATGAAAATATATTTAAGAAGAATCTTAAGTATACCTGAAAGCGGTCTTTTTGTTTACGAATAAGAATAATCTTTCACCAATCCATTGAAACCCTTGAAAAAGTGTTATATAATGTGGATTCTTGGAAATAAATACGCTATAATAAAATACTATGCAGAAGAAATTTTGCGTTAGATAGAAAAATCAGGGAGAACGGTAAGATGGCTAAAAATGCAACATATGATGCGAACAGTATCTCTATCTTAGAAGGATTAGAAGCGGTTCGGAAAAGACCGGGAATGTACATTGGCAGTGTGTCAAGAAAAGGCCTGAATCATTTAATATATGAGATAGTAGATAACTCAGTAGATGAACATTTAGCAGGTGTGTGTGATACCATTTGGGTAACGCTTGAAAAAGATGGATCATGTACAGTGGAAGATAATGGAAGAGGCATTCCGGTAGGAATGCACAAAAAAGGTATATCAGCAGCTAGAATTGTATTTACAACATTACATGCAGGTGGCAAATTTGATAATGCAGCATATAAAACAAGTGGTGGATTACATGGTGTAGGTTCCTCTGTTGTAAATGCTTTGTCCACATATCTTGATGTGGAAATCAGCCGGGATGGTAATATTCATCATGACAGATATGAAAAAGGTATTCCTGCTTTGGAATTGGAAGAAGGATTATTACCCGTTATTGGAAAAGCAAGGAAAACAGGAACAAAAATCAACTTTTCACCAGATCCTGAAATTTTTGAAAAAACAAAATTTAAAGAGGATGAAGTGAAAAGCCGTCTTCATGAAACCGCATATTTAAATCCGACGCTTACAATTATATATGAAGACAAGCGAGAGGAAGAAATTGAACATATTGAATTTCATGAAGAAGATGGAATTGTTGGATTCGTAAAGGATCTAAATAAAAATTTGGAAACGGTGCATGAACCGATTTATTTTAAAGGTGAAAATGAAGGAATCAGTGTAGAAGTGGCGTTCCAATATACAAATGAATTCCATGAGAATATTCTTGGTTTTTGTAATAATATCTATAATGCAGAAGGTGGAGCTCATATTACTGGTTTTAAGACAACAATTACAACCGTAATTAATTCGTATGCCAGAGAACTTGGAATTTTAAAAGAAAAAGATGCGAACTTTACAGGTGCAGATGTCAGAAATGGAATGACAGCAGTAATATCTTTGAAACATCCAGATCCAAGATTTGAAGGTCAGACTAAGACAAAATTAGATAATCAGGATGCGGCAAGAGCCACTGGTAAAATTTCAAGTGACGAGATACAACTCTTTTTCGATAAGAATCTTGATGTTTTAAAAGGTGTTATTTCCTGTGCAGAAAAAGCCGCTAAAATCAGACGGACAGAAGAAAAAGCAAAAACAAATCTTCTAAGCAGACAAAAGTTTTCGTTTGATTCAAACGGGAAACTTGCAAATTGTGAATCGAAAGATCCAGGTAAATGCGAAATATTTATTGTAGAAGGGGATTCGGCAGGCGGTTCTGCAAAAATGGCAAGAAACCGTATGATACAGGCAATTATGCCAATTCGTGGTAAAATTTTAAATGTAGAAAAAGCAAGCATTGACAAAGTACTTGCAAATGCGGAAATAAAAACAATGATCAATGCGTTTGGCTGTGGTTTTTCAGAAGGTTATGGTAATGATTTTGATATTACCAAATTGAAATATGATAAGATTATTATCATGGCAGATGCTGACGTAGATGGAGCTCATATTTCAACGTTGCTACTAACCTTGTTTTATAGATTCATGCCAGAACTAATTTATGAGGGACACGTGTATATTGCAATGCCACCGTTATACAAGACAATCCCATCCAGAGGGGAAGAAGAATATTTGTATGATGATGAAGCACTGGAAAAATACCGCAAGACACATAAAGGCAATTTTACATTACAGCGTTACAAAGGTCTTGGTGAAATGGATGCAGAACAGCTTTGGGAAACAACGTTAAATCCCCAGACCAGGATGTTGAAAAAAATAGAAATAGAAGATGCGATTACTGCTTCTGATGTTACAGAAATGTTAATGGGAACGGATGTGCCTCCTAGAAAGGCATTTATATATAAATATGCGAAAGAAGCAGAAATAGATAGTTAAAAACGCTACATAATGTGCTTTAAAGTAAAAGATAAGAAGTAAAGGATTGAGAATAATATGCTGACAGAAGAAAAAATGATTCATACAGAGTATTCTGAAGTAATGCAAAAATCATATATCGATTATGCAATGAGCGTTATCGTATCAAGAGCGCTCCCAGACGTTCGTGATGGCTTAAAACCAGTACAGCGAAGAACCCTGTATGATATGTATGAACTTGGAATCAGATATGATAGACCATATCGTAAATGCGCCAGAATAGTTGGAGATACCATGGGTAAATACCATCCACATGGTGATAGCTCTATCTATGATGCACTGGTTGTGCTCGCCCAGGATTTTAAAAAGGGTTTGCCTTTGGTAGATGGACATGGGAATTTTGGCTCTATCGAAGGAGACGGAGCAGCTGCAATGCGTTACACAGAAGCCAGACTCAAAAAAGTGACACAGGAAGCATATCTATCTGACCTGGATAAAAATGTTGTGGATTTTGTACCAAACTTTGATGAAACAGAAAGAGAACCAGAAGTATTGCCCGTAAAAGTACCAAATATTTTGATTAATGGTGCGGAGGGAATTGCAGTCGGTATGGCAACAAGTATACCGCCACATAACTTTGGAGAAGTTATCGATGGTGTTATTGCATATATGAAAAATCCAAATATAAATACGGAACAAATGATGCAATATATCAAAGGACCTGATTTCCCAACAGGCGGCATTGTAATAAATAAAGATGAACTTTTGGAAATTTACAGCACGGGTCAGGGAAAAATCAAAATTCGTGGAAAAGTAGATTTAGAAGTAGAAAATATAAAAGGCGGGAAAGAACGTCTTGTTATTACAGAAATCCCATATACGATGATAGGATTAAATATCGGTAAATTTTTAAATGATATTTCAACATTGGCAGAATCAAAATTAACAAATGATATTGTAGATATATCGAATCAGTCCTCAAAGGATGGTATCCGAATTGTGATTGAAGTAAAAAAGGGTGCAGATATTGAAAATTTAAAAAATATGCTTTATAAAAAGACCAAATTAGAAGATACGTTTGGTGTGAATATGCTTGCCGTTACAGAAAAAAGACCAGAAATACTAGGATTGGTACCTATGATAAGACATCATGCAGATTTTCAGTATGGGCTTGCAAAAAGGAAGTATAAAACACTTCTGGCAAAAGAACTGGATAAGAAAGAGATACAGGAAGGTTTGATGAAAGCCTGCGATGTAATTGATCTTATCATTGAAATTTTACGTGGAAGCAAAAATATTAAGGATGCAAAAGCTTGTCTGACAACAGGAGATGTTAGTAATATTTCCTTTAAACATAAAGATTCTGAGAAACAAGCGAAGCAATTGACATTTACGGATAGACAGGCGCAGGAAATTTTAGATATGCGTTTATATAAATTAATTGGACTTGAGATAGAAGCGTTGATGAAAGAGCATGGAAAAACATTAGAAAACATCAAAGAATATGAAGATATCTTATGCAACCATTCTTCCATGACAAAAGTTTTGATTGAAGAATTGAAACGTTATAAAAAAGAGTATGCGGTCGAAAGAAAAACAAGTATTGAAAATGCAAAAGAAGTTGTATTCATAGAAGAAAAGATAGAAGAAATGGATGTTGTATTTTTGATGGATCGATTTGGATATTCAAAAACCGTGGATGTATCAGCTTATGAAAGAAATAAGGAAGCGGCTGATGCAGAGAACAAGTGCATTATACGCTGTAAAAATACAGATAAGATATGTTTGTTTACAAATACTGGGCAATTACATTGGGTGAAAGTACAGGATATTCCTTATGGAAAATTTAGAGATAAAGGGAATCCAATCGATAACCTGAGTAATTTCAGCAGTAGGGATGAAGCTATTGTTTACATTATGAATTTGGAAGAAATTTTAAAAAGTAAATTATTGTTTGTAACGAAAAATGCAAATATCAAGCTTGTAGATGGAAAAGAATTTGATGTGGCAAAAAGGACTACGGCTGCAACGAAATTAGCAGACGAAGATGAAATACTCTTTGCTAACATGGTAATCCCTTCGGATACGTTTGTCTTTCGCTCTGACAAAGATATGTTTTTGCGAATTTCAATAGAAGAAATACCAGAAAAGAAAAAAAGTGCAGTTGGTGTAAGAGGTATGAAATTAAAGGATAAGGATTTTATTAAAGATGGCTATCTCTTAGATGAAAATGCTGTAATATCAATAGAAGTAAAGGGTAAGGAAGTTTCTTTGAATCGTCTGCATACTTCAAACCGTGATACTATGGGAGTAAAACGATGAAAGTAGTTTTGTTTGATTTAGATGGAACCATTATCAATTCACAGGCTGGAGTAACAAATTGCGTAAAATATGCATTGGAATCTACTGGTATTACGGAAGTTGATATGACCATATTAAGAAAGTTTATAGGACCTCCGCTTTTAAACTCTTTTCAAAAATATTATGGCTTTTCGGAAGAAAAAGCAGATGAACTTGTAAAAAAATATCGGGAAAGATATCAAAAAACAGGTATTTTTGAATGTGAGCTATATACAGATGTTGAAAGTACTTTAAAAAATTTGAAGCAGAAGGGCTATGTAATAGGACTTGCTTCATCAAAACCAGAAGAATTTTGCAAACAGATATTGGAATATTTTCATATTGATACATATTTTGATGAAGTCGTGGGAGCACAATTAAACGGGCCACGAAATGAAAAAGCAGACGTACTCAAAGAAGCCTTAGAGAGACTAAAAGTAATCAATTTGTCTCAGGTGACCTTGGTTGGTGACACCAAATTTGATGCAATTGGTGCAAAACAGGCAGGCATTTCCTGTATAGGTGTTTCTTATGGCTTTGGCAACAGGAGTGAATTGATTGAAAACGAAGTGGTGGCACTTGTGGATTCGATGAAAGAAGTGGATGATTATTTTGAAGAATAGATATTTATATGCACTTGGAAATGCAATATTCCCAGTATTGTTGTATCTGATATTATCAGAATGTTTCACATCAGCTTTATTTATGACAGGACACTTTTCTACAATCAATGACCTGGGCTTACAAAATATAGTTGTAGTATTGTCATTCCTTCCGATTGCATACATTTATTGGAAAGAAGCAGAAATAAAAAAAAGTATTCTGTTCAAGCCAGACAACCATGTAAATAAGGTCTTGATAGACAATTTTGCTTTACGTCTCATTGTAATTCTTATATTGGCTATTCTGTTGGGTATTGCATGGAATAATATAATTTTGCTTTTCCCAGAAGCGGTAAATTCAAAATCGTACCAGGAAGTAAATGCTTCTTTAATGGGAAAAAACAATCTGATATTTACGTTGTTAAGAACCTGTATTCTGGCACCAGTGACTGAAGAAATTTTGTACCGAGGAATCGTATTTCGGCGATTACGAAAAGAATATACAGTTTTTATTTCTATTTTATTTTCTTCGTTACTATTTGGAATCATTCATTTTAATATGGTCCAGTTTTTATATGCACTTGTTCTGGGTATTTTGTTCGCATATATCTATGAAAGAGAACAAAATTTGTTATTCCCCGTTTTGTGTCATGCCGGAATTAACTTTGTAGCAATACTGCGTGAAAAATCAGATATTTTCAAATTTTGGGAAAAAAGTATTGGATATGCTGCAACATCAATAGTTCTACTGGTTATATCTTCTATAATAATTATGTATATTTATAATGGAAGAAAAAATAGAAAAAATATAGACACAATTTAAAATAACATGAAAAATAACAGCTTTTCAAAGGAATGAAGATTTGAACAATCGAAGGATTGTTCAGCTTAATTGTTTGAAAAGCTATTTTATTATGGAATATTAAAATATATAATTAGATAAATATATTCGAAAATCATAAATTGACTAATTATCAGACAATACAAAAGAAAAAAATATTTACAAAAAAAAGAAAAAAGTGTATTATAAATCATATGATTAGAAATACTATGTTGATGAATATAATAGGAAGGAAGATATGATGAGAGCACAAGTAAGCGAAGACAAAGCAGTAGCACAAGGCATGTATGATCCAAGATTTGAACATGATAACTGCGGTATTGGTGCTGTGGTAAATGTGAAAGGTGTTAAAACACATGCTACAGTTGAGAATGCGTTGAAGATTGTTGAAAATTTAAAACATAGAGCTGGAAAAGATGCAGAAGGCAAAACTGGCGATGGTGTTGGAATATTGTTGCAAATTTCCCATAAGTTTTTTTCCAAAGCAGTAAAATCCTTAGGATTTGAAATTGGAGGAGAAAGAGAATACGGAATCGGTATGTTTTTCTTCCCACAGGATGAGCTTGCAAGAAATCAGGCTAAGAAAATGTTTGAAGTGATTATAGCAAAAGAAGATCTGGAATTTCTTGGATGGAGAGAAGTGCCAACCGATCCTGCGACGTTAGGAAGTAAAGCAGTCGACTGTATGCCATGCATTTTGCAAGGATTTGTAAAGAAACCACAAAATGTGAAAAAGGGTCTTGATTTTGATCGTAAGTTATATGTAGCCAGAAGAGTATTTGAACAAAGTAATGATAATACCTATGTAGTATCTTTATCAAGCAGAACAATTGTTTATAAAGGTATGTTTTTGGTAGATCAGTTACGATTATTCTTTGGTGATTTACAGGATGAAGATTATGACTCAGCAATTGCCACGGTTCATTCCCGTTTTTCAACAAATACAAATCCGAGCTGGGAACGTGCACATCCAAATCGCTTTATTGTACATAATGGAGAAATCAATACCATTCGTGGGAATGCCGATAAAATGCTGGCGAGAGAAGAAACCATGGAATCTAAAAGTTTATCCAGTGATATTCAAAAAGTACTCCCTGTTATAAATACAGAAGGTTCTGACTCGGCGATGCTTGATAATACATTGGAATTTTTGGTTATGAGTGGAATGGACTTACCTCTTGCTGTTATGATTATGATTCCTGAGCCATGGTCAAATAATGCTTTGATATCACAGAAGAAAAAAGATTTTTATCAATATTATGCAACAATGATGGAACCTTGGGATGGACCAGCGTCTATTCTGTTTTGTGATGGTGATAAGATGGGCGCAGTGCTTGACCGCAATGGGTTAAGACCATCCAGATATTATATTACAGACGATGATCAGCTTATTTTATCTTCAGAAGTAGGTGTACTTGACATTGACCCTACAAAAATCGTGAAAAAAGATCGATTAAGACCAGGAAAAATGCTTCTTGTAGATACCGTTCAGGGACGTGTGATTGATGATGAAGAATTAAAAGAATCTTATGCAGGAAGACAGCCATATGGTGAATGGCTTGATCGTAACCTGATTAGTTTACAGGCATTAAAAATACCAAATGAAAGAGTACCTGAATACACGGATGAAGAACGCCATAGAATGCAAAAAGCATTTGGATATACCTACGAGTCATTAAAAGATGTGATACTTCCAATGGCAATGAACGCGGCAGAAGGAACAGATGCGATGGGTATTGATATTTCACTAGCAGTGTTATCAAATGACCGTCAGCCTCTGTTTAATTACTTTAAACAATTGTTTGCCCAGGTAACAAATCCGCCGATAGATTCTATCCGGGAGAAGATTGTAACTTCAACAACCGTATATATTGGTGAAGATGGAAATTTACTGGAAGAAAATCCAATCAATTGTCAGGTATTAAAAGTAGATAATCCGATTTTGACAAATACAGATTTAATGAAAATAAAATCTATGAAAGTCGATGGATTTAAGGTTGTAGTTTTACCAATTATTTATTACAAGAATACAAGCCTTGAAAAAGCAATAGAACATTTATTTGTAGAGGCAGACAGAGCATACAGAGATGGTGCAAATATCTTGATTTTATCTGACCGTGGTGTAGATGAAAATCATGTTGCAATTCCTTCTTTACTGGCTGTTGCAGCAATGCAGCAACACTTGGTCAGCACAAAGAAAAGAACTGCAGTAGCTATGATTCTTGAATCTGGTGATCCAAGAGAAGTACACCATTTTGCAACGCTCTTAGGATATGGAGCCTGTGCAATCAATCCATACCTGGCACAGGATTCTATTAAGCAATTGATAGATGAACATATGCTGGATAAAGACTATTATGCGGCAATTGAAGACTATAATCAGGCAATTATTTCTGGCATTGTTAAGATTGCCTCAAAGATGGGGATTTCTACAATTCAGTCATACCAGGGATCTAAAATATTTGAAGCAATCGGTATTGATAATGATGTGATTGACAAATATTTTACAAATACGGTTAGCAGGATTGGTGGCATTACATTAGAAGATATTCAAAAGAATGTAAATGATTTACACTCTGAAGCATATGACCCACTTGGATTAGAAACGGACTTGACATTAGATAGTGTTGGGCGTCACAAAATGCGCGGTGGAAAAGACCAGCATTTGTATAATCCACAAACCATACATTTGCTTCAGCAGTCTACAAAACTTGGCAACTATGAAATGTTTAAGGAATATACAACGCTTATAAATAAACAGGAAAAGGAAATGAGTATTCGTGGGCTCATGGATTTGAAGTACCCGAAAAAAGGAATTTCAATTGATGAAGTCGAAAGTGTAGAATCAATTGTGACAAGGTTTAAAACCGGCGCAATGTCTTATGGTTCCATTTCAAAGGAAGCACATGAGACATTAGCAATTGCAATGAACCGTTTACACGGGAAATCAAATACAGGTGAAGGTGGAGAAAGTCCAGAACGTATTACTTCGATGAATCAGTCCATTAACAGGTGTTCAGCCATTAAGCAGGTCGCTTCCGGTCGATTTGGCGTAACAAGCCGTTATCTGGTAAGTGCACAGGAAATTCAAATTAAAATGGCTCAAGGAGCAAAACCGGGAGAAGGCGGACATCTTCCAGGGAAAAAAGTATATCCATGGATTGCCAAAACAAGATTATCTACACCAGGCGTGTCACTAATTTCACCACCGCCACATCATGATATTTATTCAATTGAAGATTTGGAACAGCTAATTTATGATTTGAAAAACTCGAATCGGGCTGCAAGAATATCTGTAAAATTGGTATCGGAAGCTGGAGTTGGAACAGTTGCTGCGGGTGTTGCGAAAGCAGGTGCACAGGTAATCCTGATTTCAGGTTATGATGGAGGAACTGGTGCAGCACCGAGAAGTTCCATTCACAATGCAGGATTACCATGGGAACTGGGATTATCGGAAACGCATCAGACACTGTTAATGAATGGATTACGTAATAAAGTTCGTATTGAAACAGATGGTAAATTGATGAGTGGACGGGATGTAGCAATTGCGGCTTTGCTTGGTGCAGAAGAATATGGATTTGCAACAGCACCGCTCGTTGTTATGGGCTGTGTCATGATGAGAGTATGTAATTTGGATACCTGCCCAGCGGGTATTGCAACGCAAAATCCAGAACTGAGAAAACGTTTTCAGGGAAAGGCAGAACACGTAGAAAACTTTATGCGCTTTATAGCTCAGGACTTACGGGAAGAAATGGCACTTTTAGGATTTAGAACCATTGACGAAATGGTAGGAAGAAGTGACCTGATTTGTGTAAGGGATGATTTAAATGAGCGTGAAAAAGAAATAGATTTAAGCCGAATTTTAAATAATCCATTTGCAGATAGCAAAGATAAAGTGACTTTTGATCCAAAACAAACATATGATTTCCACCTGGATCAGACAAAAGATGAGACGATTCTTTTAAAACAATTAAAAAATGCTTTAGATAAAGGGGAAAAGAGAAGTATTGATGTAACGGTAAGCAATGTGGATCGTTCTTTTGGTACAATCTTTGGCTCTGAAATTACAAAGCGCTATGATGATAAGCTGTCGGAAGATACTTTCATTATTAAATGTAATGGTGCTGGCGGACAAAGTTTTGGTGCATTTATTCCAAAAGGTCTTACATTGGAATTAATTGGAGATAGTAATGATTATTTTGGAAAAGGTTTGTCTGGCGGAAAATTAGTTGTATATCCACCAGCAGGTGTGAAGTTTAAAAAAGATGAAAATATCATTATTGGAAATGTCGCTCTTTACGGAGCAACGAGTGGAAAAGCTTTTATCAGCGGTGTTGCAGGAGAAAGATTCTGCGTACGTAATTCCGGTGCTACAGCAGTCGTTGAAGGAGTAGGTGACCATGGCTGTGAATATATGACAGGTGGCCGGGTTGTTATTTTAGGAAAAACCGGAAAGAATTTCGCGGCTGGAATGAGCGGTGGAATTGCATATGTTTTGGATGAAGACAATGACCTGTATACAAGAATGAATAAAGGAATGGTATCATCGGATGAAGTTACTTCGAAATATGATGTCTTAGAATTAAAAGATATGATTAAAGAACATGTGGCACTGACGAATTCCGAAAAAGGGAAAGAAATTCTGGATAACTTCAGCATTTATTTACCGAAATTCAAAAAGATTATACCAGATGATTATAACCGTATGTTAATGGAGATTGTTCAGATGGAAGAAAAAGGATTATCTTCGGAACAGGCTCAGATTGAAGCATTTTATCATAACATGAAAAACTAAGGAGGGGACGCAAAAATGGGAAAACCAACAGGATTTATAGATTATGAGAGAAAAACAGCTCAGGCGGTTTCACCAAAAGAGCGTATCAGAAACTTCAAGGAGTTTCATACACCTCTCGCAGAAGAAGAACAACAAAAACAAGGCGCTCGCTGCATGAACTGTGGTGTTCCATTTTGCCAGATAGGATCAACAATATCTGGTATGACATCTGGATGCCCATTGCATAATCTGGTTCCAGAATGGAATGATTTGGTTTATACAGAAAACTGGGAACAAGCATATAGTCGTTTGATGAAAACAGATAATTTTCCAGAATTTACAGGAAGAGTATGTCCTGCATTGTGTGAAACAGCATGTACTTGTGGACACTGGGGAGATCCAGTAACCATACGTGAAAATGAATATGGAATTATTGAACATGCATATGAAAGTGGCTTTGTGAAAGCAAAGCCGCCAAGAGTTCGTACTGACAAAAAAATAGCTGTAATTGGTTCTGGTCCGGCAGGTCTTGCGGCAGCGGATCAGCTAAATAAGCGGGGACATTTGGTGACTGTTTTTGAAAGAGAAGACAGACTGGGTGGACTTTTGATGTATGGAATTCCAAATATGAAATTAGAAAAACACATAATTGACCGGAGAATTACTCTTTTGAAAGAAGAGGGTGTAGAATTTGTAACAGGTGCAGATATTGGAAAAACAATAAAAGCTGCAAAAATTCTAAAAGATTTTGATCGTGTTATTTTGGCATGTGGAGCTAAAAATCCAAGAGATATTAATGCACAAGGAAGAGATGCGAAAGGTATTTATTTTGCAGTTGATTTCTTGACGGCTACAACAAAAAGTCTTCTTGATTCTGCATTAAAGGACAATCAGTACATTTCTGCAAAAGGAAAGAAGGTAGTTGTAATTGGTGGTGGTGATACAGGCAATGATTGTGTAGGAACCAGTATACGACATGGAGCAGCATCTGTAATTCAACTGGAAATGCTGCCAAAAGCTCCAGACAAACGCTCAGATAATAATCCATGGCCGGAATGGCCAAAAGTCAGTAAAACAGACTATGGACAGGAAGAAGCAATTGCAGTATTTGGAGAAGATCCTCGTATTTATACAACAACAGTAAAAGAATTCTTAAAAGATAAAAATGGAAATTTAAATGGCATTATTCTTGTGAAATTAGAGAGCAGGAAAGATGAAAAAACTGGACGTATGATTATGGCTGAAGTTCCGGGAACAGAAAGTAAAATGGATGCAGACATGGTGTTGATCGCTGCAGGATTTTTGGGAGCTCAGAAATATGTTTCCGATGCGTTTGGAGTAACTTTAAATGAAAGAACCAATGTTGCTACGAAAGAAAACGAGTTTGCAACGAATATTCCGAATGTATATGCAACGGGTGACATGCGAAGAGGCCAGTCTCTTGTTGTGTGGGCAATTCGGGAAGGAAGAGAAGTAGCCAGAGAAGTGGATATAAGTTTGATGGGCTATTCATATCTTAGTATTTAATTCATCTGTTAAGTAGTCGCAAAGTAATTTGCAAAAAAAGTGTCTGTCGGTAGATAAAAATGCGTCTTGAAATGGTTTATGAAACCCTGTCAAGACGTGTTTTTTTATTTGTGTGTGAAAGTTATTTTCAGATATATAAAATATACTTGACGAATTGATAATATGTAATATAATAATGATATCAAAACAATATCATTATCAGGAGGATGTAATGGAAGAGAAAAAAATGATTGAAGAACGTGAAATAACTAAAAAAAGTGGAACATCCATGCTTATTTTACTTATGCTGGGATTGATTGTATTTAGCGGAGCAATTGTATTGGGATCTATATTAGATGCATATGGAAATATTATTTTGGGAAATATTTTTTTGGTTCTTGGAATTTGTGCCATTATTGTTGACTTTATTCTGTTCTTTGGATTACATATTATTAATCCAAATGAAGCAGTTGTGTTAACGCTGTTTGGTCAATATTATGGCACAATTAAAAAAGAAGGATTTTATTATACAAATCCATTTGCAAGTGCTGTTACTCCAGCAAAAAGTTCTGGATTGCAGGAAAATGCAACACCAGGTGCACCCACAAACGCACAGGTACAGGCACCAGTTTCTAAAAAAGTTTCTATGAAAACACTGACATTAAATAATCAGACACAAAAGGTAAATGACATTTTAGGTAATCCTATTATAATTGGAGCAGTAGTAATCTGGAAAGTAATTGATCCAACACGCGCTTTATTTGAAGTTGATAATTATAAAACTTTCTTATCAATCCAGTGTGATACGACGATTCGTAACATAGCGCGCCTTTATCCTTATGACACAATGGAAGATAATACGGATGAGAAAACATTGCGTGGCAGTAGTAAAGAGATAGCAGATAGTATGCGGTCAGAATTACAGGAGAGAGTAAAAGAAGCTGGATTATATATAGAAGAAGTACGAATTACACATTTATCCTATGCAGAAGAAATTGCGGCAGCTATGTTACAAAGACAACAGGCTGTGGCTGTTATTGCAGCAAGACAAAAAATTGTAGAAGGTGCTGTGAGCATGGTGAAAATGGCAATCGAGCAACTTGGAGAGGAAGAAGTTGTTGTATTGGATGAAGAAAGAAAAGCTGTTATGGTAAGTAATCTTTTAGTCGTTTTATGTGGAAATAAAGACGTGCAACCTGTCATTAATAATGGATCCATATATTAAATACATTTGACAAAGCATATATTTTACCCGAAAGTCAGGAAAAATTATGATATCAAAAGAAAATGATGAAGAAAAATTGCAGGAACTAAAAGAAAAAGAGCAGGAACTACAGGAACGTATAAAAAAGATAGAAGATCTTGAAAAAGTTGTTCGAGAAAAAGAAAAGATTCAAAAAGAAAATGAAAACAAGAAAAAGCAGATTCTTCTTAGAATTGCACCAAGTCTTTGGAATGATCTGGCACAGTGGGCAGAAGAAGATTTTCGATCAATTAACGGACAAATTGAGTTCCTGCTAAGCGAGAATGTAAAAAAACATAAAGGCAAATAGAAATAAAAACATAAAGGCAAATAGAAATAAAAACATAAAGGCAAATAGAAATGTTAAAAGTAAAATAAAAAATTTCAAGAAATATTTTATAAAAACAAATCAAAAAGAAGATATATGTAAAATACAACTGTAAAAAAAGAGTGGCAAAGGTAAAATACGCTGCCCTTTTTTTATATGCATTGACATGAAAAAAGTTTATGGGATATAGTATATAATAGAAACTTAAAGTTTAGAAACACTTAACTAGATAAAGATGTAAGAGAGGAAAAAATCATGGAAAAAGCAGTCTTTTTTGATATAGACGGAACATTGTGGGATGAAAAATTTCAGATTCCGGATAGCACAAAGGAAGCAATCATAAAATTAAAGGAAAATAAAATTTTCACATTTCTGTGTAGCGGGAGAACGAAAGCATTTATTACAGATCCAGAACTTTTAGGTCTTGGATTTGATGGGATGGTTGCAGGATGCGGCACATATGTTGAATATGAAGGAAAAATAATCAGCGAGAAACGCTTAAATGAATTTGAAATAAAAAAATGATTACATTTTTCAAAAAACATAAAATACCAGCTATTATGGAAGGTAGCCAGAATCTGTATCTGGATGAAGAAGATTTTAAAGATATAAGTTATCCAAACAAAATGAAAAAACTCTTGGGAGAAAAATTATTATCCATTACCGGAAATGAACCATTCTGGGAAGTAAATAAATTTTCCTGTGGGTTGCCAGATAAAGAACACCGGGATATTTTGAAAACACTTTCAAATGAATACGAAGTTTTACTACACGATATGCCAGTTGCAGAACTTTTGCCAAAAGGATATGGGAAATTTTTTGGAATCCAGGAAGTATGTAAATACTTAAATATAGAAGAAAAGAATACATATGCATTTGGCGATAGTGTAAATGATTTGGATATGCTTACAAATGCAGGTCATGGTATAGCAATGGGAAGTGGTAGTGATTTTGCAAAAAATGCAGCCGAATATATTACGAATGCGCTACATGAAGACGGAATTTATAATGGATTAAAACATTATGGATTGATAAAATAAAGTAAAAGTGAGAAAAAAAGAGTAAAATAGAGGTAACAAGCGATAACAAGAGAAAAACGCTCGAAATCGAAAAAAGTTTATAGTTGCACAATTAAGAGGAAAACAATATTATAATGCTATCGGTTAGCACTCGTACTAAAAGAGTGCTAATAATTTATAAAACATTAGATTGTGATAAGGAGGAATATCAATGAAATTAGTACCTTTAGGAGACAGAGTTGTATTAAAACAGCTTGAAGCAGAGGAAACAACAAAATCAGGAATTATTTTAGCAAGTGCAGCACAGGAAAAACCACAGGAAGCAGAAGTTGTTGCAGTTGGACCTGGTGGAATAGTTGATGGAAAAGAAGTAAAAATGCAGGTTGTAGCTGGACAAAAAGTTATTTATTCTAAATATGCAGGAACCGAAGTTAAATTAGATGGAAAAGAATATATTGTTGTAAAACAAAGTGATATTCTTGCAGTAGTAGAGAATTAATTCTCGTATATAATCAAAATATAAATATCTGGAGGGATTAAAAATGGCAAAAGAAATTAAATATGGTACAGAAGCCAGAGCTGCTTTGGGAGCTGGTGTTGACAAATTAGCTAATACAGTAAGAGTTACACTCGGACCAAAAGGAAGAAATGTTGTATTGGATAAATCTTACGGTACTCCATTAATTACAAATGATGGTGTTACAATTGCAAAAGAAATTGAATTGGAAGATCCATTTGAAAATATGGGAGCTCAGCTTGTAAAAGAAGTTGCTACAAAAACAAATGATGTAGCAGGTGATGGTACAACAACAGCTACTGTTTTAGCTCAGGCAATGGTTCAAGAAGGAATGAAGAACTTAGAAGCAGGTGCAAATCCTATTGTTCTGCGTCGTGGTATGAAAAAAGCAACAGAGAAAGCCGTTGAAGCAATTGTAGCTATGTCTGCCAAGGTAAATGGAAAAGATCAGATCGCAAAAGTTGCTGCAATTTCTGCAGGTGATGATGAAGTTGGAAATATGGTTGCAGATGCAATGGAAAAAGTTTCTAATGATGGAGTTATTACCATTGAAGAAAGCAAAACAATGCAAACAGAGCTTGACCTTGTAGAAGGAATGCAGTTTGACCGTGGATATGTTTCTGCATATATGTGTACAGATATGGATAAGATGGAAGCGATTTTAGATAATCCATACATTTTGATTACAGATAAAAAAATCAGCAGCATTCAGGAAATTCTTCCTTTATTGGAACAAATTGTTCAATCAGGATCCAGACTTCTTATTATTGCAGAAGATATTGAAGGAGAAGCGCTTACAACTCTGATTGTAAATAAATTACGTGGAACATTCAATGTTGTAGCAGTGAAAGCTCCAGGATATGGTGATAGAAGAAAAGCTATGCTTGAAGATATTGCAGTATTAACAGGTGGTCAGGTTATTTCAGAAGAACTTGGATTAGAACTAAAAGAAGCAACAATGGAACAGCTTGGACGTGCTAAATCTGTAAAAGTACAAAAAGAAAACACAGTCATCGTTGATGGTGAAGGTGAAAAAGAAGCAATTGCAAATAGAATCAAACAGATTCGTGGACAGATAGAAGAAACAACATCTGAGTTTGATAAAGAAAAATTGCAGGAAAGACTTGCTAAATTAGCTGGAGGAGTAGCTGTTATACGTGTTGGAGCTGCTACTGAAACTGAAATGAAAGAAGCAAAACTTCGTATGGAAGATGCTTTGAATGCAACAAGAGCTGCAGTAGAAGAAGGAATTATTGCAGGTGGTGGTTCTTCTTATATTCATGCTGCAAAAGAGGTTGCTAAATTTGCTGAAACATTAGAAGGTGATGAGAAAACAGGTGCAAAAGTTATATTAAAAGCATTAGAATCTCCTTTATATTACATTGCTGCTAATGCAGGATTGGAAGGTGCTGTCATTATCAACAAGGTAAAAGAAGCTGAACCAGGAATTGGATTTAATGCTTCCACTGAATTGTATGTAAACATGGTAGAAGAAGGAATTCTTGATCCAGTTAAAGTAACAAGAACAGCATTACAGAATGCAACATCTGTAGCTGCCACATTACTTACAACTGAATCTGTTGTGGCAAATATCAAAGAAGATGTTCCTGCAATGCCAGCTGGAAATCCAGGAATGGGAATGATGTAATTGAAATTTCGTAAATATATTTTAATAAAATCACGATAAATATTTCTTGAAGAGTGTTAATTTGTGGATGAAAAATTGTCCACGGAGTAACACTCTTCTTCTTTATATCGCTTGAGCAAAAATAGTTGTGTGAAAAAATAAAGTATGTTACAATTTTATGGTTAGAATACTTGAGGAGGAAATAAAAGTGAACAAAGTAGCAGTTCTTACAGATAGTAATAGTGGAGTTACACAAGCTGAAGCGAAAGAATTAGGCATTTACGTACTGCCAATGCCCTTTTTTATAAATAATGAAACATATTATGAAGACATTGATTTAAGTCAGGAACAGTTTTATAAAAAGCTGGTAGATGGAGTAGATATATCAACTTCCATGCCGATGGTAGGGAGTGTGACGGATATGTGGGATAATTTGCTCAAAGAGTATGATGAAATTGTTTATATTCCGATGTCTAGTGGTTTGAGTAGTTCCAGTGAAACAGCATATATGCTATCGCAGGATTATGATGGTAAGGTTCAGGTTGTAAATAATCAAAGAATTTCCGTTACATTGCGGTATTCTGTAATGGATGCCTTAGAACTCACAAACGCAGGAAAAAGTGCATTGGAAATCAGAGAACAATTAGAATCCGTCAAATTAAAATCAAGTATTTATATTATGGTTGATACATTGACTTATTTAAAAAAAGGAGGAAGAATCACTCCAGCAGCCGCAGCATTAGGAACTTTACTTCGACTGAAACCTGTATTACAGATTCAAGGTGAGAAATTGGATGCGTTTGCGAAAGCCAGAACAGTAAAACAGGCAAAATCATTAATGATTGAAGCAATGAAAAAGGATTTTCGTGATCGTTTTGGATGTGATGAAGGAACTAAGATGAATTTAGCAATTGCATATACCAAAGATTATGAGCAGGCGTTAATTTTTAAAGAAGAGGTGCAAGAAGCATTTCCGGAAAATGAGATTTTAGTTAATCCTTTGTCTTTAAGTGTATCTTGTCATATAGGACCAGGTGCGTTGGCATTGGCATGTTCGAAAAAAATCGAAATTTAAAATAGATTAAGAGTAACAATAAAATAAGGTCATTTTAAAATAGAAAGAATCATTTACTATTTTGGAATGGCCTTATTTTTTAAATATTATTTTCATCTTCGATACGGGGTAGATTCCAGCGATAATGTGCTGCAAGTAAACGAATGGCAACAGTTACGGAAGAACTTATAAATAAAGCAATGACATCTGAGAGGAGCGGATATAATATCAGATATACAATTGCACCGACTAAAGCGGCAACAGCATAAACTCTTTTTACGAAAACAAATGGTGTCATACCAGCCATAATATCCCGAAGCATCCCTCCGCCAACACCAGTTACTACACCGACAAACAGTAGTAAAAATGTATTCTTTTCAAAGGAAGCTTCAATTGCAGTTCGAATTCCCATGACAGTAAATACACCAAGGCCGATCGCATCCAGTATATTGATTATACGTTCGTAGTTTTCTGAAAAACGAACCGTTAATAAGTCTTTTCTTAAATAAATAATGAAAAATACGATTGTAGATGTCAAAATAGAAGCACCTACATAACTAAAATTCTGAAACATCTTAGGGGGATTAATCCCAAGAATTAAATCGCGGATACATCCTCCACCAACAGCAGTTGTAATTCCAAGAACATTTACGCCGAAAATATCCATATTTTTACGGATAGCAAGCATTGCTCCTGAAAAGGCAAATGCAACAGTTCCAATAATTTCAAATACAAAAATAATCCATGAACTATATGACATAATACCTCCAATAATTTTGCTCCGGATATTAGTATAATTTATAAAGAAGAGAAAAACAATGAAAAAATAAAAAAAATATGATAGGATTAAAACAGATATAAAACAGGTATCTGGAAAAATTAAAATGAATATAAAAGAGATTTGAGGAGAATATGGACGTTAACCTAGAATATTATAAAATTTTTTATTATGTTGGAAAATATAATAATATAACGCAGGCAGCTTGTGAACTTTCTATCTCACAACCAGCAGTTAGCCAGGCAGTGAAGCATTTAGAGCAGACACTTGAGACAAAACTGTTTGTTCGTACATCAAAAGGAGTAAGATTAACCGTTGAGGGAAGTATGCTTTATACATATGTTGCCAGAGGATATGAGTATATTCTTCTCGGAGAAAAAAGAATAAAAGAATTACAAAACATGGAAGCAGGAGAAATTAGAATTGGAGCCAGTGATATGACATTGCAATTTTATCTGCTGTCTTATCTGGAAGGTTTTCATGAAAAATTCCCTAAGATAAAAGTAACGGTTACTAACGCTCCGACACCAGAGACAATTGGATATTTGGCATCTGGAAAAATTGATTTTGGCATTATCAGTACACCTGTTATACAAGACTCACATCTGAGTTTAAGAGCAGTAAAAGAGATAGAAGATATATTTGTGGCTGGAAAGAAATTTGAAGGATTAAAAGGGAAAATATTACAATATAAGGAATTGCAAAATCTTCCGATTATGTATTTAGAAGGAATGACTTCTACAAGAAGTTATGTAGAAGAATTTTTACAAAAAAGAAATATAATTTTGCATCCGGAATTTGAACTTGCAACGAGTGGGATGCTGATACAATTTGCAATGAAAAGCCTTGGCGTGGCCAGCGTAGTAAAAGATTTTGCGCTGGATGGGATTGCAGATGGAACATTGTTTCAATTGCAGTTTCAGGAAGAAATACCAAAAAGGCAATTCTGTGTTGTGACAGATGAGCGGATTCCATTATCTTCAGCAGCAGAAACATTAGTAAAACTTTTGAAAAATGAAATAAGTAATAATTATAGCAAATATAAATAACATTGATTTTACTTATAAGAAACTTTCGTGTATAATCAGAAAGTAAAAACAGGTAACTAAAAAACGGGTTTTTACACCCGCTTTTTTTATGCAAAAAAACAGTTTTATAGGAGGATATAAAAATGGTAAATGCAGTTGTTGGTGCGAACTGGGGAGACGAAGGGAAAGGCAAAATTACAGATATGCTTGCAAAAGAAGCTGACATTATTATCCGTTTTCAGGGTGGAGCAAATGCAGGACATACAATTGTGAACAATTATGGTAAATTTGCATTACATACGTTACCATCTGGTGTATTTTATAAACACACGACAAATGTTATCGGAAATGGTGTCGCTTTAAATGTTTCGAAATTGTTTGAGGAAGTAAAATCACTGACGGACCGTAACGTTCCAGCCCCTAAACTTCTTGTTTCTGATCGTGCGCAAATCGTTATGTCTTACCATATTTTGCTGGATCAATATGAAGAAGAAAGACTGGCAGGAAAATCTTTTGGCTCTACGAAATCAGGAATTGCACCATTTTATTCAGATAAATATGCAAAAATTGGTTTTCAGGTAAGCGAAATTTTTGACGATGAAATTATAAAAGAAAAAGCTGCTCGTGTCTGCGAATTAAAAAACGTATTATTCGAGCATCTATATCATAAACCTTTATTAAATCCAGATGATATTGTCAAGGAATTGACTGGATACAGAGAAATGCTTGCACCATATGTCTGCGATGTATCATCTTATCTATGGGATGCAATAGCAAATGGCAAAAATATTTTGCTGGAAGGACAACTTGGAACATTAAAAGATCCAGATCATGGTATTTATCCAATGGTAACTTCGTCATCAACACTTGCGGCATTTGGAGCAATTGGAGCAGGAATTCCTCCGTATGAAATAAAAAGAATTGTAACAGTATGTAAAGCATACTCAAGCGCAGTTGGAGCTGGTGAATTTGTTAGTGAAATATTCGGAGAAGAAGCGGATGAATTAAGAAAACGTGGAGGCGATGGAGGCGAATTTGGTGCTACAACAGGACGCCCAAGAAGAATGGGATGGTTTGATGTTGTTGCTTCTAAATATGGTTGCAGACTTCAGGGTACAACAGATGTTGCATTTACTGTATTAGATGTATTGGGATATCTCAATGAAATACCTGTATGTGTTGGATATGACATTGACGGAAAAATCACCACTGAATTTCCAACAACGACCCAGCTTAAGAAGGCAAAACCTATATATGAAACATTAAAAGGATGGAATTGCGATATCCGAGGAATTAAAAAATATGAGGATTTACCTGAAAACTGTAGAAAATATATAGAATTTGTAGAAGAAAAAATTGGATTTCCAATTACAATGGTGTCAAATGGACCTGGCAGAGACGATATTATTTACCGTAATAAATAAGGATGTGTGATATGATTAAAAATATTATATTTGATGTAGGCAATGTGCTTGTAGATTTTAACTGGGAAAAACAATTTCATGAACTTGGATTTGAAGGAGAGACTTATCAAGCGGTGGCAAAAGCAACTGTACTTTCAGATACGTGGAACGAATATGACAGAGGAGCACTATCAGATGATGAAATATTAAGTCGATTTTTAAAGGCAGCGCCCGGGTATGAGAAAGAAATTATGAAATTGTGGGATAATATTGGTACATCGATACATCAATTTGATTATTCTTTGAACTGGATTAAATCTTTAAAAAGTGCGGGATATCATATTTATATTTTGTCGAATTATTCAAAAAGAACATATGAAAAGACAAGAGAAGAATTATCTTTTGAACTGTTTACGGATGGAGCTATATTTTCTTTTATGGTAAAGGAAGTAAAACCAGAAGCAAAGATATACCATTTGCTTTTAGAAAAATATAATTTATTACCAGACGAATGTGTATTTTTGGATGACAGGAAAGAAAATTTGAAAATACCAGAAGCACTTGGAATATGTACGATATGTTTTACTACAAAAGAGCATGCAGTAGAAGAAATGCATAAAATAGGAATAAATATATAAATAAATAGATACAAAAAGCCGGATATTATGATAAGATAATATCTGGTTTTTGTTAAAATCACAATAAAAATCAGATTCACAAAAAAAACACAAATTTATCGCTGTTTCATCACAAATTATATTTATGCTAAATAGTGGAATTTGTTGAATAAAAGGAGGAGTAACTGTGATTGAAATCAATCATTTAGTGAAAAAATATGGTGACCATGTCGCTGTAGACGATTTGAATCTAAAAATTGAATCGGGTCAGATTTACGGCTTTTTGGGACCAAACGGAGCCGGAAAGTCAACAACGATGAATATCTTAACCGGATACCTCGGAGCAACAAGCGGGGAAGTGAAAGTGAATGGTTTTGATATACTAGCACAACCGGAAGAAGCTAAAAAATGCATCGGATATTTACCTGAAATCCCACCACTGTATGTGGATATGACAGTACTGGAATATCTGAACTTCGTTGCGGAACTTAAAAAGGTCGAAAAAGACAAAAGAAAAATGTATGTTCAGGAAGCAATGGAGCTTACAAAAGTACTAAATGTAAAGAGCAGATTAATCAGAAATTTGTCAAAGGGATACAGACAGCGTGTTGGATTAGCGCAGGCTGTATTAGGATATCCAGAAGTACTTATTCTGGATGAACCGACAGTTGGTCTTGATCCAAAACAAATTATTGAAATTCGAGAATTGATTAAGACATTGGGAGAAAAACATACCGTTATATTAAGCTCTCATATCTTAAGTGAAATCAGCGAAGTCTGTGATCATATCTTTATTATTTCAAACGGGAAATTAGTTGCAAGTGATACAACCGTGAATTTGGTGGCAGCAAACGAAGGCTATCAGGAAATCCAGGCTACTTTAAAAGCTTCCGTTCATGAAGCTGATGAAGCTTTGAAGTCCGTAAATGGTGTTGATAAGTTTGAATTAACAAAAGGGATTGAAGCAGGTACCGTGAATGTAAATGTGCTTGGACATAAAGGAGAAGACTTACGTGAAAGACTTTTCTTTGCATGTGCAGAACACAAAGTAGCAATTTTGGCAATGAAAATGGGCGGAAAGACTTTGGAAGATATATTCCTTGAATTAACATCGGGAAAAACTCCTACTGCCATAGAAAAGATTCAGGGAAAAAAATCATTAAGAGATACAAAAACAGAACAGGAGGAGAATAAATAATGCTGGCTATATTTAAGCGTGAATTTAAATCATATTTCCAGTCAGTCATTGGATGGCTTTTTATTGCTACAGTATTATGCCTGTTTGGACTTTATTTTGTAGTGTATAATCTTTCGGGAGGATATGCAAGTATATCTAGTACATTGAGCTCGCTTGCTTTTATTTTCCTGTTTGCAGTACCAGTGCTGACAATGCGAGTTATTTCGGAAGAAAGAAATAAAAAGACAGATCAGTTGATACTAACAGCACCTGTCTCACTTGAAAAAGTTGTTATAGCAAAATTCTTATCGATTGCAGCAGTTTTTACAATCTGTATTGCAATTTTTGCATTAGCACCTTTGTTCTTAGCTATGTTTGGGTCAACAGCATTTGCTCAGTCTTATGTTGCACTCCTTGGATTCTGGCTTTATGGACTGACTTGTATTGCGATTGGAACATTTGTTTCTTCCATTACGGAAAGTCAGGTTATCGCATATGTGGTTACTTTTTTAATGCTGTTTTTAGGATATATGATGAGCAGTATTACAAACATTATTTCATCAACTGGAAACCTATTGACAAAAATTTTGGGCGTCTATGATTTGATGAAATACCTGAATAACTTTAGTAACGGAATTTTCGATATAACAGGAATCGTTTATTATTTATCCTTGATTTTCCTGTTTTTGTTTTTTACAGTTCAAATCATCCAGAAAAGAAGATGGAGCATCAACTCAAAAAGTATGAAATTGGGTGTGTTCAGTTCTACACTTATCATAGTTGCAGTAGCAATTACATTTGTAATTAATTTATTTGTTGTAACTTTACCAAGTACCGTGACAAATATTGATTTGACAAAAAATAAATTATATACAATTACAAGTAAAACCGAAAAATTTGTATCCAGCTTAAAATCTGATGTAACGATTTATGTACTGGGAACAGAGTCTTCTTTGACAAGTAGTGATATAACACTTGAAAAAACATTGGAACATTATGGTGATGCTTCAAAGCATATCAAAGTAGTATATAAAGATCCAAAAGTTTACCCAACATTTTATTCCAATTACACACAGGAATCACCAACTTCAAACAGCTTGATTGTAGTTTCGGATAAACGTTCAAAAGTAATCGCTTATAATGATTTATATGAAACATCAACAGATTCTCAAACATACCAGACAAAGACAACAGGGTATGACGGAGAAGGAAAGCTTACAAGTGCAATTCAGTATGTAACAAGTAAAAACAGTCCTGTGATTTATGAAATAGCTGGGCATGGAGAAACAGCATTAGCTGGGAATTTCACGGATGCAATTTCAAAGGCAAATGTAACGTTAACGTCATTGACTTTGTTGAAATCGGATTCTGTACCAACAGATGCTCAGGCAATTATCATTAATGGACCTACATCGGATTTTTCATCAGATGATACAACGAAAGTTAAAAATTATCTGGCTGCAGGTGGAAAAGTATTTATTACAACAGAATATAAAGCAGATAATTTGCCTAATTTTGAATCGATTTTATCTGATTATGGAGTTACAGTAGCAAAAGGTATGGTATTTGAAGGAGATAAGAATGCTTATTATCAATACCCATATCTGATAATACCTTCCATACAGAGCTCCACATTAACATCAGATGTGTCGGAAGGAAATATTTTTGTACCATATGCAAAAGCATTGACTTATACAGCATCTTCTGATAGCAGTACAACTTATACAGATTTGCTTAAATCTTCGGATCAAGCTTATAATAAAACTGATATTCAAAACATGACTTCTTATGATAAAGCAAGTGGAGATGCAAATGGACCATTTACATTAGGACTAGATGTTAAGAAGACACTGGATAACAGTAAATCTGCAGAAATGATTGTATTTACAAGTACAGAGATGTTTTCTGATAGTTCAGATCAAATGGTTTCGAAATACAATTCAAAGTTGTTCTCGGATTGTATGACAAGCTTTGTTGATACAAAAGGAGGTTCTTCTGCAATTGTTATACCAGCAAAAGAATACGATACATCAACGATAACTGTTACAGCAGCGGCGACAATTGCTTCTGCAATTATATTCATTGTAGTGATACCTATAATACTTCTTTTATCAGGAATCGGAATCTGGATTATAAGGAGAAAGAGATAATGCAAAAACAAAAAAAACAGATTATTGTTTTGGCTGTTTTATTGATTCTATGTGTGGGTGCCTATATTGGCATCCGCATGTATAATGCAAAAACACAAGAAAGTAAAAAGAAAGAAACTGAAGCAAAAACAACCCACGTGGCTAAAATTGCTGAAAAAGATATCACAGCATTTTCTTATGACTATAACGGATCAACATTATCTTTCACGAAAGCGAATGACAAGTGGACATATGATAAGGATTCATCTGTTAATTTAGATCAGTCGTCTATAAAGACAATGCTTGCAAATCTTTCGGATGTGAAAGCAACAGACAAAATTAAAAAGTATGATGATACTGCAACCTATGGTTTTGACAGTCCAACATTAGCATTAAATGTTACAACAAAAGAGAAAACATATGCATTAAAATTTGGAATAACAAATAGTATGTTAAGCAGTACCTATATGATGCTGGATTCAGATACGACAGTTTATTTGGCGGATACAACCTTAGAAACTGCATTTGAAAAATCAATTGACGAATTAACTGCAAAAGCTACAAGTACAGAAACATCCACATCCGCAGCAGGAAGTAATTTGACAACAGAGGCAAGTGGAAAATAACATATAGCAAATATATAGTTACAAAAAAAGGGCTGCCGTAAATAATTTTACTGCAGCCTTTTTTGCTCTCAAAAGTATTTTTTATGATTCTAAAAGTATTCTTTATTGTTTTGAATTGTCTTGCTTTGCGATTTGATCCTGTTTAAGTTCATCTTTAAATTGATTGTCTTTTCTGTGATCTTTCATTAATTTATATACAAATGTATAAATCCAAATTAAAACAGGTATAATGACAGTTGCATAAATGGAGGTAAGGAAAAGGTTTTTTGAACCAGGATTACCGATAATGGCTAAAATAAGTGTGAAAAGATAAAGTGAAAGCAAAAAGATACAAACCAAAATTGCTGAAACTTGTTTGAGTTTTTTCATGAGAAGTCCTTTCAAATTAAATTAAGTTAAAAAATAAGTAAATTATTCTAAATATATAAAATAAATGTGGAAAAATAAGTTAAATTAAATGTAAAAAATAACAAGTGAAAATTCATAACTAAAAATACAATAAAAAGGTAGAAAAATGTCAGATAATATGCTAATATAATTTTATAATAAATTAACGATATCAAAAAAAAGGAGGAATAAGTATGACAGTTTGTCACGTATTAATTAATTCTGTGGAAAAAGCATTAGATTTTAACAAAATAATAACTTCTTATGATTTTGATGTGGATTTAGTAAATGGACATACATATGTGGATGCAAAATCGCTCGTAGGTATCTTTAGTCTTCCCCTTTATAAGCCACTAGAACTAATTGTTCATTCAGATGAAATGGAGGCTGAACCTTTAGAAGAAGAATTAAAGCCATATCGCATCGAAGAAATAAAAATAAGCAGATAACGGGAATCGGACCCGCCTCCTTAGCTTGGGAAGCTAATGTTCTACCAATGAACTATATCTGCCTAATAACTTATGAAATTTCCAAAAGTAATTATAGCACTTAATAAAATGCTTGTAAATATGATACTTAATAAGAATGGACAAAAATGACAATCCAGGGTTGGCAGAATAACGGCGAAAGATTTTAATGTTGTGAAAAAACAAAATAAAATCGAGGAATCGTATTATACGTAAGTATATTGCTGAACCTATAAAGGAAGCAGAGCGTAAAACCTCTGCTTTTTTGTTGTATGGAAATAATTGATTAGAAGTAGCTGATATGAATATAGAATACAAAGAGAAATTTAAATACAATCGAAAAACCTTTTGAAAAAATGCTTTATATAGGGTATAATGTAACAGCATAAGTAGCAAATAAGAATATCAAAGGAAGGATATATCATGACATTATTAGAAGAATGGCAAGGCATTGCCTATAATCAGAACGCAGACAAAAATGAACTGCAGAAATTTTGGCAAAATTATTTTCTTTTAGAAAAAAGTGTATATGAACAGCTTCTTTCTAGTCCGGATGAAAAAGTTGAAGGAACCGTGAAAGAACTTGCTGAAAGATATAAATTAAGTCTTATGGAGATGACTGGATTTTTAGATGGAATTAACGAAAGCTTAATTACAGGAAATCCAATTGAAACAATGGAAGAAGGCACAAAAGTAAACCTTGTTTATGATAAAGAAAAATTATTCAAAAACATGATAGATGCAAAAGCAGACTGGTTATACGAACTTCCTATGTGGGATGAGATTTTTGACGAAGCAAAAAAGAAAAAACTCTATTTAGAGCAGAAAAAATCTGGAACAGTAGTAGTTGGAAAAAAGGTAGGCAGAAATGACCTATGCCCTTGCGGGAGCGGAAAAAAGTACAAACATTGTTGCGGAAAATAAACTAAATTATAGGGCAGCTGATTTTATCAGTTGCCTTTTACTTTATAAAAAAGCAGAAAACTTATAAAAGCATTGTACAAAGAAAAATATTTTTGACAGGCAGGTGAAAAATGATTTTAGAGAAAAACGATTTTTCGTATAAAGAATTTATTGAATTCATTAAGACAGCAAAACAAGTGAGTGATATCAAAGATTATTTAAACCAGTTTGTTCCAGATACTTTATACAAATATTACAAGCTACCATTGAAATCTATGGAACAGTCGAAAAGAGAAAAAAGGCTTTCAATTTTAAAAAAGGAAGAAGTATGGCTATCCAAAAAAGCAATTTTAAATGATCCATTTGAATTGGATTTGATCGTAATAAATAACTTAAACGTATTCGAAAAAGAATATTATGAAGATGTATGTAATAAAAATGTGTTCTTTTGCATGACAAAAGGATATGATAATAAATTGATGTGGTCACATTATGCAAATGGACACAAAGGATATTGTGTTGAGTTTCACAAAAAAGTAGCAGGCACAATATATCCAGTGGAATACATTGATAAAAGAATGAATTATACGAAAGAATATCATGAATTTTTGAATATACGTAAGAAAGCAGATTATAATATTCAGCTTCAGGAAACGGATGAATTGCTTTCGTGGGCACTTTCTGGCATGAAATGCATGAAAGAATCATGTTGGAAGTATGAAGAGGAATACCGGATGGTAGAGTCAACGGAAGACGGCATTGGAAAAAGAATAAAGGCGAAAGATTTAGGACTGGAAATATCAAAAATCATATGCGGGTTAAAATGTAGTGAAGCAGATATTGAAGACTTAAAACAAGCCTGTGCTACAATTAACAGAAACCGATTTTATCAGTTTCAAAGAAAACAAGCGCTTAGCAGCGAAGAAACATTAAATTATTTAAGAAAACATAATAAGATTGTGCAGTTAGAAAAAATCTATTGTGATGACAATCTTAAACTTTATCCAAAAGCAATCCCTATGGATACTTTTGGATAGAAAAACGCATGAATAAAAAAATGCTTTACAGATGAAAAAAAAAGGAATAGAATTGTCTCATAAAAGAAAACGTTGAAGAGAAGAGTATGATGTGTCAATGTATCAGAGAGGAATGCATAAGCTGAAAGCATTCTTACTTGTATCATCAGAAGACCACCTCAGAGTGACTTTAATACAGTCCGGTGATTCCGTTACCATCATTAAGAGTGATTTCAGATAAAAACAAAAGTTACATATGCTGATAAATTTGGCAATTTGATGTATACAAAGTGATATTTGAAATAAGCAGGGTGGAACCGCGAATTATTCGTCCCATGCATTGTATATTAATACAGTGCATGGGATTTTTTATTTGATAGAGAATAAGAAATTGTTCTTTTCATATAATAAAAAACCGCATGAATTTGTAGATTAGGTACGGTGAATGAAAAGCAGGTGAATAAAAACTGCTTATTATAATATAAATAGTTTGATTCGAAAGGAGAAATAACAAATGAAAGTAACATTAAAAGATGGCTCGGTAAAAGAATTTAATCAGGCAATGAGCGTGCTTGACATTGCAAAAGAAATCAGTGAAGGCCTTGCAAGAGTTGCATGTGCAGGTGAAATAGATGGACGGGTGGTAGATTTACGAACCGTTGTTGAAAAAGACTGCACATTAAATATAGTAACAGCAAACGATCCAGCAGGGATCAAGGTGGTAAGACATACAACATCACATGTTTTGGCACAGGCGGTAAAAAGATTATTTCCAAACGCAAAAGTTACAATTGGACCTGCGATTGAAGAAGGATTTTATTATGATTTTGAAGCAGAACCTTTTTCGAGAGAAGATTTAGATAAACTTGAAGCTGAGATGAAAAAAATCATAAAAGAAGGTCATGAAATCAAGAAATTTACACTTCCAAGAGAAGAAGCGATAAAATTCATGGAGGAAAAGCAGGAACCATATAAAGTAGAATTGATTCAGGACTTACCAGAAGGAGAAGAAATCTCTTTCTATGACCAGGGAGAATTCGTGGACTTATGTGCAGGACCTCATTTGATGTCAACAAAGAATATTAAAGCTTATAAGCTTATTTCATCTTCTATGGCATACTGGAGAGGCGATGAACATAAAGCAAAATTACAAAGAATTTATGGAACTGCATTTGCCAAAAAAGAAGAACTGGAAGAATATCTGGAACATTTGGAAGATATGAAACGTCGTGATCATAACAAATTAGGAAGAGAGATGGAATTATTTACTTCCGTAGATATTATCGGTCAGGGATTGCCTTTGTTTCTTCCAAAAGGAACAAAAATGATTCAGAAATTGCAAAGATGGATTGAAGATTTAGAAGATAATGAGTGGGGATATGTCAGAACAAGAACACCACTTATGGCCAAAAGCGATCTTTACAAACTTTCTGGACATTGGGATCACTATAAAGATGGCATGTTTATACTAGGAGATGAAGAAAAGGATAAGGAAGTATTTGCACTTCGTCCAATGACATGTCCATTTCAGTATTATGTTTATAAAAATTCACAGAAATCGTATCGAGATCTTCCTTATAGAATGGGAGAAACATCTACATTATTTCGTTCAGAAGATTCTGGAGAAATGCATGGACTTACAAGGGTCAGACAATTTACAATTTCAGAAGGACACCTTGTAGTCAGACCTGATCAGACAGAAGATGAATTAAAGGGATGTTTCGACTTAGCATATCATGTGCTTTCAACACTTGGACTTGCAGAAGATGTAACATTTCGTTTATCAAAATGGGATTCCAAAAACAAGAAGAAATATCTTGGTGATGATGCATATTGGGAATCAACACAGGCTGCACTTAGAAAAATTCTGGTTGAAAAGAATGTCGCTTTCACAGAAGCAGATGGAGAAGCCGCTTTTTATGGTCCAAAGATAGATATACAGGCGAAGAATGTATATGGAAAAGAAGATACTATGATTACCATTCAGCTGGATTGTGCGATTGCAGAAAATTTTGACATGTACTATATTGATCAAAATGGAGATAAAATACGCCCATATATTATCCACAGAACTTCTATGGGGTGTTACGAAAGAACTCTGGCATGGCTGATTGAAAAATATGCAGGAAAATTTCCAACATGGTTATGTCCAGAACAGGTAAGAATTCTTCCGATTTCGGATAAGTATGAAGCATATGCGAATGAAGTCTGCAAAGAATTAAGAAAAAATGGTGTTGACGTTACGGTTGACAGCCGTTCAGAAAAAATAGGATATAAAATTCGTGAAGCCAGACTTCAGAAACTGCCATATATGCTTGTTGTTGGACAGCAGGAAGAGGCTGACAAAACAGTATCGGTAAGAAGCCGTTTCGCAGGAGATGAAGGAGTTAAACCGCTCTTGGAATTTTCTGAAATGATTTGCAAAGAAATCAGAACAAAAGAAATACGGAAAGAAGAAGTAATCGAAGAAGCAAAATAGAAATTGAATAAGTAACGCTTATGAAATAGAACAAAATAGAAACACACTGTATGAGATAAAAATTCTAATCTTTTACAGTGTGTTTTTTTATTTGAACACAAAATGTTTGAGTGATTTCGGATGCTATACATCTATTTTTCATAGAAATATAAAAAACAGGAAAAGAATAAAAATCAGATGTACGGGCAATGTCAGAGAAACATAAAATTAATGTAAAGTTTTGAGAAAGTGCTTGAAAAAGAAAATTCAAGGAAGTACACTTGCATTAGTAAAAATTATTTCAATACCAAGGAGGTAATTTGAAATGAGAAAGAAATCACATATTTCGCTAGCAAAATTCATTGTACAAAATTCGAAGGATGAAAAATTAAAAAAGCATAGAATGGCATTTTACTTAGGGAGTATCCTACCAGATATAAAACCTTCGTTTCTATACAAAAAACATGAAATGGAAGGAACATTTCCTATGCTAAAAAAAGAAATGGAGAAATTAAGCGGTGATTTTGAAATAAAATATAAAAGACAGAAAACGAAATATTATAGAAATCTTGGGCAGGTTACGCATTATTTAGCAGATTACTTTACGTTTCCCCATAATCAGGTTTTTCCAGGAAATTTAAAAGACCACATGACCTATGAAGAAAAATTAAAAAAAAGTTTTCGTAAATATATAAAGAGCGGAGAGGCAGCGAAAAATAAGGCGAATTCAATCGAGATTCCATCCGTGGAGGAGCTGGTAAAGTTTATCGAGAAAAATCATAAAGACTATATTATAAAGGCAAAGGGAGTTGAAGATGATATGAAACATATTATTGATCTGAATCATCAAGTGGTATTTAGCATAAGTATAATGTTTCAAAAAGCGAAAGAAACACATCTTCACCAGTCTTGAGGCAGGTACTTTCTATTTGATTTTTTTCTATAACAGGCGTAAAATATTGACTATTGTAAGGAAAATGAATTTGAATGGAGAGTAACACATGGATATGAACATTAACTTCCCACATTTGCATATTTATCTGGATCATGTTGGAAAGAACATTAACGTTTTTGGATTTACAATAGCTTTTTATGGTATGATAATAGCTTTTGGTATGCTTATGGGAATTCTGGTGGCAAGAGCAGAAGCAAAACGAACCCATCAGGATCCAGAAATTTATTTGGATTTAGCAATTTATGCAATAATTTTTTCTATAATAGGAGCAAGAATTTACTATGTGATTTTCTCTTGGGATATGTATAAAGATAATTTGATTAGTATATTCAATACACGACAAGGTGGGCTTGCAATATATGGTGGTGTGATTGCAGCTGTTATTACAACATTTTTATTTGCAAGAATTAAAAAGCTTAGATTCGGACAATTATTAGACACTGCATGTCTTGGACTTTTACTAGGTCAGATTATTGGCCGTTGGGGAAATTTCTTTAACAGAGAGGCTTTTGGAGGGTATACAGATAACCTGTTTGCAATGCAGTTGCCATTAAGTGCGGTAAGATCTTCAGATGTATCTACCCAACTAGCAGCTCATATTAAGACAATTCATGATGTGTCATATATTCAGGTGCATCCTACTTTCTTATATGAATCGTTATGGAATGTAATGGTTTTACTTATCATATTACTAGTTAGAAAAATGAAAAAATTTCAAGGAGAAGTCTTCTTGTTATATTTATTTGGATATGGTATTGGTCGGTTTTGGATAGAAGGATTACGAACAGATCAATTGATTATGCCAATTGTAAACTATCCTGTTTCTCAGGCTTTAGCAGCGTTACTGGTTGTTGTATCTGCGGTTATGATAGTAGCTGGGCACATAAATGCAATAAAAAAGAAACGAAGTTTTAAATCGATAAAGTAAAAAAATGAAAAAATAAAGTAGACAAATAAAACAACATAAATAAAACAATACAAATAAAACAATACAAATAAAACAATAAACAAAAGAAAGATAAGCTTTTTAAAGACCTGAATATTGCAGGTCTTTTTTTTATGCAAATTTTTAATAAAAGCAGAAAAACAGACTGTTATATGGATTCCAATCAAACAGATTTGACTAATTTACTGTTGCTTTTTTCCTAGAAAGGGGTTATTATTGATTCATAAGTGGTGGAAAGTGGTGACAAATGGTGGTAAGTGGTAATGAACCACATTTCACAAACTAAATTTGGAATCAGATGGGGTGTGTTCATATGTTCATGGGCGAATACAATCACACATTAGATACAAAAGGCAGACTGATAGTTCCTTCTAAATTCAGAGAGCAGTTAGGCGATGAATTTGTAGTTACAAAAGGGCTAGATGGTTGCTTGTTTGTGTATCCCCCTTCAGAATGGATAACAATTGAAGAAAAATTCAGAAATATTCCACTTACGACAAAAGATGCAAGAAAATTTTCCAGATTTTTCTTTGCAGGAGCGACAAGCTGTGAAGTGGATAAACAAGGCAGGATATTATTACCTTCTGTGTTAAGAGAATATGCAGCTTTAGAAAAAGATGTTGTATCGGTAGGCGTACTAAACCGGGTGGAAATCTGGGATAAAGATAAATGGCAGGATAACAATTCATATGATGATATGGATGAGGTTGCAGAACACATGGCAGAACTTGGCCTAAGCATATAGGAGGGTATATGGAATTTAATCACAAATCAGTTTTATTAGATGAAACAATTGAGAACCTGAATATAAAACCAGATGGAATATACGTAGATGGTACCCTTGGAGGTGCAGGTCATTCCAGTGAGATAGTAAAGCATCTGTCATCAAAGGGGCGGTTAATAGGAATTGATCAGGACGCAGCTGCAATCGTTGCAGCAAGTGAGCGATTGAAAGATGATATGGATAAAGTAACAATAGTCAGAAGTAATTATGCAGATATGGTTCTTGAATTGGAAAAACTGGGCATAGAGAAAGTAGATGGGATTCTCCTGGATTTAGGAGTTTCTTCGTTTCAGCTAGATACACCAGACAGAGGATTTACTTATAAAGAAGAAAATGCACCCTTAGATATGAGGATGGATCAGAGACAGGAATTGACGGCACAAGAGATTGTGAATACCTATAGTGAGCGAGAGCTATTTCGAATTATTAAAGATTATGGTGAAGATCGGTTTGCCAAAAATATAGCTAAAAATATTGTAAGAAAAAGACAAGAGAAGCTTTTTCAGACAACAGGTGAATTAATTGATGTAATACGAATGTCAATACCAATGCGAATACAGGCAACAGGAGGACATCCGGCAAAACGTACGTTTCAGGCAATTCGAATTGAATTAAACAAAGAACTTACGGTACTGGAAAATAATCTGGATGAAATGATAGAAATATTAAATGATGAAGGCAGGATTTGTATTATAACATTTCATTCATTAGAAGACCGGATTGTGAAAAGTAATTTTAGAAAAAATGAAAATCCATGTACATGTCCAAAAGAATTTCCAATTTGTATCTGCGGAAAGGTTTCAAAAGGAAAAGTTATTACCCGTAAACCGATTTTACCATCGGAAAAGGAATTAGAGGAAAATAAACGTTCCAAGAGTGCAAAATTAAGAGTTTTTGAAAAGCGTAAATGAAACGAATCTTTACGTCGGGGTTGAAAGGAGTCGTGCAAAGTGGCAAACAATAATATAAAATACAAACAAGATATATATATACAGGGAAATGCAGTTCGAAAGCTGAATCCAGATAGGGATTACAGGAATGAAAGAATTAAAAGAGAACAGGAAATTCAAAAGCGAAAAATGAGAAGGGCTGCCCGGATAAATCAGGAGAAAGCACTTCACATGAACAAGGGCTATGCGATTTTCCTTTCTACCGCAGTGGTAGTGACTTGCATTTTCTCCTTCTTTTATATAAAATTGCAATCAGATGTAACGCAAAGAATGAACCAGATTTCCAGATTAGAAAGTAAGGTTTCAGCGTTACAGATTGATAATCAGGAAACTCAAAAAAGAATTGATACGTCGGTAGATTTAAATCATATAAAAGATGTGGCTGTAAATCAGCTTGGAATGGTCAATGCACAATCAAACCAGATTGTTTATTATAAGGTAAATCAAAATGATTATATGAATCAATATGGTGATATTCCATCCAAGTAGGATAATGGTGGTGTAAAGTGAGAAGAAAGATATTAACAAAATTTTCAAAAAAAATGCAGAAAAAGTTATTGGTTGTATTTTCGGTTTTTACATTAGCTTTGATTGCACTTATTGGAAGACTGATGTATATAGAATATACGAGTGGAGATAAGTACGAGAAAATCGTCTTATCCCAGCAAGAATATGATAGTACTACAATTCCTTTTCGAAGAGGAGATATTGTTGATACCAAGGGAACGATTCTTGCAACCAGTAAAGATGTTTATAATCTTATTTTGGATTGTAAGGTTTTAAACAGCGATAAAACAGATGTTGAGCCAACAATTAAAGCAATTGTTCAGGCATTTCCAGATTTACAAGCAGATACAATCAGAAATCTAATAAAAAAAAGTCCGAAGAGCCAATATAATATTTTGAAAAAAGAGTTGAGCTACGATCAGATTCAGACCATGGAGACTATACTGAATGACCAAAAAAAATACCCAAATATAAATGGAATATGGTTTGAGAAAAAATATGAAAGATCATATCCATATGGAAGCATAGGCAGTGGGGTTGTAGGTTTTACAACAAATGACAATTCTGGTATAGCAGGAATTGAAAATTATTACAATAGCACTTTAAATGGTGTAAACGGGCGTGAATATGGATATTTAAATAGTGATAATAATTTTCAAAAAACAATAAAAAATGCAGTTGATGGAGATACAATTGTTTCAACGATAGATTTAAACATTCAATCTGTTGTAGATCAGCAGATAGCAGCATTCCAGGAAAAGTACCGCAATGGAGTTCGAGCAGGTGCAGGAAGTAAAAACACAGGTGTAATTGTAATGAATCCAAATAATGGGGAAGTGCTGGCAATGGGATATTATCCTAATTACAATTCAGCAAATCCACGGGATTTATCAGCATATTATACACAAGAGCAGCTAAATACAATGTCTGCAGATGATAAGATGAATACACTAAATAACTTGTGGCAGAACTGGTGTGTTACTCATACGTACGAACCCGGGTCCACTGCGAAACCTTTTACGGTATCAGCAGGAATTGATTCTGGTAAACTAAAAGGAAATGAAACATATTTATGTACTGGTTCAGAAACGATAGATGGGGTAACGATTCATTGTGTGAATAGAAGTGGCCATGGGCTTGAAACAATAAGCGATGCACTAAGAAACTCTTGCAATGCTGCATTGATGCAAATGTCGTATGCGATTGGAGTAGATACTTTTACACATTATCAAAATGTTTTTGGATTTGGATTAAAAACAAATATTGATTTACCCGGAGAAGCAAGGACGGATAGTTTGATTTACTCAGCAAAAAATATGTCTGCAATTGATCTTGCAACAAATGCATTTGGACAGAACTTTAATACAACTATGATTCAATTGGCTAGTGCTTTTTGTTCTGTTGTTAATGGTGGGTATTATTATCAACCTCATGTTGTAAAAAAAGTAACAGACGCGTCTGGAAATACAGTACAAGACATGAGCGATACATTAGTGAAACAAACGATTTCACAATCAACGTCTGATACTTTAAAAGGATATCTTCAGACAGTTGTTCAACCAAATGGAACTGGTAAATATGCAAAAATACCAGGATATTCGATGGGAGGAAAAACTGGTACAGCTCAAAAACTACCAAGAGGACAGGGAAACTATCTGGTTTCGTTTATTGGATATGTTCCGCAGAAAAATCCTCAGGTTGTGATATATGTTATCGTAGATGAGCCTAATGCAGCGGATGAAGCGCATAGTACATTTGCGCAGGAAATCACAAAAAACATTTTAACTCAGATATTACCATATATGAACATTTATCAGGATGAACCAATTACAGCAGCAGAAACAGCTGTAACAGATAATACAACACCAAGTGAAGGAACTACAGATACACCAGAGGCGACAGCAACTGGTACTACAAAAGGAGCACAATAAAAACCTCAAACCAGCACGTTTTTATGAGCTGGAAGAGGTTTTTTCTTTAGGTTATATTTCTAGTGTTAGTTTTAAACTTGTAAAAAAGCATAAAATAAATTATACTTAAATATCGTGAGGAAAAAGTAAGTTTTCTTCATGATACAGGCACTGAAAGAAACAAATTAGCAAAAAAGCAAATCACCAAACAAAAACAAATAAACAAATACAAAAAAGTGAAACAAAACAAGAGGAGCAGATATGTTATATTCATTATTAATTCCAATACTTATGACATTTTTTATAAGTGTATTACTAGGACCTGTGATTATTCCGTTTTTAAGAAAATTGAAAGTAAAGCAGACCGAGCGAAAGGAATTAGAGTCTCATTTGAAAAAAGCTGGAACACCTACCATGGGAGGTTTCATATTTATTATAGCAGTATGTATTACATCATTTTTTTACATGAAAGACTATCCTAAAATCGTGCCTGTTTTATGTATGTTTCTGGCATTTGGTGCGATTGGTTTTATTGATGATTACCTGAAAGTGGTTTTAAAACGTTCTGATGGATTAAAGGCTCGTCAAAAAATGATATTACAAATTATAGTAACAATTATATTTGCGATATATATGATTAAATTTTCGGATATAAATATGGAAGTTCGTATTCCATTTTGGCACAATCATCTGCTGTCTATTGGATGGCTGGCGATACCATTACTCTTTATTGCAGTATTAGGAACTACAAATGGAACCAACTTAACAGATGGAATTGATGGTTTGTTATCAACGGTGACATTACCTGTAGCATTGTTTCTGGCACTGGCTTCTATTCATTTCAAAAGTGGAATTGAGCCATTTTCATTGGCTTTAATTGGAGGACTGCTTGCATTCCTTGTTTTTAACTCATATCCGGCAAAAGTATTTATGGGTGATACAGGTTCATTGGCAATTGGAGGATATGTAGTTGCAAGTGCATATATGATGAATATGCCAATATTTATCATTATCTTTGGACTAATTTATCTGATAGAGGTTTTATCTGTTATGATACAGGTTACTTATTTTAAAAAAACAAAAGGAAAAAGAATTTTCCGTATGGCACCAATTCATCATCATTTTGAATTAGGGGGATGGTCTGAAACAAAGGTTGTTGCTATTTTTTCAATTACCACGACAATACTTTGTATGATTGCAGCATTGGCATTATAAAGAAATAGAAAGGGAGTATAACAAATGAATTTTTCAAACAAAAAAGTTTTGGTTGTTGGTACAGGCAAAAGTGGAATTGCTGCAGCAGAGTTATTAGAACGGCATGGAGCTGATTTGATTGTTTTTGAGGGAAACAATTTGATTAAAAAAACAGATATCATGCAAAAATCAAAAGCGTTTGAAAAGGCAGTGATTTGGATAGGCAATTTTAAAGAAGAAGAGTTAGGGAAAATTGAACTGGCAGTTTTGAGTCCTGGAGTACCCGTTGATTTACCTGAAATAGTAAAATTAAAAGAAAACAACATTCCTGTCATAGGCGAGATTGAACTTGCATACCAATGCGCAAAGGGAGATGTTTTAGCAATAACCGGGACAAATGGAAAAACAACAACTACAACATTATTGGGAGAAATAATGAATCTTTACTCGAATGATGTAAAAGTGGTTGGAAATATAGGAATTCCTTATACTACAGTTGCTGATGAAACAAAAGAGTCAACGATTGTTGTTGCAGAAATCAGCAGTTTTCAATTGGAAACAATTTGTGAATTCAGACCGAAAGTGAGTGCAATATTAAACATTACGCCGGATCACCTGAATCGCCATCATACAATTGAAAATTATCGGAAGGCGAAAGAAAGTATTACAAAGAATCAGACATCAGATGATTATTGTGTGCTCAATTATGAAAATGAAAATTTGCGTGAATTTTCAAAAACAATTTCGGCTAAAACGATTTTCTTTAGCAGTGAAAGAGTTTTGCAGGATGGATTTTACTTAGATGGGGATAATATATATTTTGTTTGTGAAAATAAAAAAGAAATCGTATGTAACGTTCATGAATTAAACATACTTGGAAAACATAACTATGAAAACGTTATGGCAGCTACAGCAATGGCCTGGGTCTATGGTGTTCCTTTTCCTAAAATCAAAGAGGCACTCATTCATTTTCAGGCGGTAGAACATAGAATTGAATATGTGACTGAAAAACGCGGAATAAAGTTTTACAATGATTCAAAAGGAACGAATCCGGATGCAGCAATTAAAGGAATACAGGCTATGAACAGACCAACATTTTTAATTGGGGGAGGATACGATAAGCAGTCTGATTATACGGAATGGATTCAGGCATTTGAAGGTAAGGTAAGGAAACTGGTTCTGATTGGAGCGACCAAACAAATAATAGCAGATACAGCTGAAAGACTTAACTTTCATGCATATGAATTTGCAAATTCGCTAAAGGAAGCTTTACAGATTTGCTATGATAATGCAAGCGAAGGGGATGCAATTTTACTGTCACCAGCATGTGCAAGTTGGGATATGTTTAAAAGTTATGAAGAACGTGGCGATTTATTTAAAGAAATGGTGCTAAATCTCAAGGAGTGATGCGATGGGTAAAAGACCGCAGGTAAGGCGTGAAAAGCCGGTGAAATATTTTGATTATAGTCTGCTTTTTATCATTATTTTCCTTGTTTGTTTTGGACTGGTAATGCTCTACAGTGTCAGTTCGTACAACGGAGAAGTGAATTTTAATGATGCGGCTTACTATCTTAAGAAACAATTATTTGCTACAGGTTTAGGAATTCTTGCTATGTATATTATTTCTAAAATTGATTATCATGTATGGTTTCATTTCGGAAGTCTTGCATATTTAATGTCATTAGGATTATGTATAGCAGTTATTTTCGCTGGTAGAAGTATTAATGGCTCTAAAAGATGGATTTTTATTGGACCATTATCTTTTCAGCCATCTGATTTTGCAAAGCTTGCAGTAATTATATTTTTATCTGTTCTGATAAGCAAAATGCCAAAAAAAATGGCAGATTTTAAAAATATTATCAAAGTAATTCTGATTGTAATTCCTTTGATAGGAGTAATAGCGGTAAATAATCTAAGTACCGCAATTATTATTCTTGGAATAGCCGTTATTCTAATATTTGTATCAAGTCCCAAATACATGCAGTTTATTATGATGGGAGGATTAGGTATTTGTTTTGGATCGGCATTTATTTTATTTGAAAGTTACCGTGCCCAGCGTATAAAAATATGGCTTCATCCTGAAAAATATGATAAAGGATATCAGACATTACAAGGGCTATATGCAATTGGGTCAGGAGGCTTATTTGGAAAAGGTCTTGGTGAAAGTATGCAAAAGCTGGGATTTGTTCCAGAAGCACAAAATGATATGATATTTTCAATCATATGCGAGGAATTGGGAATGTTTGGAGCAGTTTGTATTATATTGCTTTTCCTTATGATGATCTGGCGCTTTATGGTCATAGCAAATAATGCAAAAGATTTATTTGGATCACTTCTTGTTACCGGAATTATGACACACGTAGCTTTGCAGGTTATTTTAAATATTGCAGTTGTAACAAATACGATTCCAAATACTGGAATTACGCTTCCGTTTATAAGTTATGGAGGAACATCCATTTTGTTTTTACTGTCTGAAATGGGCATTGTTTTAAGCGTATCCAGAGGCATCCACTTAGAGGCATAGGTTTATGATTCGAGATGATAAGAAAAAGAAAAAACGAAAAAAGATACATACAATTGTCAGATTGTCATTTTTACTCATTTTATCAGTAGCAGGATGCATTGCTATTAATATATTTACAATAAAAAAAGTAACGGTAGAAGGCAATAAGTTGTATGCAAATGATCAGATTGAGGCTTCTGTTTTGAATGATAAATATTCATGGAATTCAATATATGTTTTCTTAAAATACAAATTTTTTAAAACAAGTAAAGTGCCATTTATTGATACGATGGAAGTTTCAATGAAAAATCCCCAATTGCTTCATATTCAGGTGTACGAAAAAGGCTTGATAGGATACTTATATATTGATTCATTAGGTCAGAACGTTTATTTTGATAAAGATGGATTTGTGGAAGAAACATCAACTAAAGTGATTTCTGGAATCCCTAAGATTACAGGATTAACAAGTGATAATGTGGTACTCTATGAAAAACTGGATATTAATAATAAATCAGCTTTAAAGACGTTATTAACATTAACACAGACTTTGAAAAAATATAAAATGATACCAGATACGATAAACTATGATGCAACTACGGGAATAACTTTGTATTATGGTTCGATAGCGGTTATAGTTGGAGATTCTGATAACATGGAAGCAAAAATCATGAGATTGTCTTATATTTTTCCAAATCTTAGCGGTATGAACGGTACTTTACACATGGAAAACTGGACAGAAGAAACAACAGATATAACATTTGAAAAAAATCAGTAAATTTATGTACCTTTTTCAAAAATTAGGTTGATTATTTTGGTGAAAAATTATATTATAGATTATATGATTTAATGGAAGAGTAGAATTGACATAAATTCCAAGGGAGAGAAGGAGGAACTACCTTGCTTGAAATAAAAAATACAGATTTAGAATCCAGTGCAAAAATCATCGTGATCGGTGTAGGTGGAGCTGGGAATAATGCAGTAAATAGAATGATTGATGAGAATATTGGTGGAGTTGAATTCATTGGTATTAATACAGATAAACAAGCTTTGAACTTGTGTAAAGCCCCTACCCTGATTCAAATTGGTGAAAAATTAACAAAAGGGCTTGGTGCAGGAGCACAGCCTGAAATTGGTGCGAAAGCTGCCGAAGAGAGTATTGAAGAACTAAACAGGGCAGTTGCAGGCGCCGATATGGTCTTTGTAACATGTGGTATGGGTGGTGGAACCGGAACAGGCGCTGCTCCCGTAGTTGCTAAAATTGCAAAAGAACAGGGAATTTTGACGGTAGGAGTTGTCACAAAACCATTTCGTTTTGAGGCAAAGACACGTATGGTAAATGCACTTTCAGGAATCGAAAGATTAAAAGAGAATGTAGATACCTTGATTGTGATACCAAATGATAAGCTGTTAGAAATAGTTGACAGAAGGACTACTATGCCGGATGCTTTGAAAAAGGCTGATGAAGTTTTACAACAGGCGGTACAGGGTATAACAGATTTAATTAATTTACCTGCATTGATTAATCTTGATTTTGCAGATGTTTCTACTGTCATGAAGGACAAAGGTCTTGCTCATATTGGAATTGGTATGGCTAAAGGTGATGATAAAGCAATTGAAGCAGTTAAAATAGCCGTTGCAAGTCCACTATTAGAGACAACGATTAATGGTGCAAGCCATGTCATTATTAATATATCCGGAGATATATCACTCATGGATGCAAATGATGCAGCGAGCTATGTTCAGGATCTTGCAGGCGATGACGCAAATATTATTTTCGGTGCGAAATATGATGAGACAAGAACAGATGAAGCTACAATCACTGTTATTGCAACAGGTTTAGAAGTAGCACCATCAGCAAAGGTTTTACCAGGTCTAAAATATGCATCATCAACTCCGACAACAAGACCGATGACTTCTGGCTATACAGCGCCAAGAACAACACCGCCTACGGGTGCAGGTCTATCCTCTGCTCAACCTATGCAAAATGTAGCACCGGGTACACTTGGTGGAATTCAAAAGCCAAAGAAACCAGCAAGTTCAGTGCCGGAAAAAGATATTAAGATTCCAGAGTTTTTGAAAAATACAAGAAGATAATATTCCTGAGAAATTCATATATGAAAAAAAGGTTTTTGAAAAATCTTTTTTTGAAAAAAGTCTGAAGCAAACATAAGCTTTGGACTTTTTTGTTAGAAATCGCACAGTATATTGTTAGAAGGAATTTTTTGTGATAATATTATTATATAATAATTTAGGAAGAAGAAGCTCATTAAAATGAAAACAAGGCGATAGCAATGCAACGGAGGCAGAAAATATGGAAATAGAATTTTTAGGTGCGGCTCATGAAGTAACTGGCAGTTGTCATTATATATCAATTGGTAATAAAAAAATCTTGATTGACTGTGGAATGGAACAGGGTGCGGATATATATGTAAATCAGGAAATTCCAGTAAATGCTTCGGAAATTAATTATGTTTTTTTGACCCATGCTCATATTGATCATTCTGGCTTACTGCCATTGCTTTATCAAAAAGGTTTTCGTGGAAAAGTATATTCAACAAAGGCTACGAAAGAATTATGCGCAATTATGCTACGTGATAGTGCTCATATTCAAGAGGCAGAAGCCGCATGGAAAAATAAGAAAGCGCGACGTTTAGGAAAAGGAACAGTGGAACCAATGTATAGCTTTGAAGATGTTGAAGGGATAATGAATTTATTTGTCTCCTGCGACTATCATCAAATAATTCAGGTATGTAATGAAATTGAAATCCGTTTTGTAGATGCAGGACATCTTTTGGGATCAGCAAGTATTGAGATATGGCTTTTAGAAGACAACAATAAGAGGAAAATTGTCTTCTCGGGAGATATAGGAAATAAAAATCGTCCATTGATTAAAAATCCGGAATATATAAAAGAATCAGATTTTGTAGTTATGGAATCTACATATGGTAATAGAAATCATGAAGTGGTCGAAGATTATGCAAAACTATTAGCAGATGTAGTTCGTAGAACATTTAAAAGAGGTGGAAATGTTGTTATACCGGCTTTTTCTGTTGGACGAACACAAGAACTGCTTTATTACTTTAGAAAAATCAAAACAGAGCATATGCTACCTGAATTTGAAAATTTTGAAGTTTATATGGATAGCCCATTAGCAGTAGAAGCTACAAATGTTTTTCACCAAAGCATCTCCAGCTGCTTTGACGAGGAAGCATTAGGATTAATTGAAAAAGGGATAAATCCAATATCATTTTCTGGATTAAAGACTGCAGTAAGTGTAGAAGAATCTAAGTTAATTAATACGATAAAAAAACCAGTAATCATAATTTCAGCATCAGGAATGTGTGAAGCAGGAAGAATCAGACATCATTTAAAATATAATCTGTGGAGAAAAGAATCATGTATTGTATTTGTGGGCTATCAGGTGCCTGGAACGCTTGGGAATCTTTTGCTAAACGGAATAAAAGAAATTAAATTATTTGGTGAACCAGTAAGTGTGGCTGCAGAGATATGCAATTTACCTGGAATAAGTGGACATGCAGATGAAAGGCAGCTAAAGGAATGGGCAAGTGCATTTAGTGGTGATGTTAAGACATTTTTTGTTGTACACGGGGAAGATAAAGTGTGTGATGAATTTTCGGAATCGTTGCAAAATGAATTTGGGCGTCATGCAATTGCGCCATATAGTGGAAGCAGATATAATTTGCTAACAGGGGAATGCATATTTGAAGGTATGAAGGAAAAAGTACAGAAGCAAAAGCCAGATATGAGCACAGCCAAGGAAATTGAAAGAGCAAAGTCAAATATTTATGAACGCTTGGTATCAACTGGTCAGTATTTGATGTCTATTATAAAGAAAAGCCAGACTATGCAAAATAAAGATCTTGCTAAATTTGCAGATCAGATACATGCTTTGTGTGAGAAATGGGATTCGAAATAAACGATTAAATTTGTTATGAATTTGATAAAAACATATTATATTTTTCATAATCTCTTTTTTATCTGAAAAAAATATGGTAAAGTGATACTGGGAAAAAAGCATTTTAGTATAAATTATTATAAGGAAAGCAACAGGGATTCATATGAAGGATTTAATTGATGAAAGAAATTTCAAGGAAGCAAGTCGAAGAAGCATAATAAAGTGGTGGGATGTAAGGATGGTAAATGATGAGATTCCTGCTTCTGACCACAATGAAATGACACAATCAAAAGATGATGAACTTGGAGACTTTTTTAAAATGTCAGAAGCAGAGCAAGAACGTGTACGAGATATTATGCAACGTCTTGAAGAAGAAGCAAAACAGGATGAATACGAAAAACAGTTAGAAATTGAAGAAGTAAGGAAACGTAGAGAACTTGTTGAAAAAGGATTTAATATCTCTACCAATTCCATGTCAGGAGACTATGGGAAAAACCCTGTTGAAAATACAGATGAATTAGCACGTATTCAAGCTATATTAGGTGAAAAAGACAGTGCTTTTAAAAATACGATTGAAGAAGCAGCTAAGCATCAGAATGAATAAATTTGCAAAACGCAATAGAATTATATAAGTTTCGAATAAAAAAATGTAGAATTATCACAATCAATGATAACTCTATATTTTTTTATGCATAATATAAAATACAACGTTGCAAGCATTTGTGATTCGTATTATAATTTAACTCAGATTGTATGAGAGGAATAGAATAAATGAAAAAAATCATAGACATCATAGCCGAGGAAGTCAGCAAAGCCTTTCTTGCTTGTGGGTATAATAATAAATATGCAAAGATTGCATTATCAAACAGACCAGATTTGTGCGAATATCAATGTAATGGAGCACTTGCTGCGACAAAAGAGTATAAAAAAGCACCTCTTTTAATAGCAGAAGAGGTTGCAGAAAAATTAAAAGAGAGCATAATTTTTTCCATGGTAGAATCTGTAAAACCAGGATTTTTAAATATGAAATTAAATGAAGTATATTTGGCTGAATATATAAAAGAGATGGCAAAGGATGAAAGGATGGGATGTGAAAAAGTTGAAAATCCCCAAACTATTATTCTTGATTATGGCGGACCGAATGTTGCAAAACCTCTTCATGTGGGACATCTTCGTTCTGCAATTATAGGCGAAAGTATAAAAAGAATTGGAAAATATGTTGGTCATCATGTGATTGGAGATGTGCATCTTGGAGATTTTGGATTACAAATGGGTCTTATTATTACGGAATTAAAATTAAGAAATCCGGATTTGCTATATTTTGATGATACTTTTACTGGTGTGTATCCCAAAGAAGCACCATTTACAATTTCAGAATTAGAAGAAATTTATCCGACAGCCAGTAAAAAATCAAAAGAAGATATTGCGTATAAAGAGGCAGCAATGCAGGCTACTTTTGAATTACAAAATAATAAAAGAGGGTATCAGGCACTATTAAAACATATATTGGAAGTTTCTGTTACTGATTTGAAACGCAATTATGAAAACCTGGATGTTTCTTTTGAACTTTGGAAAGGCGAATCGGATGCACAGCCTTATATTCCTGATATGGTGAAAAAAATGAAGGAAGAAGGTTTTGCATATATAAGCGAGGGAGCCTTGGTTGTAGATGTAAAGGAAGAAACAGATACGAAAGAAATCCCCCCTTGTATGATTCTAAAATCTGACGGAGCCTCTTTATACAATACAACAGATCTGGCAACGATTGTATGGAGAATGAAAGATTATAATCCGGATACGCTTATCTATGTTGTGGATAAACGTCAGGAACTTTACTTTACGCAGGTTTTTCGCTGTGCCAGAAAAACTGGTTTGGTAAAAGAAAGCACAAACTTAAAATTCCTTGGATTTGGAACGATGAACGGAAAAGATGGAAAGCCTTTTAAAACAAGAGAAGGCGGTGTGATGCGTTTAGAAACGTTGATTGAAAATATTAATGAAGAGATGTACAAAAAGATTATTTCCAGTCAAAACGTAGAGGAGTGTCATGCAAAAGAAATAGCAAAGATAGTAGCACTTTCTGCTGTGAAATACGGTGATTTATCAAATCAGGCTTCAAAAGATTATATTTTTGACATCGAACGATTTACTTCTTTTGAAGGAAATACAGGACCATACATTTTATACACGATTGTTCGAATTAAATCGATTTTAAATAAGTATAGGGAAACTGGAAAGGTAATTGAATCTGATAAATTACAAAAAGCAAATTCGGAGAGTGAAAAAACATTAATGCTTGAAATTTCAAAATATAATTCCATTATTGAAACAGCGTTTGAAGAAACTGCTCCACATAAAATATGCTCCTACATTTATGAAGTTGCAAATGCACTGAATCGTTTTTATCATGAAACAAAAATTTTATCAGAAGAAGATGAGAGTAAAAAAGCATCCTATATTGCTTTAATTGATCTAACAAAACAGATTTTAGAGCAGTGTATCGAACTTTTAGGATTCGAAGCTCCGGAAAAAATGTAATAACCGTACATTCTGGCCTTAAGCTAATACCTATATCTTTCCAGATATAGGTATTTTTAAAATAGTCAGATTAGAAATTTAATATAAGAGGAAAATACATATGGAAACAAGAATTGCAATAATAGCTATTGTCGTGGAAAAATCAGATCACATTGAGCAGTTAAATCAAATATTGCATAAGTATAGTGCATACATTATCGGGAGAATGGGAATTCCTTATCAAAAAAGGAATATATCATTGATTAGTGTCGCAATGGATGCCCCAGCCGATGTGATAAGTAGTTTGTCTGGAAAGATAGGCATGCTTCAGGGAATAACTGCAAAAACTGTTTATTCAAAGCTGCCTCAGGAATTATAGAGGGTAATAATATGAAAATGGTGAAGGAATTAATCGATAAATTAAATAAGACACATACACTTGAAAAAGACGAATGGGTATCTGTTTTTAATAATAGGACAAAAACAGATGAAGCATATTTGTTTTCCCTTGCAATGGAACAAAAAGAAAAATATTATGGAAATAAGGTTTATACAAGAGGGTTAATTGAATTTACGAATTACTGTAAAAACGACTGTTATTACTGTGGAATACGTAAAAGTAATAAAAATGTGCAAAGATATCGACTTTCAATGGAAGATATTTTTGAATGCTGTGAAACAGGTTATGAGCTTGGTTTTCGAACCTTTGTTTTACAGGGCGGAGAGGATATGTCTTTTACAGATGATAAGTATGTAGAAATAATCGAGGGGATAAAGAACCGCTTCCCAGGTTGCGCTATTACACTTTCTATTGGGGAACGTTCAAGAGAGTCTTATCAAAAACTTTATGAAGCAGGAGCAGACCGCTATTTATTAAGACATGAAACAGCAAATGAAACACATTATGGAATTTTACATCCAAGTGATTTGAGCTTGAAAAACAGAAAAGAATGTCTTCATGCATTAAAAGAAATTGGGTATCAGGTTGGATGCGGATTTATGGTAGGATCACCGGGACAAAGCTATGAATGTCTGGCTGAAGACTTTTTGTTTATCAAAGAACTAAAGCCACATATGGTTGGAATCGGACCATTTATTGCACACCATGAGACACCTTTTGCGCAGGAAAAAAATGGGACTATGGAACTGACACTTTTATGTATAGGATTATTAAGACTTATGATTCCAAACTTACTGATTCCAGCCACAACGGCACTAGGAACGATATCTCCGACAGGGAGGGAACAAGGTATTCTTTCTGGAGCAAATGTTGTTATGCCAAACCTTTCTCCAGTTTCTGTGCGAAAAAAATATGAACTTTATGATAATAAAATCTGTACAGGGGATGAAGCGGCAGAATGCCGGATGTGTTTAAATCGCCGGATGTCTGGAATTAAGCACGAACTTGTGATTGACCGTGGAGATTTTCAAAAAGAGCTTTTGCAATAAGTAAATTTGTGAAAAAGTAAAAGTGAAAAATATAGCTATTTCTATGAAAATTATTTTTATTTGTATTAACAAAAAACAGACGGCAAATTCCGTCTGTTTTCAGTTGAAGTATGAATTCGTAATAAAAGCCAGCAATCTGATATAAATCTGAATGAAACGGATTGAAATTAATATATTGAAGTTAATGTATGGAAACGATTAATAACCGTAGGATTCACCAATCAGAATGACTTTTATTCTACCTTCGATACCACTTCTTCTCGTTATTATAATCTGATTGCAAATACAATCCAAAGAAAGACAGTCAGAACAAACTCCTGTGATTGCGCAAGGCGTTTTACGATTGAGCCGAATTGCATTTGGAGCAGCAGCTGTCAGACGAACACGGGAAAGTCCATCCTGTTCATCTTTGACAACTTTATTCATTCCAGCCAGTATAATGACATTTTTGGGACCGTAAATAAGTGCAGCTAAACGATTTCCAGTTCCATCAATATTAACAAGCTTTCCATCTGCAGTAATTGCGTTGCTGCTCATGAAATAGTAATCTGCGCCAAAGGATTTATGAAAAATAGCCTGTTTCTCATCATTGCTTTTTGCCTGATCCCGATCTAATAAAGTTATGCCTGGGTTAGAACGAAGCGAATCAAGCATACCTGTTTCCTGTAAAGTAACAGAACCACCAAAGCTAATCGTGGCTCCATCAATCAAAAGAGAATTGGCTTTTTCAACAGCTTCTTTTGCCGTATTGCAGTAATAACCTTCCATTTGACGTTTTTGCAAATTTTTTATAGTTGTTTCTGCCAAAGTCTGGTAGTAAATATTATAAGGTGACATTTTGTTTCCTCCTGTGTGCATAAATTCTTATGATGGATTATAGCACTGTGAAAAAGTGAATACAAGAAGCGAATATTAAAGAAAGCGAACTTGACTTTTACTTAAAAAGCTATAAAATAGAAAGGTACGTTATAACTAACCAAAGGAGAGTATTATGAGACAAAATTTGAAAAAAATGATTTCATATTATAGACCATATATTGGTATCTTTTGTGCAGACATGTTTTTTGCAATTTTAGATGCTGCAATTATCTTAAGTCTGCCACTAATCATTCGATATATTACAAATAAAGTAATCTATATGAACCAGGGAGAAGCATTAAAAAAGATAGCATTACTAGGGATCATCATGCTTTTTATGCTTTTAGTAGAATGTTTTTGTAATTTTTTTATATCAAATTATGGTCATGTTATGGGAGCAAAGATTGAATATGATATGCGAGAAGAAATTTTTGCTCACTATCAGAAATTGTCGTTTAATTTTTTCGATAATCAAAAAGTAGGGCAGCTTATGTCAAGAATAACAACGGATTTATTTGATATCAGTGAATTAATGCACCATGGACCAGAAAATATAGTAATTTCTATATTTAAGATATGTGGAGCTTTTATAATCTTAATGGGAATCAGCTCTAAACTGGCATTTTTTGCATTTATTGTAGTTCCATTTATGCTTGTATATGCTATTTATTTTAATAAAAAAATGAAGCGGGCGTTTCGTAAAAACCGTGAAAGAATTGCAGATATAAATAGTCAGATTGAAGATAACTTATCTGGAATCCGGGTTGTAAAATCTTTTGCAAATGAAAAGATTGAGCAAAAAAAGTTCGAAAAAGGAAACAAAGGATTTCTCGCTGCAAAAAAGAACAGCTATTTTTACATGGGAGGATATCACGCAGGACTTGGCACATTTACAACCTTAATTCAGGTTTTGGTTCTGATTGCAGGTGCAGTTGGAATTACAAAAGGAAGTGTATCAATTACAGATTTGATAACCTTTCTCCTCTATATTAATATTTTTACGGATCCAGTCAAAACGCTAATAGATTTTACAGAACAATTTCAAAATGGTTATACAGGATTTGAACGTTTTTTGCAGATTCTGGCAGTAGAGCCTGATATTAAAGATAAAAAGAATGCCATAGCATTAAAAGATGTCAATGGAGTGATTGATTTTAAAAATGTTTCTTTTCAATATGAAGAAAATAGTCAAAAGGTGCTGAGTCAGATAAATCTGCATGTAAAAGCGGGATCTTACATGGCATTAGTTGGAGCTTCCGGTGCAGGAAAAAGCACGCTTTGTTCTTTGATTCCAAGATTTTATGATGTTACTTCTGGCAGTATTGAAATTGACGGAAAAGATATTCGGGATTTGAAATTAAAAACATTAAGAGATCATATAGGAATTGTTCAGCAGGATGTTTACCTATTTGCAGGAACTGTTTATGAAAATATTAAATACGGGAAGCCTTTATCAACAAAAGAAGAGGTAATTGAGGCTGCAAAAAATGCAAATGCGCATGAGTTTATTACGGCCTTACCAGATGGATATGATACAGATATCGGACAGCGTGGGGTAAAACTTTCTGGAGGGCAAAAGCAAAGGCTTTCCATTGCAAGAGTATTTTTAAAAAATCCCCCAATTCTTATTTTTGATGAAGCAACATCAGCGTTAGACAATGAAAGTGAAAAAGTAGTGCAGGTATCATTGGAAAAACTGGCAGAAAAAAGAACAACATTTGTCATTGCACATAGATTATCAACCATTAGAAATGCAGAAAAAATCCTTGTATTAACAGAAAATGGAATTGAAGAAGAAGGCACACATGAAGAGCTTTTAAGGCAAAAAGGTGTATATGAGAATCTTTATCAAATGCAGTTTAGCAATTAGGAAAACTTGACATTACAAAGCATAGGTATTATGATTCATTTGATATTTGAGATAAAAAATTATGATTTTTGTGAAAGATAAATTGTAATTTGCATCATGTGCATGGATAAGTAAAGGAGAAATCGTATGACAAAAATAGACATTATTTCAGGCTTTTTAGGAGCAGGTAAAACAACATTTATAAAAAAAATGTTAGATGAAGTATATAAAGGACAAAAGATAGTTCTAATTGAGAATGAATTTGGAGAAGTGGGCATTGACAGCGGATTTTTAAAAGATGCAGGTATTCAGATTACAGAAATGAACTCGGGCTGTATTTGCTGTACACTTGTTGGTGATTTTAGCAAAAATTTAAAAGAAGTGATTGAGAAATATGCTCCAGATCGTATTATTATCGAGCCATCAGGTGTTGGAAAACTATCTGATGTAATGACTTCTGTTGCTGATATGGAAAAAGAACATGATGTGAAGTTAAATGCACTTGTAACAATCGTAAATTCTTTAAAAGCTGCAAAACAGATGAAAGCATTTGGAGAGTTTTTCAATAATCAGATTGCATATGCTACAACTGTCGTTTTAAGCAGAGTACAAAATGCAACACAGGAGCAATTAGAATTTTGTGTAAAACAGATACAGGAATTAAATCCAAAAGCAGCTGTGATTACTACTGCCTGGGAGAAAATTTCAGGAGAGCAGATTTTTAAAGTAATGGAAGGGCAGGATTCTTTAGAAATGAAGTTGCTTGCGCAGCAGGAAGTGGATGAGCATGAACATCATCATGACCACGAAGAAGACGAACATGAACATCATCATCATGACCACGAAGAAGACGAACATGAACATCACCACCATGACCATGAAGAAGACGAACATGAGCATCACCATCATGACCATGAAGAAGAACATCACCACCATGGTCACGAAGAAGAACATCATCACCATGATCATGAAGAAGACGAACATGAACATCACCACCATGACCATGAAGAACATGAACATCATCACCATGATGAGAACTGCAGTTGCGGATGCCATGATCATGAAGGACATCACCATGCCGATGAAGTTTTTACAAGCTGGGGAAAAGAAACGCCTCATAAATTTGAAAAAGAAAAAATTGAGCAGATACTAAAATCATTTGTAGATACAGAAGACTATGGTACAATTTTACGTGCAAAAGGAATGGTAGAATCTGTGGATGGAACATGGATTTATTTTGATATGGTTTCAGGCGAGTATGAATTAAGAGCTGGAGAACCAGATTATACAGGAAGATTATGCGTAATTGGAACAGATTTAAAAGAAAAAGAAATTGAAAAATTATTTGGAATATAATATTAGATGATTCGAGATAAGTGAAAGGAGACACTGGACATGGAAGAAATACCAGTATATCTTTTTACAGGATTTATGGATAGTGGTAAGACATCTCTTGTTCATGAAACGTTATTTGAACAAGGATTTGGTGAAGGTGCAAAGACCCTTATCATTGCCTGTGAAGATGGTGAAAAAGAATATGATGAACAAAAATTAAAGACAATTGGAGCCAAGTTCTTAACAATAGAAAAAGAGGAAGATTTAACAGAAGAATTATTGAAAAATCTAAATCTTCAATATTTGCCAGATCAGGTTTTTATTGAATATAATGGTACATGGGAAATTGCTAAAATTTTAGAATTGAAATTACCAAAGGATTGGGTTATCGTGCAGTCATTAGCTACAGTGGATGCAACAACTTATGAAATGTATTTAAATAATATGCGATCGATGATTATGGATCAGCTTTGTCAGGCAGATGTAGTAATCTTCAATCGATGTGATGATAGCACACCAAAGGGAAAATTCAGACGTTCCATTAAAGCATTGAATCGAAGAGCACAGATTGTCTATGAAAGATCAGATGGTACCCTTGATGAAGAGGATAATGAAGAATTGCCATATGATATCAATCAGGATTTCATTGATCTCTCAGATGCCGATTATGGCCTATGGTATTTAGATGCAATGGAAAATCCAAAAAGATACGATGGAAAGAAGATAAAGTTTTTGGCATTGGTATATAATCCGGATAAAACAAAAAAGAAAGGCATTTTTGTACCAGGTAGATTTGCAATGACTTGTTGTGAAGCGGATATTCAGTTTGTGGGATTTAAGTGTAAATACCAAAATGCAGCTGAGATTGGCCATAAATCGTGGATTACCATTACTGCAGAAGTTAAGGTTGAATTTGCAAAGGAATATAAAGGAAAGGGACCGGTTTTATATCCGGTATCCATTGAGGCAGCTCAAAAACCAGACGATGAATTAGTATATTTTTCATAATTCTGGCATGAGCATAATGCAGAGGGTCTGGTATTTGAGGAGATTTTTCCTTTATAATCAAAAAACATTCTTGAAAATGTAAAAAGATGTTGACAAATGTAAAAGAATCTATTAAAGTTTATTTTAAATTAATAAACCAATGAGAAAGAGTAGTAGATTAAAGATTGGCTTTCAGAGAGTTTCAGATGGTGGGATTGAAACAGACATATTTAATTGAATGGACTTTTGAGGGTGGCCTGAAATAATAGTAGGAGCCAACGGAATTCCGGATCCGTTAAAAAGCCGGCATGTATGGTAGTGCATGGAAGAAGAGGACTTTTGTCAATTTGAGTGGTACCGCGATAATAATTTGATTATTACCGTCTCAAGCGTTTAGCTTGAGGCGGTTTTTTGTGTAATAAGAAATGAATATGCATTTTCTTGGACATAAAATAATATGAAAGATTTTTTTGAAATTCTAAAAGAAAAATTATGATTCGATTAAAAAGACAAAGAATAATGTACTACAGATTTCCAGTATAAAAAAACGAAAGTGAGGAATTTGTATGAAAAAGAAAATTTTATTTGTGACATTGGCAGTGGTAATGGGGATGAGCATTTTAGCAGGATGTGGGGCAAAGAATGAGAGCAAAACGCAATCGGGAGCAAAGGACAAAACCTATAAGGTTGGGATTATTCAATATGTAGATGATGCTTCGTTAAATCAGATTGAAGCAGCCGTAAAAAAAGAGCTGGATGCAAAAGGAAAAGAACTAGGGGTGGTGTTTGATTATAAGGACTATACGTTTAACGGCCAGGCTGATCAAAGTACTTTGAATCAAATTGCTTCTGAACTTGTTTCGGATAAGGTTGATATTTTGGTTCCAATTGCAACACCGACTGCAATGATCATGCAAAATGCAACAGAAGACAATAAAATCCCTGTTGTTTTTTCAGCAGTAACAGATCCTGTCAGTGCCGGATTAGTTCAAAGTATAAATAAACCAGGAGCAAATATTACAGGAACATCAGATGCATTAGATACAAAAACCGTTTTGGATTTAATGTTTGCAGCAAACAAAAAAATCAAATCAGTTGGTCTACTTTATGATAAAAGCCAGGATTCTTCAAAAAAAGCCATTGATGAAGCCAAGAAATATTTAAAAGAGAAAAAAGTGGATGTAGTAGAAAAGACAGGTACGACAACAGATGAACTTACAAATGCGGCAGATGCTTTAGTAGCTTCGAAAGTAGATGCTGTTTTTACACCAACGGATAATACAGTCATGACATCAGAGCTATCAATTTATGAAAAATTTGCAGATGCGAAAATTCCTCATTATGCGGGAGCAGATTCATTTGCTTTAAACGGCGCATTTTGCGGATATGGTGTAAACTATAAGGATCTGGGAAAAACGACAGCGGATATGGTTGTAGACATTCTGGTAAATGGTAAAAAACCAGAGTCAATGCCTGTAAAAACATTGAGTAACGGTATTGCAACTATAAATACGGATACGGCAAAATCAATTGGAATTGACTATAGTATGTTTAAAAATATGTGTGAATCTGTCGTAGAGACAAAAACAGCAAAAGAATTTACGACAGAAAACTAAAAAGTTTGCGGAGGAATTAAAATGGCTTCGATTTTTACAATTTCAATCATTCAAACAGCGCTGGAATTAGGATTGATTTACTCCTTGGTAGCATTGGCATTATTTATTTCTTTTTCTATATTAAATATAGCTGATTTATCAACAGATGGTTGCTTTACACTTGGATGTAGTGTTGGTGCGGTAGTAACACTCTGGGGGCATCCGGTATTAGCCTTGTTTATGGCAATGTTTGCGGGAGTGTGCTCTGGATTTATTACAGCTTTTCTACAAACGAAGATGGGGATTGCTTCTATATTAGCAGGAATTATTGTCAATACAGGACTTTATACCATAAATATTGCAGCCATGGGATTTTCTTCCAATGTGAATTTGTTTGGTCAGCAAACACTTTTTACAATTGCCAAAACGGCGATTGGTGGAAATTTTTACAAGATGATTGCAGTAGCAATTCTTGTGTTGGTTGTAGGAATTCTCCTATCCTGGTTTTTAGGAACACGTTTAGGACTTTCCATCCGGGCAACAGGAAATAATCCAGATATGGTAAAAGCCTCGAGTATTAATCCGAGTGTAATGATTATGATTGGCCTTATGATTTCAAGTGCGCTAACCGCATTATCAGGTGCACTTTTGGCACAGTATCAAAAATCATGTGATATTAATCTTGGAACAGGAATGGTTACGATTGCACTTGCTAGTTTGATTATAGGGGAATCTATCATAGGGAAGGGTTCTGTCTTAAGAAAAGTTTTCGGCGTAGTATTAGGAAGCTGTTTATATCGGTTTTTCATTGCAATTGCGCTTCGATTAAATGTTCCGGCAGAATGTCTGAAACTAGTCTCCGCCATAATAGTAGCTATAGCAATATCTTTCCCGTTTTTGAAAAAGCAATTTGATTTTCACAAGCAAAAAAAGATAGCAATGCAAAAACGAGGAGGAAAAATGTGATGTTACAGTTAAAAAATTTAAATAAAACATTTTATCCGGGAACCGTAAATGAAAAAAAGGCTTTAGTAAATTTAAATCTGGAATTGGAAAAAGGCGACTTTGTAACAATTGTTGGAAGTAATGGTGCAGGTAAATCATCCATGTTTAATGCCATCACAGGAACTTTTTTCATAGATGAGGGAGAAATTATCCTGGATGGTGAAGATATTACCTATCAAAAAGAACATAAAAGAAGTAAAGACATCGGACATTTGTTTCAGGATCCATTAAAAGGGACAGCACCAGGAATGACCATTGAAGAAAATATGGCATTAGCATATCTGAGAGCGAAAGGTTCAAAAAAAGATTTCTTTTCCAGAATAGGTAAAGAAGATAAGAGCAAGTTTAAAGAGCAGTTAAAACAGCTTCATATGGGACTGGAAGATAGAATGAAACAACCGGTAGGACTATTATCAGGAGGTCAAAGACAAGCCTTGACACTTTTAATGGCTACAATGGTAACACCCAAATTACTTCTCTTGGATGAGCATACAGCCGCATTAGATCCAGAAACTGCAAAAAAGGTTTTAGATTTAACAAAGCAGATTGTGAAAGAGAGAAATATCACATGCCTTATGGTTACCCATAATATGTATCAGGCGCTTGAACTGGGTAACCGGACATTAATGATGGACGAAGGCCAGATTATACTGGATATAAGAGGGGAAATCCGAATGAAGATGACCGTTGAAGATTTGCTGGAACAATTTAAAATTCAGGCAGGGAAAAAAATTGACAACGATCGAATCTTAACGGCAAAAGCGTAAAATTAAAAAGGTTTTTTTTGCACTTTATTATAAACATCAAGAAGCGGTATGGCATTCATGTCAGCCGCTTTTTTCACATCATCATACTCTAATTTGCTTTTTCTGATTTCTTTATTATAGCTGTCTTTTTGCCGGATTGAGCCGTAAATGGTATCCAGGTTTGTAGTGGAAGAAGATAAGATACTTCTGTCATAATATTTATAGCGGACGCCTCTGGTGGTCGTGTGCAGGAAGAAAAGTCTTGTGAATTTATCTTGATCGAATGGGCGGCATAAACAGGTAAGAAGGATACCAGGTCGGCTTTTTTTCATATAAATAGGCGTATAAAAAACATCAAGAGCACCTTCTTTTAGGAGTAAATCAAAAGCATATCCAATCTGCTCACCAGTCATATCATCTAAATTACAGGAAATTTCAAGAACAGAGTCTTTTTCTGCTGAATATAAAGATGAAGATTCAACAGCAGAATTTATGACAGGTGTACTTTTAACGGGGGCAGATCTTTCTAGATTGGCTGGTTGTATATTTAAGGCAGAAGTCATTTCACCTAGATAAGAGTACACAAATAAATCTTTTTCATTAAGTGTAGACACACCAATTCCTTTTTCCAGTGTCTTAACAGGCGGGTTGTGAAAAAATCCATTACAAAAATGTTTTAAGAAGTAAAGACCAATGGAAGAATGAAGTGTTTCGGTATTATGTATAGCATCGGGTAATTCTGCGATGATTTGAGCAGGATTAAGCATTTCGATAAGTAGTGAGGCACCTAGTACAAAAAATAAGGATTGAAATGTATAATAATGATTGTTATAGAAAAAACGATCTTCAGTAGAAACGCTATTTTTAAAATTTGCCCGAATAGATTCAAAAATTATAGTAGCATTTGTTTTGACCTTTTCAGACACATGTAAGGCTGAAATTTTAGAAATAATAGTGTCATAGTCAGCTGCATATGGGTTGTTTTGCACAAAATCAAAATCCAAAGGAGTGAGATCAGCAGAAAGAATTTGTATTCTGACAGCTTCAATTCCATTCATAAAATAAGGTTTTGCGCGAAGCAGTAAACCAGAAGTAAACAAGTGGTTCATTGTATTTAAAAATATTTTTTTCTCCTGGCATAATTCAAACAGAGAACCAAGAATCATTTCTTCCTGCAGGCCCTCTTTACAATCAATATATAAAGTTTTCATTTGTATCCTCCTGTTAATCTGAAAATAGAATTTGTATATAAAAGCTATTATAGGAGAAAATGAGAAAAAAATCAAAATAGAAATAAGAAATAGTATTTTGATTTTAAAAAGAAGAAAGAAAAGATAGTTCAAAAAAGATATGTTTTGCAATAAACGAATTATCTTGAAAAACTAAAAAGTAAGAGATAAAAGGCATGATCAGGCGAAGACAGGAAAAATATTTTTGCGATGTTTATAGAAAAAGCGATAGTAGCCATTGCGTGCTTTACATATATTTAGTAAATTAAGAAACTTATAGAATGAAGTTTGGAAAATCATGTTATAATAAAATGTAATTTAAATAAATGTGAAATAGTAAAGCAAAGAGCGATAAAACGATATAAATGCAAATAATAATGTACAATTGTGGAAAATGAGTATAATATAAAAGACATATCAAAACAGTATAAAAATAAAGCGAATTTGCATACAGGAGTGATTTTATGAACGATATAAATTTAATGAAACGTTTATTAAATGCTTTACCATTTGCTTATATTTGCCATAAATATGTAGATAATAAATTGGAAAGAGAAGAAAAAAAATACATATTTGTAGCTGCTAACCATGAATTTGAACTGCTAACATCAATGCCGAAAGAAGATTACATCGGAAGAAGCATATCAGAAGTAGACTTAAAAATTGATGAACAAGTATTGAAGTGGGCAGAAATTTATAAAAGTGTAAATAGCAAGGGTGAAAATATAGAGCTCATAAAGTTTTATCAAAAACGCAAACAATATTATAAAATAATTGCATGCCAGGTTATGCAAGAGTATTTCGTATGTTTATTTGATAATATAACGCAGGAAATGACGAACATAGAAAAAGCTTTTTATGAAGAAGTTGGTAAGAATAATTCATTTCGTGATATGGAATTGATTTTTAATTCAACCTCAGATTCAATGGCATTACTAAAAGTTGTAAACAACGATTTTGTATATGTAAGGAATAACCGGATTCATGAATCTTTTTTTGGAAAAGTTGATGAAAAAACGCTAGAGATGGTTTTAGGAAAAAATATGGGAGTAACGATTAACAATAAATTATCCGAATGTTGTGAAACCAAAAAAATTGTACAGTTTGAGATCGAATATCCACTCGAGAGAGGAAATACAGCTTTTTTAACAAGTCTTACACCAGTTATAGAAAATAAATGTGTGAAATACATTGTATCATCAAGTAAGGATATAACTGAGTTTAAAAAGTTACAGCAAACGAATGCAGACAAGGAACGATCTGTACAGGCGATGTTTGACAAGCATATGGCAATTATGCTTTTATTGGAACCTGATTCTGGACGTATTTTAGATGCAAATCCATCTGCGTGTACTTTTTATGGCTATACGAAAGATGAGATGTTGGATATGTGTATTCAGGATATCAATATATTATCAGCAAGTCAGGTGAGCAAGCTTAGGGAAAAAGCTTTTTTAAAGGAACAGGTATACTTTGGATTTTCTCATAAGTGTAAAGATGGAACTATAAGAAAAGTAGATGTATATAGCTGCCCAATAGAAGATAAGAAAAGGAAAATGTTATTTTCCATTATTTTTGATGTTACGGACAGAGAAGAATTTCGAAATAAATTAGAGAGCGAAAAGGAATTATTAGAAATAACCTTAAAGTCAATCGGCGATGGTGTTGTTACTACGGATTTAAGTGGAAATATACTAAGTATGAATAAGGCGGCAATTGCAATAACAGGATGGAGTGAAGAAGAGGTAATTGGTAAGTCCTTTCCTGAAATTTTTGTATTAACCTATGAGGAAAGCATGGAAAAAATTGCAAATCCAATTGAAATCGTACTAAGAACAGGAACAACGATCGGATTGACAAATCATACAGAATTGAGAAGTAAAACAGGTAAAATGGTACCTGTTGCTGATAGTGCTGCGCCAATTAAAAACTCGAATGGCAGTATTTTTGGAGCTGTTATGGTTTTTCGTGATGTAAGTTATGAAAAGCAGCATCAGGATCAGATCTTGTATTTAAGTTATCATGACTCATTAACCAGTTTGTATAACAGACGATATATGGACGAGAGTTTGGATCACATGAATATAAGCGAATGTAGCAATTCTATTTTGATTATTGGAGATGTAAATGGTCTAAAGCTTACAAATGATGTGTTTGGTCATGAGGCAGGTGATGAATTATTAAAGACAGTGTCTAATATTTTAAGCAATAACTGTAGAAACGATGATGTGCTGGCCAGATGGGGTGGAGACGAATTTTTGATGCTATTTCCAAATACAGATATAAAAGTTGCAGAAAAAATTATTTTTAATATTAAAAGTGAGTGTGAAAAAAAGAGTATAGAAAAGATATGGATAAGTTTAGCAATGGGTTCTGCGAGAATCGGAGATTTTGGGAGTATATCCGGAACAATTCAAAGTGCGGAAGAAAAAATGTATCATCAAAAATTTTTAGATGGTAAAAGCTATAGAAACAGAATTATCAATGCGCATTTGGTAACGCTTGATAATAAGAGTTTCGAAACAAAGCAGCATGCAGAGCGTTTAAAAAAATATTGTCTTGCAATTGCGCGTTTACTAGGACTGAATGCGGAAGATTGTGATTTGTTATCTCTTTTGTCTGTACTACATGATATAGGTAAAATTGGAATTCAGGAATCTATTTTAAATAAAAATGGCGCTTTAACGAAAGAGGAATGGGTAGAGATGAAAAAACATTCCGAAATTGGATATCGGATGGCGAAATCAACACCTGAGTTGGAAAAAGTTGCAGAATACATTCTCTCACATCATGAAAGATGGGATGGGATGGGATATCCAAGAGGTTTAAAAGCGAAAGAAATACCGCTTCCATGTCGCATTTTGTCAGTAGTTGATGCATATGATGCAATGACGCACGATAGAATTTACCGGAAGGCTATGGATGAACCAAGTGCGGTTGTAGAATTAAAGGAAAATGCTGGTACACAGTTCGATCCCCAAATTGTTACATTGTTTATGAATGTTTTGGAAAAAAAATAAACAAGAGATAATTAAAAAATACATATTGACACACACACGTTAAAGTGTTAATCTGATATCAATTTAAAAGAGAAAAATCAATGAGCAAAAAGAGTACTGCATATAATTCTTTTCAGAGAGCTGCTATTTGGTGTGAAGCAGTAAGATGATATGGACATTTATTGTCGAACAGGAATGGGTTTGTCAGATGCAAAGTGAACAATTAGTAGCGGATGCCGCGTCCTCGCGTTATAGAGGTGAGATATCGATATTTTTCTGTATCAAAAAAAGGTGAGTAAGTTGGTGGCGTATATTCCAAGTTGGGAGTATACGCCTTTATTTTTTTATCCAAGTACATTCACGAACGAGGGTGGCACCACGGTTTGAAATCGTCCCTGGCATAGTTATTAACTATGCCAGGGATTTTTTATTTGGAGCATATAGATTACTTTATAACATACAAATGGAGGATAAAATGAAAAGAAGGTTAAGAGTATACAAAAAAACGGTAAGTATTGTAAATGAAACCATAACAGAAATGTATGAAAATCTGGTTGGAAAACAAAAAGGATTTTTACTGGAAAGTTATGATAAAAATTATGACAGATATACATTTTTTGGAGAGAATCCAGAGGAAATCATCTCATCGAAAGGAAAATCCCTGGTAATTCAAAATGTGGATGGAACAAAAAAAGTATTGGAAGGAAATCCACTACAGTTACTGAAAGAATACTATGACTCTTTTGATGTTATAAAAGAAAATGAAGAACTTACCTTTTCGGGAGGACTGGTTGGCTGCCTTGGGTATGATTTTATACGCTATACAGAAAATATACCAGATGAAAATCCAGATGAAATTGGAATTGAAACTATTCAGATGATGCTTATGAAAAAATTCCTTTTAGTGGATCATGTGGCAGAAACGTTAACGGCAATTGTATTGGAAACAGACGATGAACACGGAAAAGAAACAGCAATAGAAATTCAAACAGATATGATAGAACGAGCTATGAAAAAATCGAAAAAAACGGAAATGAAATTTCAGGCAGATGGAAAAATCATTCACAAGTCAGATACACTGGAAGAATATAGCCAAAAAGTTGAAAAATTAAAAGAGTACATTCGCAACGGACATGTTTTTCAAACGGTATTATCCCAAAGATGGACGATTGAAACAAAGCAGGAAGGATTTACGCTATATAAGAAATTAAGAGAACTAAACCCTTCTCCATATTTGTATTATTTTAATTTTGGCGAGTTTGAAATTATTGGGAGTTCACCTGAAATGATTGTAAAACAAAGAGGAAATCAAATCTATACCTGTCCAATCGCAGGCACTCGAAAGAGAGGAAAAACGAAAGAAGAAGACGAAGAATTAAAAGCAGAATTACTTGCAGATGAAAAAGAAAGAGCAGAACATATTATGCTGGTTGATCTGGCGAGAAATGACATGGGACGTATTTCAGAATTCGGTTCGGTTAAGGTGACAGAATTCATGAAGGTACATAATTACTCGCATGTAATGCATATTGTAACACAGGTAGAAGGAAGAAAAAAAGGAATTCATCATCCATTTGATCTTATATCCTCATTTTTACCAGCGGGAACTTTGAGCGGAGCTCCGAAAATAAGGGCGATGGAAATCATAGATGAATTAGAAACCGTAAAAAGAGGATTGTATGGTGGTGCAACTGGCTATATTGATTTTTCAAAAGATATGGATTTTTGCATCACAATTCGAACGATGGTGAAAAAGAAAGATAAAGTTTATCTACAGGCAGGAGCAGGTATTGTAGCAGATTCTATTCCAAAAAGCGAATATGAAGAATGCTGTAACAAAGTCATGGCGCTTGCAAAAACATTGGTAATGGAGGAAGAACTATGATTTTACTAATTGATAATTATGATTCATTTACATATAACCTGTATCAGTATATTGGAATTTTCGAACCAGACATAAAGGTGGTTCGTAATGACAAAATAACATTACAGGAAATAAAGGAACTGGCCCCTGAAAAAATCGTGCTGTCGCCAGGACCGAAGAGCCCAAAAGAAGCAGGCATATGCATAGAACTTGTAAAAGAATTTTATGATAAAACCCCAATTCTTGGAATATGCTTAGGACACCAAAGTATAGGTGAAGCATTTGGAGCTACAGTAACATATGCGAAAACATTATTTCATGGAAAACAGTCAGAAATAGAACATGATCAAAAAGGAATTTTTTCAGGAATAGAGACTCCGATAAAAGTGGCAAGATACCATTCCTTAGCGGTACAGGAAAAAGGACTGCCTTCTTATTTGAAAATCATTGCAAGGACAAAGGATGGGGAAATCATGGCAATGAAACATGAGCAATATCCCGTAGTGGGATTACAGTTTCATCCAGAATCTATTTTCACAGAACATGGAAAAAGGATGATTGAAAATTTTATTAATGGTTCTATTTAAAAAAATATAAAAACCTATGGAAAGAGTTTGAAAGATAAGCGAGTTTGTAAAGGGAGGACGATATGATATTAGACGATATTGTACAAAGTAAAAAGAAAAGATTATTAGAACATAAAGCAAATATTCCGTTGGAAGAAATGATAGAGCTGGCACAAAACGAAAAAAGAGAATCAATATCTTTTTATCAGGCACTGAAAAAAGAAGGACTTTCTATTATCGGTGAATTTAAAAAAGCTTCTCCAAGCCTTGGAGATATCGTAGAACAAATTGATTTAAAAGAAAGAATAAATTTGTATAACAAAAGTGTGGATGCGATTTCCTGCCTGACGGAAGAAGATTATTTTAAAGGAGATGTGAAATATTTAAAATTCATACGCGAACAAACCAGTTTACCCATTTTGCGAAAAGATTTTATGATTGATCCGTATCAGTTCTATGAAGCGAAGGTAATTGGTGCAGATGCGGTATTGCTCATCGCGGCTATTTTAAAAGAGGAACAATTGTTTGAATTTTATGAATTATCTCAAAAATTAAAGCTGGATGTGCTGATTGAAGTGCATGATGCAAATGAGATGGAACGAGTACTGCAATTAAACCCCAAAATAATTGGTGTAAATAATCGTAACCTGAAAGATTTTACAATTTCGCTGGATACAACGAAGGATCTTTGCAAAATGATACCAGAAGGTACAGCTTTTGTTTCGGAAAGCGGAATTTTAAATGAAGCAGATGTTGAAGAGCTAAAAACTTATCCAATAGATGCATTTTTGGTGGGAAGAGCATTTATGGAAAGTAAAAATCCCATGCAGATTGCAAAAGAGTGGAAAGAGGCATTTGGATGAGTGAGGAAAGCAAATTAGAAATCAAAAAAGTTCCTCAGATTAAAATCTGCGGGATAACAACAGAGCAAGAAGCTTATTATTTAAACGAGGCAGATGTAGCATATGCAGGTTTGGTCTTTTGCAAAGAAAGCAAACGCAATGTAACACTTTTGCAGGCAGAAAAAATCATAAAAGCCTTAGATTCTTCCATCCGTAAAGTGGCAGTTTTTTTAGAACCAGATTATGAAATATTAGAAAACATACACTCAATTGGAGTGGATGGTGTACAGATACATCGGGAATTCCAAAGCGATAAAGTAGATGCTTCTTTCTTTGTCTGGAAAGCATTTTCCATAGGAGAAAGTATGGGAGAAAATATGGGTGGAAGTAATGCAGATACAAATGTCATCCAGAGTCAAAAAGATAAAATGCTGATGGAGAAACTTTCCATAAACTTTTCGGATAAGCGTATAGAAGGAATCTTGTTTGATGCAGCAAAAGCAGGAAGTGGACGTACTTTTCCGTGGAGTATAACAGAACAAATAGAGAGTATACGAATAGAAAATAAAGATAAAAAAATTATTTTGGCAGGAGGACTAAATGAACAAAATGTGCAACAGGGAATACATATCTTTTACCCGGATATAGTAGATGTAAGTTCCGGTGTGGAAGGAAAAAATGGATTAAAAAGTAAAGAAAAAATAATGGAATTTGTCAGAAAGGTGAGAAATTATGAGTAAAAAAGGATATTATGGACAATTTGGAGGTCAGTATGTAGCGGAATCATTAATGAATACGCTAAACGAACTGGAGGAAGTATTTGAATCTTCCATAAAAGACCCCTCATTTCAGGAAGAACTGCATTACTATTTGACAGAATATGTTGGAAGAGAAACGCCTCTTTACTATGCACAAAGACTTAGTGAAGCTTATGGAACAAAAATTTATTTAAAAAGGGAAGATTTAAACCATACGGGAGCACATAAAATCAATAATGTTCTAGGACAGATTCTACTCGCAAAAAGAATGGGGAAAAAGAAAGTAATTGCAGAAACTGGGGCAGGACAGCATGGAGTAGCAACTGCTACCGGAGCGGCTTTATTTGATATGGAATGTACGATTTATATGGGGGAAGAAGATATTAAGCGTCAGGCACTGAATGTAATGCGAATGGAAATGCTTGGAGCAAAGGTAGAAAGTGTTACTTCTGGAAGCAATACGCTAAAAGATGCTACAAACGAAGCAATTCGTACCTGGGCAAAAACAGCAGAAGATACCTTTTACATCATAGGCTCAGCCTTAGGACCACATCCATATCCAAAAATGGTAAAAGAATTTCAGAGTATTATTAGCAAAGAAGCCAAAAAACAGATTCTGGAAAAAGAAAACAGACTCCCGGATGTTGTTATGGCATGTGTAGGTGGCGGGTCAAATTCAATCGGAATGTTTGCAGATTTTATTGAAAATAAAGAAGTAACCTTGATTGGTGTTGAAGCAGCAGGAAAAGGCATTGAAACAGGGGAACATGCCTGTGCTATGGCAATGGGGACACCAGGAGTTTTGCATGGAATGAGATCTTATCTTCTTTCAGATGAAAATGGAAATATACAATTAGCACACTCGATTTCTGCTGGGTTGGATTATCCTGGAGTTGGACCAGAACATTCTTATTTAAAGGAAACCAAGCGTGTGGAATATGTATCAATTACAGACGATGAAGCCATGGAAGCATTGCTGGAATTAACGAAGCTTGAGGGAATTATTCCGGCAATTGAAAGTGCACATGCCGTTGCCTATGCAAAGAAACAGGCACAGAAGATGACAAAAGATCAGATAATGATTATCTGCGTATCGGGTCGTGGAGATAAAGATGTAAATACAATATCGGATTATATAAATGGAAAAGGATATTTAAATTAAAGGAGGCAGCCATGAATCGAATCGAAGAAAGATTTGCACAGTTAAAAGAAAGAAAAGAAAAAGCATTTATTACCTATATAACTGCAGGATATCCAGATTTAAATAAAACAAAAGAATTATTACGCTCTCAGCAAACAGCAGGAACCGACATTGTAGAATTGGGAATTCCTTTTTCAGACCCTACAGCAGACGGGCCTGTAATTCAAAATGCTTCCTATCAGTCTATTTTAAATGGAACAACTTTAAAAAAAGTATTTTCCATCGTAAAGGAATTAAGAGAAGAAGAACTTATACTGCCGATTGTCTTTATGCTCTATTACAATACAATTCTGGCATTTGGAGTAGAAGAATTCGTGAAAGAATGTGTTACATGTGGAGTAGATGGACTTATTATTCCAGATTTGCCATATGAGGAACAAGATGAAATCAATCAGTATCTAAAAGAGGAAGAAGATACCATTTTGATTCAATTGGTTTCACCAGTATCAAAGAAAAGAATTCCTACAATATTGAAAAATGCAAGAGGATTTGTGTATTGTGTCTCCTCCATGGGAGTAACAGGTGGAGCAGGAATATTTCATAAAGAAGTCAGAAATTATTTAGAAGGGGTAAAAAAAGAGTCTAAAATACCTGTTATGATGGGATTTGGAATTCGGGATGCGCTTGATGTAAAACCATATGCAGATGTAATAGATGGAGCAATTGTAGGAACATATTTTATTCAATTATTTGAAAACTCCAATTTTCAGATAAAAGAACTTGAAGATTATACAAAAAAATTTAAAAAGGAACTGAATGCTGAAATAATCTTGTAAACATGGAGGTGAAAATATGAAAGAATACATCACAAAAGTAGTAGAAGGAATTGATTTAACGAAAGAAGAAGCAAAAAGCAGCATGGAAATCATGTTAAATGGTGAGGCAACACAGGCTCAAATCGGAACTTTTTTAACAGCACTTCGTATGAAAAAAGAAACGCTGGATGAGTTGACAGGATTTGCAGCTGTATTAAGTGAGAAAGCAAAAAACATATATCCTAAGGCAGAAAAGTACATTGATCTGGTAGGAACAGGTGGAGATTGTACCTATACATTTAACATATCAACAACGGCAGCTTTTGTTGTAGCAGGAGCAGGTCTTCCAGTTGCAAAACATGGAAATCGTTCGATTTCTTCAAAGTCAGGAGCAGGGGATGTATTAGAAGCGCTTGGTGTAAATATTATGGCGTCACCGAAAGTAGTAGAACGTTGCGTAGATGAGGTTGGGATTGGATTTATGTTTGCACAGCTCTTCAACGAATCCATGAAATATGTTGGAGCAGCAAGAAAAGAAATGGGTATACGTACTGTATTTAATATCCTAGGACCGCTTGCAAATCCATCAAAGGCAGAACGTATGATGGTAGGAGTATATGATCCAGAATTGACGGAAGTAATTGCAAATGCAATGCTAAATCTGGGCGTAAAAAGAGCCTATGTGGTAGGTGGAAGTGATCATATGGATGAAATCACACTAACAGGGAAAACAAAAATATCAGAAATAAAAGACGGAAAAGTACAGACATTTGATTTTGACCCTGCAGAGTATGGATTTTCCTTGTGCAAACTGAAAGATTTACAGGGCGGAACAGGGGAAGAAAATGCAAGAATCACAAGAAACATTCTGAATGGAGAAAAAGGAGCAAAAAGAGATATTGTTTTGCTGAATGCAGGAGCCGCTTTATATATAGGAGGAGTGGCAGATTCGTTGGAAGATGGCATAAAAAAAGCAATAAAATCTATTGATGAAGGATATGCTACACGAATTTTAGAAAGACTAGTAGAAGAGTCCTTTAAAGAGTAAAAAAATAGAGATAGAGTTTAAATTGTAGTTGAAGAAAAGATTGTATAAGACTATAATACTATTAGTATATTTAGAAAACAACATTAAATCATATAAAATACATGTAAAATAAAAGAGTAAATTGAAATTATTTCGAAATTTTACCGAGGAGGATTTAATATGAGAAGCAGTGGAGTACTTATGCATATTTCTTCTCTTCCATCTTCTTATGGAATAGGAACGATGGGAGCAGAAGCAAAGGAATTTGTTGATTTTTTAAAAAATGCAGGACAGACATATTGGCAGATTTTGCCATTATGTCCAACTAGTTATGGAAATTCGCCATATCAGTCTTTTTCCAGTTTTGCAGGAAACCCATATTTTATTGATTTAAGTGAAATATGCAAAGCCGGATACCTTACAAAAGAAGAATGTGAATCTTACGCATGGTGTATGGATGATACACTGGTAGATTATGGTCTGTTATATGATAACCGATATGCACTTTTTCAAAAAGCGTATGAAAGATTTAAAAAGAAAAAACCAAAAGATTTTAAAAAATTTTGCAAAGAAAATAGCGACTGGCTTTTTGACTATGCTTTTTTCATGGCATTAAAAATCAAAAATCATGGAAAGTCATGGATTGACTGGTCAGATGAAATAAAATTTCGGAATAAAAAAGTTCTGAAAACATTAGAAAAAGAACTGGACTCTGAGATTGAATCGTTTCAAATGCTTCAATATTTTTTCTTTCAGCAGTGGAATCAGTTAAAAGAGTATGCAAATAAAAAAGGAATTTCAATTATCGGAGATGTTCCGATTTATGTAGCAGGTGACAGTGCAGATGTATGGGCAAATCCAGCACAGTTTTATCTGGATAAAAATTTAAATATGATAGAAGTTGCAGGCTGTCCACCAGACGCATTTTCAGATGAGGGTCAATTATGGGGCAATCCATTATTCCGTTGGGATTATATGAAAAAAGACAGGTATGCCTGGTGGGGAAAAAGGCTAAAGGCAATGTCTGCGATGTATGACCTTATTCGAATTGACCATTTCAGAGGATTTGATTCATATTATACAATCCCATTTGGAGAAACAACAGCAAAGAATGGCACCTGGAAAAAAGGTCCTGGAAAAGCGATGTTTGATTACCTGGAAAAAAGATTGGGAAAATTAAATATAATAGTAGAAGATTTGGGATATTTAACTCCTTCTGTAAAAAAAATGGTTGCAGACTGTGGGTATCCAGGAATGAAAGTATTGCAGTTTGCATTTGGTGAAAGAAAAGATAATGTTTATCAGCCACATAATTATCCAGTGCATTGTGTTGTTTATACAGGAACACACGATAATGATACCATTTTAGGATGGGCAAAAACTTCATCGAGAGAGACTTTGGATTTTGCAAAAGATTATTTACGGTTAAGCAAAGAAGAAGGATACAACTGGGGGATGATGAAAGCAGCATGGGCAAGTGTAGCTGAATTATCGATTGTAACAATGCAGGATTTACTGGATTTATCTTCCAAAGCGCGCATGAATGAACCTTCCACGATGGGCGATAACTGGATGTGGCGTATGAAAAAGAATGATCTTACAAAAGAATTGGAAGAAAAGCTGAATCTTTATATGAATGTATATGCCAGAGCTCCGAAGAAAAAAGGAAAAAGCACGGAAAATAAGAAGGAAAATAACAAGAAAAACAACAAGGAAAATACCAAAAAGGAACAAAAAAAGAAAGAAATTAAAAAATAAATGGATATCATTTCGTGGGAGCATATGTCCTTGCAAGAGATCACAAAAGCAGATATAATAATACTAAAAATGTGATAAGAAAAGGAGATTATTCTTTGAATCCAGTATATGAAAAACTAATCAAATGTTATGACAGTTATAAAGCAAAAATCAATTTTGAGCCAAAGGTGGCCTTGATTTTAGGTTCCGGACTTGGAGATTATGCAAGCAATATTAAAGTAGTAGATACTTTAGATTATCATGACATTGAAGGATTTCCAGTATCCACGGTACCAGGACATAAAGGCAGATTTATTTTTGGATATGTTGGAGAAGTTCCTGTTGTCTGCATGCAGGGGCGTGTTCATTATTATGAAGGATATGAAATGGCAGATGTTGTTCTACCTGTTCGCCTGATGAAACTCATGGGTGCAAAAATCTTATTTTTAACAAATGCAGCAGGTGGAATCGGACAGGGATTTAAAGCAGGAGATCTGATGCTGATTAAAGATCATATAGCAACTGCTGTTCCTTCACCACTTCGAGGAGCAAATGTGGATGAATTAGGGGTAAGATTCCCAGATATGTCTCATGTATATGATGAAGATCTTCAAATGATTGTGAAAAAAGTTGCAATGAATATGGGATTTCCATTAAGAGAGGGCGTGTATATGCAGTTTACAGGACCTCAATATGAAACCCCACAGGAAATCACAATGGCCAGAACACTTGGAGCCTCGGCAGCAGGCATGAGTACAGCTTGTGAAGCAATTGCAGCAAATCATATGGGAATGAAAATTGTTGGTATTTCCTGCATGACAAATTTAGCAGCAGGTATTTCACCAGTAGCTCTTACTCATGAAGAGATTCAGGAAGTTGCGGATAAAGTAGCGCCTGTATTTTCAAAACTAGTAACAGAATCCATTCTTACCTTTGGAAAAGAAATTCAATTGGATAACGCTTAAGAAATGAATTAATTGCAGGGAAAGAATAAGTGAATATGAAAATTACATTTGTACAGCATAGTTGCTTTATGGTCGAGCTAGAGCAATGTATACTTATATTTGACTGGTTTGATGCAACAACTGTAAAAGAGTGCTCATTTCATGGAGAATTACCAGAATTTTCTAATAATAAAAAAATTTATGTGTTTGCAAGTCATAAGCATAAAGACCATTTTGATTTAAAATCTTTACGCTGGATAGAGAAATTCGATGATATTACGTATATTTTATCAAAAGATATCCGCCTGTCCGATCATTATCTGATTCGCCATGAAATCCCTCTAAAAGCAAAAGAGCGCGTTTTATTTGTGAAACCCTGGCAGGATTATGAGATAGATGATTTGCAAATACATACCTTAAATTCAACAGATGCAGGAGTCGCGTTTTATGTAAAAGTAAATGAGACTTCTTTTTATCATGCAGGAGATTTAAATAATTGGTTCGTGGAGGAAGATCCTGATAAAGATAAGATGAGAACTTCTTATGAAAGTGAGATTTCCTATTTGAAAGATAAAAACATCACAGCCTCCTTTATTGTTTTAGATCCCCGATTAAAAAAACATGCACTGGATGGTATAAATTATTTTTATCAAAATATAAAATCGGATTACATATTTCCCATGCATATGTGGCGGGATTATTCCTATATTTTAACTTTGAAAGAGCGTATTTTTTCTCTAACCCAGGAAGAAACAGCGGGCAAAAAAATACGATTAAACCAGATTGAAAATATAGTAGATATACGATTTGAAAACCAGGAATTTTTAATTTAAATGATAAAAAATCAGGATGGAATGAAAAGCTTTGTGAAGCAGTTATTGAAATCAATTGAATTTTGGAATATAATATGAGTAATTATGACATGAATCATACACAGCAAGTATGAAATGCGAATAGATTTTGGAGGAATTAGTTGTGAGACAAAGTTATGGCGAAAACCAGTTGCGCAGAATGTATCTGGATTTTTTTGAAAGTAAAGACCATCTGGTCATGAAGAGTTTTTCATTAGTGCCACATAATGATAACAGCCTTTTGCTTATTAATGCAGGAATGGCACCATTAAAGCCTTATTTTACAGGACAGGAAATACCACCAAGAAAAAGAGTAACAACCTGTCAGAAATGTATTCGAACCGGTGATATTGAAAATGTTGGTAAAACGGCCAGACATCTTACCTTTTTTGAAATGCTGGGAAATTTTTCGTTTGGCGATTATTTCAAACATGAAGCAATTGCCTGGTCATGGGAATTTTTGACAGAAGTATTAGGATTAGAGGAAGACAGACTTTATCCATCCATATACGGAGAAGATGAAGAAGCCTTTGAAATATGGAATAAAGAGATTGGTATTTCTGCTGATAGAATTACAAGATTTTATCGTGATGAAAATGGAGACTGTGATAATTTCTGGGAGCATGGAGCTGGTCCCTGCGGACCTTGTTCAGAGATTTATTATGACAGAGGACTAAAATATGGTTGTGGAAAACCAGATTGTAAAGTAGGGTGCGACTGCGACCGTTTTATGGAAGTCTGGAATAACGTGTTTACTCAGTTTAATGGCGATGGACACGGAAATTATGAAGAACTGGCTCAGAAAAATATAGATACTGGTATGGGATTGGAAAGACTTGCAGTTGTTATGCAGGATGTAGATTCTGTGTTCGATATTGATACGATGAAAACGATTCGTGATAAAGTATGTGAGTTATCGAAGAAAGAATACCAGAAAAATGCAATAGATGATGTATCAATCCGTTTGATTACAGATCATATGAGATCCGCAACCTTTATGGTTTCTGATGGTATTATGCCAAGCAACGAGGGACGTGGATATGTTCTAAGAAGACTGATAAGAAGAGCTGCACGTCATGGAAAAACACTTGGAATAAAAGGCATGTTTTTGACAAAATTATCGGAGACAGTAATCAATGAAAGTAAAGATGGATATCCAGAGTTAGAAGATAAAAAAGATTTCATTTTTAAAGTTCTGACCCAGGAAGAAGAAAAATTTGATAAAACAATTGATCAGGGATTATCCATATTATCTGACATGCAGTCAGAGATGGAACGTTCAAAAGAAACTGTTTTATCAGGTGAGAGTGCATTTAAATTATATGATACATATGGTTTCCCAGTTGATTTAACACGTGAAATTCTGGAAGAAAAGGGATTTACGATTGATGAAGCTGGATTTAAAGAAGCAATGGAAGTACAGCGGACCACAGCACGTAAAGCGCGTAAAGTTACAAATTATATGGGTGCAGATGTTACTGTATATGAGACGATTGATCCTTCTGTCACAAGTGAATTTACGGGTTATGATCAGTTGAAAATATCTTCGAAAATCACGGTACTTACAACAGAAACTGAGTTAGTTGAAGCGCTTTTAGATGGAGATATCGGAACAATATTTGTAAATGAAACGCCATTTTATGCTACTATGGGTGGACAAAATTCAGATACTGGAACGATTACAAGTATAGATGGAAACTTTGAATTTAAAGTAGAAGATACCGTCAAGATGCTGGGTGGAAAAATCGGGCATATTGGAAAAGTAATTAGAGGAATGATAAAAACTGGAGATACCGTTCAGCTGACGGTAGATGAAACAAAGCGTCTGGAAATCAGCAAAAACCATAGTGCTACGCACTTGCTTCAAAAGGCATTGCGTGAGGTTTTAGGAACACATGTGGAACAGGCTGGATCTGATGTAAACGAAGATCGTTTGAGATTTGATTTTACTCATTTTTCAGCGATGACACAAGATGAACTAAAAAAAGTTGAGAATCTGGTAAATGAAAAAATAGCAGAATCCTTACCAGTTATAACAGAAGTTATGACGTTGGATGAAGCAAAAAAAACAGGTGCAATGGCTTTGTTTGGCGAAAAATATGGTGAATCCGTTCGAGTTGTAAAAATGGGAGATTTTTCAACTGAGTTATGTGGCGGTACACACGTTGCAAATACAAGTTCGATTGCAGCATTTAAGATTATTTCAGAAACTGGAGTTGCAGCAGGGGTAAGACGTGTTGAGGCATTGACTTCCAAAGCTGTATTTGCTTATTATGATCATTTAGAAGAGACAATCAATGAAGCAGCAAAAATCGTGAAGACTACTCCTGGTATGCTTGTAGAAAAGTTAGAACATTTGATGGAAGAAATCAAAACATTAACAAGTGAAACAGAATCATTAAAAAGTAAAGCTGCAAAAGAAGCTTTCGGTGATGTGACAAATCAGGTAGTTGATATAAATGGCATATCTTTCATTGCTGCAAAAGCAGAAGGTGTAGATATGAATGGACTTAGGGACCTTGGAGACCAGCTGAAAGCAAAAATTGGTGAAGGGGTTCTGGTTCTGGCTTCTAATGTAGAAGGCAAAGTAAATTTAATTGCAATGGCTACAGAGGAAGCAATGGCTAAAGGAGCGCATGCCGGGAATATTATTAAGGGTATTGCAACTTTGGTTGGCGGTGGTGGTGGGGGACGCCCTAACATGGCACAGGCTGGAGGAAAGAATCCAGACGGCATCAATGCCGCTTTAGAAAAGGCAAAAGAAGTATTAAAGGAACAAATTCATTAAGTTTGGGAAAATGTCACAAAAGTAGTTGACGAATTGAAAAATTCTGTTATAATAACTAATAGTGCAATAAAATATTACCCAAACAGTTGAATATGCACAATACGCAACTGGAGGGAGGTTAGGTGTGAGACTATGTCAAATGTAATCGTAAAAGAGAATGAGACGTTAGATAGCGCTTTACGTAGATTCAAAAGAAACTGTGCTAAAGCTGGTATCCAGCAGGAAATCCGTAAAAGAGAACATTACGAAAAACCAAGTGTTCGTCGTAAGAAAAAATCGGAAGCTGCTAGAAAACGTAAATATAACTAATTGTGTAAAGAGACTGTCACGGATGTGGCAGTCTCTTTTGGTTTTTTTTGAGAATTCATATGGATTTCGTGCAGATTGTGTTGCTAAAATGACAGTTTAAGTAAAAAAGAAGCCAATAAATATACTTTCGATATAATGTTATTATAAACTTGTTATAGAAATAAAGGGGAATATAACATGACATCAGGAGGTATTTATGCGGACAACAATTAAGTTTCGTATTTTGTTTACACTGTTTTTATTAACATTTCTATTTTTGATTTATTCCATACTAAATGGAGTTACTACGTCCCAAGTTCAACTTTCGTCGACACTAATGGCAGATTCGTTTGTGAAATTAGAATCGAAACAGGTTATTTTAACGAAGGAAATAGATCAAATTGATTTACTTATACAGTCAATCACAGCAGACAGTACAAATGATGAAAATCAAAATTTGTCAAAGGCATTACAAACAACATTAAATGAAACAAGTACCAGTGCAACCGAAATTGCATCCATTTGTGACAAAGCTTCTGAATTGGCTATGAATACAACATTAAAAGATTCTTATCAGTCCTACCAAAAGAGCATGACAGATTATTTGAATGAAGTAAAAAAAGTCTCAGACAGTTTAAATCAAAATAATTATGAATCAGCAAAGCAAAATAGGAAAGAACTGGACACTTTGTCAAAAACACTGGAAAAAAATGGAAGCGATTTTCAAAAAGTCTTGGATAAAAGTGTAGCACATGAGACGAAACTGGTTCATTCAAGGGGAAACCGCTCGATTATAATTATTTGGATGATGTCGATTTTATTTATTATGGCAGCAATATTTGCATTTTTTGTATTCTTGAGAACAATCATAAATCCTATCAAACAGGTAAATTATAATCTGGATGAGATTATACAAAAAATACAAAAAGAGGAGGGAGATTTGACAATCCGAATTTCCAGTAACTATCACGATGAAATTGGTCAGATGGTGGAAGGAGTCAATCGCTTTTTAGATACGTTGCAGCATGCAATGATTTCAATTCGGTCAGGTTCAAAATTAATAGAGAGGTCTACAGAATCTATAAGCAACCGATTAACAGAGTGTAAGGATTCAACAAGTAATGTTTCTGCTTCTTTAAACGAACTGTCTGCCAGTATGGAAGAAATAAGTTCCACGCTGCAAACGATAGACGGTGGTTCTCTGGAAGTAATGAAATCTTCGAATACGATAGCATTAGAGGCAAAAGAAAATTCGACCAAAGTAGAAGTTATTGTCGAAAATGCAAATAAGATTCAAAAACAATCCCATAAAAATAAAACAAACACCCAAACCGTTTTACTTAATATAGAAAAAGAAATGGAAGACTCGATTGAAGGAAGCAAATCAGTGGGTCGTATCAACGAACTGACAGCAAATATTTTGAATATATCAAGCCAAACGAATTTACTTGCGCTAAATGCATCGATAGAAGCAGCCAGAGCAGGCGAAGCAGGAAAAGGGTTTGCAGTTGTAGCAGATGAAATACGAAATCTTGCTGAAAACACGAAAAGTGCTGCAACTGATATCCAGAATATAAGTCAGATTGTGACTCAGTCAGTAGAAGAACTGGTAAAAAATGCCAATCAGCTAATGTCTTATATGACAGAAAAAGTCATGCATGATTATGATGAATTTGAAGATACTACAAATGGATATAGGCTGGAAATAGAGTCAATCAGTAAGATGTTAACTAATTTTAATTTACAGGCAGAAATGTTAAGCGAGATATCGAATCAGATGGCACAGGGAATACAGGGAATAACGATGTCGGTTGAAGAAAGTGTCAATGTAGTAATCTGTTCAAATGAAAGCACAGCAGCTCTCTTAGAGGCAGTTTCTGCAATTGATGCACAGTCAGATCAAAACAGAGATATTGTTTCAGATTTAACGAATGAAGTTAACAAGTTTAAAAAAGTGGAAAACGATGAAATTTAAACAGTAGATTTTTGAAAAAGCATTTCTTAAAAGGATAGTAGCAGGAATAAAAAGACAAAATAAGTAAAATGTTTTGTCTTTTTATAATTGCGAAAAAAAAGAAAATCCAGATGAAATAGATAGGGTGTTTTTACTTTATGAAAACATCATTTTAATTATAGAATACAAGGGAATTACAAGTACTGCGCCTTGACAATCTTTTCTGGCTAGTATAAACTTAAGAAGTTTGTATGATGAAAAAAAGTAATTGGTAAAATAGATATGGAGGAAAATCCAGTGGCTGATTTAAAAAAAGAAATTGAAAAAAGAAGAACATTTGCTATTATTTCCCATCCGGATGCCGGTAAAACAACGTTAACCGAGAAATTCCTTTTGTATGGAGGAGCGATTAATCTTGCCGGTTCAGTGAAGGGGAAGGCAACAGCAAGACATGCCGTTTCTGACTGGATGGAAATAGAAAAACAAAGAGGTATTTCGGTTACTTCGTCTGTACTACAGTTTAATTATGATGGATATTGTATTAATATTTTAGATACACCAGGACATCAGGATTTCTCTGAGGATACATACCGAACACTTATGGCAGCAGATTCGGCTGTAATGGTAATCGATGCCTCAAAAGGTGTGGAAGCACAAACAAGAAAGCTGTTTAAAGTATGCGTTATGCGTCATATTCCAATCTTTACATTTATTAATAAGATGGATCGTGACGCGATGGATACGTTTGAACTGCTAGACCAGATTGAAAAAGAGCTTGGAATAGCTACCTGCCCTGTGAACTGGCCAATAGGTTCAGGCAAAAATTTTAAAGGTGTGTTTGACCGTGATACCAGAAAAGTAATAACTTTTTCAGATACACTCAAAGGTACCAAAGAAGGAATTGAAAAAGAGCTTGATGTAGATAGTCTGGAATTAAATTCTGAGATTGGAGAAGGCTTTAGAAATCATTTATTTGACGAAATTGAATTATTGGACGGTGCTAGTGCAAAATTTGATATGGATTTAGTATCAAAGGGAAAACTATCTCCGGTATTTTTTGGGTCTGCATTAACAAATTTTGGAGTAGAAACATTCCTAAAACATTTTTTGAAAATGACATATGCACCACTTCCCCGTAAATCAGAAGACAGGGAAATAAATCCTTTTTCGGAAGATTTTTCGGCGTTTGTATTTAAAATTCAGGCGAATATGAACAAAAATCATAGGGATAGAATTGCATTTATGAGAATTTGCTCTGGTAAATTCGAAGCAGGAATGGAAGTAAAACATATTCAGGGTGGCAGAAGTATTAAATTATCACAACCACAGCAGATGATGGCAGATGAAAGAAAAATCATTGAAGAAGCATATGCGGGAGATATTATTGGCGTATTTGATCCAGGGATTTTTTCTATTGGTGATACATTAACTACAGCAAAGGATAATTTCTCATTCGAAGGAATACCAACGTTTGCACCAGAACATTTTGCGAGAGTCAGCTTGATTGATTCCATGAAAAGAAAGCAGTTTGTAAAAGGTATTACGCAGATTGCACAGGAAGGTGCTATTCAGATTTTTCAAGAGTATAAAGGCGGAATGGAAGAAATTATTGTAGGTGTAGTCGGTGTATTGCAGTTTGACGTATTAAAATTTCGATTGGAAAATGAATACAACGTGGATATTCGATTAGAAAATCTTCCTTATGAGCACATTCGCTGGATTAAAAACACAAATATGGATTTAGACAAAATGTCTGGAACATCAGATATGAAAAAGATTATGGATATGAAAGGAAACCCACTTCTACTTTTTATTAATGCGTGGAGTGTGGGAATGACTTTGGATAGAAATAAAGACTTAGAACTTTCAGAATTTGGGAGCCAGTAATTTTTACAGCATAACCGATAAAAGATTGTAAAAATGAGTCTGTTTCAAAAAAACGAGCGAGAACACGTATACAGGAAGAATTTTTTAAATAATCTTGACGAAAAAGTGTTATCAATTTATAATAGGAGCAGTTGAATTCTTCAACTGTTCTTTTTTTATCAATCCCAAATACCCATTTAACAATTTGTATTGACTTTTTTTTCGAAATATAATACTATTATTTTATTGAAACGAACATAAGTTCGAAAAGGAGAAAAATATGGCAAAAGAAGATAAATTAAAAGCGCTGGATGCAGCGATTTCTCAAATTGAAAAACAGTACGGAAAAGGTTCTATTATGAAATTAGGTGATACAGGAACGAGAATGCAGGTAGAAACGATTCCTACCGGTGCATTAAGTCTGGATATTGCGCTAGGGCTTGGTGGACTACCAAAGGGAAGAGTTGTGGAAATATATGGTCCAGAATCAAGTGGTAAGACAACCGTTGCATTACACGCAGCTGCTGAAGTACAAAAAAGAGGTGGCATCGCAGGATTTATCGATGCAGAGCATGCTTTGGACCCGGCTTATGCAAAGAGAATTGGTGTTGATATTGACAATTTGTACATTTCGCAACCAGATAATGGTGAGCAGGCACTTGAAATCACTGAGACAATGGTACGTTCAAATGCAGTAGATATTATTATTATCGATTCAGTTGCAGCACTTGTGCCAAAAGCTGAAATTGATGGTGATATGGGTGATTCCCATGTTGGTTTACAGGCAAGGCTTATGTCTCAGGCATTGAGAAAACTGACAGCGGTTATCAGCAAATCCAATTGCATAGTTATATTTATAAACCAATTGCGTGAAAAAGTAGGTGTTATGTTTGGAAGTCCAGAAACGACAACAGGGGGGCGTGCTTTGAAATTCTATTCCTCTATACGTTTAGATGTTCGTAGAATAGAAGCGTTAAAACAGGCAGGAGAAGTTGTGGGTAACAGAACAAGAGTTAAAGTTGTGAAAAATAAAGTAGCACCTCCATTTAAAGAAGCTGAGTTTGACATTATGTTTGGGCAGGGAATTTCAACAGAAGGAGATGTACTTGATCTTGCGTCTGATGTTGGAATTGTAAACAAGTCAGGTGCCTGGTATGCCTATAATAACGATAAGATTGGGCAAGGTAGAGAGAATGCAAAACAATATTTACGAGAGAACCCTCGGATATGTAACGAAATAGAATTACAGGTAAGGGCACATTATAATCTGGATGGTGGAATTGAATTTGTGCCTGAAAAAGAAAAAGTGGCTCCAGTAGAAACGAAGGAAGAAACGAACGAAGAATAAGAACTGATGTATATTTTTGCTACTCTGTGTAGTGAAAAGATTAATTCTATATCATAAAAATAAAAGTAAGTTCTAATAGGCGTTTGCGAAACTATGTAAATCACTTGCTATGTTAGGTGAATTTACCAAAAGAACGGTGACTTGACACTGCACCTAAACCTTCTTTTGGTAATATTCACTTTAATATTTCATATAAAATGAGTTCCGCAATTGCCTGAGTAAGTTCTAAATTAATTAAGGAGACGAACAGAGTGTATGTTGCATTAATTGGTGAGAGTGTAAAAGGAAAAAGAACAATTACATTTGATAGTGGATTAGAACTTTCTTTTTATAAAAAAGAAATTGCGTCTTTTCATCTTGAAGAAGGAATGGAACTTTCGGATGAGGTTTTTCATGAACTTTATTATGAAATCATTGGAAAAAGAGTAAAGAAACGGGCACTGTTCCTACTTGAAAAGATGGATAGAACAGAGAGTCAGTTAAGAGAAAAACTAGTTGCAAATCAATACCCAAATGAACTGATAGAAGCTGCAGTTTCATATGTTAAAGAGTATCATTACATAGATGATTTGAGATTTGCACAAAATTATATACAATATAGACAAAATATAAAAAGTGCAATGAGATTAAAACTGGAATTGCTTCAAAAAGGTGTTTCTAAAACAGTTATAGGACAGGCACTGGAAGATACTTACAAGACGGATGAAGTTCAAATAATAAAACAATTCCTTGTTAAAAAACATTATTATGAGGTAGAATCCGATCCTAATCAAAAAAGAAAGATATATCAAGCGCTTCTTAGAAAAGGATTTAAAAATGATGACATAATACATGCAATGAAATGCGAGGACTACTTGACATAATTGTCTAAAAAGTATAAAATTTATATGTTGTTATTTATGACAGATAGACAAATATTTTTGTTATATGTACAATGAAAATTAAATAAAGGAGGTGCTCCTGTGCAAGTAATTATTGCTATTATCGTCACGTTAATTATAGTAGTTCCTATTACTTGTTTTGTCTCAATTTCATATATGAAAAAATTGACTGAATCAAAAATTGGTAGCGCAGAAGACAAAGCAAGAGAAATAATAGATGAAGCTGTAAAAACTGCCGAAACGAAGAAAAGAGAAGCTTTACTTGAAGTAAAAGAAGAGTCCATTAAAACAAAAAATGAACTTGATAAAGAAATCAAGGAAAGAAGATCTGATATCCAAAGAAATGAGCGTAGAATCGAACAAAAAGAGTCTAATCTTGATAAAAAATTAGAAGGGATCGAGAAACGTGAAGCTGGTTTCGCAGTGAAAGAAGAAGAAATTAACCGACAGAAAGCAGAAGTTACTAAGCTCCACGAAGAGCGGGTGCGGGAACTTGAAAGAATCTCTGGATTAACCTCCGACCAGGCAAAAGAATACCTTTTAAAAACTGTTGAGGAAGATGTAAAAATTGATACAGCTAAGCTGATCAAAGAAATGGAAATGCAAGCAAAAGAAGAGGCTTCTAAAAAAGCAAAAGAATACGTTGTAACTGCGATACAGAAATGTGCAGCTGATCATGTAGCTGAAACAACAATTTCAGTTGTTCAATTACCGAATGATGAGATGAAGGGAAGAATTATTGGTAGAGAAGGAAGAAATATACGTACTTTAGAAACCCTGACCGGTGTAGACTTAATTATTGATGATACACCAGAAGCAGTTATTCTTTCAGGATTTGATCCAATTCGTCGAGAAGTAGCGCGTATTGCTTTGGAAAAACTAATTGTTGATGGACGTATTCATCCTGCAAGAATCGAAGAAATGGTTGAGAAAGCTCAAAAAGAAGTTGAAACTATGATTCGAGAAGAAGGTGAAGCAGCTACTTTAGAAGTAGGCGTTCACGGTATTCATCCAGAACTTGTTCGTTTATTGGGTCGAATGAAGTTTAGAACAAGCTATGGTCAAAATGCATTAAAACATTCTATTGAAGTTTCTCATCTGGCAGGATTGCTGGCAGCTGAGATAGGTGTGGATATAAGAACTGCAAAGAGGGCTGGTTTATTACATGATATAGGAAAGTCTGTAGATCATGAAATTGAAGGTTCACATATTCAGATTGGGGTCGATTTATGTAGAAAGTACAAAGAATCACCAATCGTTATTAATGCAGTAGAAGCACATCACGGGGATGTTGAACCAGAATCTTTGATTGCGTGTCTTGTACAGGCAGCTGATACAATTAGTGCAGCTCGTCCTGGAGCGAGAAGAGAAACATTAGAAACATATTCCAACAGATTGAAACAGTTAGAAGATATAACAAATAGTTTCAAAGGTGTCGAAAAATCTTTTGCAATACAGGCAGGTAGAGAGATTCGTATTATGGTAGTTCCTGACCAAGTAAGTGATGCAGAAATGATACTATTAGCACGTGATATTTCAAAACAGATAGAAAGCGAACTTGAATATCCGGGACAGATTAAGGTAAATATCATTCGTGAATCGCGTGTTGTTGATTATGCTAAGTAATAAACCCACTCTGGAAATCAGTATTGATTTCCAGAGTTTTTTGATTTATAGAGCACCATAAAACTTATTTCAGAAGAGGTAAATGATGGAAAATAAATTAAAAAGAGTTAAGCGAGAATTAGTTTATGCTGGATCTATTCTTGATATCTACGCAGACTACATGGAATTGCCTAATGGTAAAGTGGAAAAATGGGATTTCGTTTCTCATAGAAAAGGAGCTGCTGCAGTCGTACCTGTGTTAGATGATGGAAAGATTCTGTTGGTTAAGCAATTTCGATTTGCATTAAATAGAATGACATTAGAAATACCAGCAGGTTCTAGAGATTCAGTGGAAGAAGATACATTGATTTGTGCAAAAAGAGAACTCGAAGAAGAAACGGGATATACAAGTAAAGATTTCAAAAAACTAATTTCTTTGAAAACTACAGTAGCATTTTGCGATGAGATGATAGATGTTTATCTGGCAAGAAACCTTATCGTAGGAGAACAAAAGCTGGATGAGGCTGAGGATATAGAGATAAAGGCGTTTGAGCTAAGCGAACTGATTCAAATGATATTTTCTGGAAAACTGCAAGATTCGAAAACAGTAGCAGGAATTTTGGCATATCAAGCATTGGTTTTATCTAAATAAGAGTATAGAAAAGATGAAATATAATAAAATTTAATAAGTAAAGTAAAATTTACAATATATGGAAAGTGTAATGCAATATGAAACAATATGTAGTACACCGGAAAAATAGTGAAAAATATGTGAAAATTGCTATTTGATTTTTTCAATACATATATTATAATATAACTTGTACCCTCATGAAGGTACATTTTTTGACGTCTTTTTTGGGCAAATATAGTCATGGACAAATGGGAAGGTTAGTGCAAATATGTTACAGGAAATCCAAGTGTTTATTCAGTATCTGCATGATGTAAAACAAACATCCGAGAATACGGAAGTTTCATATGAACGTGATTTGAAAAAAATGAATCAGTTTCTGTCAGAGCAGGGAATAACAAAGGTTGCTTCTGTGACAGCAACTGATTTAAATTCATTTGTGCTTTTTTTAGAAAAAGAAGGAAGAAAACCATCTACGATATCTAGAAGTATAGCTGCAATGAAAGCATTTTATAGATATTGTTGTGATATGCATATAAGTGAAAGTGACCCAGCGGAGATATTGAAAGCTCCTCATATAGAAAAAAAGGTTCCAGAAGTGTTATCAGAAAAAGAAGCGATAAAGCTGCTTGAGCAACCAAATGGCAATTCACCGAAAGAACTTAGAGATAAAGCAATGTTAGAACTTTTATATGCAACAGGTATAAGAGTTTCTGAATTGATTAATCTGGAAATAGATGATATTAATCTTCAATTAGAATATGTGACTTGCCATGAATTACATAAAGACAGAGTAATCCCTTTCGGAAATATTACCAGAGATTCTATTATTACGTATATGAACAGTGGAAGACCATATCTCATTTTGGATAGTAGTAGCAAATATGCATTTCCAAATTGCTCGGGTAAATCCATGAGCAGACAAGGCTTTTGGAAAATCATTAAATATTATGGAAAAAAAGCAGGAATTGTAGCGGATATTACACCGCATACTTTACGACATTCATTTGCGGCACATCTTGTGAATCACGGAGCAGATTTGAAATCTGTTCAAAAAATGTTAGGACATTCTGATGTGGCAACAACTCAGATTTATAATCAATTAAATCAAACCAAGATGCGTGAAGTATACTTAAAGGCGCATCCAAGAGGATGATACTCTTAGTAAACAATTGAAAAGAGAAACACAAAAACAGTAATACATAAGTAGGAATATAAAAATAGAAATATAAAAGTAGGAACATAAAAATAGAAATATAAAAACAGTAATATAAAAGTAGGAATATAAATGTAAATATAGTAATATAAAAAAGAATAGAAGAAAATATGAAAAAAGAACCAGATTGTAAAAGATGTCTTAATGATATGACATTATACAAGGTGGTTCTTTTTTATAGATAAATAGTTTTGCAAACAAATAGTTTCAAATGATTAAAATTAAAATTCAGTAGAAACTTATATCAATTTTTTGAAAAACAAAAATTAATCACACATATCAGCAATGGTATAAATTAATTGTTTGGAATCTTCCCATCCTAAACAAGGGTCTGTAATAGATTTTCCATAAATGTGATCACCAATTTTTTGGCTTCCTGGTTCAATATAGCTCTCAATCATAACACCTTTTACCATCTTTTGAATGTCATTTGAAATTTTGCGATTGTGCATAACTTCTTTTACAATTCGAATCTGCTCCATATACTTTTTATCTGAATTGGAATGATTTGCGTCGATAATAGCAGCTGGATTTACTAAATCCATTTTATCGTACATTTCGATTAGTCGCATGATATCCTCATAATGGTAATTCTGTGTTGTATTTCCGTGTTTGCTTACAGCACCTCTTAAAACAACGTGAGTAAGAGGATTTCCAGTAGTTTTTACTTCATGCCCACGATACGTAAAATGATGAGGGTGTTGTGCAGCATAAACGGAATTTAGCATAACTGATAAATCTCCACTGGTAGGATTTTTCATGCCGGAAGCGACATCAAAGCCACTAACAGTTAGTCTGTGCTGTTGATCCTCTACAGAACGGGCGCCAATAGCAACGTAAGAAAGTAAGTCTGATACATATTCCCAGTTTTCTGGATAAAGCATTTCATCGGCAGGAGTAAGACCGCTTTCTGAAATGGAGCGTATAATCATTTTTCTCATTGCAATTAGTCCTGCAACCATATCTGGATCTTTCTCAGGGTCCGGCTGAGTTGCAATTCCTTTATAACCTTCACCAGTAGTTCTTGGTTTATTTGTGTATACCCTTGGAATTAGAATTAATTTATCTTTTACATCATCCTGAACTTTTGTCAATCTGCTAACGTAATCGCAAACAGGATTTTCACTGTCTGCAGAACAAGGCCCAATGATGACTAAAAATCGGCTGTCTTTGCCAGTAAGAACGTTTGTAATCATGTTGTCACGTTCTTTTTTTAATGTAGTAAGCTCTTTGTCAAGAGGAAATTGAGCTTTCATTTCATCTGGGGTAGGTAACTCTTTTAAATACTTAAAACTCATTTGTTCAATTCTCCTTTATTGGTAAAATATTTCTCTTTAATTTTAGCAACCGGCATTTTTTGCCCAGTCCAACATTGGAAAGAAGCAGCCCCTTGAAAAAGAAGCATATAAAGACCGTTACTATATCTGCAACCAGCATTTTTGGCTTGCTGCAAAAGCTTTGTCATCATAGGATTATAAATGATATCTGAGACAATAAGAGATGGAAAAAGCATATCATCTGTAATTAGGGAATGATTTATATCAGGAGCCATGCCAACATTTGTTGCATTTACCAGAATAGCACTTTCTGAAATACTTTTTTTTAAGTCAGCTTTATCTTCCAAATCATGTAAGGATACAATACAGGATGTTTCAGACCTTAATTTAGAAGCAAAATCATATGTTTGCTGCCATGATTCATTTTTCCGTTTAAAAATACGAATTTCTGAAACACCATCAAGAGCAGCCTGTACACAAATTGCAGTAGCAGCACCTCCGGCACCTAGCAGCGTCATATTTTTTCCTATAATATGAATGTCAGAATCAATTAAAAAATCCATATATCCAACGCCATCTGTAGTATGTCCGATGAATTTGCCATTATTATTTATTACAGTATTGACGGCCTGTGCTAGCTTAGCAGCTGGAGTTAGTTCGTCCAGATATTCTACGATCCCTGTTTTTAAGGGCATAGTCAAATTAAAGCCACAGATTTGAATCGCCTTTAAGCCATCTATGGCAACACTTAGATTTTTTAATGATACGTCAAAAGCTAAATAAGCATAATCAAGGTTCAGTAAACGAAAAGCTTCATTATGCATTTGTGGTGAAATACTGTGAGATATAGGGCTTCCTAATAGTGCAGTAAGTTTTGTTTTACCAGTTATTTCATACATACAACCATTCCTTTAAATTATATTAAGGCAGATTAACATTTGCTTAATGCATATCTTAATCTATAATGAAATATATGTCAATCACTTGAAAGAAGTGTTTTCTTCTTATATACTAAGAATATTAAACTGGGCAGGTGAAAAAATGAAGCAAAGTATAAAAGTAAAAGAAAAACGAATTGGGTCTGGAAAACCAATTATTTGTGTACCTGTAATAAAATGCACACAATCGGATATCGTTTCTGAAATCAAATCATTGTGTAAAAAAGAAATAGATATGATTGAATGGCGAATCGATTTTTTTGAATCCATAAAAGATTATGGGAAAATCAAAGGGTTATTAAATGAAGTAGAGGGAATTTTAAAAGGGACTTTATTTTTGGTAACATATCGTTCGACATATCAGGGTGGGAATGGAAATCTTTCCGAAAATGAATATAGGAATTTATTATTATACCTGGCAGAGAATAAGAAAATAGATTTTTTGGATGTGGAATGTCTACAATGGAATGAGGTAAAAAAAGAGATAAACCAAATACAAGCATATGGCAAAAGGGTGATTGCTTCACATCATAATTTTCAAAAGACACCGTCAGAAGAAGAGATGTTGCTTTACTTAGAAGAAATGAATCAAAGCGGAGCAGATATTTTAAAACTGGCTGTTATGCCACAAAATAATGAAGACGTACTTTCTTTATTAAAGGTAACAGATATCGCACAAAGAAGATTTGCCCCTAAGCTGATTGTAACGATGTCAATGGGAAAATATGGAATGGTAAGCCGTATTTTAGGTGAAATTTATGGCTCTGTTATAACATTTGGTTTGAATGAAACTGCATCTGCACCAGGACAGATACCTTATGATAAGCTAAATAAAATGCTGGAAATGATTCATGAATTTAGTAAAGAGTAATCATCTGATATGTGAAAGTTAAGAAACAATAATTAAGAAAGTAGTTAGAATATATTCATATATTTTTATAAAATTATATATAATATGGAAAGAGTAGGTCTGAGTGAAGAAAAAATGCTTTCAAAAAATATTTATTTAATTGGTTTTATGGGAACTGGGAAAAGTACGATTTCTAAGGTTTTAAGTGAGATGACAAAAAGTATTGAAATTGATATTGATTATGAAATCGTAAAAAAAGAGAAAAAAGCAATTGCGCAAATTTTTGAACTACACGGGGAAGCATACTTTCGCAATATTGAGACGGAAATAATTCGCATAACAACAGAACAAACAGGTGCTATTGTGTCATGTGGTGGTGGAGCTGTTTTGAAAAAAGAGAATGTAGCATTGATGAAAAACAGTGGGATTATAGTTTTACTGACAGCAACTCCTGAAACAATTTTATCTAGAATTAAAAATGATAAAAACAGACCATTACTGAATGGAAATATGACGATAGAGCACATCAGTGAAATGATGAATAAAAGAAAAGTAATGTATGAAAATGCAAAAGATTTTGAAATTAGTACAGAATCTAAAACAGAAGACGAGATTGCAAAAGAAATTGTGAATCGTATAGTTTAATGAAGTTGCTTTATAGAATAGATGTCTTCCATTGATCTGTGTGAAGAAGATAAGTATTGTTAAGCCAGTCGCATACATTACAAATTCCTTCTTCCGAAAAATCAAAATCATTTGTTATCATGATATCTTTTGAGGTTATTGAAAAGTTAAAAGGGCCAGGAAAAACATATGCTCTTAAAACAATATGTTCGGATTCGTCAGAATCAAGAATGGTTTCTTTACTGATTCTATAACGCATACCCTCATAGCTGCCGGTAAATGGAGATTTTTTATAAAAGGGAATTGTAAAAAGATTATTTCGTTCAATCATTCTGTATACCTCATACTTAAAAATTTTATTGCTGAATTATTGTTTTGCCAAATAAACAGATTTATATCTAAAAAGTATAATGTATTATATAGGATATGGCAAGATATGAAATAGTGATAAAAATGAAATACGAAGTCAGTTTTATAATGTATTTGACATAGAAAAAAGTATGTCCTATTTGTGAGGTTTTCTTGATATGGCTTGACTTTTGAGACTTAAATTGCTAATATAAATGGGTCGATAAATTGTAAAAAGCGACAATAGAATATTATTTTTGTTTTGATAACAATCATACTTTATTGCAAATAAATATTTTGTAATAAAGTATTTTATGTAATATGCAATATGAAAAATAAAATTTTCGATATATTGGAGTCGCGTAAATTACAATCAAATATTTCACAATCGGCAGCTGTAGTCTAATGGATAGAACATAGGACTCCGACTCCTAAAATGCGGGTTCAATTCCCGCCAGCTGCATTTATAAATTTTACTATTATGCAGCAACATATATTGTGCATGGAAACTATAATAAAACTTATATAATTTGATAAGTAATAAGTGAAAAATGAAAGATGTTCCACAGAGGATTAGGAGGTTTCGCGACAAATGAAGTTTCAAGATATGATGGATAAAATGAAAAAAGTAAAAATGGAAGAGATATTATCTTTTTGTAAAAAGAATTTTAAATACATTACAGCAGGTGCATTGTTTATTATTCTGGTTTTTGTACTTGTAAACTGTACAAACATCAGTGGGCAGAACGGTGGAAATGCAATAGGTGTTAGTTCTACTGAAGTAGCAGGCGCAGATGGAATTTATAAGGTAAATGAGAATAAGGACATAAATAAATTAGTGTCGGATTATTTTACTGCGTATGCAAAGGCAGATGTGGATTCGATTTCTAAAATAGCAACACCAGTATCAGATAATGAGAAAAGCTACATATCCATGTTTAGTCAATATGTAGAATCTTATAAGGGAATAAAATGTTACGTTAAACAAGGTTCAGATAAGAAATCGTACTTGGTTTCTGTTTATTTGGAAATGAAATTTAAAGGGGTAAATACCGTTGCTCCAGGCTTGGATTTCTTCTATATCCAAACAAAAAAAGATGGAAGTCTGTATATCAATAATTTGTATAGCCAATATAATTTATTGAATAAAGAACAGCCACTGGATTCAAAAACCGAGAAACTGATTAATAAATTTGAAAAAGAAAATGATGTAGTTGCATTACAGTCAGATGTACAATCGAAATATGAAGCAGCTATTGCTTCGGATGCAAATCTTGCAACCATGGTCAATACAACGGTAGCAAATGCTTATACAACTTGGTCTGCGCAGATTGCAGCAAAAGGTTCTTCAGAAGCCGCTACGAAACAGCAACAACCGTCAACACAGAAGAGCAGTGCAGCAGCTTCCACACCAGCAAGTACACAAGCGGCAAGTACACCGGCAGCTTCCACACCAGCGGTAGCAACGCCAGCTCCAGCAGCTTCTACACCAGCAAGTCAGCCAGCGGCAGCAGCAACACCAGCGCTTACAGCAACCAATGATACAGTATATGCTCTAGACACTGTAAAAATCAGAGATTCAGCAAGTGATACAGGAAATAAATTAGGTTCAGCAACAGTAGGTATGAAATTCACAAGAAATGGCACTACAGCTGATGGATGGAGTCAAATCCAGTATAATGGCGGGTTAGCATATATTAAAAGTGAATACTTGACAACGGATGCGTCTCAGACGGGGAAAACTGCAAGTACTACTACAACAAGCGCTTCCGCTTCTGAAGGTTCTAGCGTGAGATTAAGTTCTACCACAAACATCCGATCCTCCATGAGTGATTCGGCAGATCGTGTAGGGGTTGCTTATCAAGGTGATACAGTAAAAGTAATTGCAGATTATGCAGAAGGTTGGAGTAAAGTTTCCTGGAATGGTCAGACAGGATATGTTAAGACAAACTTGTTAAAATAAAATGCAAGCGGAGGCTTTGTGGTCTCCGCTTTTTATTCATTTAAAAAATCAAAATTGGTATATGTGAGGAAGTAATGGATAATTCAAAAATCCGAATTAACAAATATTTAAGTGAAGCAGGTGTATGTTCCAGAAGACAGGCAGATAACCATATTATTGCAGGTGATGTAATGATTAATGGAAAAGTTGCAGTGATAGGTGATACCGTAGATCCATCAGATATTGTCTTATTTTGTGGCGATCAATTAAAAAAAGAAGAGCAAATGATTCTTTTTGCAGTGAATAAGCCCGTTGGAATCGTATGTACAGCTCAGAAAAAAGAAAAAAATAATATTGTCGATTACTTAAATTTCCCAAAAAGAATATATCCGATTGGACGTTTGGATAAAGACTCAGAAGGTCTTATTCTGATGACAAATAATGGTGATATAGTCAATAAAATCATGCGTGCAGGCAATCTGCATGAAAAAGAGTATATTGTTAAAGTAAATAAGGCATTAACAGAATCATTTTTAAAGGGAATGGCTGGTGGTGTTCCATTAACGGAGCTAAACCTTACAACAAGGAAATGTAAACTTGAAAAATTAGGAAGATATGAGTTTCGTATTGTTTTGACACAGGGTTTAAACCGTCAGATTCGGCGAATGTGTGAGCATTTTGGATACCGTGTAGAACAGTTGAAACGAATTCGTATCATGAACATTGACTTGGGTGATTTAAAAGCGGGTGAATATCGAGAGCTGTCAAAAGAAGAATTAAAAGAATTACATAAGCTTTTAAAGGATTCTTCCAATCAGCCATATTCCAATAGAATACAGGAAAATGCATTTGAAAAATCTAGGAGTGAAAAAAATGGATATCGAAAAAAGAATCAGCGAGTTAAGAGAACAAATCGCTTATCATAGTAATCGCTATTATAATATGGATAGTCCAGAAGTTACAGATTATGAATATGACATGCTTATGAAAGAATTAAGAGAAATAGAACAGGCGCATCCAGAATTTCTGTCAGCGGATTCTCCAACACAAAAAGTTGGTGGTACTGCGAAAAGAGAAGCAGGTGTGTTGGTGCGTCATAACGTTCCAATGCTTAGCTTACAGGATGTTTTTTCAAAAGAAGAAGTTTTTGATTTTGTTGAAGACATGAAAAAACAGCTGGATGATCCAGAATTTGTGGTGGAATATAAAATTGATGGTCTTTCTATGGCATTGCGCTACGAGGATGGAGACTTAAAAGTAGCTGTCACCCGCGGAGATGGTGTTAATTTTGGAGAAGATGTAACAGAAAATGCAAAAGTCATTCGAGATGTAAAACGAAAGTTAAAGGATAAAATACCTTATCTGGAAATTCGAGGAGAAGTTTACATGACAAATGCTGCATTTGCGGCTGTGAATGAAAAGCAGGAACTTTTAGAAAAAAAAGTATTTGCCAATCCAAGAAATTGTGCAGCGGGAACACTGCGCCAGCTGGATAGTTCAATTACACGAGAAAGACAATTATCCATGTTTATTTTTAATATTCAACAGACAAGGGGTATGGATTTTGAAACGCATACGCAGGGTTATGAATTTTTAAAAAAACAGGGAATTTCTATTATAGAAGACTATACAGTCTGTAAGACTGCAGACGAGGTATGGAATGCGATTACAAGAATTGGTGAAAACAGGGGCACACTTGGATATGATATCGATGGAGCTGTTGTCAAAATCAATAAATACAGCGATCGGGAGAAACTTGGAGCAACTTCAAAAGTACCACGCTGGTCAATTGCATATAAATACCCACCAGAGGAAAAAGAAGCAACGATATTAGACATTGAGTTATCTGTTGGAAGAACAGGAAGAGTCACACCAACCGCAGTTTTTACTCCAGTTCGATTATGTGGAACCAGTGTCTCAAGGGCTACACTCCATAATCAGGATTTTATAGATGATCTTGATATTGGAATTGGGGATACAGTTTTAGTGTATAAATCTGGAGAAATCATTCCAAAAATAAAGTCAGTAGTAAAAGAAAAGAGAATAGAAGGAACGGTCTGTTTTAAAATCCCGAATGTCTGTCCCGCATGTGGTGGGAAAATCGAACGGGAAAAAGATACAGCGGATATGAAATGTACTTCTTTAAACTGCCCCGCGCAGTTAGAGAGGCATATTATTAATTTCGTAGGTCGGGATGCAATGGATATCAAGGGATTTGGAAGTGCATATATCGAAGAACTGGTTCGCCAGAAATACATAAAAAATGTAGCAGATATCTATGTGCTAAAGGATTATCGGGATGAGCTCATTGAAAAAGGAATTATTGGAAAAGAAAAAAATACAGATAAATTATTAGAAGCAATTGAAAAATCAAAGCAAAATCCTGTTTATCAGCTTTTAACCGGATTAGGAATTCCCAATGTAGGAAAACAAGCCTCAAAGTCTGTTATGAAATATTTTAAGACAATGGAAAAGCTTATGAAAGCAGACATGGAGCAGTTAAAGGAAGTAAATGATATAGGAGACGTCAGTGCAGAATGCATATTTACGTTTTTTCGTGATGAAAAAAATATAACTCTTCTGGAACGAATGTGTAGCTACGGATTGAACATGGAAGAAGTCGAGGCAGACATTGCGGATAGTCGCTTTCGTGATATGACTTTTGTCATAACTGGAACTTTACCTTCCATGGATCGAAAAGATGCAGCTACGTTAATTGAAAAATTCGGCGGTAAGGTATCCGGATCTGTATCCAAGAAAACATCTTATCTCCTTGCAGGAGAGAATGCAGGAAGTAAGTTAGATAAGGCAAATGAACTTGGAATAAGAGTGATATCTGAATCCGAATTATTGGACATGATAAAATAGTCGGATAAAGGAGAGTTAATTATGCCTATTAGAACACAGAGCGAATTACCAGCAAAAGAGATTTTAGAAAAGGAAAATATATTTGTTATGGATGAGAATCGTGCAATCCATCAGGATATACGCCCTATAAACATAGTGATTTTAAATTTAATGCCACTAAAAGAGGAAACAGAGTTACAGTTGTTACGTTCCTTATCAAACTCACCACTTCAGATAGATGTAACATTTTTGACGGTATCCACGCATGAGTCAAAAAATACATCTCAAAGTCATTTGAATAAATTTTATATGTCGTTTGATGAGATAAAGAATAGCTCTTTTGATGGTCTTATTATCACGGGAGCGCCAATTGAGCAGATGGAATTTGAAGAAGTGGATTATTGGAAAGAAATCAGTCGGATTATGGAATGGAGTAAAACCCATGTAACATCAACGCTTCATTCCTGTTGGGGTGCATTAGCAGGCTTATATTATCATTTTGGCATTCCTAAAATTGAATTAGAACGAAAAATGTTTGGGGTATATGAGCATCATGTCAGAAATCGCAAAATCCCATTGGTAAGAGGTTTTGACGATATCTTTTTGGCTCCACATTCCAGACATGCAGGAGTTCGAACTGAAGATATTGAGAAAAATAGTAAACTTACAATTTTGGCTGATTCAAAAGAAGCAGGAGTATTTCTTGTAATGTCAAATGATGGAAAACAGATTTTCGTTTTGGGACATCCAGAATATGATCGCATGACATTGGACAAAGAATATAAGCGAGATTATGAAAAAGGACTACAAATTGATCTTCCACTAAACTATTACCCTGATGATGATTGTACCCAAAAACCAGAATTAACATGGCGTTCTCATGGGAATGCGTTATATTCGAATTGGTTAAATTATTATGTATATCAGGTGACACCATATGATTTAGAGGAGATGCCATTTGTATATCAAATTTAGTGAAATGTGAAGAGACTTTGTGAATAAAATCAAGATAACGCAAGTTACCATAAAAAATCGTAGATTTACTTCAAATTGGTGAACGAGTGGTCGGCAGAAGCACTTCTTCAGAGTATACTTTTTATGATGCTAAAGTGGTTTTCGGAAGGTTGTTTTTGGAGAAATAGTCATTAAATTGAATGAATTAGAAATGAACTTTCTATATCAGGCAAAAGGCATATGAAATTAATAAAACTGAGAAACAAAAATGCATCAGATTAAATGAGAGCATCGTCATGTAAAAGTGGCGGTGCTTTTTGTAATGCTTGAAATAGGTTTTTGCAAGATACCAGAAGCAACGTCTCCAGTAGCTAATGCATCTAGTTGGGGGAGAATTGCTGAAACAATGTTGTCAACTTAAGAATATGTGCATCGGTGTTGAAGAGTTATCGTATTTTTGTTTTTCATCTTCACTTCACTGTCGGTTGATTATTGGCATTATAATATGATATCTATGGGACTTAACAAGGGCGCAATAATATCTGATCGTGGTGTTTATTGTCAGCAAGTAGTGGCAGTCCGAATCAAGGAGTTAAAAGCAATTTCAAATTACTTGGAATCTGTTTTAGTGTCCATCAATGCAAATTTTACTAATATTAGAGCCATCTCGTTTGATGGAATTGAGAGATTATTTTCATACCATTGTTTAATAATTCCTAGAAATCCGAATATTACATATGCATAAAAATATTCACTGCCTTCCGTATTCAATTTTTTGGTGTCAAGTTCACATTTCTTTTTAAAGAACTGATTTTCAACTACGGTTTTGATTTTTTCTAAAAATGAAATATTTCCATTGGCACCCATCAATGCATTACCAAATTTATAATTACTTTTAAACCATTCGAATAGTTCAACTATAGGTGGATATGCTTTGCCTTTTGCATTATATTCAGAAAATGTGAATGGATCAATTTTGTTTAATATGTCCGACATTTCTTGAAGCATTTCATTTTCAATCTGCTCAAGCAAGTCGAATATGTCCTGATAGTGTAAATAAAATGTACCTCTGTTTAGATCAGCCCTTTCGGTTAAGTCTTTAATCGTAATATTTTCTATAGGTTTTTCGTTCATTAATTCAATAAGTGTATCCTGTAATATTTTTTTCGTTTTTCTAATTCTCCGGTCTGTAAGATGCTGATTCATATATACAATCCTTTCAATAATAAGTACACTAATCAACATGTTTTGAGGTCTTGTTCATTATAGAACATAAATAAAATTATTGATTAGTGCATTTTCAATTTATAGATATTATAATAAATTTAACACAAAATATCAACACGATGTTTATTTATGACCATAATGCCTAATTATATATTCCTGAATATATAATAATAGAGGTAAATGTAAAGTAAGAGAAACCTATTTTTACAAAAGGTCAGATTTCATATAAGACAACGAAAAATCAGTAATATCAGTAATAACGAATGAACTTTAACTATGTGTCCTAATAAAATATTTTAGCGAAGATCAATGATTGGTTAACAATTTGTAACGGATCATTTTATTATAGAACTTACATTAAAAAAATAAAGGAGATTATTATGTCTGATTTTAAGAATGGTATTAATTCAAGTAGTAGTAAATATGTAGACTTTTTAAAATGGGCTTGTGTATTGACCATAGCAATTTTGACTTTTTTTATGCGCTTAAATCTGGGAGGCACTTCAGGTATATTGACTGCAATTATCTTTTTAGTATTATTCCTATTTACGTTTACTCATGGCACGCAACGTTATGGTCTTAAAAATATGATTATCTGGTTTTTAATTACATGGGTTGTTAGTAATGGATTTGAAGGACTAAGTATAAAAATGGGATTCCCTTTTGGAAATTATCATTACACAACAGCAGGGCCTAGAGTTCTGGATGTTCCTATCATAATTATGGTTGCTTATTTTGGCCTTTCTTATATGTCATGGTGTGTAGCGCAAGTTGTGACAACTCATTTCAGTAAGAAGTTAATAGGTCTTTATAAATTCATTATTCCAGGTACGACTGCACTTGTTATGACAATGTGGGACTTGGTAACCGATCCGCAGGCATCTACGATTGGAGGCACTTGGATTTGGGAAAATGGTGGAGCTTATTATGGTGTTCCAATTTCAAACTTTTTTGGCTGGTTTTTTGTAATTTTTGTCTTTATGCAGATATTTGCACTTTTTATGGCAAACAAAAATACAGATATTAGTCAAAATAATATTACGTTAAAGAAAAGTTATTGGCTTCAACCGGTTTTGATATATTTAATTATGGGTCTTGGCGTAGTATTAGAGGGATTTACTCACACAAGTAATGTTAAGATATATTCCTCAATGGCGATGGTTTCCTGCTTTACGATGGTGTACACAGCATTTATCTCGATACTTAATATAAAACATTCTAAGGAATTGGTTTAGCTGCGTGTAGATGTATTTTTCTTTGCATAACATATTTTATCCATGATTCATGGCTGATAGACTATTTAGAATGGCATACTTTTAGGGACACTCGAGAGAGTGTCTCTTTTGGCATCTGGAAAAGTAGAAAAATAATGCCAAAAGAAGCTATTCATGAATTCATATTCTGCTATAATCTAAAAGAGGATAGTAAAATTGAAAATATGAATAGAACATATAAATTTAGCAACGAAAGGGAAAAAATGAATATAGAATATAGAAAACTAGAATCAAAAGATTATAAAACGGTTGCATTACTTATTATAGAAACGTGGAAGTTTGACGAATTCTTTTATCATTCTTCAGCCATTTTGAATTTTGGGATGATGTATCTTATGCAATGTCTGATGAATCAGACATATAATGAAGTGGCTGTTGTGGATGGGAAAGTTGCAGGAATTATGATTGGTGCAAACCAGCGAAAAAAGGCATTCCATATACAACACTTTTTAAAAGCAATCTGGTATAGCTTATTATTACTTCCAATAAAAAAAGTATATAAAAAAGAGCCTATATTAAAAGAGTATCAAAAAAATATGAAAAAAATGAAAAAAGAGATATTTCAGTGTACGGATGCAGAAATTAATCTTTTCCTTTTGAAACAAGAATATCGAGGATGCGGGATAGGGAATACATTGTATTCAAACATTGAAAAATATTTTTTACAGAGTAGCGTAGCTTCCTATTACGTGCATACCGATACGGGATGTAATTATAATTTTTATCTAAAGCATGGGATGCATATTTTAGCAGAACGTAAGACAAATATTTCGTATGCGGATGAAAATGATATAACGATGTATATTTTGGGAAAAGAGTATCTTGAGTCTGGCTCAGATAATTAAAACGAAAAAAATAGAGGCGAAAAATAAATTGGTAAAATATGTTTCGTGATGGCTTAGTTTAGACGCAACATAAAGAAAAATACAGTAAGGAGTAGCTTTATGAGGTATGTAGCTCTTTTTCGAGGAATCAATGTTGGTGGTAAAAACAGAATCAAAATGGATAAATTGAAAGAATTATTTTTGGATTTGGGTTTTGAGCAGGTTAAAACATATATTCAAAGTGGAAATGTTGTGTTTGATTCGAATTTGGAAGAGGCTCTTTTGTATGAAAAAATTCATTTAGGTTTTTTGGACTTTTTTGGTGTCGACACTAAGGTGATTCTTCGTAATGAGACTGAATTTCAAATATTATATCAAAAAAATCCAATCAGTGAAGAAGAAATTTCTCAGGCGGTTGAAGCGGATGGTACATTGGAACATTTATACTTGTATTTTTTAGAAACAGTTCCGGATCAAGAAAAAATAAAACAAATTTGGAGTGGATACGAGGAAAATGACATCATGCGAGTCGGTGAAAAAGAGCTCTATTTTCTATGCTACCAAAGTATTCGAACATCAAAACTGGCAGCGCGTATGACAAAAGCGTTTCCTATGTCAACCGTACGAAACTGGAAAACAGTTCATAAATTATATGAAATGTTAAAAGAATAAAAACAATGCAAAGAGTACGATATAAAAAAAGCAAAAAAATAGTAAAAACAACAGATAAAAAGACATGAAAACAACAGACAAAAACACAAGGAAAACATCAGTCTAAATATTTTACAGGAAGTATGTTATGATAAGAAAAAAGATGCAGTAAGTCTCTGGAAGGTGAGGTAGCGCATATGCATATTCTGATTACTGGAGGAAGTGGGTTTGCAGGAGAACCACTGGTTCGTTATCTGCGGGATGCAGGGCACCAGATAACATTATTGTCAAGGGGACAGCATAAGAATGCAGGTGTTGATTCTATAACCTACCCGAAAGATAATGAACGACTGCAGCCAGAGAAAGTGGCCGAATTTCATGCAGTCATTAATCTGGCAGGAGCAAGCATAGCCTCAACCCGTTGGAACAAGAATGGAAAGAAGCTTATTCTTGATAGCAGAATTCAGGTAACAAGACTTTTAACAGAAAGCATAACGAATAATCAGATACTAGGCTTACCTTACCCTAAAATTTTCATCAGTACATCTGCCATTGGCTATTATGGGACATCAGATTCGGCTACTTTTGATGAAACGAGTCCAAATGGATCCGGATTTCTTTCAGAAGTCGCATTGCAATGGGAAAAGCAGGCAAGCCAAATAGAAGCATTGGGAATCAGACTGATTATCCTTCGATTTGCTATCGTTCTCGGTAAAGGAGGCATCCTGGAGCAGCTTCGGAAACCTTTTGATTATAGAATGGGAGGTTTTGTCGGAACGGGAAAACAGTGGATCTCCTGGATTCATCTCAGGGATTTGATTCATGTGATTGATTGGGCATTACAAACAGAAAAAGCCAGTGGTATCTATAATGCATGTGCACCAAATCCATCGAGTATGAAGGAACTGACTTCTGCGCTTGCAAATACCATTCATCACAAATCATGGACGAGACTACCAGAGTTTTTGGCTCGAATGATATTTGGTGAGATGGCAGACGAGCTAATACTGCATGGGCAGCGAGCCTTCCCGAAACGCTTGCAGGAAGAAGGATTTCACTGGAAGTATTGCAATATTTCTGAGGCGTTGGAGAACATCTTTGAGAAAGATAAAAGTAAGATATCGCTTTAATAGTAAAGGAAGCAGATATGATTACCCAAAAATGAAATATTGAAATAAACTGCATACTATATTTCCTTTAAGGAGAATCAATACAGATGATTAAGATAAACAGAGAAGATATGCTGGAACTTACAAGAAGAATGACATTAAAAAGAAATTGTTTTACACGCATTGCTGGGGCATATATAGATGAAGAGGGAGAAATTGATGGAACGTTTCATACACATTTTTTGAAACTATCAGAAAAAGACCAGCAAAAGAATTTAGAGCTGGCAAAAACAATTCCATTTTCGGAAGAAAATGTAAACTTGAAAGGTTATTTTTTTGAAGAATCAATGAGAATTCCTAAAAGCATCTGGCAGATGCTGATGGCATTAAAAGATTGTGAATTAAAAAACGACGCATTACTAGATGTTTTTTATGAATTGGTAGCAGAAAAATATCATTCAGAAAGTCCCTATGCGGTCTACTTCTTACATGGAACGTATGATGTACCATTGAAAGCAAATGATAAAGAGTCCTTATGGGAATCAGAAGAAGTATATAAATTTCTTATATGCATGATTGCACAGACAGAAGGGGATTATGAGTTAAAGGAGCCAGAATGTGGATTTTTATTTCCAGCATTTGTCGATCGCAGTAGTGATATATATGGAATCAATATATACGAAAAAGAAGCAAATGGACAGAAAAGTCAAATACTAAAGGATATTATTTTTTCATAAAATTAAAAATCTTTTTAAGGAGTGAAAAGTATGATAGAAAATCTATGGTATGCTATTTTGGATGCAAAAGAATTAAAGAAAAACAAACCAATCGGAGTTACACGTTTTTCTAAAAAACTGGTTCTATGGAGAGATGGACAGAATAAAATTTCTTGTATTGCAGATCAATGTTGTCACAGAGGAGCCAGTTTATCTTTAGGTCAGGTAAAAGATGAATATCTGGAATGTCCTTTTCATGGATTTTTATACGATTCCACTGGAAAAGTAAAATGCATTCCAGCAAATGGAGCAAAGGCAATTGTAGAGAAACGTTTCTTTGTAGAGCATTATACAGCCAAAGAAGCATATGGATTTATCTGGGTATGGTATGGACAGTCACAGGAACCATTGCCAGAAATTAAATTCTTCCACGAGCTGGAAGATGGATTCTCCTATGGAGGCTTTTCTGAAAACTGGGGCGTACACTATACAAGAGCGATTGAAAATCAGCTGGATGTTGTGCATTTGCCCTTTGTGCATAAAACAACCATTGGCAAAGGAAACAAAACATTGGTAAATGGACCAGTTGTTACATGGGAAGACGACAGGATGACTTTTTATGTAAAAAATGAATTTGATGATGGACAGATTCCAGAACGACCAGACGAAATAAAAGAGTATGAAACACTTTTCCATTTACAACTTCAAATGCCAAATATCTGGCAAAACATCATATCAGATCAAGTAAGAATTCTTGCTGTTTTTGCACCAATCGATGAGGAAAATACCAGAATTTATATTAGATTTTATCAAAGCTTCATGAAGGTACCATTGCTAAAACAAGTTATCAATGCGTTAAGTATACCTTTAAATAAGACCATTTTACATCAGGATCGCCGGGTGGTATTAACTCAAAAACCAAAAAAGAGCGAACTTAGCATGGGCGAAAATCTGATACAAGGGGATTTGCCAATTATTGAATTTCGAAAGAAAAGAGAAGAATTAAAAAATAAAGCAAGACTATAAATACAAGACAAAACAAATACAAGACAAAACAAATACAAGACAAAACAAATACAAGACAAAACAAATAAAAGACAGAACAAATAAAAGACAGAACAAATAAAAAAGCAAAAAAGCATCGCTAGAAATAGTGGTGCTTTTTTGTTGTATTTTAGTGTCTGTAGTAGTCAAAAATGAAACAACGCAGTTAAGTGTACGAATATAGACAAATGTGAACAATTGTTACAATCAAACATTTTATAGTGCATTGTAATTATAATTAATATGGTAACAATTAAATTTAATGAAGAATTTAATAAAAGACTTAGTAAAAGATTTAATAAAGGATTTAGCAAAAGATTTAACAAGAAAAATGTAACAAGAAAAAATAAGTGCATACAGCACGGTAGCAAACAAGGAAAACTGGAAGGATAAATATGGAAAACAAATCTTTATTTCGTAACAAAGAGTTCGCGATTTTAGTCGATTCGTGCTGTGACGTACCAGATGAATATCTCTCAAAATATCCAATATATGTAGTTCCACTGATTATAAATTATAAAAATGCTGCATACAAAGATAGAATTGATATTTCTCCAGAAAAAATTTATGAAAATATGTCAAAGGAAGTTCCAACAACATCACTTCCAAGTTATGAGGACGTAAATAATGCCTTTGAAAATATCATTAGAGATGGATATAAAAAAATTATTGCAATCCACATATCAAGTAATTTAAGTGGTACATTTAACTTGATTCGATTGATTAGTGAAGAATATTTACAAAAAGGCATACAAACTTTTTTGTTTGATACAAAAAATATAGCCATTGGAAGTGGTATGTATGCGATGGCAGCAGCAAGATATCTGGAAGAGGGAAAAAGTTATGAAGATACCATACAGCAGATAGAAAAAGAAAGAGGTAATTCAAAACTTTTCTTTTGCGTAGAGACCTTAGAATATTTACGTAAAGGTGGCAGAATCGGACGGGTAGCATCTATGCTGGGAACAGTACTGGGAGTTAAACCGATTATTTCCTGTGATGAAAATGGAACATATTATATTGCAGGGAAAGATCGAGGTATGAATAAGTGTGTTACGAAGGCAATTCAGATGTCGAAAGAATTTTCCGATAAAGTAGATCAGGCCGAGATAATCATTATGTATAGTGGGCAGGTATCGGGGATTGATAAAATAAAAGAAAAAATAGAACATCTCATTCCAAAAAGCAAGGTATCGATAAATGGTCAGATAAGTCCAGTCTTGGGAGTACATGTAGGTCCAGGATTAATCGGAATTGCAATATATCTAAAATCGTAACGAGCCAAACAGATTATTTTGTAGACAAAGATGTCTTGAAATAATAATTGTATGTATAAAATTGACTTTTTACAGAAAAAATAATAAGGTTAATATTAGTATTGATTTTATAATTTATAGGAAAAAGAGGATTTGATATGGCTCATATATTGATCTGTGATGATGATACTTCTGTTCATAGTTCACTAGGTATTTATTTAGAAGATAATAATTTCTTATATACAAGTGTTTTCGATGGAAAAGAATCCTTAAAAAATGCATTGAACGGTAATTTTGATCTTATTATATTGGATATTATGATGCCTTACATGTCAGGAATAGATGTATGCAAGGAGATACGAAGAGTGTCTAAAGTTCCCATTATCATGCTGACAGCAAAAGGTGAAGAAATAGATATCCTGCTGGGATTGGAATTGGGAGCGGATGATTATATTGTAAAACCATTTAACCCAAGAGAAGTAGTTGCACGGGTGAAGTCTATTTTAAGAAGGATGGATGATTTAAAGACGAGAAAGATAGCATCTGCAATCCAATTTGAGGATTTGAAAGTGAATATATCTACATATAAATTAGTACTGGATGATAAAATGATTAATTCAACACCCAAAGAAATTGAAATATTATATATGCTATTATCAAATCCAGGTGTAACGCTTTCAAGAGATGAAATTCTAGATAAAATATGGGGTGCTGATTATAATTATGTAGACAGGCGAACGATTGATACCCATATAAATCGAATTCGTTCACACTTACCGAAAAAATATGCAGACCGTATACAGTCAGTTTATGGTGTTGGTTACAGATTTGAGGCAGGTGTATGAAAAAAAAAGAAGATTATTTAAATATAAAAAGTTCCTATGTAAAAATAATTTTTAGCATTCTGTTATTATGTATCGTAATATCCATTGGGTTAACTGTTACACTTTATAGTTTATACAGTCAATACATTGAAGGAAAATTTGCTTCAGCCAATCAGATTATTTTTGGTGTAAACACGGGGATTCTTTGTTTATTATTAATAACAATCATTGTGTTGCTTCCAATTGTATTTATGGCATCTAAAAAAATGGCGACTCCATTGGTTGAAATGAAAAAAGTTGCAATTGCCATGTCAGAAGGAGATTTTTCCATTCGGGCAAAAGATAATTATAATGGAGAAATTGGCCAGCTGGCATTGACCTTAAATCAGCTTTCGACAGAATTATCCAAAACGATTAATGCACTTACAATTGAAGGAGATTTGCTCAAACAAATCATTAATTCCATGAGTGATGGATTACTGGAACTTGACGTAAATCAAAATGTGAATCTCATGAATAAAACATTTCAGACATTGTTTGGAATTGATACACAGATAGAGGAACTGGAAAGAGATATCCTTAAAGCCATTTATAACGTATCTTTATCAGCAATCAATCATAGTAAAACCCGAACAGTAACCTGTTCGTTTGAAGATAAAAGCATCCTGATTTCTGCTTCACCGATTCGCGCCGAACAAAATAGTATTGTCGGAACGGTGCTTTTATTCCGCGACATAACAGAAGCAGAGCGACTTGAGCAGACAAGAAGAGATTATGTGGCAAATGTTTCGCATGAACTTCGTTCACCATTAACAGCAGTGAAAGGATTGATCATACCGCTAAAAGAAGGAATGGTTAAGGATGATGACAAGAAAAAGCATTTTTATGAGGTTATTTATAACGAGATTGAAAGATTAAATCGGTTGGTAAATGATTTGTTTGAACTATCAAGATTGCAATCAAGAAAATGTCCTTTTGAAATAAATACGGTAGATATGCAAAAAATTTTATTTGATCAAAAAGATAAATTTGAAATGCTTGCAGAAGAAAAAGGAATCAAATTGATTGTGCAGGAAAGTGATGAATCGGTATTGGCAAAAGGGAACATTGACCGTATTAACCAGGTCTTGGCAATATTTATAGATAATGCATTAAAATTTGCGGATGAAGGCAGTCAGATTACTTTATATTTAAAGAAAGAGAAAGATAAGGCGCTTGTGTTTGTTGATAATACGGGATCTTTCATTAAGCACGAAGACCTGATCTATGTTTTTGACCGTTTTTATAAAGCAGATAAAATACACCTGGAACAAGGTGCAGGATTAGGCTTATCCATTGCAAAAGAAATCATCATGAGAATGAATGGAGAGGTATATGCAAAGAGTGATAATAAAAATGAAACGTCATTTAGCTTTGAACTTGAATTAGTGGAATAATAGTTACACAAATAGTATGAAAAGAGCATACACCTGAAGGTTTATAATAAGGGGGTATGCTTTTATTATTCGTTATAAATATCGATGTAAATAATAAAATATTTTGCGCTAATATATGTATGATTTGTATGAGATAAATGATATAATGTATATAAATTTAGTGAAATTAGCACAATGCTGGCGAGGTTTTAATATTTCAAGTAAATCCGAAGATATTGGGGGTAAATGGAATGAGATTAGATGTCGTAAAGCCAAATATGGTAGATGCAACTACAGAACAAATGATGCGTGAGTTTGAACAGCGAATTATAGCAAGCCCACCGGGTATATGCCCAGTGGATATGCAGCTTTCTTTCTTAAAAGTCTGTCATGCGCAGACTTGTGGTAAATGTGTTCCGTGTAGAATTGGACTAGGTCAACTGGAAAATCTGTTAGAGAAGGTACTAGACAACAAGGCAGATGAAGAAACGTTAAATTTAATTGAAGACACTGCAAGAAACATTCAGTATAGTGCAGACTGTGCAATTGGATTTGAAGCGGCAAGAATGGTTTTAATGGGACTTGAGGGATTTAAAGAAGATTATATTTCACATGTTACAAAGAAAAAATGTATCGGCTCATTTGCACAGCCAATTCCTTGCAATAATCAGTGCCCTGCTCATGTTGATATCCCGGGATATATTGCGCTGGTACATGATGGACGATATGAAGATGCTATTACACTGATTCGAAAAGATAATCCATTCCCAACAGCATGTGCTTATGTATGCGAACATCCATGTGAGGAGCGCTGCAGAAGAAATATGCTGGATAGTTCCATTAATATCAGAGGAATTAAGCGTTATGCGGTTGACATGGCGAATGCCAATAAGGTAAAAGTGCCAAAAACTGCACCAGATACAGGGAAAAAAATAGCAGTGATCGGGGGTGGCCCAAGTGGATTGACTGCTGCATATTTTTTGCAGCTGATGGGACATAAGGTAACTGTTTTTGAAGAAAAAAAGCAGTTAGGTGGCATGCTTTTATATGGAATACCGAATTACAGATTTCCAAGAAAACGTTTGAAAGAAGATTTGGATGCAATTCTTTCTACCGGAATTACAGTTAAATTAAATACCGTTATAGGAAAAGATGTTACGATAAAACACTTACAAAAAGAATACGATGCAATGTATATTGCCATTGGTGCACATACTGCGAAAAAGTTTGATGTACAAGGGTCAGAAAGTCAGAATGTCATTTCTGCAGTCGATATGTTACGAAATATCGGAGATGGTCAATATCCGGATTTTAAAGGAAAACGTGTAATTGTAGTAGGTGGAGGAAATGTTGCAATGGATGTAGCCCGCTCTGCAATGCGTGCACATGCCGATACGGTAAGTCTTGTCTACCGAAGACGTCAAAAAGATATGACAGCCTCACCAGTAGAAATAGAAGGAGCAATTGCAGAAGGAATAGAACTTTTAACCTTGCAAGCCCCAATCGAAGTAGAAGCAGATGAACAGGGTACAGTCAAGGCTTTGATTGTACAGCCTCAGATTGCAGGAACCTATGATGCGAATGGCCGTCCAAGAGCTGTAAAAGCACAAAAAGATACCATTCGTTTGGAATGTGACATTATTTTATCGGCAATTGGACAGGATGTTGTTTCTGAAGATTTTGCGTCGGCAGGTATGCCGGTTAAGAGAAATTTATTTTTAGTAGATGATAGTGGTGAATTACTGGATAAAAAAGGAATTTTTTCCGGTGGTGATTGCGTCTTAGGACCGTCCACAGCAATTAATGCAATTGCGTCTGGTAAGGCCGTAGCAGCAAATATTGATGAATATCTAGGTTTTCATCATGAGATTTCTGCAGATGTAGAAATTCCGGAACCGATTATGAATAATAAAGTACCAAGCGGCAGAATACATCTATCTATGCGAGAAGCATGGAGCAGAAAAAATGATTTTGAAGAAATTGAACGGAATATGAGTTATGAAGAAGTCATGCATGAAAGTGAAAGATGTCTGCGTTGTGATCATTTTGGTTGTGCCGTTTTTAGAGGAGGCAGAGAATTCGTATGGTAAATCTTACAATTAATCAAAAAAAGGCGGAAGTACAAAAAGGAATGACAATACTAGAGGCTGCAGAGTCGGTAGGAGTTATGATTCCGCATTTATGTTATTTAAAAGATATCAATGAAATTGGTGCCTGCAGAGTATGTGTCGTTGAAGTAGAAGGAAAAGATTCGTTAGTAGCAGCCTGTAATACAATAGCAGAAGAAGGTATGGTGGTTTCTACAAATAGTCCCAAAGCGCATGCAGCAAGGAAGATGAACGTGGAACTGATTCTATCTCAGCATGATTACAGATGTGCTACCTGCGTTCGAAATGGAAATTGCGGACTGCAGAATGTAGCAGCAGAAATGAATATTTTAGAAGTACCATACCAGGAGGAGATTGAGAAATCAGACTGGAATCAAAATATTCCTCTGATTCGAAATTCGGCAAAATGCATCAAATGTATGCGTTGTGTACAGATTTGCGATAAAGTACAGGGAATGAATATATGGGGTATCGTAAACACAGGAAGAAGAACGAGTGTAAACGTATCTGGTGGCAGGAAAATGGAAGATTCAGATTGTTCCTTATGTGGACAGTGCATTACACATTGCCCGACAGGAGCTTTACGCGAACGGGATGATATTCAAAAGGTGGTACGTGCCATTGAAGATGAAGATAAAATTGTAATTGTCCAGATAGCGCCTGCTGTCCGCACAGCCTGGGCAGAAGGTTTAGGACTGCCGCTTGAGAAAGCAACTGTAAAAAAACTTGTAGCAGCACTTCGAAATCTTGGTTGTGATTATGTGTTTGATACGAATTTTTCTGCAGATTTGACAATTATGGAAGAAGCGACTGAACTATTAGAACGAATTGGAAAGAGGCAGGAATATGACTTTCCAATGTTTACTTCCTGCTGTCCGGGATGGGTACGCTTTGTGAAATCCCGCTATCCAGAGTATGTAAAAAATCTATCTACTGCAAAATCACCACAGCAGATGTTTGGCGCGATAGCAAAGACTTATTACGCAGATTTGCTAGGGGTTGAAGCAGATCGAATTTTTTCAGTATCCATCATGCCATGCACCGCAAAAAAGGAAGAGGCAGCGATTCCAGTCATGAATGCTGGAGAAACAGGATTGGATGTTGATGCTGTTTTGACTACACGTGAGGTTGCCAGATTTATTCGTTCAGCGCAACTTAAATTAGATGAACTGGAAGAAGAAGCTTTTGATATACCACTTGGAATTGGATCTGGTGCCGGAGTTATTTTTGGAGTAACGGGTGGCGTTATGGAAGCGGCTTTACGAAGTGCGTACTACTTTTTATACAAAGAAAATCCACATCCAGATGCATTTCACGTAGTACGTGGTCAAAACGGAATTCGGGAAGTCAGCGTGGACATGAAGGGAACTGTTTTAAAAGCAGCAGTCATTAGCGGTCTATCGAATGCAAAAGCTTTTATGGAGGAATTGAAAAAAGGAGAAAAGCAATATGATTTTGTAGAAATAATGGCATGCCCCGGAGGTTGTTCCGGAGGTGGAGGTCAGCCGATATGGGATGGTAAAGAAATGGCAAAAGAAAGAGGAGATAAGCTCTATCAACTCGACAAACAAAGTGAACTTCGCTTTTCTCATGAAAATCCTTCCATTACTCAAATCTACAAAGAGTATCTAAACGAACCGATGTCCGAAAAGGCACATCATTTATTACATGTAGATCACGAATCATATAAACTGAACTTTTAACATTGAAATAGTTTCGGAAAATGTAAATAAAATCGCGGAAAGATAATCACTTACAGATAAAAGAGAGCCCAATATGATGATATGATTCCCCTTAAGTAGACAAGGTAAATAACCAAAATCTATTTAAGGGGGATTTTTTATGGTGAAATAAATTAATTCTTTACGAGTGAAATATCATCCAGCTTACACCAGTTCCCTGCATTTGCATCTGTAAACATTCCAATCTGACAGCTTCCATTTGTAATGTTTACATTAGGAATACTAATTTCTTTCCAATTGCCAATGGCTGTATTAATCGAAGAATCAAGTTCTGTAGCACCGAAATTTTTGGCAAATATCTGAGCAGTATTTTGCCCACCACTACTTTCTACCCACGCAGTAAGTGTATAAGTACCATTTGACAGACCAGTAATATTTTGGTAGATAGAACCTTGATATGCATTGGAATTATATAATTTCCAAGCCCAATTCCCGGTATGTCCGACTGAAACATTTGAATTTGGAGTTCCACTTGAAAGATTACTCCAGGTTGTCCACCCGGCAGCAGAAGTCTGTGATATGCGGTCTGCTTCAAAACTGCTGTTTAAAACATAGTTATTTCCACTTCCTGTTTTCCAGGTTCCGTCTGCGGCATTTAATGACCACTGACTTAAAGAATGAAATGTAGGAGTTGTTCCATCAAACGTAATAGGACACCACTCGTTATAGCCTAATCCATTTCCGGCAAAATCACTCCATCTGTCGCCACAGAAGATTACGGTAGTTCCAGAAGAACCTGGTACAGTTACAAAAAATCCGGTTTGAGATACATGACAAAAATCAAAATCAGTACCAGCCATTATGGATTCAGAGGAATAAGGACCGAGGATATTCTGAGAAGTAAGAACATAACAATGCGAAGAATTCCAGCCATGTAAATCGGAAGAACAAAAATAGTAGGTGCCATTGTATTTGAACATGCAGTTGCCTTCACGTCCACTTGAGGTGCTGTTAAAAATATTAACCGCTGTTCCAAGGCTTAAAGAATTTGCCTCATTTATTGGCACAACATAAAGATGTCCGCGTCCTTTTGCACTGGAACAGATTACATAAGATTTTCCATCATCATCTGTAAAAACGGACTGATCCCCCGTCATATTGTTAACCATATTTGTGATAGATGTCTGAATATGGTTATACATAAAATTTCCAGTTGGGGTATCGCATGTAGCAAAGAGTTCTCCGCTGCCATTCGTACCTGTAAATTGGGAAAGTAAGACATACTGTTTCGTGTTCGCGTTGTATACCACGCCCATCCGACCAAGCCAGGCGGAGCCTTCTAAGCCACTGGTAGAGGATGTTAATACATTATTTTCGAATTTCCAATTGACAAGATCTGTGGAGGAATAACAGGTAATGGCATTAAAACTGCTATCACTATTTTTCTTGGAAGGATTATTATAATAAGAAACCGCTCCATTATATTTTACGCCATACCAATAATAAGTATTACCAAATTTAAAAATCCCGCCGCCTTGGGAATAAATTGGATTTCCGGAAGTATCTTTCCAAAATGTATCATTTTGAATCGTATTTGTAGTTGTTTTTGCAAAAATTTGATAATCAAAAAAGAAACAGTTAAAGATAAAAATAAAAACGAAAAGGTAAACAAACTTTTTGAGATACTTGTGATTCATCATAAAACCCCCTTTGATATTATGAGAATTAAAATACAGGAAAAGTACTTTGTAAAAACCCTCCTTCCTTTTGTTTTGTAAAAACATAGAGAATTGCGAAACTTATTTTATATGAAATATTAAATTGAATATTAGCAAAAGAAGGTTCCAAATGCATTGGCAAGTCACCGTTCTTTTGGTAAATTCACTTAACATAGCAAGTGAATTACATTGTTTCGCAAACCCCCATTTTGTAAAAACAATGAGTATCTGTGTTTTTTTCATTCCGATATGCAGATACTCCTAATTTATTATATTTCATTTAAATGAAGAAATGTATAGGACAATATATATGATATTGGAAGAGATTATAGGATAAGAGAAAATGATATGGACAATTGAACTTTTAGCAGGAAAATAAAATGACTTTAAAACTCTTTGGAAATTTTGTATAATAAATTGTATAAGCAATTGCGAAAATCATGTTATGTGAAATATTAAATGAATATTATCAAAAGAAGGTTTGGGTGTAGTGGTAAGTCACCGTTCTTTTGGTAAAGTCACCTGGCATAACAAGTAATTTACGTAGTTTTGCAAATGCCTAAATAATTTGTAAAAAGGGGGAAATATAATGCTGAAAATTTTAAGATTACGAAATGGTCTTTCCGCCGCAGTATCCCATGCAAAGTAGCAGTTAATCTATTTTGTATGGGTATGTATGGTATAAAGTCATACAGGCTGCTATTTTGCGCTTTCTTTTAAAGATAAAATAAGGAGCGGAAAATAAGATGAAATATATGAATGCAGCAAAAATATTACCAGATGAATTGTTAATTGAAATTCAAAAATATGCACAGGGAGAACTCATTTACATCCCTAAAAATGAACCCAAAAATATGTGGGGAGAATGTAGTGGATCCAAAGCATATTACCGAAATCGGAATAAAGAGATCCTGTTTCAATATCGGGAAGGAAAATCCGTAGAAGACATATCAAAAGAATTTGGATTAGCATTTGATACGGTAAAAAAGATAATTTATACGTAGAAAAAATAAGAATTTATAACTATAAAAAGAACTGTTTCAGAAATGGGTTTTTCCCAGCTGGTGCAGTTCTTTTTTTATGAATGTATCGTTTCCTTTTGTATGGGAGAAAATAATTATAATTATTTTCACTATTTATAAAGAGAGAAGAAAAAGGGTATGATATTTAAGAAAACACATAGCGGGAATCAGTTGCTAATTGGGAGGTAAGGGAATGAAAAATGTAATAGGAAGACAATATCGGATTTTAGCAGATCACATGAAGATTTATCAATTTATGTTGGAAATATATGAAAAAGACTGGAGAAACGGGGTACCGGCACCATTTTTAGAGTATGCGCTTTCTTCTTACTGGATGGATAAGTCTTACACACATCGAAATAGAATTTGGGAAGAAAATGGAGAAATCGTAGCATTTTGCTTTACGGAAAGTCCAATTACAGATATCTATTTTAGTTTAAAACCTGGGTATGAAGAACTTGCAATGGAAATGGTGGAATATGCGGATGCATATATGCCAAAAAAAGATGATAAGTTACAATTCGTTCTATTTGAAGGGCAAGGGGCAATTATGAAGGCGGCAAAAAAACTTGGATACGAACAGGTTGGTGGCTATGATGATAAAATTTACGAATTTGATAAACCATTAGAATTTAAACTCCCATCCGGATATAAGTTTGTAGCATATAAAGACCTTGATACGGCAAAAGTCATAGAATGCTGCTGGAAAGGTTTTAATCATGAGATAGAAGAAGGACCATGGGATCAAAATGCAGAGTCTGGTTATCATTTATCACAAGCACCCCATGCGACAATGCAGTATGGAGTAGCGGTAGAAAATATTAGTGGGGATTATGTTTGCTGGGCTGGGATGTGGTGGACGCCACAAAATCATCTGGCATATATGGAACCTTTATGTACAGTTCCGCAGTATAGAAAGAAAGGACTGGCAGCAGCGGCTCTCTCAGAAATGTATCATAGAATGCAGCCACTTGGTGCGACACATATGACAGGCGGAGGCAATGAATTTTATGAAAAAATTGGATTCAAAAACAAGATAAAATGGACCTTTTGGAAAAAGACAGAAGGTTTAAATTAGAAATAGCCTATAAAAAGGTATAGGCAATTGCGAAACTCATTTTATATGAAATATTAAGGTGAATATTACCAAAAGAAGGTTCCAATGCGGTGGCAAGTCACCATTCTTTTGGTAAATTCACCCAATATATTAAGTGTTTTAAATAGTTTCGCAATTGCCTAATAAAAAGGTAAGTAGTAGAGGAGTCACGCAATGGTAATACAAAAAATGTTGAATCATTCCAGAAACAAATGCTACTTTATAAGTTTTTAAATGAAAACAATAACGAAAAACGGAGGAATCGTAATGCCTGTTTCATTAAAGGTGTCGGACACTGCAAAACGTAAGCTGCAAAGACCGACTTATAGATTTGGACAGAATACCGCATATATGATATCGCTTGCCTGGAGAAGGCGTCGAAGTTTAGTATTGCTTGGTCTTACAATGACTGTGGTATCAATTCTGCTCAGCCTTACACAACTTTTTATTGTACCTTCTATTATCAGTGCGGTTGAAGCGAAAGTTTCTGTTGCAGAACTGACGGTAATCATATTCATGTTTACAGCAGCATTGATGATACTAGGTGCTGCGAAAGCTTATCTCACATCTTGTTCACAGTTTGGGCGTATAGAAGTACGTCTCATGATTGGAGCTATGATTCAAAACAAGTCACTGACAATGTCATATCCCGATATTGAGGATCAGGATGTGCAAAAGAAAATGGATAAAGCTTCTATGCTTGTTAATAGCAATACAGCTTCAACTGAGGCAATCTGGACAACTTTGTCGAATTTATTAAAGAATGTGACTGAGTTCATTATTTATATTTCTTTGCTTGCCACTCTGGATCCGTTTATGATTATCGCGGTTGTAGTTACCACCCTTGTCAGTTTTTTAGTGAGTAACTATCTTAATGGTTGGGGATATCGACACAGAGATGAAGAATCTGAATATTCTCGCCGCATGAATTATCTAAGCGAAAAATCAAGAGATTACACATTGGCAAAAGATATTCGCATTTTTGGAATGGTAGACTGGATAGAAGAGGTATATAATAGCATACTTTGTTTGTATCGAAGTTTTATTGCTCATAGAGAACGAATCTATATATGGGGAAATATTGTAGATATCATTCTTACCTTTATGAGGAATGCTATTGTTTATTTTTTCCTGATTGGATCAGTGATAGGGGGAAAGATGTCTGCCGCAGAGTTTGTGTTATATTTTAATATTGTGAATGTTTTTACAAGTGGTATCGGAAGTATTATGAGTGATTTTGCAACTCTTCGGAAACAAAGTCTTGATATATCTGCAGTTAGGGAATTTTTGGATTATCCCGAATCTTTTAAAATGGAGGAAGGTACACCTATCACACCTGACTTTAAAATTCTTTATCAGATTGAGTTGAAAGATGTCTCTTTTTGCTACCCAAAGTCCGAAAAAAATACACTCTCTCACATTAATTTGACTATCAGACCAGGCGAAAAGTTGGCTGTTGTCGGTTTGAATGGTGCGGGAAAGAGCACACTTATTAAACTGATGTGCGGATTTTTGGACCCTACAGAAGGAAAAGTGTTGTTAAATAATGTAGACATCAGGACATATAATCGCAGGGATTATTATAAATTATTTTCTGCTGTATTTCAGGATTTTTCGGTCCTTGACGTCACGATTGCTGAAAATATTACGCAAACGGATGAAAATATCAATACAGAATTGATGGAACGATGTATAAATCAGGCAGGACTCACAGAGAAAATTGCCGGGTTGCCGAATGGCGTGGAGACTCATATAGGCAGGGTGTTTGCGGATGGTATCAATTTATCAGGAGGAGAATTGCAACGGCTGATGCTGGCACGTGCACTGTATAAGAATGCTCCGATTTTGATTTTGGATGAACCTACTTCTGCACTTGATCCAATAGCGGAGAGTGATATCTATAATAAATATAATGAACTTATAGATGGCCGTATGGCTGTTTATATTTCCCATCGTCTTGCTTCTACTAGATTTTGCGACCGCATTATACTAATTGCAGAAGGGTGCATCGATGAGGAAGGGACACATGATGAGTTAATTGCTCGGAATGGACATTATGCGGATCTCTTTGAGATTCAAAGCAGGTACTATCGGGAAGGAGGGGTGGACGATGAAAAAGAGTAAGACCTCTGTTTCTTTTCGGGAAACGGTACGGTTAACTTTACGTGGATGTAAAGTTTGGTGGAAAGAAAATCCCAGATTACTGTTATCCATACTGATGTGCGGTGTTGTTGATGCCCTGACACCATATGTGGGTATTTGGTTGTTAGCCCGTCTGATTGATGAGATTGCTGGAGAACGCAATTCACAGACCCTTATGGCATATGCGTTGGCGTTGATGATTACAACTGCGGTACTATCAATGTGTAGTGCTGGATTGACCAGGTGGAAGAATGTTCAGTTAGAAAGCCTGTGGCATACTCAAAATAAAGTGTTTATGGAAAAACTTTTATCAATGGATTTTGTAGACGTGGATGATGGTCGAGTACAGGAACTTCGCTCTCAAATCTGGCAAAATACGGACTCAGGGGGCTGGGGACTATATAAACTTGTATATAGTTTTGATGCAATCATTAAATCGGTTATTTCCATTATCGGAGCCATTATGCTGAGCGCATCTTTGTTCCTTTTGCCAGTCAAACCGGAAAGTGGAAAATTGACGATACTCAATCATCCGATTTTTATTCTTCTTATTGTTGTGCTCATGTTAGGTGTCATATTTGCCGCACCTTGGTTTTCCGTTAAGGCAGGCTCCTATTGGGTGAAATGTGCGGATGAAAATCAATTGGGAAATCGGCTGTTCGGATTTTGGCTTGGTTCACTGGGAAATGACCGTTTAAAGGCGTTAGATGTGCGTATTTATCGCCAGGATATTTTGAGCAAGAGCAATTTGGCAAAGTATAACCCTTTTATTCCTTCATCAAAGCTTGCGAAAGCATCAAGGAGAGGTATGGGGATATACCATGCAATGTCTGGAGCAGTGTCACAGATATTTGTTGGTGTTGCGTTTATTTTTGTGTGCTTGAAAGCCTTGGGAGGAGCCTTTGGTGTTGGTTCCATTGTACAATATGTGAGCGCAATTACTGCATTATCCGCCGGCCTATCGAAGTTAATTGAGATAATCGGTGATTTAGGAAATAATACTTCATTTTTACGTACTGTATTTGAATTATTAGACGTACCAAATAAAATGAGTCATGGTGATACAACTGTTAATCAAAACAGTAGTGAAAAACAGAAAATTGAATTTCGCAATGTTTCATTTCGATATCCCGGACAGGATAAGTATGCACTGCGCAATGTATCGCTAACATTCAATGAGGGACAAAGGCTATCTGTAGTGGGTATGAATGGAAGTGGAAAAACAACATTTATTAAACTCCTGTGCCGTTTGTATGATCCAACTGAAGGCGAGATACTACTGAATGGAATTGATATACGAGAATATGATTATGCTGAGTACATGCGATTGTTTTCTGTTGTGTTTCAGGATTTCAAGCTGCTTTCCTTTGAACTTGGTCAGAATATTGCCGGTAGCATGGACTATGACAGTGATAAAGTGTCTTGCTGTCTTCGTGATGCAGGCTTTGGAGTACGTCAAGACAAGTTGCCTAGTGGTCTCTCAACAAAATTATATAAAGATTTTGATGAACGGGGTGTTAATATCTCCAGTGGAGAGGCACAGAAAATTGCGTTGGCAAGAGCTCTATATAAAGATGCTCCATTCATTATACTTGACGAACCAACGGCAGCGCTTGATCCTATTGCAGAATTTGAGGTATATAGTGAAATGAATAAAATCATAGGGGAGAAGTCCGCCGTATTCATTTCACATCGATTATCTTCCTGCCGCTTTTGCAATGATATTGCAGTGTTTCACGAGGGTAATTTGGTTCAACTTGGTAGCCATGATGTGCTAGTGAATGATAAATCAGGAATGTATTACAAGTTGTGGAGCGCCCAGGCGCAATACTATGAGACAGAAGGTTTAAATTAGAAATTGCCTAATAAAAAGGTAAGTAGTAGAGGAGTCACATAATGGTAGCACAAAAAAAATATATAAAAAACATACCAGCAATCATCTGGGGTGAAGAATCGAATAAAGTATTTCTTTTTGTTCATGGGAAACTCTCATCCAAAGAAAGTGCAGCGCAGTTAGCTGAAATGGCAGAAAAAAAAGGATATCAGACAATTAGCTTTGATTTGCCAGAACATGGAGAACGCAAAGAAGAACATATTCGATGTGATATTTTTCAGGGGATGAAAGAATTAAAAGAAATGGAAGCATATATTTTAAAAAATTGGGAAGAAGTTTCTCTTTATGCCTGCAGCCTTGGGGCATATTTTTCTCTTCAGACCTATCAGAATGATAAATTTAAGCAATGCCTGTTTCAATCCCCGATTCTGAATATGGAATATTTAATCCAGCAAATGTTTCATGCATATGGAGTATCCGAAAGTATGCTAAAAGAGAAAAAAGAAATTCCAACACCCGTGGATATCTTATCGTGGGATTACTATACATTTGTAAAGTCGAATCCCATTGAAAAATGGAATACACAAACAAGTATTTTATATGGATTGAAAGATAATCTTCAGTCATATGAAGTTATAAATAATTTCACGACAAAAATACAGGCAGATCTAACAATTTCAAAAGAAAGTGAACATGCTTTTATGAGCGAAAAAGATACCTGTATCGTTGAAAAATGGCTTTCCAGTCATATAAAATGAAAAAAGGATTAAGCGTATTTAGAAAAAAATCTGAAATCAAATTATTTTTGAAAGCAGAGAAATAAAATTATTTATGAAATAAGTATTGACAAAAGAGAGGAATAAAACTAGAATAATTGAAAACATACTATGCCAATATGAATTATATAGATAAGCGGATTGACCAGAAAACTGGAGATGATATATGTGAAAAGCATATATGATGTTCCAGTTTTTTTGTGGTAAAAATAAGCAGTTGCGAAACTCATTTCATATAAATTTTCAAAGTGAATATTATCAAAAGAAGGCTCCAATGCGGTGGCAAGTAGCCCTTCTTTTGGCAAATTCACTTAATTCATCAATTTTTTTTGCATAGTCTCGCAATTGCTTGGTAGTAAAAAAGAAAAATAAAAGGAGTAAAAAAATGATTCGATATGTAGTCAAAAGAACAATAATATCTGTTGTAACGCTTTTAACCATTATCTTTATTTTATTCTTAATTTTACAATTTATGCCAGGTTCCCCATTTAATGATGAAAAATTAAGTGTTGAGCAGATACGAATTCTCAATGAAAAGTATGGGTTGGATAAACCCGTATATATTCGTTTTGTGGATTATGTTGTAAATATATGCAAGGGTGATTTTGGTGATTCGTATGTAATACAAAAAAACATGTCGATTTCACAAATGTTATTATCGAGGTTCCCAGTTACAATTCAAATTGGACTACAGGCAATTTTAATCGGCATTTTTTTCGGTCTTTTTTTAGGAATATTGGCTGCCGTATGGCACGACACATTTTTAGATCCACTCACTTCTTTATTATCAATGCTTGGAGCAAGTATTCCATCTTATGTTTTTGGACTTGGACTTATGTACTTGTTTGGTTATAAATGGAAGCTATTTCCAATTTTATATTCTTCGACAGAACAATTTTCATCTGGAATATTACCAAGCATAGCATTATCAATGCTTCCGATTGCAAATATAGCAAGATTTTCCAGAAGTGAAATGGTAGAAGTTTTACAGGCAGATTTTATCATATTGGCACAGGCAAAGGGACTTAGTAAACACAAGGTAATTTTAAAACATGCATTACGCAATGCACTCATACCAATTATAACAATTATTGCACCAATGATCGTTGGATTAATGCTGGGAAGTACAGTTATTGAAAGTATATATTCGATTCCTGGAATTGGAAATTTATTTGTAACTGCAATTCAGGTAAATGACTATAACGTGGTGATATCCATTGCATTTATATACAGCTTTATTTATATAGGAGCAATGTTGATTGTAGATATTCTTTACGGAGTTATTGATCCGCGAATTCGAGTCGCAGGAGGGACAAATTAATGGAATATGAAAGCAGCCAGACAATATATTATGATTTTAACAAAGAGGCATTTTTAATCGCAGATAAAACAAAAAAAGTGCGAGATGAAAAAAAAATAAATGACACTTCAGTTTTTCGGGAATTTGTAAGTAAATTTACTGCGAACAAAGGCGCTTTGATTGGATTTTTTGCAATAATCCTTATCTGTATATTTGCGCTTTTTGCACCATTTCTGACACCGTATCAGTATGATCAGATTCAGGCCGCGAATCAAAATTTGTCACCAAGGATACCAGGCGTAGAAAGTTTAGGAATTTTTAATGGGAAGATAATGGGCATAAGCCAATACGAAAAAACGAATTTGAAAAACACATATTATTTTTTCGGAACAGATACATTAGGCAGAGATTTGTTTGCACGCACTGCGATGGGAACCAGAATATCCTTATTTGTAGCTGCAGTTGCAGTCATGATTGATATGTTCATAGGCGTTACATTTGGACTGGTATCAGGATTTTTTGGAGGAGTAATGGATCTTTTTATGCAAAGAATTATAGAAATATTATCCGGAATTCCAAGTATCGTTGTTGTTACATTATTGATGATAGTTTTTAAACCAGGTCTGGTTACAATTATTCTTGCACTTGTTTTTACAAATTGGATTGGCATGAGTAAGCTCGTAAGGGCATTGGTGTTGAAGCAAAAAGAACAGGAGTATATTCTGGCTGCAAAAACATTAGGAGCTTCAGATTTTTCTTTGATTTTTAAAGAAATTTTACCAAATATTTTTGGAAGTGTGATTGTAATGACCATGATGTCTATACCAGGAGCTATTTTTATGGAATCCTTTTTATCTTTTTTAGGTCTTGGAATTCCTGAGCCAATGGCATCGCTTGGTACACTCGTTAGTACTGGTTATAAAAAAATGATGATATATCCATATATGATAGCGATACCAGTTACGGTATTTGTCATTTTGATGCTTAGCTTTAATTTAGTGGCGGATGGGCTTCGAGATGCGCTTGATCCGAAAATGAAAAATGTATAATGGAGGCTTTGTATGGAAAAAGAAAACACAGCACAAGATGAAATGCCGTTACTGAATGTGATTCATTTGAAACAATATTTTAAAGTAGACAAAAAAAATATCATAAAGGCTGTAAATGGGATCACATTTCAGATAAAGGAAGGAGAAACATATGGTCTTGTAGGGGAATCAGGGAGTGGAAAAACGACGATTGGGAGATCCATTATCCGAATATATGAGCCAAGTGATGGAACGGTATATTTAGAAGGGAAAAAAATCAGTGGAAAAATGGATGAAGAAAAACGCAGATTTATTTCAAAAAGGATACAAATGATTTTTCAGGATCCAATGGCAAGTTTAAATCCAAGAAAAAAAGTGATAGATATCATTGCCCAGGGTCTTGATATTCACGAAAAAGGATTAAGCAAAGAAGAGCGTCAGAAAAAAGTGTATCGGATTATGGAACTGGTTGGACTGTCAAAAGAACATGCAAATCGTTACCCCCATGAGTTTTCAGGTGGACAAAGACAAAGAATCGGAATTGCAAGAGCAATTATAATAAATCCTAAATTAATCATAGCAGATGAAGCAATTAGTTCATTGGATGTTTCTATACAGGCACAAATTGTGAATTTAATGAAAAATTTGCAAAAGGAACTTGGTACGACGTACCTTTTTATTGCACATGATCTGGCGATTGTAAAGTATATCTCAAACCATATAGGAGTATTACATTTGGGATATCTGGTTGAATCAGGAACTACAGAGGAAATATTTCGTAATCCGGTACATCCATATACAAAATCGCTTTTATCTGCAATTCCGCATCCGAATCCGAAAATTGAAAAAACAAGGAAACTTTTGGATTATGATTTTGAGGCAAATCAGGAAACTTATGAAAAAGCGAGAGAATATCATCTAGAAGGAGAACACTATGTTCTGGCAACAGAAGAACAATTTAACAGATGGTCAGATGAGCATCCAGCTTTTATATACTAAGGAAGGAGATTTCTTATGACGGAGCAAAAAAAACTCTTAGAAGTAAAGAACTTGTCCATTTCATTTCAAGTAAAAAATGCCTGCCTGCATGCAATCAGAGGGGTTGGATTTTCTCTATATGCAGGCAAAACACTTGCTATTGTAGGAGAAAGTGGAAGTGGAAAATCTGTTTCAGCACGAGCAATTATGGGTATTTTATCCAAAAACGAAAGAATAGATACGGGTCACATTTTACTTTATGAGAATGCAAAAGATTATTTTGATATTTTAAGCTTAAAGAAAAGCCAGATTATATCAAAAGTTTGTGGAAATAAAATATCAATGATTTTTCAAGATCCAATGACAAGCTTAAATCCAACCATGACAATCGGAAATCAAATAATGGAAGGGTTAAAAAAACATCAGAAATTAAGAAAAAAAGATGCATGGGAAAAAGCAGTATCTTTATTAGAAGAAGTTGGAATTACACAAGCAGAAAAAAGAATGAAATGCTATCCACATCAGCTTTCAGGTGGAATGAGACAAAGAGTTGTCATCGCAATAGCTCTATCCTGTGATCCAGACATTTTAATTTGCGACGAACCAACAACCTCACTGGATGTAACCATACAGGCTAAAATATTAAATTTGTTAATCGAGATTCAGAAAAAAAAGAACTTATCTATTTTATTTATTACCCATGATTTTGGAGTGGTGGCAAAAATTGCAGATGATGTAGCAGTTATGTATGCAGGAAAAATAGTAGAACAGGGTACAGCAGAAGAAATTTTTTATGACCCAAGACATCCTTATACCAGGGGATTACTCTCATCGGTTCCAGATTTAGATAATATGGAGGATAAATTATATTCTATACCAGGAACTACCCCAAATTTGCTGGATGAAGTGCAAGGCGAAGTATTTGCACAAAGAAATCCATATGCACTGAATATAGATTTTGAAAAAGAAGCACCTAGTTTTCAGTTAAGTGAAACACATACCGTCGCTTCATGGCTTTTGCATGAAAAAGCTCCCGAGATTGAAGTTTACCCGCAGCTTACCAAAAGAATACATCATATGCTTGCAGTATCTTCATAAAAAAAGGTGTAAAGATACAAGATAGCAAAGACAAGGAAGAGGAGAATTATATGAAAAAAAGAGGACTAGCAGTAATACTAATCATTACAATGATATCTACAGTATTTTCTGGATGTGGCAGTTCAAAATCAGAAGCGGCTCAGAGTACACAATCGGCGGATACTTCTGGTAAAAAGAATATCACAATATCAAACACGGCAGACTTGTCAACCTTGGATAATACGGTTGCAGTAACAGGGGAAGATATGACAGTAATCCAAAATGTTGTTGAAGGTCTGTATCGAACAACAACAACAGGAGTTGAACCAGCAGGAGCAACTTCTGTGGCAGTTAGTGATGACAAACTAACCTATACATTTACATTAAGAGATGAAAAATGGTCAGATAAAACACCCGTTACAGCGTATGACTATGAATATTCATGGAAGCGCCTGGCAAATCCAAGTGTCGGAGCGGAATATGCATATATGCTTGTGTCTGCGGGAATAAAAAATGCAAATGATGTATGCTTTAAAAATGCAGATATTAATACATTAGGTGTGAAAGCAACAGATGATAAAACCCTGGTTGTTACATTAGACCATGCTGTACCATATCTGGATTCCTTGCTTACAGGAACTTATTTCGCACCAATTGAAAAAGCTTTTGCTGAAAAACAAGGAAGCCAATTTGGATTATCAAAGGATAATGTGGTTTACAATGGACCATATACTGTTTTTGACTGGCAGGTAGGAGGGGATACCGTTGTACTTCAGAAAAATCCAAATTATTGGGATGCTTCGAATGTAAAAGCGGATAAACTTACGTTTAAAACAATAAAAGATGCACAGTCTGGAGTATTGGCGTATGAATCGAAAGAATTGGACTATGTAACAATAAGTGGTGATCTTGTAGCAAAATATAAAAATTCGAAAGAATATCATTCATCTGTGGCAAGAATGTTATATTATCTTCAACCAAATACAACAGCTTTGGGATTTGAGAATGCTGACTTAAGAAAAGCATTTGCATTAGCGTTCAATAAACAGTCTATTGTAGATAATATTTTAAAAAATGGTTCCATTCCAGCTGATTTTTTGATTGTAAAATCGCTTGCTTCAGGAATTGATGGGAAGACATTTCGTGATGCTGCAAATCAGACTTATCTGGAAACAGATAAATCAAAAGCTTTAGACTATTATAATAAAGCAAAGCAGGAAACAGGGAAAAGCAGTTTTACATTTGAATTATTGTATGATGATGACGACACGACAAGTCAGATTGCACAGTTTATTCAATCTGAAATACAAAATACGTTACCAGGAGTTACAATTACTTTAAAATCGCAGCCAAAGAAAAACAGGATAGAATTACAAAAAAGCGGTAATTTTCAACTTGCTATCTCAAGATGGGGAGCTGATTATAATGATCCATCTACATATTTTGATATTTTTACAACAACAGGAAGCTATAATTTTGGAAAATGGTCAAATTCACAATATGATCAATTAGTTTCTTCGGCCTCGAATCAGTTGATTAATTCACCACAGGATAGATTAAATGCTTACATTAAAGCTGAAAAAATCATCCTGGATGATGCGGCTATTTTACCGATTTATCAATTGGGAAGTGCATATTTGCTAAAATCCAATATAACAGTGCAGCAAAGTGTAGACGGAAACAACATATGGAGAACAGCTAAAATCAAATAATATATAAAGGAGAAACATGGGATACATAGATTTACATTGTGATACATTAATGCAATTTGCAAAGCAAACCAACCAAAACAGCCTGCTTATGAGTGATAAGCAGGTTGATTTGATAAAATTGAAAAAAGGAGGTGCAGATGCACAGTTCTTTGCAATTTTTCCTCCAGGACCAGAGTTTTATAAATGGCAAAAAATACAACCGATACCAACAGAAGAATATATCAGCCGATTATATAGCGCTTTTCTGGAAGAACTTGCAAATAATAGCGATTACATAAGATTTGCGGGAAGCTACACAGATTACGTGGAAAACAAAAAGAAAGGACTCATATCAGCATTTTTAACATTAGAAGATGGAAAATTTATAGATGGAAAAATAGAAAAATTACAACAACTGCATAATGATGGATTTCGATTGGTAACGCTTACATGGAATTATGAAAATTGTTTTGGATTTCCCAATTCTGATAATCGAGAGATTATGCATAAAGGACTCAAAAAATTTGGAATCGAAGCAGTAGAAAGAATGAATGACATGGGGATGATAATTGATGTGTCGCATTTATCAGATGGTGGATTTTATGATGTAGCAAAACATAGTAAAAAACCATTTACAGCTTCACATTCAAATGCAAGAAGTGTATGTTCACATCCAAGAAATTTAACCGATGAGATGATTAAAATAATTGCAGATAAAGGTGGAATTATAGGAATTAATTTTGGACCGGATTTTGTGGATGAAAAACCCATTGATAAAAAAAGTACAATCAAAGGAATTATACGCCACATGAAGTATATGAAAAAAATTGGCGGGATAGAATGTATAGCCATTGGAACGGATTTTGACGGCATCATGGGAACGCAGCAGATAAAGGATGCATCGGACATTCCATTATTAATAGAAGCACTGCAAAAAGAAGGATTTCAACAATCAGAAATAGAAAAAATAACTTATGAAAATGCAGAGCGTTTTTTGAAGGAGGTGATATAGATATCAAAAAGTTCAAAGACAGAAATAAATTAGAAAAAAATAAAAAATTCATAATATAGGAGAAAATAAGTCTATATAAGGGACATTAAATATGGTATTATAGAAAACAAGACAAAAAACTGAAAATTCATGCAGCGGCATATAAATATTTTAAAAGTTTAAAAAAGAGGGTGACTTTTATGAAAAACTTAGTACATATTTATAGAGACATGAATAAACTGGAAAAATTTCTAAATACCACAGAAATACAAACTTATGATAGAAAGTCTAAGTCTGTTCTGATACAAATCTTTTCGTCTAAAAACGAACAGGAATTATTAACGAAAATATGCAAATCCATAAGGAATCATATGCCGCTGGCACATATAGTAGGAACAACAACAATTGGTGAAATAGCTTCTGGCTATATGCAGTTAAGGAAAATTGTAATATCATTTTCTTTTTTTTATGATACAAATATTTCGACATTTGCATATTCTTGTGAAAATGAGGAGGCTGCATATGGTGAGAAGCTGATGCAAGAGATTTTGAGTATTTCAGAGAAAATAGCTGGAATACTTGTATTTGCCACTCCGTTGACACTTGGGATAGACAAAGTATTTCAAGGAATGTCAGGAAAAGAATTCTCGTTTCCAGTTTTTGGCGGAGGTGCGGGTTCTTATGATACATCAAGAACCTCAAAAATATTCTGTGATAATGAATATATGGAAAAAGGTATGATTGCAGTCGTTTTTATTGGAAAAGAGTTACAGATTTCAGTACGATTTAATCTGGGGTGGCAACCAATGGGAAAAGAAATGGTAATTACAAAAGCAGACGGATTAGTTGCAAAAACAATAGATAATGTGGATGCATTTGAGTTATATAGAAAATATCTGAATATTAAAAACGATGAAAATTTTTTTCAAAATGTTTTGGAATTTCCTCTTTTAGTTGATAGAGATGGGCACACCGTAGCAAGAGTCCCAGGATTTGCCCATGAAGATAATTCCATTGAATTTATATCTGAAATTGTAGAAGGTGAACATTTTAGAATTGGTTATGGTGATCCAGATTTTATTGTAGAGAACGCACGAAAAATTCTGGAAGAAATGAAAATATTTGAACCAGAAACAATTTTTATTTATGCATGTATTTGCAGACGTTTTTTAATGCAAAACGATGTAAATTTAGAAACGCATCCATTTGATGAAATAGCAACTACAACAGGTTTTTTTACATATGGTGAATTTTATAATTTTGGAAATCAAATAAAAACACTGAATTCTACAATCGTAATTGTTGGGATGAAAGAAGGCGAAAATGACCTTCAAATGAAAACAGATCATTTAGTCGAAAAAATGAATTACCATAAAAATGCAAAATATCTTAGAAAAGAAAGAGATTTATATAGCAATAAACATAATCATATTATTTCGAGATTACTTTCTTTTATAGGTCAGCTTACGCTGGAATTGGAAAATGTAAATATTGAGTTATTAAGAGTATCTGAAATTGATAAATTGACTGGCCTTTATAATCGAATGAAAATAGATTTAATTTTGGAAAAAGAGGTAAAAGTAAATGAGAAAGTACAGGGGATATTTTCGATACTACTATTAGATATTGATTTTTTTAAAAAAGTGAATGATACGTATGGGCATCTGATTGGTGATGAAACGCTGATTACATTTTCAAATATTCTAAAAAATTCTGTTTCAAAGAATGATTTTACTGGGCGCTGGGGTGGTGAAGAATTTTTGATCGTTTTGCCAAATGCGACATCAAAAGAAGCTCAAATGGTTGCAGAAAAAGTTTGTTTGCAAGTTAATAATAGTGAATTTAAAAATGCAGGGCATATCACCTGCAGTATAGGAATATCTTCATACCGACCAGGTGACAGTGGTGATATGTTAATTCAAAGAGCTGACCTGGCTTTATATCAGGTGAAAAATTCAGGAAGGAATAGATGGAAAAAAGAAGATGATGAGCAGAACGCTTAAAGTCTTATTCCTTGACCATAAAAAAGTGCTATGTTAGACTAAAGGAAAATTAAAAAGAAAGTTGGATAAAAAATGGTAGTCGATAAACACACGATTCGTAAAACAAATCGATCCATGATTTTAGAAAACATTATTTGTAATGAACCAATTTCAAGAGCAGCACTTTCAAAACAAACAAATTTAAATAAAGCTACCGTGTCACAAATCACAAAAGAGTTATTGGAATCAGAGCTTATTTGTGAAATAGGAGAAGGAAGCAGTACAAGTATGGGCGGAAGAAAACCAACAATGCTTAAACTAAATGGAGAGGCAGGATTATCCATTAGCATAGACTTGGGGGCTAACTATATTGCAGTCGCATTGTTTTATATAAATGGAACTATGATTTATGAACATATTACAAGAGAAATAAGCATTCATAAAGGTAATGTTATATCATACATTTTAGAAGCAGTAAAAAGAGTAGAACAGATTCAGGTAAATACGTATTATGGAATCACAGGAATTGCACTGGCCATTCATGGTATTACGCATGAAGAGAAAGTAATCTTTACATCTTATTATGATTTAGATGAAATGGATTTGGTCAACGAATTAAAAAAGCATTTTTCTTATCCCGTGTATATTGAAAATGAAGCGAATTTAAGTGCACTTGCAGAAAGTACTTTTACATCAAAACACAAAAATCTGGTTTGTCTTAGTATACATAGTGGTATCGGTGTAGGAATTATTAATAATGGGGAGTTATATAGCGGGCGAAATGGAATGGCAGGAGAAATTGGCCATACAATTTTGTTCCCCGATGGTGAACTTTGTCGTTGCGGAAATCATGGATGTCTGGAGCTGTATTGCTCGGAATCTAATATTTTAAAGCAGTATCAAAAAGAGACGAAGGAAGTAAAGGTAACACCCGATGCATTTACAAATGCATATAACCAAAATAATGAAATCGCACAGGATTTAGTAAAAAAAATGGCAAAATATCTTGCAATTGGGTTAAATAATATCGTTGTTTCTTATTCTCCGGAAATTATTTATATGAATAGTCCGATTATACGAAGAATTCCGCAAATGATAGATATGATTCAAAATTGTTTGGAAAGTTCTTTTTCCAAGGGAGTCATTGTTCGAAATTCAAATCTGGGTTCAAAAGCAATTCTGCACGGAGCATGCGCTTTATGCACCAGAAATTTTTTGAATGTAAAACATATTAAGTTAACGGTTTTCATATCTTCATCGATTGTGGAGGATGCTTCTGATTTTTATAATTAGTATCATTTTGTAATTAGTATTCTGGGATAGGATATTGAAAAATAGTGTAAAACACACAAAACAGCACCTGTGAATAGTACATAGGTGCTGTTTTTGTACAAAAAAGAGAATTGAAAAATCATTAAGAATAAAAGTACTTGTTTATTTATAATAAAAAACCTGTAAAAGAATGAAAAACTTGTACTTGTCATTTTTTTCACAAGCGGGTAGAATAAAAATTGGAATAGTTAGTTAGTACAATAAACTAACGTACACGTACAATATGTTAGGAGGATTCATATGGAAGTAGAAGTAAGATTAGACAATGTAACGAAATATGACACACAAGACTATTTAAAAAAAGTTGATGCATTTTGGCGGGCAGCAAATTTCATTTCAGTTGGTCAATTGTATTTAAAAGATAACCCATTATTGCAGAGCCCATTGCAGGCTTCTGATTTAAAAATTCATCCAATCGGTCACTGGGGAACAATTGCAGGACAGAATTTTATTTACGCACACTTAAACCGTGTAATTCAAAAATATGATTTGAATATGTTTTATATAGAAGGACCTGGTCATGGCGGTCAGGTTATGGTTTCAAATTCTTATCTGGATGGAAGCTATACTGAAATCTATCCTACGATTACACAGGATTTAGAAGGATTGAAAAAGTTATGTAAGCAGTTTTCTTTCCCAGGTGGAATCGCTTCCCATGCAGCACCAGAAACACCAGGTTCTATTCATGAAGGTGGAGAACTTGGATATTCTTTATCACATGCGGTAGGAGCAATTTTAGACAATCCAGATGTGATTGCAGCAGCGGTTGTTGGAGATGGAGAAGCAGAAACAGGACCACTTGCAGCAAGCTGGTTTTCTAATGTATTCATTAATCCAGTAAATGATGGAGCAGTACTTCCTATTTTAAACTTAAATGGATTTAAAATTTCAAATCCAACGATTTTATCCAGAAAAACAGACAGAGAACTTGCAATGTACTTTGAAGGTTTAGGATGGGATCCGATTTTTGTTGAAGGAATGGACGCAAATGAAGTACATCCAATTATGGCAAAAAAACTGGATACAGCAATTGAAAAAATTAAAAAGATTCAGCAGGAAGCACGTAAGCATTCAGCAGAAAAAGCGGTAATGCCAAAATGGCCAATGCTGGTTGTTCGTACACCAAAAGGATGGACAGGTCCAAAAGAATGGGACAAAGAGCCAATTGAATCATCTTTTAGAGCTCATCAGGTTCCAATTCCTGCAGAAGCAGCTCATCCAGAATATATTCCGGATTTAGAAAACTGGATGCGTTCTTACCATCCAGAAGAATTATTTACAAAAGAAGGAAAACTGATTCCAGAATTAAAAGAAATGGCACCAAAAGGCGATAGACGTATGGCAACAAACCCTATCACAAATGGTGGAATCAATCCGAAAAAATTAAATCTTGCAGATTGGCACAAACATGCAATTGATACAACTACACCAGGCTCTGTTATTGCACAGGATATGGCTGTTTTTGGAAAGTATGCAAAAGATTTAATAATAGATAATCCAGATAATTTCCGTATATTTGGACCAGATGAATCAAAGTCCAACCGATTAAACTCTGTATTTGAAGTTACAAAACGTCAATGGATGGAAGCAGTTGTTGAACCATATGATGAATGGCAGTCTTCTGCTGGCCGTGTAATAGATTCACAGTTATCCGAACACCAGTGTGAAGGATTTTTAGAAGGATATGTTTTAACTGGACGTCACGGATTCTTTGCAAGTTATGAAGCATTCTTACGTGTTGTAGATTCTATGCTGACACAGCATTTTAAATGGCTCCGTAAAGCAAAAGAACAGAAGTGGAGAAAGAAATATCCTTCACTAAATGTAATTGCAACATCAACGGTATTCCAGCAGGATCATAACGGATATACACATCAGGATCCAGGTATTTTATCTCATCTTGCAGATAAGAAATCTGAATTTATAAGAGAATATCTTCCAGCAGATGCAAACAGTCTGATGGCAGTTGCTAAAAAAGCTTTTTCAAGTGAAGAAAAAATCAATCTGATCGTTTCTAGTAAACATCCTCGTCCACAGTTTTACAGTGTAAAAGAAGCAGAGGAATTAGTAGAAAAAGGATTAAAAATTATAGATTGGGCAAGTACGGAAAAGAACAATGATCCAGACGTTGTCATTGCAACAGCAGGAACAGAACCAAACTTAGAAGGACTTGCAGCAGTGTCTATTTTAAATAAGCAATACCCGGATTTGAAAATCCGTTTTATCAATATTGTTGATTTACTTAAACTACGTAGTCCGAAAGTGGATGAAAGAGGTCTTTCTGATGAAGAATTTGATGCTTTCTTTACAGCAGATAAGCCAATCGTATTTGCATTCCACGGATACGAAGGACTGGTACGTGACATTTTCTTCTATCGTAACAATCATAATCTTTACATCCATGGCTATCGTGAAAATGGCGATATAACAACACCATTTGATATGCGTGTTTTAAGCGAAATGGATCGTTTCCATTTGGCAAAAGAAGCAGCATGTGCAGTATATGCTGAAAAAGCAGCAGATTTTGCAAGCGAAATGGATGCAATTGTTTCAAAACATCATGCTTATATCCGTGAAAACGGAGATGATATTCAAGAAGTGAATGACTGGAAATGGGAAGCATTGAACAAGTAATCCCAGCTTCTTTCAAAAAATACCATTGTGATAACCTCACAGTGGTATTTTTGATTTCATATTTTTAACTCTCTATTTTGGGTAAAGAAATTCAGGTCATGTAAAATTACTGGACGCAATCTGAAAAATAAGTTAAGATGCAGATGATATGAAATAAAGAAGATACGAGGTGTATATATTATGTCTGGAATATTAAAAGAACGAAAAGATATAGATAAAAATCTAACGTGGGATTTATCTTCCATATATAAAACAAAGGAAGATTTTGAAGCAGCAATAGAACAGATGAAAACATTAGCAAGAGCTCTGGAACAGCAATATAAAGGTCAATTAAAGAGTGCTGAAAATATAAACAGGTGTCTGGATTCCTATAGAAAGGTATTTCAACTGATGTATCTGACGGATTCTTATGCGGAGCTGGCCTTATCCGTAGACTATTCGAATCATGAGAATCAGGCAATATACGCAAAAACCAGAAATGTTATTTCAGACTTAGATAGCAGATTAAGTTTTATAAAAAGTGAAATCATCAAGTCTACGGATGAAGAAATTGACAAAGCAGCCAATACTTCAAAAGAAAATGGGAATTATCTAAAAGACTTAAAAAGAGAAAAAGAACATGCACTTCATCCAGAAGTGGAAAGGGTATTATCCGCATTGTCGGGTACATTAGAAGCGCCCTATCAGATTTATGAACAAACAAAATCAGCAGATATGGACTTTCCTGATTTTATGGTTGATGGAAAAGCGTATCCGTTGGGATATGCAATGTTTGAAAACGAATATGAATATGAAGTGGATACGAAGATAAGGAGAAAGGCTTTTCAGACATTTTCTGATAAACTAAAAGAATATCAATATACAACTGCTGCCACATATCAGACGCAAGTACAAAAAGAAAAAACGCTGGCAACACTAAGGGGATTTGACTCAGTATTCGATAGTCTTCTTTTTCCGCAAAAAGTAGATCGTGATCTTTATAACAGACAGATTGATCTGATTACGGAAAAATTATCTGTCCATATGAGAAAATATGCAAAATTATTGAAAAGAGTCCATAATTTGGATGAGATGACGTTCGCAGATCTAAAAATCGCAATAGATCCAGAGTATGATCCCAATGTAACAATTGAAGAATCTAAAACTTATATCGAAGGTGCTTTAGCAATTTTGGGAGAAGATTATCTGGAAATGGTAAAGACCGCATATAAAGATCGCTGGATTGATTTTGCTCAAAACAAAGGAAAGTCTACAGGTGGATTTTGTGCAAGTCCTTATGGAACAAATTCGTTTATTCTCTTATCCTGGAGTGAAAAAATGGCAGAAGTCTTTACGCTGGCACATGAATTAGGACATGCAGGGCATTTTCGATTGTGTAATGCAAATCAAAGTATTTTTGATACAAATGTATCCAATTATTTTGTAGAAGCGCCATCTACGATGAATGAACTCCTCATGGCAAATTATCTATTAAAAACAAAAGAAGATAAGCGTTTTCGACGCTGGGTGCTGTCGTCGATGATTGGACATACCTATTATCATAATTTTGTAACGCATTTACTAGAGGCTGCATTTCAAAGAGAAGTTTATAAGATTATAGATGAGGGTGGCAGTGTACAGGCAGAAACATTAAGTTCCCTCAAAAGAGAGGTCTTAAAAAAATTCTGGGGAGATGATGTAAATATTGTAGAAGGAGCAGAACTTACCTGGATGCGCCAGCCACACTACTATATGAGCTTATATTCTTATACATATAGTGCAGGCCTCACCATTGCAACACAGGTTAGCCAAAGGATTTTAAAGGAAGGACAGACAGCCATTGATGACTGGAAGGCAGTATTGACAGCAGGGTCAAGTAAAAAGCCAGTAGAATTAGCAAAAATGGCAGGTGTAGACATTACAACAGATAAACCGCTTCTTGATACGATTACATATATTGGAAATATAATTGATGAAATTATAAAATTAACAGATGAAATAGAGTCAGAAGAATAAACTCAAAATTGGAATTAAGCAAGCTATGTAAAGATACATAAAAACATTTATAAGATATAAAGATACTATAAAAGCATAGCATAATCGGATGCAGCGATACATACAAAGAGATTGGAGAAAACATGGACGGAACGGTAAGAAGTAATATTAAAATAGGATTAAAAGTTCAAGTAGTACAAAAGCAGGACCAGAGAACCGGAAAATTAACAGAAGGCATTGTAATGCGAATACTTACAAATTCACAAAATCATCCAAGAGGAATAAAAGTAATGTTAGAAGGTGGAATTGTAGGAAGAGTTCAAAAAATATAGAATACAAAAAATATAGAATAAAAAAGTTCCAAATAAGAGCTCAGCAAAATACGTAACGAACTCTTATAGGAACTTTTTTATTACAAATCATCCAGAATAGCTCCAGCTTTACTGTATGCAGTGGATTTTGCTTCAAAAAAATCAGTTTTTATAAAGTTGGGATCGGAGTATTCATTTACCCATTTCATATGGAGTGGTTCCTTTTCAAAGCCAGGGTACAAAACAGATAACCCGATACTTGTTGCCCTTTCATTTCCAAGGTAACGAATATAACTTTCAACATTTTCCATCGTAAGTCCACGAATCGAATCGTTTATAATATATCTGGCCCATTCGATTTCGTGTTCAACCCCTGTTCTTATCATGTCTTCATAATCTTTATTATATTCTGGTGTAAATAATTCAGGAAGTTCTTTTTGTAATTCTTTTATGATATTTCGAAATAACCATAAATGCGTATTTTCATCTCGATTGATATAGCGGATTTCCTGAGCAGATCCCATCATTTTTCCATTTCGGCCTAAATTATAAAAGAACATAAAACCAGAATAGAAGTATATTCCCTCTAAAATATAGTTTGCAATTACGGTTTTCATAAAGTTCGTCTGATTTGGAGTCTGATAAAAACTATTGTATAAATCACCAATAAATTCATTCCTATTTAAGAGATGTTCATCATTTTTCCATTGATATAAAATATCCATACGTTCTTCGGGCGAACAGATTGTATCCAGCATATATCCATAACTCTGTGAGTGAACAGCTTCCTGAAAAGCTTGGATAGTAAGACATAGATTAATTTCATTTGCAGTTACATAATCGGCAATATTTGGAAGATTTGCTGTTTGTATACTGTCTAAAAACACCAGAAAAGATAGAATTTTATCAAAAGCTGTTTTGGTGTTTGGGTCTAAAAGGCGATAATCTTTAATATCCTGACTTAAATTGATTTCTTCAGGTATCCAGAAATTATTCATTGCCTGACGATACCAGTCAAAAGTCCAGGTGTATTTTAAGTTATTAAAATCATTCAGATTGGTCGTATTCCCACCAATGATTTTTCTCTTTGAAACTTCAATATCGCCATTTGAATTAAAAAGTTGTTTTTTATTTAAATTTTCCACTTTTGTTCCTTTCTAATATAAATAAGACAAGCGTTTGCGAAACGGTGTAAAGCATATGCTATATTAGCTGAAATTCGCAATTGTATAATCTGTGAAATGTATTTCTTATTAATTGTTTACGTCAGAATATAACTAGGATGTAGACGAATTCAGGTGACGTTTAACCAGAACAGGATTCACATGCTTCGACTTCAAGAGATTTTGAACGAACATAATAAATTGTTTTGACGCCCTTTTCCCATGCATTTATATATAAATCTAAAATCTGGCGCATAGACAGATCGGTTGTAATATATAAATTTAAAGACTGCCCCTGATCAATATGGCGCTGACGTATGCCGGCTGCCTTGATGGACCATATCTGCTGAATGGAATGGGCATCTTTATAAAGCCAGAAAGTTTTCGGATTTAAGTCGGGGGCAACTCTTGGAAGAAGTTCTCCCTTTTTCTCTTCTAAGAAATATTTGTGCATAATTGGATCAATTCCAGCACTGGTGCAGGCAATAATGGAAGTGGATCCAGTAGGAGCAACTGCCAGAAGATAAGCATTTCGCATGCCATTTTCATTTACTTTTTGGGCCAGTTGTGACCAGGCAGAAGAACTGTATCCTCGTTGCTTAAAATAAGCACCTGTCTGCCAGTCTGATCCTTGAAATAAAGAATAGCGTCCTTTTTCTTTTGCAAGGAGCATACTTGCTTCAATGGCATAGTAATTGATTTCTTCAAATAAAGTGTCAGCAAACGATAAATGTTCCTCTGACTCCCAGCGAATGCCTTCCTTTGCAAGCAAATGATGATATCCACTAATACCTAGTCCGATAGAGCGATAGCGTTGATTTGTATACAAAGCATAGGTCAGAGGATAAGCATTTAATTCAATCACATTATCCAAAGCGCGAATAACAGTTTGAATGATATGCTGTAGTTCATTTTTGTTTTTTATATCAATGTGTCCCAAAACAAGAGAAGCAAGGTTACAAACAACAAAGTCACCCGGAATATTTTTTTCTACAATAACGGTTTCTCCTTTTATCGTAACAATTTCTGGTTCCAACTGTCGAATCGGACTCATATTTTGCAATATTTCAGTGCAAAGATTTGAAGAATATATAATTCCAGCATGTTTATTTGGATTCATTTCATTTACGGTATCCCGGTTAAACGTGAAAGGGGTACCAGTTTCAACTGCAGATTTAAGAATCATACGGACTAAATCTTTTAAAAGGATTTCCCGCTTGGAAATTCTTTTATCCTCTACACATTCAAAATAACGCTTTTCCCATTCGACACCATAATAGTCCTCTAAAGAATAGCCTTTTACCGTTAGAATTTCATGTGGACACATAAGATACCAGATACTGTTAAGGTCAGCTTTTGCCATTTTCCAGAATAGGTTAGGGTAGCAGATACCTGGAAATACATCATGAGCTTTACTTCTGTCATCCCCATTGTTTGTTTTTAACTGCAAAAATTCTGGAAGATCTTTGTGCCAGGCATCCAGATAGACGGCAACAGAACCCTGACGAACCCCTAACTGGTCTACGGCAACCGCAGTGTCATTTGCTAATTTTATCCAGCGTATCACACCTCCGGCAACCCCTTTAAAACCTCTGATATCAGAGCCATTTGCTCTGACTTTTCCAAAATAAAGTCCCATGCCACCACCAGACTTAGAAACTTTTGCAAAGTTGTCAATGGATTTATAGATGCCACTTAAAGAATCATCTACTGTATCAATAAAGCAGGAAGAAAGCTGATGATGGGGTTTCCTTGCATTGGATAGCGTAGGAGTAGCCATTGTGACTTTTAACTGACTTAAAATATCATATAGATTTTTAATGAAAGTAAAACGGTTTGAAGTTTCCGGAATAGCTAAATGCATGGCGATTCCCAAAAACATTTCCTGCGGCGTTTCAACAACGAGATTATCAAAAGTTCTTAAAAGATATCGTTTATACAGCAAATGAAGGCTGCTGTAATTGAGAAGATGATCTCTGGAATTGTCGATATATTCTGAAATTATATCAAGTTCTTCTTTGCTATAGTGTTGTAATAAATAATCGCCATATAATCCCATCTTTGTATAAATTTCAACCTTATCTGAAAAAGTCTTGATATGGTGAATAGAACTTTGAATCTGAATTTCACGGTGAATTTTTGTGTTTAAGATTCGCGCAGAAATAAATTCCCAGTCAGGGAGTTCCATACTGGTAAGCTCCAGAGCAGAACGAATCAAAGCCTCTGATTTTTTCTCCTGTTCCATATCAGGAGTTAAAAAAGAATTGACTTTGTGATACAGCGATAGTAAATCATATTCTTCTGAAAACTCTTTTGGAATTGCACTTAACACATTAAGAATGTCACTTTCATAACCAAGATTTGAAAAAAGAGTTAACGTTTGTCTGATATGTGCGCGTTTCTCCCGATATAGGAGATAGCTTTTTGCTACTGGATATTCTTCTTTTTTCATGAGAAAACGTTCGACCAGGTCTTGTATTTCCTCAACGGTCATAATCTGCTTTTCCAGTATCTTTTTTTCGGCAGTATCTTTTACCAGCATAAGAATATCATTTATTACAGTTTGATTTATCTGATTGGAAACGCTTTGATAAGCTTTTGTCAGAGCCTGGATAATTTTATTTTCATCGAAGAGAACAGTTTCACCAGTCCGCTTTTGTATTGTGATTTTCATTTTCACACTCCTTTATACAATATATAGTACTTGTAATGAAATTATATCTATACATATTGTATGAGTCAAGTGGCAAAAGTGACAAATTAGATAAAACTAACTAATGAAAATATAGAAACTATTTTTATTTTAAATTACAATATTCTTTGATGATAGATACATACTCATTTATATAATGAGGCATGTATCTGTTTTTCATATAAGCGGCAATTAAAGATGTTTCAACTTTCTTTTTTCCAACAGAAAAGCAGACAGCCTTTGCATCTTTATTTAAGCATCGAACATAACTTTCTGGAGCAAAAGCAATTCCAAGGCCTTCAATTGCCATCATTAAAGCCATAGAACTGTTTCTGGTATGCAGAAGGATATTAGGAGACATGGTATAATCTTCCAGCAATTTTGTTGCAAGCGCACCGGAATTCTGGTCAGGGTAGAGCAGTATAAAATTTTCGTTTTCGAAAAGCTTTAAATTGACCCAGGGAAAATGGAAACCTTCTTTTGTTTCACCTAAGGCAGACAACGGATTGTTTTTTGAAACGACCATGACAATTTCCTCGGTAAGAAGAACCTGATAATTTAAGGATTTTGGAAATTCATAAACGTTATAAAAGGTCAAATCAATGGTATGGTCTTCTAATGTATGTTCTGCCACAAAATTAACTTCTTCCATAATATTGATTTTTACATTGGGAAACTTCTGATGAAAAGAAGGAAGAGTTGGCTGGATAATAGACATGTCAAGCATAATAGGTATGGCAATATTGATTCGTCCACTATCTCTTGCAGTGTAATCCTTAAATTCACTGCTCCACTCATCCCCGTAATTTACAATTCTTTTTGCATAAAAAACATATCGTTCTCCAATATATGTCGGAAGATATTCATTGTTAATCCGGTTAAATAATTTTAGCCCTAATTCTTTTTCAATATTTTTTAAATATTTACTTAGAGAAGGCTGTGAGATAAAAAGTGCTTCTGCAGCCTTGCTGATGCTTTTATTTTGATAAATCGATAAGATGTATCTTGCTTCTTTTAAATCCATTTGGTAGTAGTCCTTTCTTTAATTTGTACAATATGAAATGATTAAAGAATTTAGGAATTGTAGGGAAAATATATGATCTGGATAGAAAATGCACAAAAAAATGTTTTACAATTCATAAGCAGTAATTCTTATAATTATTCATATTAGTAATAGGTAGATACGATATGTATCAGTATAGCATAAATATAGCTTTTATGCATAAAAAATATAGATTATATATATTTGACATATAATCAAAAATGAACATATAATGAATCGAAATGAAGAAAACAGAATAGATACAACCCTTTTTATTCTGATGTTCTAAATTTGCGTTTTAGTAAAACCAATTTACAAACTTGCATTGTTTTTGTGACAAAGGAGTCATGTTGAAAAAATATGGCTCCTTTTGTACGAAAAAGAAAAATAGGCAATGAACGAATGTATTTTGTAACAATAAATATACATATTTATACAAAATTACACAAAATAACTCATGACAAAGGAGGACTATTATGAAAAAAAGATACGCATTTCTGATGATAGTACCTGGGCTTGTAATATTGTTTGTATGTCTTGCAATGCCTCTTTTAAAAGTAATCATGCCAACTGTTTTTGCAGGGAGTTATCCTTTTCACAGCTATATTCGTTTCTTTCAGGATGAGTACTATTTAGGGATATTCATACGGACATTAAAGATAGCCGTTATTACGACGATTATTTGTGGAATTTTAGGTGTACCAACTGCATATTTTATCAGTAGATGCAACAAGAAGCTTCGGGGAATCCTCTTAGCAGTATCCATTTTTCCATTGATGACGAATTCTGTAATTCGAAGTTTTGCATGGATTAACATTTTGGGGAGCAATGGGATTGTGAATACGTTTTTCATGAATATGGGAATTATAAAAACTCCATTAAAACTTTTATATACGGATTTTTCTATCACAATCGGATCCATTTACTTATTTCTGCCATTAATGATTGTAACGGTATGTGGTGTAATGGAAAATATAGGAGATGATATGATGGAAGCGGCATTAAGTCTTGGTGCAAACCGGATTCTGGCATTTGTTAAAATCATATTTCCGTTAAGTCTTCCAGGAATTATCGTAGGAGAAATTCTGGTTTTCACAGGTACATTAACGGCATATACAACACCGCAGTTATTAGGTGGAAACAGAAATCTTGTTATGGCTACATTGATTTATCAAAGAGCAATGTCTTTAAGTGACTGGAAGGGTGCTGCGGTAATTTCACTGATTATGATTCTGGTAACGGTCTGTGTAATCAAAGCATTTAATACTCTTGCAGATAAATTAGATAAGCGAGGCGAAAATCATGCGTAAAAATAAGCTTCTTACAATCTTTACAATAGTAGTATTTGCCTTTCTAATGATTCCACTGTTCATCATAACAGTGACAGCATTTGGCAAAGGAACGGCAATTACATTTCCAATCAAGTCCTTTTCTTTAAAATGGTTTTATAATGTGCTTACGCTGGACTCATTTAAGACTTCTTTTTTGACAAGCTTAGAAGTAGCACTTCTGGCAACTTTTATAGCACTACTTGTAGGAGTGCCGGCAGCATATGCATTGGCACGGTCAGGAATAAAGGGACGTCAACTAATTAAATCCATATTTTTATCGCCAACAATTGTTCCTGGAATTGTAGTTGGATTTGCACTTTATCAGTTTATTATTTTAACTTTAAAAATACCTGTATTTGCAGGTTTGCTGGTTGGACATTTCTTGATTACACTGCCATATGTCATTCGAATCGTAGGTTCAAGCCTGGAACAATTTGATTTTTCCATAGAAGAGGCTGCGTGGAGTCTTGGAAGCGGGAAGGTAAAGACCTTTTTTCAGATTGTTTTACCGAATATAACATCCGGGTTATCTGCAGCATTTATGCTGGCATTTATAAATTCCTTTAATAATATTCCAGTATCTATGTTTTTATCAGGGCCAGGAGTGAGCACATTTCCAGCGTCTTTGATGAACTATATTGAATATAATTATAATCCGTCTGTTTCAGCAGTTTCTGTGCTACTTATGCTTTGCACAGTAATTATTATGGTAATCGTTGATAAGACGCTTGGAATTGCTTCGTTAGCAAAATAGGAGGAAACAAAAATGGCATATATGCATTTGAATCATATTGATGTTTGTTATGATAAAAAAATAAATATTTTAGAGAATTTAAATTTGGAAGTAGAAAAGGGAGAACTGGTTTCATTACTGGGACCAAGTGGTTGTGGAAAAACAACAACCTTAAGGGTAGTTGCAGGATTTATTGAACCAAAGGCAGGATCGTTTCAACTAGAAAATGAAGACATTACAAAAGTGCCGGTAAATAAAAGAAACTTTGGGCTTGTATTTCAAAGCTATGCACTTTTTCCACATTTGAATGTATTTGATAATGTGGCATTCGGACTTAAAATTAGAAAATTAAGTAAAGATGAAATTGCAAAAAAAGTAAATGAAATGCTTGAAATTTGTGGGTTAGAAGAATTCAAAGACCGTTTTCCAGCGCAAATGTCAGGTGGACAAAGGCAAAGAGTTGCATTGGCAAGAGCACTTGTAATTGAACCTAAATTATTACTGTTAGATGAGCCATTAAGTAATCTGGATGCAAAATTAAGAGTGAATATGCGTATGGAAATAAAGCGTATTCAAAAGAAATTGAAAATCACGACCTTGTTTGTTACACATGATCAGGAAGAATGCTTTTCTATCTCGGATAAAGTTGCAATTATGAATCAGGGTGTAATAGAACAATTTGATACACCAGAAAATATTTATCAAAGACCAAAGACAGAGTTTGTTGCAAGATTTATTGGATTTGAAAACTTTATACCATTTACGAAAGAAAAAGAGTTGAATTATAAAGCTCAAAATGGACAGCTGTTTGATTCAGATTCTACATGTGAAACTTCTAATTGTATTGGTGCGATAAGACCGGAAGATATTCAGATTGCAACAAAAGAAAAGTCCAAAAATGTGGTTAAAGGAGTTGTTGGAGTTCGTACATTTTTAGGAAAAAGTTATCAATATGAAACTGAGACTGATTTAGGAAAATTTTTGGTAAATATGCAGGCAGATATAAATTTGAAAGAGGGGGATGAAATTAACTTATATTTTCCCCCAAATAAATTAATTTTAGTTCAAAAATCAAATGCATAGTCATTTGATTCATATAGCCCTAAAGGAAGAGGAGAATTTTCATGAAGAAAAAAATTGCGGTAGTATTAATTGGTATGTTTTTATTGACAGGTTGTGGAAGTGCTACAAAAACGAATAGTACAGCAAGCACGCAGACAACAGAAGCAAAAGGAAACCAGACACTAACTTTATCTACATTTGGATTAAGCGAAGATGTATCTCAAAAAGTAGTCTATGAACCATTTGAAAAAAAGTATAACTGTAAAATAGTTACAGAAACAGGTACAGCAGCAGAAAGATATACGAAACTTGCAGCAGACAAAAATTCCAGTGTGGATGTCATAGAGCTATCGCAGGCATTAACAGCACAGGGAAATACTGAAAAAATATTTGATAAGGTTGATTTTAATAAAATTAAAAACAGCGCAGATTTAATAGATGTAGCAAAGAAATTTGCGAAGGATGGCAATGGACTGGCATATACCATTAATAGTATCGGAATTATTTACGATGAAAAAGCAGTTGGTTTTAAAATTAACAGTTTTGATGATTTATGGAAAAGCGAATTAAAGGGAAAAATCGCAATTCCAGATATTACAACTACCTTTGGTCCAGCTATGGTTTATATGGCAGGTGATCATGCAAAAGTCGATGTAACAACAGATAAAGGCAAAGCTGCTTTTAAAGCACTGACAGATTTGAAACCCAATATTGTAAAAACATATACAAAATCTTCTGATCTAATCAATATGTTTACATCTGGAGAAATAAGCGTGGCAATTGTGGGTGACTTTGGCGTACCAACAATTAAGTCTGCAAATCCGAATCTGACATACGTAACACCAAAAGGAACCTATGCAAACTTTAATATCATGAGCGTTAACAAAAACTCAAAAAACAAAAAACTTGCATATGATTATATCAATTACAGATTAAGTGCTGATTTACAAAAAGAATCCGGGATTGCTTTAAATGAGGCACCTACAAATAAAAATGTTCAATTTACAGCAGAACAATCAGCTAATATGACATACGGAGATACCGCAAACAATGCTAAATCGATAGATTACTCCTTTGTAAATCCGATTTTAAATAACTGGGTAGATCAGTGGAATCGTACATTAAATAACTAAAGACTAGTAGTATTTACCCAAAATGCACTGCACAAAAGAAAGAAAAAGAAAAATGATTGACACGATTATAAAGAATGCATTTGTTTTTCAGACATATCGGCAGTGTTTTGAAAAAAAAGATATTGCGATTTCGGGAGAAAAGTTTTATTATATTGCTCCCGAAATTTCATATGCAGCGAAACAAATATTCGATTATGCCGGAAAATATATAATACCAGGTTTTATAGATATCCATATGCACATAGAAAGTTCGATGACATATCCGAAAGAATTTTCAAAAACAGTATTACCTTTTGGAACGACAACGATTGTAGCTGATCCACATGAAATAGCAAATGTGTTTGGAATAGAAGGCATCGATGCTTTTATGAAGCAGAAAACAGAACTGGATATCTTTTATGGGATTCCTTCCTGTGTTCCATCTACGAACGAAAAAATGGAAACATCGGGCGCAAGTATAAACGAAGGTGAAGTAGAAGAACTTCTAAAAGACAAAAGAGTAATCTGTCTTGGAGAAGTTATGAATTACAAAGATCTTACATCAGATAAAAGTAATAAGTTAAAAAATATAATTAAAAAATGTAAAGAAGAACGTTTTGATTTTAAAATAGAAGGTCATTGTCCCAAATTATCAAATGAAAATTGTGCAAAATTTATTTTTGCAGGTGTAGATTCAGATCACACACAGCAGACAGTAGATTCTGTTATGGAAAAAATCGATATGGGCATGTTTTTGGAATTGCAAAAAAAATCGTTATCGAAAGAAATCGTATCTTGTATAAATCAACACCATTTGTACGAATCAGTAGCACTGATAACAGATGATACAATGCCAGACGAGCTAATCAAAGGACATTTAAATCAGATTGTAACATTGGCAGTTCAACTTGGCATGCCAGCAGAGAAGGCAATTTATATTGCAACATTTACACCCGCCAGACGTATGAACCTATCAGACAGAGGAGCTATTGCACCAGGAAAAATTGCTGATTTTATTATATTGGATAATATGAAAAATATGCAGATAATAGAAGTTTTTAAGCGAGGGAAGCGTGTAAAAAAGGCTTACGCTAAGATAGAAAAACCAAATTTGCAGACGAAATTCCCACAATATTTTTATGAATCGATTTTATGCAAAAAGGCAAAAAAAGAAGACTTTGTAATAAAAATATCCGATAAAGCACAAAAAGCGGTTGTAAATGTGATTCAAACGTCAGAATATGGGACCTTTACGAAACGAGTAGAAAAAGATGTTGATGTAAAACAAGACATACTTCAATGGGAAAAAGAGGATCTTTTGCTAGTTAGTGTATTTGAACGATATGGAAAAAATTACAATATTTCGCATGCCTTTTTAGAGGGAAAATGGGGAAAAAAAGGTGCAATAGCAACATCCTGGTCTCATGACAGTCATAACATTTTAGTAATAGGAAATTCGGTAAATGACATGCTCCTGCTTCAAAATCGTCTGGTCGACATGCAGGGCGGGTATCTGGTATCGCAAGAAGGCATAATTACAGCTTCAGCAAGACTAAATGTAGGTGGAATTATATTTGATGGACCCATAAAGAGCATTGCAGAAGAAATAAAAAGAGTAAAAGAAGAGATTCTAAGACTTGGCTATAAGAATAACAATGTCCTTATGTCCATATCGACCCTTACACTTTTAGTTTCACCAGAAATAAAAATATCGGATCAGGGAATATTCGATGTTTTATCACAAAAAGAAATACCATTAATAAAATCTAGAGATTAAGGTTGAAAAAGATTGAAAACAACGATAATAAATGTATGGATTATCACGATGAACAAACAAAGGGATGCCTATAAAAATGGATTCATCACCTTTATAAATGATAAAATAGTAAAAATTGGTCATATGGAACATTTTATACAGGAAAAAGAAGACTTTGTATTAGATGGGCAAAGAGCGATTGTTATGCCGGGAATGATTAATCTGCATACGCACCTTGGAATGATGCCATTTCGTGGATTACAAGACGATTGTAAGGATAGATTCCGGAAGTATTTACTGCCGATGGAAAAAGAAGGAATGACAGCCAATCTGGTATATGCTTCCAGTAAATATGCGATGGCTGAAATGCTCTTAGATGGAACTACAACAGTAATGGATATGTACTACTTTGAAAAAGAAGCAGCAAAAGCAGCACATGAGATGTCGATTCGGGCGTTTTTAGGAGAGACTATTATAGAAGAAGATGCATGTGACGTTTCTTCTTCGAAAGAAAGTTTGCAGTACACAAAAGAATTGCTCGAAATGTATAAAAATCATAGCTTAATTACACCGTGTGTCGCACCACATGCTACATATAGCTGCAAAGAAGATACTTTAAAAAGTGCCTGTGTGTTAGCATCTGCGTATCAGGTACCTCTTACGATGCATGTCGCAGAAATGGATTATGAGATGGAGTATTTTCAACAGGAATATAAGAAAACACCTGTTGAATTTTTGGAAGAATTAAATGTTTTGAACGAACATATGATAGCAGTTCATTGCATCCATGTGACAGAAAAAGATATTGAAATTTTAAGGAGACATGATGTGGGTGTTGCACATTGTATTGGTGCTAATACAAAAGCAGCCAAGGGAGTTGCACCATTGCGTGCAATGCTTGAACATAAACTTCGTGTAGGACTTGGAACAGATGGAGCCTCAAGTGGAAATACGCTTGATATGATAACACAGCTTAAATTATGCGCAAATTTTCATAAATATGCTACCCATGACAGGAGTGCATTCCCCGCAGAGGATCTTATTGCACTTGCTACCATAGATGCAGCGAAAGTACTTCACATGGAAGATAAAATAGGTTCGCTGGAAGAAGGAAAACAGGCAGATATTACTATGATTGAAACTGACTCGGTAAATATGTTTCCAATCTATGATCCATATTCTGCGATTGTATATAGCTCTAACGCGGCAAATGTTGACACGGTTTTTGTGGCTGGGAAAATGCTGGTTCATAACAAAGAGCTTGTAAACTGCAGTTATTCAAATATAAAAGAAAATCTGGAAAAGCAAATGAAAAACTCTATTTTTGCAAGGGAATTGTAAAATATCAGATATGATAGTAAATGAATGAAATATCAGGTAGAAAAAATCGTACAAATTCAGAAAATTAGTAATAGTAAACAAAAGGAAGAGAACAAATTTGTTATAAAATAATACAAAACAGAATGTTTTGCAAAAAGTCATTGTGGAAATAGATGTCATGGTGGCTTTTTTTCTATATGAAATACAGCAATCATATAATGTTTTGTGTAATTCAAAACAAATATAGAAAAATTGCAGAATATACGATATAATTGACTGCTGTATGGATATACAACCACCAGAAAAAGGCAGATACTAAAAGCAGGAGGTTGTAACGCTGTTATAGAACATGATAAGTAATCCATATGATAAAAAGATTTTGATTTTTAGAAAAGAAAGGAAAGTATGATTTTGCATTTACGCATAGATTATACAACTGTATATATGAGTTCACTAAAACAATTTTTTCAGGCTATGTATCAAAAAACACATTTTTGGAAACGTTTGATTTTCTGTTCGATTGCAATTTTTATAATGGGATTTTGTGTTTCATGGTTAATTCAGATTAATATGGGAACAGATCCATGTACCAGTATGAATCTTGGAATTTCAAAGACGATCGGACTTAGCTTTGGCAATTGGCAGGCTATTTTCAATATCATCGTATTTTTAATTGTCCTTGTGCTTGATAAAGGACAGATTGGGTTTGGTACCGTAATAAATATGTTTGGAGTCGGTTATGTATCTGATTTCTTTACTTTTATATGGGGAAAAGTTTTACCGCACGGGCTACCGGATGTATTATGGATTCGTTCCGTTATCATGATATTTATTCTTGTTGCATTTGTTCTGGCTGCCTCGGTGTATATGACAGTAGATTTAGGAACGTCGCCATATGATTCTATACCAATGATTATCTGGAAAAAATTTGACAAAATAAATTTCCGCTGGATCCGTATTACATTTGATGTTACAGCAGCTTTTATAGGCTTTTGCTTTGGAGCAACAATCGGTATAGTTACTTTGATAATGTCATTTGCGTTAGGACCTGTTATTGCATGGATGAGAACAAAAGTAGAAAAACTTTTTGTGTAAATTCATTAAAAATTATTTTTAAAAAAACGATTAATAAAAAGCTGTGTCAGTTCTGATTAAAATCAGAGCAACACAGCTTTTTTTCATTCCATCTTTAGATAGATATGAGTCAAAAAATCTTTGATATTACTATATTTTATTACTAATATTTACCTAAATTCATATGTCCAGCAAGTTCTGCTTTCGATCTTTGTTTAATTACCCATGCTTCATCTTTTGCCTGTGTAAAGGCAGAAACACATTTCGGATCTAAATTATCTTCAATGCCTTCCAGACTTAATGCAATAATCTTTTCTGCTAATGTGATAACTTCCATATGAATAGCATTGGTACGATCAGAACGATAAATTTTTGCGGCAGCCTCTTTATCAATTTTTTCAAATTTTTCAGCTGGAGCCATACATTTTGGGCACTTATCTGGTGCTGATTCTCCTTCGTATATGTATCCGCATACAGTACATTTAAATAATTCCTTCATCTAATTACCTCCAATTTTTTTGTAAAATTAAATTTGATACAATTTATAATCTGAGTATCACATACCTCCAAAAAAAAGTCAAGACTAAAATAAAAGGAGTGAACGATTTTTCTATAATTGATATGTCATAAGCAAAAAAATATTATGGTTAATAGCCTATAATAAATTGACATATAAAAAAACAATGTTAATAATTGCATATAATAAATTGACATATAAAAAAAACAATGTTAATATTTGTAAAAATAAATTATAAAAACGAGGCAGTAAAATGAATCAAATCATACAATCCAACAGACATATGCATATGTTTTATTACTTTAGACGTATTCGCTTGTAACATAACGGGAAACGATTTCCTGTACAGATACAAGCCAATAGGTCTTATATGTCTGTGCAGAAATGGAAAAGTATGATTCATATACATGAATGATAGAAGAGTACGAATCGCACGGGCATATAAAAAAGTTTGTGTGATTTTTTTGTCTCAAAAATCATTCATGGAGGTATTTATGAAACAGTTAAAAAAAGATGATATTCAACCGCAAAAAGAGAAACGAGTATCCATTCGTAAAGTTCGAATCAGGGAAATGAAAGAGTTATTTGAACTAAAAAAAGAAGCATTTCTTCCGATTTTGAAAAAATATCAGGATGAAGACACCAATCCTGCAAGGGAAACGATTGATAAGTTATGCATGCAATTGTCCCAAATGGAAACAGAATATTATATGATACGATTTGATGAAAAACAGGTAGGTGCAGTAAGGGTTGTGCAGCGCGAAGAAGAGACGTTTAGGATATCTCCCGTTTTTATTTTAGAAAAATATCAGAATATGGGAATTGCATCGTTTGCAATGAAGCAGATTTTTCAAATGTATCAGGAGGCAGAAAAATGGGAACTTTGTACGATACAAGAGGAGAAAAGAAATTGCCACTTTTACGAGAAATTAGGCTTTTTAGCCACTGGAAACACAAAAACCATAAATGATAAAATGACTTTAATTGAATATGTGAAAGAAATGGACAAATAAAAGCTTTATAAGACAGGAAAAATAAGATTGTGCGTCATAGAATAGAAAAGAAGAAATTTAAAAACAAACCAAAGAGAGAGGAATTACATTTTATGAACACACAAAAAGTATCTTATTTTACATTAGAAGGCACTTATGAAGAAATAGGAAAACAGTTAGCAAGAAGAACAAACAAGGATGAAATGATGCAAAAGGCACCTGATTTTTTCTCAGAGGACGTCTGGGAAGAGGCAATTGAGTTATATACAACGTATTGCCCCGGGCTGCTGGAAGAATTGCAAGGATATGCAGATGAATTAAAGGTAAACAAAAAAGATCTTGCGTATATGTGGATGACATATTTACTGCCACACTGCTCTGGATTGGTTATTAATGGAGAATTACTAGAAGATAAGAGTTCAAAAATTTTTCGAAATTATGAATTTAGTATTGAAGATGAAGATTTTACAGTCTGTCATACAAAGCCAAAGGGAAAATATGCGCATATAGGAGGTGGAATTGCCGTTTTTGGAAGAACGGAGGGAATAAATGAGTGCGGACTTGCCGTTTCCATGTCCTCCTGCGGGTTTCCGGTAAGTAATTTAGAAGGAATGCGCATGCCACAGATCAAAGGACTTCAGTTTTGGGCTGTAATCCGAAGTATACTGGAGAATTGTAAAGATGTAAAAGAAGCGTTGGAATATATTTTACGTATTCCAATTGCATTCAACATCAATTTATATATTGCGGATGAACAAGGAAATGGTGCCCTGATAGAAACTATGGATGGAAAAGTGGCTGTAGAAGAAATATCAAATAGATCATTGAAAAAATATTTATGTGGAACAAATCATATTGTGATAAAAGAATTTCAAAAACAGGAACCATATGCAATGAAAAATTCCGTGGTTCGATTGGAAAATCTACAGGCATTTGTAGAAGGAAAAAAAGTTTTAGAAGAAGAAAAAATGAAAGATTTCTTTTTAAAAGAATATCCAGAAGGGATGAGTGCACATTATTACACAGACTGGTTTGGTACCGTGAAAACGGTTCTATTGGACACAAAAAAACGCTCATATGAAATATGCTGGCTTGGAGAAAAAGAAAATGGATGGGAAAAATATCTGGTAGACGAAAAATATACGGATACGGAAAATGAAAAAAAATATAAAATAAAAAAAGCCGATATGGAACTTTTTCAACAAGTTTCTTTATGAAGGAACCGCTGCTTTATTTGAGCACAAAGGTACGAACTTAAAGTTAAACGAAAACAAAGACATGAATCTAAACTGTAACAAAGGTACGAACTTAAAGTTAAACTGAAACAAAGCAGAATCCTAAACATAAATATTGACATACATTTATAATACGTATAAACTAGGATTATAGAAAAACCGATGATTGAGAGTAGTAAGTAAAGAATCAAATTTACAGAGAGTTGTATATGCTGAGAGTACAACAATATTGACTTTACGGAATGGACTCATGAGGGCGACCTGAAATTAGTAGGAGTTGACGGAGTATCCAAACCGTTATTTGGGAAACATATGATGGTATGTATATTTGCATAGATGGCAAAATAAGCTGAGTTCTTATTCTTTGTAGAATAGGAACTTTTTTTATGCAATAAGAACGTTTGATATTATAGAAATATATAAAGTTAAATGGAGGTTCATAATGAGTAAGATTATTTTAACAGGAGACAGACCAACGGGAAAATTACATGTGGGACATTATGTTGGATCTTTAAAAAGGAGAGTGGAATTACAAAATTCCGGAGAATATGATAAGATTTTTATTATGATTGCTGATGCGCAGGCATTAACAGACAATGCCGATAACCCAGAAAAAATAAGACAAAATATTATTGAAGTGGCGTTGGATTATCTGTCTTGCGGGTTAGACCCAAGCAAATCTACTTTATTTATTCAATCGCAGGTACCAGAATTAACGGAACTTTCCTTTTTTTACATGAACCTGGTCACGGTATCCCGGTTACAACGGAATCCAACTGTAAAATCAGAAATCCAAATGAGAAATTTTGAAACCAGCATTCCAGTAGGGTTTTTCACGTACCCCATTAGTCAGGCCGCAGATATTACTGCATTTAATGCAACGGTAGTACCAGTCGGAGAAGATCAGCTTCCAATGATAGAACAGACGAGAGAGATTGTTAGAAAGTTTAATTCTGTTTATGGCGATACGTTAGTTGAGCCAGAAGCATTAATACCAGAAAATGAAATCTGTTCCCGCCTTCCTGGAATAGATGGAAAAGCAAAAATGAGCAAATCTCTAAATAACTGTATCTATTTATCAGATTCAGAGGAAGACGTCAGAACAAAGATTATGAGCATGTATACAGATCCTGAACATTTAAAAGTATCTGATCCAGGTAAAATAGAAGGAAATACAGTATTTACATACTTAGATGCGTTTTGTAAAGATGAGCATTTTGAACGTTATTTAAACGAATATAAAAATTTAAATGAACTAAAAGTGCACTATCAAAAAGGTGGACTAGGCGATGTTAAAATTAAGAAATTTTTAAATGCCGTTATGCAGGAAGAATTGGAGCCAATTCGTATTCGAAGAAAAGAATTAGAAAAACAGATTCCGGAAATATTTGAGATTTTAAAAGAAGGAAGTAGAAAAGCCAAAGAAGAAGCAGCAAGAACGTTATCTAAAGTTAAGGCAGCAATGAAGATAAATTATTTTGAAGATGCAGAACTGATTTTGGAACAACAAAATAAATATTTATAAAGTTTAAACAATAAATGGTAATTATTAATTGAAATGGAAATAAGAACAGGGAAGTGTATTTTTCAAAGAAGAAAAAGGCATTTTCCCTTTTTATATCAAGGTAGGTGTAAAGAAAGCCGATTTATGGTGATATGCAAACGAAAACCATTGCATAATTTATGTATAATGGATTTGATTCGTGCACCATGAACAAAAAAAGAAAGATTTTATTATTCATAGCACACATTGCCTATTGTCGAAATATTTTGTATGCTATTGATATTATGGAGTGATTGTTTAAATATTTAAGCAGTTATGTATCGGAATATGAAATTTATTCATTGAGCAATGTGCAAGATCACATTTTAGGGAGTATAAGGAGAGCGTAATGGAAAATTCGAAACAGATACTTGGAAATGACAGAAAGTATAATGAAAAATCCGAAAGAAACAAAGTAATTAACTGGTTTATTTTATTGGGAACAACGATTCTTTATGTATTGTATCTGGTAACGGTAGGTAGTAGTATGATGGCACATTCTGTAAACATCATTGTTGGTATTATTGTGATAGCAACAAGCTGCCTGGCTATGATTATTAACTGGTTCGTGTTTGCAAAAATACCAACGAGTGATATTCTGGGCTGGGGCGGTCTTGCCAGTTATATGGTTATTTATTCCTTTTTCCTTTTATTTGATGGAAGTATATTTGTTCGAATAAGTGCACTACCGGTTTTGTGTGCAGCAATATTATTTTATAATGGTAAATTATCCTTGATTTTTAATGTCTGGTGTGGTGTCGTAAATATCATTTATACGATTGAAGTTGTTGTGCTAAAGGCAAATCATTCAACTGAAAATTATCTGGAATTGATTATTGTGATTCTAACTTTAAACACCATATATAAATGTACAGAAATTGGTCAGCGATTTTTACATGACTCATTATTTGCGGTAAAAGACCAACAGGAAGTACAAAAGGAAATGATAAATGACATTCTTGAAATTGCAAAAATCGTACAAAATAAAACAACAAAAAGTAATGAACTGGTACATGGGTTAGGTGAGTCAGCAGAGGTAATCAATTCGGCAATTGGTGAAATCTCAGCGACTACACAAACAAATGCAAATAACATTCAAGAGCAGAACGTGATGACACAGTCAATACAGCAGTCTATTTATAAGACAGTAGAGCGTTCAGATGAAATGGTAAATATTGCAAAGAATTCATCAGATGCAATAAAAGATGGATTGGGCATAATGAATCAGCTAAAAGAACAATCCACTACAATAGCAACTACGAATGCACATGTTGTAAGTTCCATGGAGCGATTACAAGAAAAGACAAGAGAAGTCAGAGAAATTGCAGATATTATATTTAGCATATCCAGCCAGACTAATTTACTTGCATTGAATGCTTCTATCGAAAGCGCAAGAGCAGGTGAAGCCGGAAAAGGATTTGCAGTTGTTGCCGATGAAATCAGGCAATTGTCAGAACAAACAAGAAAATCAACTGAAAATATTGCTAAAATTATTGGTGAATTAAATCAGAATGCAATAGAGGCGGCTGAAAATGTAAAAGAGTCTATTCAGTCTACAGATGAGCAGGGAAATTTAATTTCCAATGTATCAAGTGGTTTTGAAACAATTGATGTAAATGTATCGAATTTGACAGATCATATAAAAGAAATTGATCAGATGCTTACTGATTTAGCAGAAGCAAATAATCATATTGTGGATGATATCAGCCATTTATCTGCTTCCACAGAAGAAATCATGGCTAGTTCAGAAGAAGCTGCTGCAATAAGTGAAAAAAATTATGAAAATGCACAAAGTACAAAAGATTATCTAGATGAAGTTATAGAAACAACAAAACGCTTTGATAAATATATGGAAAATGAAGCAGGCGTATAATAAAAAACGTTATAAAAGAAAAGAATAAAGAAGTATGAATATAGTCTGCATGAATGAAAAAGTCTGTGTTTACAGTATAAAATATCTGTGAAACAAAGACTTTTTTATTTGAATCAGATAATAGTGTAAAAACAAAGAAGAAATTTTTATTGCCATTCAGAAATGGTATTCAAGTCATTGTAACGATCAATCAGAAAAGATAATCTTAACAAAAACAGCGTATTTGCATCCGCTAAATTAAGGTGGCATAATTCAATAATTCGGTTTAACCGGTATACAAGAGAATTTCTATGAATAAACAAAGCTTCTGAAGTTAATTTGATGCTACAACTATGTTCGATGTATACACAAAGTGTTTTATAAAGTTCAGAATGATTTTCCAAATCGGTTCGTCTTAAAATGCCCAATGCAGGATGACAAAATTTACCGAGGTTCTGGGGGTTTTTGGTTTCAGTAAATAAATCAAAGATCTGATAATCGCAATATTTACAGGTACTGGAAGAAGATTTTAGTTTCTGTCCAAGTAAAAGGGCACTGTGTGCCTGATTATAGTAATTGGCAAAATTTTCAATATCGCAAAAGGAGTTGCTGATTCCAATGCGTAAATGTTCCGAATTACATAAATTATCGCAAATATTTAACAAATCAGATTCGTCACTTGTGTTTATGTTAGAGGGAATTAATGCAACAATTCCTTTATCAATAAAAGTTGTATGAGTCTCTGGTATTTTCGCTTTTAGCAGTTTGGCAGTAAACTCTTTCATATGCTGTGGTCCCATATATCGTGTGGAACGAATGAATAGAACCTGCATTGTTTTAGGAAAAGATAAAGATTTCAGGCGAGGCAGAATATCTTGCGCAGGAGCGCCAATCAGCATATCATATAATATTTCATGATACATGCTTTTCCCTTCAAATAAGTCTGAAATATAAAATGCAATTGTATAACTAATCACATGACTGATCAGACTAAGCATATCAAAATGAGATGGAAGAATCTGATTTTCTCCTTCCAGCATAAGTAAAAAGCCAACTTGTGTTTGATTATGAAATACCTTACTGCTTAATTTCCGATAGGGTGATAATGGACATGTCACTTCAACACTTGCAGTTGTAAAAGAAGCATTTTTTATGGATTCCAGTTCTTTTACTTCGTTGATAAAATCATAAGAGCAATAACCTTGCTTTGTATTTTCAATCCATAATGAATCTGTAACTGGATAGGTAGAAGAACTTGCTATGATTTTGAAATTCCGATCACAGAAAATAAGGGAATTGCCAAGTCGGATAGAGGCAGCATCAATAACCGATTCAATGCTGTGCGTGTGATCTGCAATAGTTGCCAATTCTTCAAAAATACCTTTTGAGGAATTGTTTTTTAAGTATAATTTTACATCATTAAAAATAGTGAAAAGAGATTCTTCACTGACAAGAGCAATATTTTCCTGCACTGGAATATCAAAATCTCTGGTACTTGCCAGGATACAATGAGAAGGGGGTGCAGAAGAAATCAGTTGTTTATCATAACCAAAATATAATGTGCTTTTAGAATTAGATGAATGCTTTCCATCTAAAAGAGCTACATCGGTCAAATCTATCACATCAATACACGATATTAATGTGATTTCATAATCTTTTGAGAGCTTTTTTATGAGAGCCTGAAATGTCATGTTAAGTACCTTCCTGATAAATCGAGAATTTCATTGAATCATTACTATATAATTTAATATAGTGCATTGTAAACAAAAAGTCAAAAATTTATCATTTATTGTAGACATTGATAAAAAAGAAAAATTTACTTATTGTTAAGACAGTACAAAGGCTAATTTATAAACATAGATTTTAGGAGGTAGGAAATGTATAACCAGTTATTTGAGGCAGGAAAAATTGGAAATGTTACATTAAAGAACCGTTTGGTAATGTCGCCTATGGGGTGCGGATTAGCAAATCTGGACGGAACTCCATCAAAAGACATGATTGCATATTATGAAACGAGAGCAATTGGAGGAGTAGGACTTATTATCCCGGAAATCACCAGAATCAATGATGTGACGGGTGCTGGTTTGCTAAGACAGTTATCTGTATCAAAAGATAAGCATATAAAACCTTTAGCGGAACTTGCAGAAGCAGTGCACAAGCATGGCACTAAAATATTTATTCAATTACATCATCCAGGACGGGAGACGGTGTCGGCATTATTGGGCGGACAACCAGTAGTTGCACCGTCTGCAATTCCTTGCAAACTAGTAAAGCAGGAAACAAGAGAACTGAAATTAGAAGAAGTAAAAGAACTGATTGGGCAGTTTGTTTCTGGAGCAGTAAGAGTTCAAAAAGCAGGATGTGACGGAGTTGAATTGCATGCAGCGCACGGATATTTATTACAGGAATTTTTATCACCATATACGAATAAAAGAACAGATGAGTATGGCGGAAGTTTTGAAAACAGACTGCGAATTCTTGTGGAGATTATTGCAGGTATTAAAAAGGCCTGTGGTGAAGAATTCCCAATTGGAGTAAGATTAACAGTTGATGAATTTTTGGATAAAACAGGAGTAACAGAAGATTATATTCATTTATCAGATGGAATAAAAATAGCGAAAGCATTAGAGCAGACAGGCATAGACTTTTTGGATGTAAGCTGTGGACTTTATGAAACAGGTATGACTTGTGTTGAACCAATTTCTTTCCCACAGGGATGGAGAAAGGAAATGATTCTGGCAGTCAAAAAAGAAGTTCATATTCCCGTAATTGGTGTGTCTGTTATTCGTGATCCGTTTGTAGCAGAGAAATTTATAGAAGATAAAGTTTTGGATTTCGTTTCTATGGGACGAAGCTATATAGCAGACCCAGAATGGCCAAATAAAGCAAGAGAAGGACGTGAATCTGAAATTCGTAAGTGTATTTCCTGTTTGAGATGTTTTGAAAGCCTTAATGCAAACAGTGGTGCAGGTATTCCACCAATCTGTTCGTTAAATCCGACCTTTGCGAAAGAAAGAGAATATGGAAATTTGACTTATGATACCAAGGGTCATAAAGTAGTTGTAGTAGGAGCAGGACCAGCAGGTATGAGTGCGGCACTTACTTTGGCGCAAAGAGGAATAAAAGTAACATTACTGGATAGACAATCAGAATTAGGCGGAACGCTTAATCTTGCAAAGAAACCACCGCTGAAAGAACGTATGCAGTGGGTAAACGATTATTATAAAAATGAATTTGAAAGACTTGATGTGAAACAGGTACTTAATACAGAAGTGACAGTGGAAAAAATCACACAATATCATCCAGATGCTGTTATTCTGGCAACAGGTTCAACTTCTATCTTCCCACAAAAGCTAGCAGGAGTAGATGGTAAAAATGTATATACAGTTGAATCTGTATTATCAGGAAACGCAGATTTAAAAGATAAAAAAGTTGCTGTTATAGGCGCTGGATTAACGGGTCTTGAGACAGCAGAATATTTATGCGCAAATCAAAATAATGTAACAATTATTGATATGTTACTAACACCTGCACCAAATGCAAATCATACAAATGTAGCAGATGTATGTGGACGTCTGGCGAAATCAGATGTAAACTATTTGTTAGGATATGCATTAATGGAAATAAATCCAGAAGGTGTTGTTGTAGAAAATATAGATAGCAAAGAAAAGAAGACCGTATCCGTAGATGCAGTTGTTTTATCATTAGGATTTCGACCAGATCAGTCATTGCTAAAAGAATTGCAGGATAAAGAGATTCCGGTTGAATTAATAGGCAGTGCTATAAAAGATGGCATGATAGCAGAAGCAGTTCATACAGGATTTAAACTAGGACGGGAATTATTTTTAGAAAAAGCGAAAGTAAGCAGTTTTAGAGTCAGCAAAGATGAAATTTCAAATTTTGGGAAAGTATCATTGATGGATAATCAGGAAGGATTATATATTAGCTATCTGACAGATCCATCCGCTATTTTAAATATTCTTCCCCCACCATTAAAACCATTTTCACTTCCAGTAGTAACCGTTTCCATCTGTCATATTCAAAATCCTTCTTTTGCAGATGATTACTATGAAGCCATATTAGGTGTTTATGCTACATATAAAAACCAGCTGGGACTTTATACAATAGGACTTGTATTAGGCGGACAGGGTGCTGAAATGGCGGTGCAGTGTGGAAGAGATAATGGAAGTATACCTAAGAAACTGGGTGCAGAATTTGTCATAAGAAGAAATGGTGATCAAGTATGCGCTTCTGTAACAAGAAGAGGAACGCAGCTGGTAGATGTAAATATGACACTTGGAGAATATAATAGTTCTCTTACAGCACCTTTATATCAATTCCCAGGAGCAGGAAAACAAACGTTTGGAGGAGGTTTTTACTTTCACTTTAACCGTATTCCAGATGAAAATGGAGTTTCACACTTTGTAGATGGTGCATTACTTATGAATCAATGTGAGTATAATTACTCCGCATGGGAGCCAGGTACGGTTGCTATGGAAGTAAACTCCAGCATAGATGATCCTTGGGGAGAACTTCCAATAAGAACAATGATTGGTGGGGCATACTCAAAAAACAGTTTACTGGTACATAAGTTAAATTTAGTTGAAAAACTGGATGCGGAAACAATTATTCCATATCTGCTGACAGGACGTTATGATAGAACAACCTTTATGGAGACAGGACGTCTGTAATAAAAAGGTAATGATAGAACAGTAATAATGTACATAAAACATAAAAAGAGAGGAAATATGACCATGGAAAATTTATTTGATTTAAGCGGAAAAGTTGCTGTTGTAACAGGAGCAAGTTCAGGACTTGGAGCAGATGCAGCACTTGCATATGCAAAAGCAGGAGCAGATGTAGCTATTTTGGCAAGACGTATTGAAAAATTAGAGGCAGTTAAAGCAGAAATTGAAAAAACAGGCAGAAAAGTAATTGCTGTAGCTTGTGATGTTACAAAAGAAGATAGTGTGAAAGCCGCTGTAGAAACTGTACTAGCAGAATTTGGACATATTGATATTCTTTTGAACAATGCTGGAATTGCAGTTCGTGGAGGTGTAGATTCCATGTCAGTAGAAGACTGGGATAAAGCATTCGATACAAATGTCAAAGGAATCTTTTTAGCTAGTAAATATATCGTTCCTCAAATGAAAGAAAGAGGTTATGGAAAAATCGTAAATATTGCATCCGTAAATGCAGTGATTGCGGATAAACTAGACGTATTTATCAGACATTCCTATAATGCTTCGAAATCTGCTGTTTTAGGATTAACCAAAGGCATGGCAGCTTCTTATGCCAGATATGGAATTACAGTAAATGCAATAGGACCAGCTTTATTTGAAAGCGAAATGACCAGCTCAACCTTGTTTAAATCAGAAGAATTTTTAGGTAAATATAATGCACTAAATCCAGCAGGACGTCCTGGAAATCGTGGAGAATTAAATGGAACTGTATTATACTTATCAAGCAATGCTTCCAGCTATGTACAAGGACAGTTCATTGTAGTAGATGGTGGTGGATCAATCGTTTAGAAAATAAACGAAAGACCATATTCATTGTATGCAAATATGTTTATTATAAACAAAAAAGCAGTCGATATCGACTGCTTTTTTGTTTGGGGTGACCAGCGTGGTGCAATCTGGTTACATTCCATATTTATTGGAAAAGATTATGATACAAAGACAGGTTCGTCATATCGAATCAGATCTTTCCATATTTCAATTTCTTTATTCGCAATTTCAGGTGAGGAAGAACCATGAACGGCATTTGCCTGAACATCCGTTCCATACATGTATCGGATTGTACCGGGTTTCGCATCTTTGGGATTTGTAGCTCCATTAATTTCACGAACAATATTTACCACATTCTCTCCTTCTAAAATCAACACAACAACTTCAGAATCAGACATATAATCTAAGACTTCATGAAAAAAGCTTTTTCCTTTTAATTCTTCATAATGCTTTTCTAAAACATCTTGTGTAGCTAATATCCGATGAGCGTGAATAATGTCAAGCCGATTTTCTTCATAAATAGAAACAATTTTACCAACTAATTTTTTCTTTACAGCTTCCGGTTTAATAATAACTAGTGTTCTTTCCATATAATAGTCCCAACCTTTCCCTAAATTGTTTGTATAATACATAAAACATAAGGAGATAATTACAATTACTTCTGATGTCTTATACATTTAAAATAAATGTGGTCATAAAAATGACTCATAAATCAAGTATAGTAAAGCAAGAATATTTGCAAATTAAGAATATTTGTAAAACAAGAAGTAAAAATAGAAATTATATATATTATAAAGTATTTTTGTGAAATGTACTATAAAAAAATGAAAAATATTGCTGATTTTTTGATTTTTTCATATATCATATAAAGACGGATGAAGGGAGGTCTTGCCTTTTAACGCTTCTGCATATAATATAAGAAATACAGTTCTACTATAAAAGGCAGTGGGGTTTATATGAAATACACAATTTATGACTATGCAATGTTTTTTTTCGTTTATTCCTTTATTGGATATTTGGTAGAAGAAATATTTACAGCTTTTCGATATGGAAGATTTATAAATAAAGGTTTTTTAAATGGACCATTATGCCCAATTTATGGAATAACCATGGTATTGATTACAAACAATCTCAGAGATTTAGCTTCTTATCCTGTATTTCAGTTTGCTGAAGCGGTTATTTTAATAACGTTTATAGAATACATTTCTGGCATGTTTCTGAAAAAGGTAATCGGAGTCAGATTATGGGATTATTCAGAGGTAAAATGGAATTTTAGAGGATACATCTGTGTTTATGCATCCCTTTTTTGGGGAATTGGAGCATTGGCTGGTTTTTGGCTGATCCACCCATTTATATTTTTCCTTTTGCAGTTAATTCCAGCAACGGTTAAAAATATTGTTTTGATTATATTGCTTGTCCTTTTCATCTTAGATGTTCTGGTAACAGTGGCGGCAATTATTCGCTGGAAGAGAAAAATCAAGCTTGCAAAAAATGTAGTAAGGCAATTAAAGTATGTGCGATTTCACATTGGAGAGAAGACATTTCAACTAATCCAAAAAAGAATGTTTCTTGCGTTTCCAGAATTACAAAAAGAAATACCTTCAAAAGAAACTGGATTTGGCATTATTAGAAAGCGTGTTTTTGCTCAGGGAATGTGCTTTGAAAAAGTAGTTTGGATTTTTTTGACCAGCGCATTTGTGGGTGATTGGACAGAAACCTTTTATATATGGTTCCAATCTGATAGGTTTCTGAGCAGAAGCAGTTTGTTGTATGGAACTTTTAGCATTGTCTGGGGACTTGGCGGGGCATTGGCTTCGGCAATACTTTACTCCTTTCGAAATAAGATATTGATTTTTGTATGTGGTTTTCTGCTTGGAGGAGTCTTTGAATATAGTTGCAGTGTTTTTACGGAAGTTGTTTTAGGTACCACGTTTTGGAATTATAGCAAAATGCCATTTAATTTAAATGGGAGGGTAAACTTGATGTTTTGCCTTTTCTGGGGACTGCTTTCGATCGTGTGGATAAAAATTCTATATCCTGCGGTAAGCAGACCAATTGAAAAAGTTCCAGTACTGATAGGAAAAATAATGACACAATTGGTAATTCTTATCTTTATTCTAAATATATTGATTTCTGGAATTGCGATTAATCGATATGTGCAAAGAGTGCATGGAGAAGAGGCAAAAAACAGGGTAGAACAGTTTTTAGATACATCTTATCCAGATGCTTTAATAGAAAAAACATATCCAAATATACGTATTGATGGCAAATTAAGAAAATAATAAGTGGGAATAAAATAGTATGTGTCTGGATTGACACTTGATATTGAAAAATATATGATATTAATAGATGAATTTGCAAAAAAAGCATGGCCATTATCCAATGCGGTGGCAAGTCACCATTCTTTTGGTAAATTCACCAATATATCAAGTGTTTTATATTGTTTCGCAAACGTCTATAATGAATATAAAATATTAAGGAGTAAAACAATATGACAGATATTTTAGAATTAAGTATTTTTCATAATACAATTTTGCAGTACCTTTGGTTTTTTGGCTCATTTTTAATATGTGCTTTTATTATACAATTTTTAAAAGTATATATTTTTAAGAAGATATATAAATGGACAGCGAAAAAATCTCAGATAGCAGAAGAAACGTTATTACCAGCCGTGAAAAAGCATGCACCTTCGATTTTAATCAGTATAGTGTTTTATTTTTGTCTAAAAACATTGAATCTTTCGCAAAACCTGACGCGGATTATTGACATTATCTTAGTTGCAGTATTGATTTATCTGTTTGCGCTTATTTTAACGGCTATTATTGATTTTATGTTGAATCAATACGCAGAAAATAAATCAAACGAAACAGATGAAGAAGTTGTAGTACACTGGATAAGCAAATTACTAAAAGCACTACTGTGGATTTTTGCTGCCATCTTGTTTTTGAATAATATAGGAATTAAAATTGGAGCCTTAATGGCAGGACTTGGAATAGGTGGTATTGCTATTGCCTATGCTTCAAAAGCAATTTTGGAAGATATTTTTAGTTATTTTATGATATTTTTTGACAGACCATTCGAAGTAGGAGATTTTATCACAACTGGAGATTTGTCAGGAACCGTTGAATATATTGGGGTTCGTACGACAAGACTAAAAAGCATTGGTGGGGAACAGCTTGTGATTCCAAACAAGGATATAACCAATTCAAGAATGAAAAATTTTAAAACGATGGAAGAACGACGAATCGTTTTTCCTTTGAATCTCACATATGATACGTCAATTGAACATTTAAAGGAAATCCCAGATATAATAAAAAAGATCATAGAAGAACAGGAAGATACAAGATTTGACAGAGCGCATTTTTTTTCTTATGGTGATTCAAGTTTAAACTTTGAAGTGGTATATTTTGTTTTATCTTCAGAGTATGTGCGCTATATGGATATTCAACAAATTGTAAACTTAAAAATCAAAGAAACTTTTGATGAAAAAGGCATCAATTTTGCATATCCAAGCAGAATGATCTATACGCAGGCAATTCAAAAAAACGAGACATGAACAAAGCAAAAACAAATTTCAGATAATAAATAGAATTGGATAATAAATTAGAAATATATATAATATGATAAGATAAAATAGACAATAAGTACTAAAAAGAAGTAAAAATTATAAAACAAAAACAAATTAACAAATATATAAAAAAACAATGTAGAATATAGTGACAATTCAACAAAAATATGGTATCTTAATTCTTATAGAATATAAATCTAATGAAAGGGTGGTGCACCTATGGGAAAAGTCAAAATTGTCATTGTTGATGACTCCTCTTTCTCGATAGCCTTTATACGTAATATTTTAGAAGAAAATGGATTCGAAGTAATTGGAGAGGCTGGGACTCTGGATGAAGTAAAAGAGGTCGTAGCAGATAAAAAACCAACATTAGTAACAATGGATATGACACTGCCAGGAACGGATGGACTTGAATGTACAAGGGCTATTCATAAAATCGATAAGAACATTAAGGTAATTGTAATCAGTTCAATGATGGATGAAGAAATTGTCAGAGAAGCAAAAGATAATAATGTTTCTGCATATATTCAAAAGCCAGTCGATACAGATGAACTGGTAACTGCTATCAATAGAATTACAGCTACCGAAGAATTGTATGATTATTTACAGGACGAGTATTTTGCAGCATTTAAAGAAGGCTTACTTGATGGAGTAAACCGAATGACAAAGACGTTGCTGACTTATAAAGAAGAATATCCTTTTAACAAAGAACATGCATCTGCTGGTATTACTGTGATTATTGGTATTATTGGTAAATTTTCTGGTAGAATGCTAGTCGACATGTCAAAAGAAACAGCGAATAAACTGGCTGGTGCATTGTTGCGAAGAGAGCCAAAGGACATAAATGAAATGATTGCCGCATTAGCAGAATTTGCGAATATTATTTCTGGTAATGCATGCTCCATACTAAATAAGAAGAGTAAGGCACTAGGTCTTCGAGTTGCCCCTCCTTCTATACTGCATGGCGATGAAGTTCATATTTCCGCACCTGATTTTAGTACAATGACTGCAAAAGCAGATACAGACTATGGTGAGATTCTTCTTAATGCAGGATTTAAGAGAGGTGAAGAAAAATGGATGTAAAATATGTGAATCCGTTTATTGAATCCTTTGCTATAGTAATGCCACAGCTTGGATTTGCGTCAACTCAAAAGACTGGTATTGCTGTAAAAGGCAGGGAAATTGTAAACACAGGAGTTGTTATAGTACTTGGCATTGTAGGTGAGATTAAGGGAAACATAGTTTATGCCATTGATTACGATAGTGCAAAGAAGATTGCTTCTATCATGATGATGGGAATGCCAGTTACTGAATTAGATGAAATGGCACAGAGTGCGCTTTCGGAATTGACGAATATGTTAACAGCAAATGCCGCAACAGCGTTTTCAAATATTGGGATTATCATTGATATTTCAACACCTACGCTACTATATGGCGATAATATTTCTATTAAGATGAGTTCGGAAAAAGTCTTAAGTGTTAAACTACAGGCAGATGATATTCCATTAGAAGTAAATATTTCATTTGAAAATAATCATTAACTTGTGAATCTGTTATTGGTTTAAAAGAAGATATGATTGTAAAGGCAGTAGCTATATATGAATTGATAAATGAAAAAATTAATAGAGTTTGGTTTTTATATGAATAAAGATTCCGAAATGGGATCTTTTTTCTTGCACAAAAGTATGAACTAAAAATGTATACTTATTGAAACTGAAGTTTGGTTATATAATCTGTGAAGAAACGTGATGGAAAACTAATATATTTTCCCTTTTTTATGGCTTCATGGAGAAGAAGAAGTACGAATAAGAAAAGAAATCGAAAAAATTGCTTCCTGTAGAATCGGTGCCTTATGCGTAGAAGCAAGACCACATCCTGATTTCCTGAAACAAAAGTGGTGGGATGATATAGATGTCGTACTTGATGAATGTAAAAAGCATAATATGAAAGTATGGATTCTTGATGATTCGCATTTCCCAACCGGGTATGCAAATGGCGCAATAAAAGAACGATATCCTCAGTATAAAAAACGCTATTTAAAATTGCACCAGTTAGATTTTGTAGGGGCAAATGAAATGGCACAGGCAATCATAAAATATGCGTTTACAGATAAGGATGATAAGCTGATTGGAGTATATTTAGCGAAAAAAAAATCTTTTACCCAGATAGATGAAAGTTCCTTGGCAGATATATCAAGTCAGGTGGATGAAATTGTGATAGAATTAACAACTACATTAGTCAGAAGTAATTATGACTGGTTATCGCAGTTTATGCTTTTAGAACCCAATGGACTTTGTGATGACATTTATTTGGAAATATATCAATTATAGAAAAAAATAAAAAACAAAAAACAACTTGTAATTCACAAAACATGTTGTAAAATGTAAGTAAAGAAAACGAAAAGTCAGGTGATTGATCTCATCTGACTTTTCGTTTCGTATGGATATCTGTTTTGCAAAAATATATGAAGTGCTTAAAAAAAGTATTTGGAATAAAAAAGAAAGAGGAAAAAAAGAAGTATTATGGGGAAAAGTGTAACAAAGGATATGACACAGGGATCACCACTAAAGTTGATACTGCAGTTTTTTTTACCATTGCTTTTGGGAATGTTGTTTCAGCAGTTTTATACGTTGATGGATACGATTATTGTTGGCAAATTTTTGGGAGTAAAAGCTTTGGCTGCTGTAGGGGCTACTGGTTCAATTAATTTTATGATTATTGGATTTTGCATGGGAATATGTAATGGATTTGCAATTCCTGTGGCACAGCAGTTCGGTGCAAAAAACTATACATATTTAAGAAAATATGTAGCAAATAGTGTGTGGCTTGCAATTGCATTTGCAGCAGTTTTGACGATCGCAGTTTGCATTTTATGCCGAAATATACTGGTTTGGATGAATACACCATCTGATATTATTGATAAATCATATGAATTTATTTTTATTATATTTTTAGGAATACCAATGACATATTTATATAATCTGCTATCAGGGATTATTCGTTCACTGGGAGATAGTAAGGCACCTTTGGTTTTCCTTGTTATATCATCTTTAATTAATGTAGCATTAGATTGTTTTACGATTCTGGTATTACATTTAGGGGTAAGGGGTGCTGGAATTTCAACTGTTACAGCACAAGGAATCTCAGGCTTATTATGTTACTTGTATATAAAAAAGAAATTTGATATTTTGAAAATTTCAAAAGAAGAATGGAAGATGGATCCATACTGTATGAAGCAACTTTGCATTGTGGGTGTTCCAATGGGACTTCAATATTCCATTACTGCAATAGGCAGTGTTATTTTACAAACATCTGTAAATACGCTTGGTTCAATGTATGTTGCAGCTGTTACTGCGGGTTCTAGAATTTCTATGTTCTTTTGCTGTCCATTTGATGCCTTTGGATCAACAATGGCTACCTACGCAGGACAAAATGTGGGAGCAGGAAAAATTAACCGTGTATCCAAAGGAATGAAGTCCTGCTGTATGCTGGGATTTTTATATTCTATTGTTGCCTGCATGGTTTTGGTAAGCTTCGGAGGACAGATAGCTCTTTTATTTGTAAATCGCTCTGACACAGAAGTGCTGCATAATGTGAGACTATTTTTGATGGCAAATAGTTTATTCTATTTTCCGTTAGCATTGGTAAATATTATCCGATTTACAATACAAGGCCTGGGATACAGTTCTCTGGCTATACTATCAGGTGTCAGTGAAATGATAGCAAGGATTTTAGTGGCAGTAGTTTTTGTTTCACATTATGGTTATATTGCGGCTTGTTTTGCGAGCCCTGTGGCATGGGTGTTTGCAGATATCTTTTTGATTCCGGCATTTTTGTTTGTGACATCAAGATTAAGAAAAAAATTCAAAAAAGGAATGCCGCTTGTCTTATGATTGTAATTAGACATTTGATGTTGTATAATTAATTATCTCATTTCAATAAAATAGTCAAACAATAAAAAGGGTTATTCATGAAAAATGTTGAAAGAAAAATAGATTTTCATACGCTTATTGAAAATTTATCGTATGAATTAAAATTGGAAAAAGGAAAGAATGACTTATTACTTACGTTTCAAAATGCAACGTTCGAAACACTTACAGAAGTGGCATTTGAAGCGAGAGGATATGATTATTTCGGTGAACTGATTTCTACAGAATCAAAAGAATATTTTCTGATTCAATTAAAAAATTTAAATTTAAAACCAGGACAATGTGTAGTAAATTACAAAATTCAGGTATCAAAATCTATAAGACAGCTTGATTTAAAGCAAAGCTATGTGATTGATATGACTGGTCAAAAAGAAATTTATAAAGAATCGGAATATCAAATATATTATTATGATAAATTTTTCCCAGATAGTTACAAAGATAAGAAAGTGTTGGATGTTTTGAAAAAATTTAATCCGAGTGCAACCTGCTATCCACTTGAAACTCAAGCAGGATGGATTTGCTGTTGCGGTTATTTGAACAAAACAGAAAACAAACGTTGCAAATACTGCCAGAAGATAAAAGACGAAGTTTTTTTGGAATGTTCTCAAAAATCAGTAGAAGAAAAAATCGCCGCAGAAGAAAAAGAATTTAACCAGAGAATGGAAAAACGAATGCTTGAAAGAGACCGACGTGAAACGAAAGAATTGATTTTATTTATAATACGATTTATAACAGTAATTATTTTGATTATACTTATTTTTGCGATAATAATTCATTTTCGAACAGGATAGTATACTCTGGTAATGCAATTTTGTTTAAAATGTTTTCAAACGAAAAATAATCTGTTATAATGATACAAATAATAAAGTGCAGGAGGCATATCAATGGCTGAAGATAGAAAGAATTTTACAATAAAAGAAGATAATCTGGGAGAAGTTCGTGTCGCTGATGAAGTTGTAGCAATTATTGCCGGGCTTGCTGCAACAGAAGTTGAAGGCGTTAGCTCAATGTCTGGAAATATCACAAAAGAACTGGTAAGCAAACTGGGAATGAAAAATTTGTCAAAGGGCGTAAAAATCACTTTTTCAGAAAATTCTATAGCAATAGAGCTCACGTTAAATATTGCATACGGATATGCAATTCCTGACGTTTCAGCAAAAGCACAGGATAAAGTAAAAACAGCTGTAGAAACGATGACCGGACTTGCTGTATCAGGTGTTGATGTACATATTGCAAGTGTTGACATGGGAAAGAATAAATAATACTTTTTAAGAATGTACATTTGTTGTATAATAGAGGATGTCTTAATAGGGCATCCTTTTTTAGATGTTAAATAATAGATGATAAATCCCTGCTCTTACTATAGGGAAATAGAAAGGAATAAATATGAGCATGAGCAGAAGAGAATTAAGAGAACAGATTTTTAAAATGCTGTTCCGTATAGAGTTTCATAATGTGGAAGAATACAAAGAGCAATTAGGACTTTTTTTTGAGGAAACAGAACCATTAGACATTGAGGATTCAGGCTATATTGAAAACAAAGTGAACGATATCACAGATCATCTGGATGAGATTGACACTTTGATAAATGATGCTTCCAAAGGCTGGAAAACGAGTAGAATGGGAAAAGTGGATCTTACATTGATTCGACTTGCTGTATATGAAATTAAATATGAAGCAGAGATTCCTACAGGAGTAGCTATAAATGAAGCAGTAGAAATTGCTAAAAAATATGGCACAGATGATTCTTCTTCTTTTGTTAACGGAGTGTTGGCAAGATTGGTGTAAGCGTATGAAAAGAAGCGTATATTCGGTTGGACAGGTTAATTCTTATATTAAAAATATGTTCACACAGGACTTCCTTTTGAAAATGGTTTGTATCAAAGGAGAAGTTTCGAATTGTAAATATCATTCTTCCGGGCATATTTATTTTACATTAAAAGATAAAGATGGTGCAATCAATGCCATTATGTTTGCAGGCAATCGAAAAGGACTGAACTTTCTTATGAAAGAAGGAGACAAAGTTCTTGTTACTGGTTCTGTTGAAGTTTACGAAAGAGATGGGAAGTACCAGATTTATGCAAAAGAGATCACGCTGGATGGTGAAGGAGATCTCTTTTTAAAATATGAGGCATTGAAACAGGAATTGGAAGAGATGGGAATGTTTGCATCTGAATATAAAAAGCCAATTCCAAAGTTTGCAACCAAAATTGGGATTGTGACTGCCCCAACTGGTGCAGCAATTCAGGATATTCGAAATATATCTACAAGAAGAAATCCTTATGTTCAATTAATACTATATCCTGCTTTGGTGCAGGGTGATGGAGCAAAACAAAGTATTATTCAGGGTATCAATGCACTTGATATACTTGGAGTAGATATTATTATTGTTGGTCGTGGTGGTGGATCTCTGGAAGATTTATGGGCATTCAATGAAGAAACAGTGGCTAGAGCTATTTTTGAATGTGCTACCCCTGTTATTTCAGCCGTAGGTCATGAAACGGATACAACAATTGCGGATTTTGTGGCAGATTTACGTGCACCAACTCCATCGGCTGCAGCTGAACTGGCTATTTTTGATATGCAGCAGTATTTTGATCATATTGACACATTGAAAAATCGTCTGAACAGGCAGACTTATAATAAATTGGAACTTACAAAAAGCAAGTTAAAACTGTATTACTTACAGTTGAAAGTAAAAAACCCGGCAAATCAGATTAACAGCAATAAACAGTATTTGCTTGTTTTGGAGGATAAGTTACATCAGAAAATGAATCAAAAACTCCAAGATAAAAAGCATAAACTAATACTTTTGGCGAAAAATTTAGATGGATTATCTCCAACTAAAAAATTAAGTCAGGGATATTCGTATGTTTCCGATGATGACGGAAAAGCAGTTCGCGATATTGCGCAGGTTACGATTGGGGAAAATGTAAATATTCATGTTTTAAATGGCAGAATGAAAGCGAAAATAATCAGTAAAGAATGAAATGGAAAGGAATCAGAATGGCAGAAAAGAAAGAAAATAATATTACATTAGAAGATGCCTTTGCTCAAATCGAAGAAATTATTTCTACGATGGAATCGACAGATGTTTCATTAGAGGATTCCTTTGTATTATATGAGCAAGGTATGAAAAAATTAAAATATTGTAATGACAGGATTGAAAAAGTAGAAAAGAAAATGCTTGTATTAAATTCAAAAGGAGAACTAGACGAATTCTAGGAGGCTTAAAATATGGATTTAAAAGAAGAAATAAAAAACAGAGTCCGGTATATTGATAAAGTGGTTGATTCTTATTTGCCAGAAGAATCGGGTCAGCAGAAAACGGTAATTGAAGCAATGAATTACAGCATTCATGCAGGCGGTAAGAGAGTCAGACCAATGTTAATGCTTGAAACATTCCGATTGTTTGATGGTAAGGGAGAAAGTATTGAACCATTTATGGCTGCCATGGAAATGGTGCATACGTATTCATTGGTTCATGATGATTTACCAGCAATGGATGATGACGAATTTCGCAGAGGAAAGAAAACGACACATGCGTTGTACGGAGAAGCAATGGGCGTTTTAGCGGGTGATGGATTACTCAACTATGCGTATGAAATATTATCCGAAGCCTTGAAAGTACATCAAGATGTACCTAAAGTGATAAAAGCGTTTCAGATTTTTTCTAAAAAAGCAGGAATATATGGTATGGTGGGAGGTCAGTCTGTTGATATTGAAACAGATAATGGATCACAAATCACCAGAGAAAAATTAAATTTTATCTATCGTTTAAAAACAGGAGCTTTAATTGAATCGTCTATGTCCATAGGAGCAGTATTGGCAGGAGCAGATGAGAAGTACCAGCGTGTAATTGAACAGGTGGCAAGAGAGGTTGGACTAACATTTCAAATTCAGGATGATATTTTAGATGTAACAAGTACAACGGAAACATTGGGCAAACCAGTGGGAAGCGACGAAAAAAATAATAAAGCAACTTATGTTACATATGAAGGACTTGAAAAAGCCAAAAATGATGTTGAAACGATTTCAATGCAGGCAATTCAAAAATTGCGTTCTCTGCCTGTTCAAAATGATTTTTTGGAACAATTATTATTATATTTGATATATAGAGAAAATTAGAGGGATTTATATGGTTTTAGAAAAGATTAGCCATGAGAATGATATAAAAAAAATTCCACAACAGGAATGGCCTTTTCTGGCTGAAGAGATCCGTGAATTTTTAATTCAGAAAATTTCAAAAAGCGGTGGACATTTAGCTTCTAATCTTGGAGTAGTTGAACTTACAATGGCTATGCATTTGGCATTTCATTTACCAGATGATAAAATTATATGGGATGTAGGCCACCAGTCTTATACACATAAATTACTGACCGGAAGGAAAAGTGGATTTGATGAATTAAGAAAATATGGTGGTATGAGTGGATTCCCAAAGAGAAAAGAAAGTAAATGTGATTCTTTTGATACAGGACATAGTTCAACTTCTGTATCTGCAGGCTTAGGATACGCAATGGCAAAACAGATAAAGGGCGAAGATTATAAGGTTATTTCAGTAATTGGCGATGGAGCTCTTACTGGTGGTATGGCGTATGAGGCTTTGAATAATGCTTCAAAACTGAAAACGAATTTTATTATTGTATTAAATGATAATAATATGTCTATTTCAGAAAATGTTGGAGGAGTTTCCAAATATCTGAGTAGTATACGAACAGCTGATGCATATCAGGATTTAAAAAATGGTGTATCTGCATCTTTAAGCAAAATTCCAATTTATGGAGAAAGAATCGTTGAGAATATTCGACGTACAAAAAGCAGTATCAAGCAGTTGGTGATACCGGGAATGTTTTTTGAAAATATGGGAATTGTATATCTAGGGCCTGTAGATGGACATGATATTACAGGAATGATTCGAATGTTTAAAGAAGCTTCAAACATCGATGGAGCAGTACTTGTTCATGTCATAACAGAAAAGGGAAAAGGATATGCGCCTGCTGAAAAGCACCCAGCAAGATTTCATGGGACGGAACCGTTTATGATAGAGACAGGTATCCCATCCAATCCACGTACACAGGCAAATTATCAGGATATTTTTTCTACAGTCATGAGAAAATTAGGTGATAGAGATAATGATGTTGTTGCGATCACAGCAGCGATGTCTGATGGAACAGGATTGAAGCGGTTTAAAAATATGTTTCCAGATAGATTTTTTGATGTAGGGATTGCAGAAGAGCATGCCGTAACATTTGCAGCAGGTCTTGCATCCGCAGGTCTAAAACCAATTGTAGCAATTTATTCTTCATTCCTGCAGCGTGCATATGATCAGATTTTGCATGACGTATGCATTCAAAATCTTCCGGTAGTTTTTGCAATAGACCGTGCAGGTCTGGTAGGAAGTGATGGTGAGACACATCAGGGTATTTTTGATATCTCTTATTTATCTTCCATGCCAAACATGACATTAATGGCACCAAAAAACAAATGGGAATTTTCAGATATGATTAAATATGCGGTTGATTTTCCGACACCAATTGCAATCCGGTATCCAAGAGGACAGGCATACGATGGATTAAAAGAGTTTAGAAGCCCAATTGTTTATGGCAAAAGTGAAATATTGTACGATGAATTCGATATCGCTCTTATCGCCTATGGAAGTATGGTTAAAACAGCATATGAAGTACGTGAGAAGCTAAAAGAAATGGATTATCATTGTTCGCTGATTAATGCGAGATTTGCAAAACCACTCGATGAAGATATGCTAAAAATTGTTGCAAAAGAGCATAGAATGATAGTAACATTGGAAGAAAATGTTATGATTGGTGGATTTGGGGAACAGGTGATGGCATATTTATTTGCATGTGGTTTCCAAACGAAAATTTTGCAGATTGGAATATCAGATGAATATGTAGAACATGGAAATGTGGAGATCTTAAAAAAAGAAGTTGGAATTGATGTAGATTCAATCTTAAAAAAAATTCTTTCTGAATTCATAGGATTATAAAATATAGAAAGCGGGAAACATGAAAGAAAGATTAGATGTTTTACTTGTAAATAATGGTTTGGCACCTTCCAGAGAAAAAGCAAAAATCATGATTATGGAAGGCCATGTTTTTGTAGATGGACAAAGAGAAGATAAGGCAGGAACGAATTTTAAAGAAGATGTTCAAATTGAAATTAGAGGGCAGACATTAAAGTATGTTAGCCGTGGTGGTTTAAAGCTTGAAAAAGCAATGAAAAATTTTGGAATTACATTACCTGAGAAAATATGTATGGACATCGGAGCTTCAACAGGAGGCTTTACGGATTGTATGCTTCAAAACGGTGCAATAAAAGTATATGCTGTTGATGTAGGATATGGACAGTTTGCATGGAAGTTAAGACAGGATGCAAGAGTTATCTGTATGGAAAAAACAAATATACGGTATGTAAAGCCAGAAGAGATTGCAGATAAATTAGATTTTGCCTCAGTAGATGTATCTTTTATATCGCTTACAAAGATACTTTTACCAGCCAAAGCTCTTTTGAAAGAGGATGCTCAAATGGTATGTCTTATAAAACCACAATTTGAGGCTGGAAGAGAGAAAGTTGGAAAAAAAGGGGTTGTACGAGACAAAAAAGTACATATTGAAGTTATCCAAAATATAATTAATTTTGCTTTGGGTGCGGGCTTTCATGTTCTTAATCTTGAATATTCACCGATTAAGGGACCTGAAGGAAATATCGAGTATCTGGTACATTTAGAAAATGGAATAAATGGTCAAAAGGAGGAGCTTGTTGATGAGATTGCAGTTGTAGAAGCGGCTCATGCAACACTATCATAAGATGAATCATTTTTTTATTATTACAAATGCTGTAAAAGATCAAAATCTAGATTTAACGAAATCTATTTGCGACTACATTGAAAAGAAAAATGGTACATGTAGTTACATTCTATGCGTAGATGAAGCAGGTGCAATTGAAAAAATGCAACCTGAAATGATACCAGATAAAACACAGTGTATTTTTGTCCTTGGCGGAGATGGTACTCTGATTCGAGCTGCGCGTGATACGGTTTCAAGCAACGTACCTTTGATTGGTATAAATCGTGGAAAATTAGGATATCTTTGTGAGTTAGAAGAAGATTCGGTTTATACCGCAATTGACCAGCTTATGCAAGATTGTTATACCGTTGAAGAAAGAACCATGTTAACTGGGTATTCTGTAAAGAATGATAAAAAACTGGTGCATAAAAATGCATTAAATGATATTGTTATACATAGGAGTGGTTCACCACAACTGGTTCATTTGATTGTATATGTGAACGGAGAATTTCTGTTTCGCTATATGGCGGATGGAATTATCATTGCAACTGCTACAGGCTCTACCGGTTATAATTTATCTGCTGGGGGTCCGATTGTAGATCCAAAAGCAAATATATTATTATTATCACCAATAAATTCACATACATTAAATGCAAGAAGCATTGTCTTAAGCCCAGAAGATGAAATTGTAATTGAAATGGGATATCGCCGTTCAGAAGAGGATGAAATTGCCCAGGTAAGTTTTGACGGTGAGAATTGTCTGAGTTTAGAAGTGGGAGATAAAATTGTTGTAAAAAAAGCAAAAGAAAGTGCTCGCATTTTAAGATTGAGCAATGTTAGTTTTTTGGAAATATTAAGAAAAAAGATGCAAATTTATACGTAGGAGGTTTTAGATGAAAACCAGTAGACACGCAAAGATTTTAGAAATGATACAACGATATGATATTGAAACACAGGAAGATTTATCTGCCAGATTAGAGCAGGAAGGATATCATGTAACACAAGCGACTGTTTCAAGAGATATCAGAGAATTAAAATTAACCAAAGTTTCTTTAAACAGCGGAAAGCAAAAGTATATTTCATTAAATGAATCTACAGAAGATATGAAAGAAAAATATACGAGAGTATTTAAAGAAGCATTTATATCCATGGATATGGCTCAAAACATTCTGATAATAAAAACAGTATCTGGAATGGCCATGGCAGTTGCTGCAGCACTTGATAATATGGATTGCAATGAGATTGTAGGAAGTATTGCAGGGGATGATACAATTATGTGCGCTGTACGTACGCTGGATGAAACAATTGTACTAATGGGAAAACTTCGTAAATTATTAGACGAATAGACTGCTGATACGAGAGAGAGTAGAAGGAGATATTATGTTACGCAGTTTACATGTAAAAAATCTTGCATTAATAAAGGAAATTGAAATAGAATTTTCAAAAGGATTAAATATTTTGTCTGGTGAAACAGGTGCTGGAAAATCAATTATCATAGGCTCTATTAACCTTGCGTTAGGTGAAAAAGTGCAAAAAGAATTGCTCCGCGATAATGATGAGCCATCAATTGTTGAATTGATTTTTGAAGTAAATGATCAGAGAATAGAAAAAATTCTAAAGGAAATGGATATTGTTCTGGAAGATGATTTATTGATTTTAAGCAGAAAAATCATAAATGGAAGAGGTGTGGCCAAGATAAATGCAGAAACAGTACCTGCTTCTGTCATGAAATCAGTAGCAACACTCTTAATTGATATCCATGGACAGCATGAACATCAATCTCTACTTTCAAAGCGGAAACATTTAGATATTCTTGATGACTATGCAAAGGATAAAACACAAAGCTTAAAAATTAAGTTGGCAGAACTTTATCAGGAGTATAAACGAATAAGAAATGAATTATCAACATCAAGAATGGACGAAGAACAAAGAGCAAGAGAATTATCTTTTTTGGAATATGAGTATGAAGAAATTGAAAATGCAAATTTATTGCCAGGAGAAGATATAAAACTCGAGCTTGATTACCAAAAATTTTTAAATGGAAAAAAGATAGTAGAATCGCTAGATCATGCATATTCTTATACAAAGGGTGATATCGAAGGAGCTTCAGATTTAACGTCACGTGCATTAAAAGAAGTGAATTCAGTAGAAGATTATGACAGTGAAATCAAAAAACTTTCACAATCATTACTTGAAATTGATAATTTGCTAAATGATTTTAATCGTGACATCTCAGATTATTTACAGGAATTTGAATTTGATGAAACAGATTTTTTAAAGCTGGAAAACAGGTTGGATGAAATCAATCGATTAAAAGCAAAATATGGTAAAGAGATTGAGATTATTCTCGAAAACCAGGAAGAGAAAAATAAGCGTATATTACAATTACGAGATTATGATTCTTATCTGGAACATTTAGAAAAGCAATTGAAATCATCTGAAGAATTGTTAAATAAACTGTCAGAAGAATTATCTGACATACGGAAAAAATATGCAAAAGAATTGACAAAAAAAGTAAAACAGTCTTTAATTGATTTAAACTTTTTAGATGTTAAATTTGAAATGGAATTTACAAAAACGAAAGAATATACCGCAAATGGATTTGATGAAGCAGAATTTTTGATTTCTACAAATCCAGGAGAACCATTAAAACCACTTGGTAAAGTTGCATCTGGTGGTGAACTTTCTCGAATCATGCTCGCATTAAAAGCTGTTTTAGCGAATAATGATGAAATTGGTACGTTGATTTTTGATGAGATAGATACTGGAATTAGTGGACGGACAGCACAAATGGTTTCTGAAAAAATGAATGTAATTGGACAAGAGCATCAGGTGATTTGTATTACACATTTACCGCAAATTGCAGCAATGGCAGACTCACATTTCCTAATTGAAAAATCCATAAAGGAAAAATCAACAATTTCAACAATTCGCAGATTGAATTTGGATGAGAGTATAATGGAATTAGGCAGAATGATTGGTGGAGTAAAAATTACAGATATTGTACTTGAAAGTGCTCGTGAAATGAAGGAACTGGCTGTTAATATGAAAGAAAATGGATGAATGGAAAAGAGAAATTTGTTTAACCTATATTATTCGGCCTGATTTTTTGAAAAGTGTAATTGGAATAGAAGGAATAAAGCATGATTGATAGAATAGAAAACAATAATTATTACAATACCTACTCTAATGTTGGAAGGAAAAAAATTAACACAGGTGATTTCTCAAATACATTGAATACTGAATTGCCTTCTAAGCAAAATGGTGATGTGGATGATGATAAAGGTGTTAAATTAGATTTACATCAGTCTACGGCCACACAAACAGTCGAGGAACCATTTAAATCCCGCTATGCATCTTCTGAAAACAAAGAAGTAACTAATTCGATTACGTTTCAACAAATCAAAGATACGATAAGTTCCTTTGTAACACTACTGAAAGATACATGGAAAACTATTTGGGAAGATAATCCAGATACAAAAGATTTATCACAGGAAATGGAAAGCAAGGATTTACAACAAAGTGACCCGGATGAACAACTGACCGTCGAGCCTTATGGAAAAGATGGCAGTTATTCTACTGGACAAACATCAGATGTTGCAAATAAGGATGTTGAAAAAGTATTAAGAAGTAAAAATATAGATCAGTTAACAGCCATGGTTACGAACAATGGAAAGCTAAAGCTCGCAAAAAATTCGCAATTACTAACTACGTACAATCGTCAGGGCAGGATAGTCCAACTAGATGGAACACAGAAAGAAAGAATATTACATGGAGATAAAAATCTTATGAAATCATAAGATTTTTATCTTTTTAAATGACAAAAGTATGTAAAAATCATTCAGAAGGAAAAGAATCTTTGATATAAAATGCTAATTGGTAATTAAATCGGTCTTTTGCATCTTCTAAATTACAATCTAGGAGTTCTTTTATTTTATTCATACGGTATTGAATCGTATTACGGTGTGTAAAAAGTTCTTTGGCAATTGCCTGAATACTTCCATTATATTTCAAATAGAAAAAAAGAGTAGTTTCATAATTTGAGTTATGTGCTTTGTCATAATTAATCAAAGGAGCCAGATATTCATAATATAAATGTTTTAAAAGCGACTTATCAGGAAATGAATACCAAATACTTTCCATTCCCATTTGAATAAAATCAATATAATTGATTTCCTTATTAATTGCCATTTGTGTTGCAGCTTTCGCATGTTCATATGCATTGATAATGTGCTTAAAATCATAAAAACAGTCACTGCAGCCAATATAATATTTTTGTAATGGAATGAACTTTTCAATAAAATGAGTCATTTCCTGACGAAATGCATTCATGGATTTATAATTTAATCCATTTATAATTAAAATATATGTGCTTTCGTAGGGAAATAGAATATTTGTAAAGGGCTCTTTATCCAAAATAGACTGAATTTGAAAACGAATTTTATGTCGTTCCATAAAATCAACATGTTCCATGTATGGAAATTTAACATGAAATAAAAAGAATGGCTCTCCAAAATCGAACATAGAGGCTAAATCAGTTAAAGTTGCATCCTTTACTAATTTGTTCTTTAAAATACCAGTAAGAATACGTATGATTTTTTGATCCTCTTTTTGACTAGTAAAAGTCCGAATACAAAAATCTTTGATTAAGTCAGCAAGATAGATTTCCCAGGGAATTGTAAGCAATGGGAAATTATTGACTTCACAAAAATTTTTCACATCATCTGGAATCTCTTCAATATATTTTCCTATGTTGATAATCAAACCAGCAGACTTATGTTCATTCAATAGTTTGATCAAATTTAGCAGTTGCTCTGAATCTCGGAAACCAAAACCGGTGGTCACAGCCATTTCATTTCCCCAAAACTGATTTATGATGGTGGTATCTTCTAGTAAATGAACCCAACTGATTTGATTCTTGATTCCATTTTTTCCAGCAACAAGCTTGATTTTATAAAGTTCTTTTGTAAAAACAAGAGCATCTTCAATTGTAAATGACATAATATCACCTCGATTTAAGTGTCTTTCCCAGAAAGACAAATGTACTATAAGCACAAATATAAAAATAGAAAATAGTATATTTACTTTTTATAATGATAATTATAACATATAGTTGTGCGCATAGCACAATAAAATCCATAAAAATTATTGTGCCAGAACATCGCTTTTTATAGAACTAAATGTTATATTATGTATAACAAATAGATATGAAACAGAGAAAGGAAGGGTACATATGAAAAGTTTTTCTGATATTTATGAGGTAACTGTAAATCGAGATATTGTATATCCATCCTGGATGAAAGCAGAAAGATATTTCAATTGTGACAATTACTATCAGACAATGATTCTTGGAAATATTAAAGAGAAAACAAAAAAAGTGTTAATGCCAAAACACTAAAAAACTAGAACACAAAATTATTGATTTATAAACATTGAAAATCAAAATACATTTTATAAAAGTTGTTTGTTAAAAGTTCTACGATACAAAGAAAGCATGTACTAAAAATAATTTTAGTACATGCTTTCTTTGTATATAAAATAGATTGAAATACTATTATGAATGCCCAAAAAGTAAACAAGTGAAAATATCCAGAAAATATACAAAAATTATTTTGCTTCGATATTATTGATATCATTTGATAGCAAATAATTTGAATCAGAAATATACTCTCTACTTAAGTTAATGCTTTTTTAAGAATTATATGGGGAATACTGGTTGTATTTCCTGAGTAAAGATAGTATAAATAGTAGTAACATATGCGTAAAAGCAAATTAATAAAAAGAATATTGTAGTTGCTTTATGATAGTAAAACAATTTCAATATTGGAGGTATTATGAAACTGGAATACAAAAAGGCAATTATTAATATAATATTTTCTGCAATTATTCTCGTTGGATTTTTACTGATTGTACCTAGAATCTGGATATACTTTCTGCCATTTATAATAGCATGGATTATATCATTATGTGCATCTCCAATCGTTCAGTTTTTGGAAAAAAGAATTAAAATTAAGAGAAAAATGGGCTCAGCAATTGTAATTATTTCGGTCATTGCATTAATTGCATTGTTGTTTTACGGAATAGTAATGATTTTAATCAATCAGTTGGCAGGGTGGATCACAAGTTTTCCAGATGTAATTCATAGCTTTAACAAAATAGTTGCACAGATTCAATATCAGCTTGTTGAACGTGGATTTATTGCATCGGATAAGGTAAAATCTTTTTTAAACCAGTCTGGTACAGAATTAATGAAATCTATAACAGAATTTGCAAATGGGAGTAGCAAACTTGCAATTTCATTTGTAAGTGATTTCACAAAACAGATTCCATTTTTGCTGATAGGAATCATCGTAACGCTTTTGTCCTCTTATTTTTTTGTTTCTGAAAAAAGAGAAAATGATGAATACTTGAAAAAAGTAGTTCCAGAAGCTATTATGAAGAAAATTCAACTTTTCAAAAAAACTTTACAGGAAGCGCTGGGAGGCTATTTAAAGGCTCAATTTAAAATTATAGCGTGGGTATTTTTGATTTTGGTTATAGGGTTATTCATTTTAAAAGTAAAATATACATTGGTAATCGCATTTTTAATTGCATGTTTAGACTTTTTGCCGATTCTGGGTGCTGGTATGGTTATGGTTCCGTGGGCAATTATAAGCTTTTTGTATCATGATTTTACCTTAGGAGTTGGATTACTGATTGTATGGGCTGTCACACAAACGTTTCGCCAGCTAATACAGCCGAAGTATATGGGAGAATCTATTGGCATGAAACCATTACCAACATTGATTTTGCTTTATTTTGGATATTGCGTAGGTGGAATGGCTGGATTGATTTTAGCGGTTCCAATTGGATATGTTTTTATAAATATGATAAAAGCAGGTGCGTTTCATACAACGTATGAAAGTATTAAAATTTTGGTAATTGGTTTTAATAATTTTAGAAAAATGGATAAAGATGATATCAAAAAAAGTGAATGAGTTGTATTTATGAAAACACAAAGATACGCTGTTTAAAATATTGTCAAATTTGAATGATTAAAAAAAACAATGATAAATAAAACGAAAGGACAGAAGCATAAAGAAATGTAACTGTTGTAAGTGAAGTAATAAAATAACCCGAATGTGAATTGGTGAAGAAACAATTTACGTTCGGGTTTCATATTATACTATTTTTTGTTAATATAGAACTTAGGTTGTTGAGCAATTTATTTGAAAGAAGGGAAGATATCATATGGTTATAAAAGGAACAATAAATCAGGAAGTATGCGATAGCTATTGCATTCATGAAGATATTATTGATAAAGTGAAAAAAAAATTACCGGACGAAGAAACATTATTTGATTTAGCTGAAATCTTTAAAGTTTTTGGTGATTCAACTAGAATAAAAATATTATTTGTTTTATTTGAATCAGAAATGTGTGTATGTGATCTGTCAGAATTACTTAAAATGACACAATCTGCTGTTTCTCACCAATTACGTGTCTTAAAGCAGGCAAAGTTAGTAAAAGCTAGAAGAGAAGGAAAATCAGTTTTCTATTCTCTTACAGATTCGCATGTACGGATAATTTTAGATCAGGGTATGGAGCATATTTCTGAATAACAAAGGAATAAATATAAGAAACGACGATGCAAACGCTTTAAATCTATAGTCAAATCAGTTATAATATCTATAGATTTCATTTTAATTATGGGCGGAGGCATTCTATATGGTAAAAGTCTTATTTAGTGCTTCAGAGGCGGTACCATTTGTTAAGACTGGCACGTTGGCTGATGTGGTGGGTTCTTTACCCAAATATCTTGATAAAGAAGAATATGATGTAAGAATCATACTTCCAAAGTATACATGTATGGATGAGCATTTAAAAAAGATGCTTCATTTTATTTCTCATTTTTATATTACACTGGGGTGGAGAAAGCAGTATGTTGGCATTTTAGAAGCTGTTTATGATAATATTACATATTATTTTATTGATAATGAATTTTATTTTTCTGGGGAAACGCCTTATGGCTATGCTTATGAAGATATAGAGAAATTTGCTTTTTTCTCGAAAGCGGTATTAGAATCATTACCTGTACTGGGATTTCAGCCAGATATTATTCATTGCAATGACTGGGAGACTGGATTGATTCCTGTATATTTAAAAAATTTTTACGATAGAAGTTCATTTTATTATCATATGAAAACTGTATTTACGATTCATAATTTAAAATTTGCAGGTAAATGGAAATTAAAAATGATTCAGGACATAACTGGATTACCAGATGAAGCATTTACAGCAGACAAATTAGAATTTTATGAAGATGCAAGCTACCTAAAGGGCGGAATCGTTTATTCAGATATCATAACAACGCTAAGCAAAACATATGCCTATGATATAACAACTGTTAATGGAGGAGAAGGCTTAGACGGGGTACTTCATAATCGAAAAGAAGATTTATATGGTATATTAAGTGGCATTGATTATGAACGTTACAATCCACAAACTGATTCTCATATTATAAAAAGATATTCTGCTTCTGATATAAGATCCGGAAAGTCTGCAAATAAAACGGCCTTGCAAAAGACGCTTCATATTATGGAAAATGAGGAAATTTTAATGATAGGCATAGTTTCAAGATTTACTTACGAGAAGGGATTTGACTTAATTCTCTCGGTCTTGGATAATTTGCTAATGTCAAATCATATGCAGTTTATTGTAATTGGAACGGGTGAAGAAAAATATATAAGTTCACTAAATCAATTTTCACAGAAATATCCGCAGAAACTATATTTTCAGCCAGAATATGTAGAAGAGTTTGCACACAAAATCTATGCAGCATGTGATGCGTTTTTAATGCCATCGCTATTTGAACCTTGCGGTTTGTCACAACTGATAAGTATGCGGTACGGAACCATCCCGATTGTAAGAAAGACAGGTGGATTGCAAGATACAATAATTGATGTTAATGAACAGACAAATGAAAAAGAAAGTACAGGATTTATGTTTGAAGAATATGAATCAAACGAACTTTTAAGAGCGATTAAATTTGCTTCCTCTATTTATTATGAAAATAAAGTAAAATGGTATGAAATTGCAAAAAATGGTATGAAAATGGATTATTCATGGGAGAAGTCAGCCAGAGAGTATGAGAAGGTTTATACTAAATTGCTTATATAAAATTAATTGTAAAAAGATAAAATAGCGATCATTGAAAGAGGCCAGGTTATTTTTTGAGTTATGATAAGTTTAAATATATTATATAAAATCCATATTAAAAAACCTACAAGGCTGCCAGTTACATACTGACAGCTTTTGTGTTTCTGGAATAGAAATAAACATGGTCGGATAAAATTTCTTCTTCTGCAAGTTGGGATTCATTTACATTTAACACCATATCTGACAATTCCTGATAACGTTTATTGCTTTTGGCAGGAATAATGATTAGTTCATGGATACTGCTTGGTAAAATGTAAAAATCACTATGAAGCTGTTTGGATATTTCGATTAAAATATTATCATATAATAAACAGCTTGCTCCATTTATTTTCCGTTCATTTGAAAGAACATACATCAGACCACTATCTTCGATTAAATTGTTTTGGCAGGATAATTTGTCAGAGTTTGTTAATTCATGAAATAGCTCAAACATTTCTTTGAATTCATAAGGGGATAAAGCAGGTGTATTCATCTTGGCATATTCATACAATTCATCTTTCCGAATATTCCAAAGAGAAAGATGATCATTTTTGATTAAAATAGTGGCATTGCCAAATGAATCAGTGGATACCAGACAATTGAAAACAATTGCAAGATCTAAATATCGAATAAAAGGGACTTTGCATAACAAATTTTTATTTCGATCATAATTTATTAATTTGTATACGATTTTCCCCTTCACTTTTTGAAAATCATGAAAAAAAGAAACATCAAAGGGTAGTGCTGTTTTTTGTTGCTCATAAATTTCTTTAATGGAAAATATAATTTGAATTAATGAAGTACCATCACAAAAATCCTGATAAAAATCGTTGAGATAGATAGTAGGCGTATATGTATATTGTTCTTCTTTAATAATCAATGCATCTAAAATCACTTGATTGTTCTTTTCCATTTCTTGAATAGATACATTTGCATGGGAATAAGCGGCTTCAATAGATTTTTTGATAAAAAATTTAAATTCAGTATAATTCATAAGAACCTCCAGTTATATGTTTGATAATTTTAGCTTGTTGTAAGGGATATAAAATCTCATAAGATGTGGGAATATTACAGATAGTACATAGGACAATGAAAAGCGTGAGATTAAGAAAGAAAAAAATGAAATAGAGAAATGAAAAAAGAGAAATGAAAAAGAAAAATGAAGTAGAGAAATGAAAAAGAAAAATGAAGTAGAGAAATGAAATAGAGAAATGAAAAAAGAGAAATAAAAAAGAAAAATGAAATAGAGAAATGAAAAAGAAAAATGAAGTAGAGAAATAAAATAGAGAAATGAAAAAGACAAGTTAAAAGAAAATCATAAGCAAATCCCAGAAAACAAAAAGAGAATATTTGCAAAGAATTTCAGAAAAAAGAGACAGGTTAGTTTGTAAAACAAGTATAATAAACAGTACAAAATGGAATTGTGGCAATTGGGAATCAACAGAGGATAAGATTAAAAGGAACAGAGGAAGAATCAATAAAAAACCCACATGCAAGAATGTGGGTTAAATATAGCATGTTACTTGCAGAAACACAAATAAAAAAATTATAAAGTATATACAAAATTTTTTAATAAGATTTTAAGGATTCCCACAATTCAGTATAATAGTTTGTCATATCTTCATTTATGCTATGAAAGATTTCACAATTATCTAAAACCTCTTTTGAAGGGAAAATAGTAGTATTATTTCTTGTTTTTTCATCAAGACTATTATACACAGCCGTATTTGGAGTTGCATAATATACATAGTCAAAATTTAAAGCAGCAATGTCTTCACGGCAAAGAAAGTTCATAAATTTTTCGGCATTTGCTTTATGAATACATGTTTTTGGCATAAACCATGCATCAATCCACATATCAGAACCTTCCTTAGGAACAGAAAAAGCCAAATCTTTACTGAGCGATTCAGCATAACCCGCTTCGCCAGAATAACAAAGTGCTAATGAAGCATTTCCAGCTGCCATTTCATCACCAGTTTCATCAACGAGGTAAGCATATACAAGTGGTTTTTGCTTTACAAGAATATCCAGTGCCTGATTTAATTGTTTCTTGCTGGTTGTATTGATTGAAAAACCTAATTTTTTCAGTGGAACAACAAAAGTATCCCGAACACTATTTTCCATAATGATTTTACCTGAATATTTTTTATCAAATAGGATATTCCATGAATTGACATCTGCTGTATTGACCTTGGTTTTGTTGTACAAAATACCGACAGTACCATAAAAATAAGGTATGGAGTATTTGTTCCCTTTATCATAACTCTGGGCATACTTTAATATATCAGTATTTAAATTAGAAACAAGTGGCACATTGGAATAATCAATGGGAAGAACTTCTTTTTCATTAATCAACTTTTGAACCATATAATCCGAAGTACAGGCAAGATCATAATCAATAGAACCTGCCTTATATTTCGCATACATTTCTTCTGGACTTTCATATTCTTCATATTCAACCGTTATACCAGTTTCTTTTTCAAACATTTTAATTACTTTTGGATCAATATATTTTCCATAATTTAAAACAGTTAATTTATTTGGATCAATCTTTTGATTGCCACATCCAAAAAGTGAGATTGAGAGCGCTGCTACAATTAAGGCGTAAATTATTTTTTTCTTCATGAAGTCACTCCTTATAATTACTGTCTAGAAAGACTTTTTGATTTTTTGTCTGAGCGAAAATTGATCATCAATAATAAAATTAATGCGATAATAAACAGCAAACTAGATAATGAATACATTTCAGGTTTGATACCTTTTCGCATTTCAGTATAAATCATAGTTGATAAAGTATTTACACCAGCACCTTTTGTAAAATAAGTGATTGAGAAATCATCTAATGACATTGTGACAGCCATTAAAAACCCACTGAAAATGCCACTTTTGATATCTGGCCATACTACTTTAAAAAAAGCATGAACAGGATTGGCACCCAAATCTAAAGCAGCTTCGTAGGTAATATTGCTGACTGAATTTAGTTTTGGCAAAACATTCAGAATTACATATGGAATATTAAAAGTAATATGTGCAATTAATACTGTGGAGAGTCCTAATTTTGTGAATCTTACAAATAAAAGCATTAAGGAGATTCCAGTTACAATATCAGCATTTAAAAGTGGTATATTCGTAGCACCAAGCATTATAGTACGATTTCTCTTTTTCATAGCAGAAATTCCAATTGCAGCAGCTGTACCAAGAATGGTAGCTATCGTAGCTGACAAAAACGTGATTGTCATTGTGGTAGAAAAAGCACTCATAATTGTTTCATTTTGAAAAAGTTTCTTGTACCAGTTTAAAGTAAATCCATTCCAGATAACTCTTGATTTAGAATTATTGAAAGAAAGTCCCATTAAAACAAAAATGGGAAAGTATAAAAATAAGAAGATTAAGATGAGATATAATCTTTCTGCCGAACGTTTTACCATACAGCTGTTCCCTCCCCGTCTTTTGCATATCGATTCATAAAGGCCATACTGGCAACGACAAATATCATTAGAACAACCGAAAGTCCTGATCCGAGATTCCAATTATATGCATCCATAAAATCTTGTTCTATAACATTGCCAATTAATAAAACTTTTCCGCCACCAAGCATGTCTGAGATGACAAATGAAGTTAGCGCAGGTACAAATACCATGATGACACCGCTTACAATGCCGGACGCGGTGAGTGGTAAAATTATTTTCAAAAAAATAGTAGGTGATGTAGCACCTAAATCCATAGCAGCTTCAATGATATCTTTCCGGATTCTTGACATGGAATTATATATTGGCAATACCATATAAGGCAGAAAATCATATACCATACCAAATACAACTGCAGTGGGAGTATTGAGAATATTTAATGCAGGGAAGCCAATGGATTTTAAAATAGTGTTTATAATACCATTGTTAGACAATAACAGCTGCCAAGCCAAAATCCGAAGCAGAAAATTCATCCACATTGGCAGGACAAATATAAATACCATAAAACTTTGATTTTTGAATTTTAAATTATTTAAAATCATTGCCAATGGATATGAAAGTACAAGGCAGATAAGTGTACATATTAGTCCAAGTTTAATGGAAAGCAATAAAGACTTTACGTGAACCCAGTGCGTAATAGCGATTAGATTCATAAATGTAAAGTTTCCACCGGAAGTAGTGAACGCATAGTAGAGTATCATAAATAAAGGTAAAATGATAAAGCCAGTAATCCAAATCAGATAAGGACCGGCTAAAAGTTGTCGCCCAAGTTTACGCATTGAGATCCACCGCCTTTTCATCACTGAATTCGGGTTTATTCATGATTTGAATATTAAAAGGAGTAACAGCAAGACCAACCAAAGAGCCCTGCTCAAAATATTTAGTCGTGTGAACAAGCCATTCATAATTATTGGCCATGATAGTTATTTCATAATGCACACCTTTAAAAATAATAGATGTAATGGTACCAGACAATGAGCCGAGTTCCGGCTGTACTAATTCGATATCTTCTGGTCTGATTATAACATCAACAGGCTTGTTTTTACCAAATCCAGAGTCCGCACAAGGAAATTTAATGCCTAAAACTTCGACAAGTTTATCTTCAAGCATAATTCCATTTATGATATTACTATCCCCAATAAAATCAGCAACAAATGCATTACATGGTTCATTATAAATATCTTCAGGAGTACCAATTTGCTGAATATATCCCTGATTCATAACAACAATTGTATCTGACATAGTTAAAGCTTCTTCCTGATCGTGTGTTACATATACAAATGTAATACCTAATTCATTCTTTAAACGAATCAGTTCATATTGCATATCCTGCCGTAACTTTAAATCTAAAGCACCGAGTGGTTCATCTAATAAAAGAACTTTGGGTTCATTTACGATTGCACGTGCAATTGCAATACGCTGTTGCTGTCCCCCGCTTAAAGAATCAACACTGCGATTTTCATATCCGTCCAGATTTACCAGTTTTAGAGCATATTTGATTTTATCCTCTATATACAGTTTGCTTTTTTTGCTTATTTTTAAACCAAAAGCAATATTTTCTGCAATTGTCATATGAGAGAACAGCGCATATTTTTGAAAGACAGTGTTTAGTTTTCTTTCATTAGGAGACAAGGAAGTAATGTCTGCGTTATCAAAATATATTTTACCGGAATCTGGACTTTCAAAACCGCCAATAAGACGTAATGTAGTAGTCTTACCACAACCAGATGGTCCTAATAGTGTCAAAAATTCATTTTCATTTATATATAAATTCAAATCATCTAAAATGGTTTGGTTTCCATACTTTTTTGTAATATGATCTAGCTGGATTAATTTCTTTTTCATATGTCCTCCTAAAAACTTGGCGGCGTTGATACCCAGATTAAAACGGCATCTTTGCTGCTTATATTCTCAATAAAATGCTTTTTGCCAGATTTAAAATAAAAAGATTCTCCGGCACGTATCATATAAGCTTTTAAACCATAAGAAATTTTAATAGTTCCTTTTATGATATAACCAAATTCTTCACCTTCATGAGGCAGTAATATTTCAGATGTACCGCCGGGGGCTAAAGTTAATTTGACTGGTTCCATAGCATTTTTTTGCGCATTTGGAATAATCCATTGCAATTTGTGCTTATGTTCTTCATCTATTTTTTCAAAATAATCATTTTCTTTAAAAATAATCTGCTCTGGTGCTTCATCAGTAAAAAATTCTGCAGGAGTCGTTCCAAGACATTGAATTAAATCTAATAAAGTTCCAACTGAGGGTGAAGTCAGATTACGTTCAAGCTGAGAAATAAAGCCTTTAGAAAGCTCAGAACGATCTGCTAATTCTTGTTGAGTTAATCCATATTGTACACGTAATTCTTTCATCCTATATCCAATATCCATATGAAAACCCTTTCTGCAAAATAAAGCTGATAATATATTTCCTGTTTAATATTAATAAACATACAAATGATATATTATCAAATTGATAGCAGATGTCAATAGTATTTTATATACTTTTTTAGAAATTTTCTTTTTGGTTCTTTAAGTTTGCTTATAAAGCATACCACATAATATTTGCAAGAGCGAAATTTGAGTGGTATAATTTTTATTCAAGAATAAATAAGGAAGTGAAATATGAATAAAGCAGTATTTTTTGACATTGATGGAACATTAATAGATTGTATGCAAAATCAATATGAACCTTCGAATGAAGTAAAACAAGCACTAGAACAATTGAAAGATGAAGGCGATTACATCTTCATTGCAACAGGAAGACCATATGCATTTTTAACAGAAGAAATCAAAAGACTTCCATTTGATGGACTTATATTATCCAATGGATCACAGGTTATATTTGGTGAGAAGGTCATTTATGAAAATCCTATGCAGGAAAATCAATTAAAACAACTTATTGATAAAATAGAAGCGTGGCATATTGAATATATTCTGGAAGGATATCCATATTCATATATAAAGAAAGAATCTCAAGATTTATATAAGTTTTATGACTCAATACAAATTCCAATGTCATATGTGAAAAGGGAGGAAGCACCCCGTAATTATCCGGTGTTTAAAATAGAAACACTGTGCCCTGACAAAAAAGTAACGATGATGATACAGACTTTACTGAAGGAAAATCCATATTTTGATTATTTTTGCAGCATAGATCAATCTGCTGTAGAAATATTTGCGAAAAACAATACAAAGGCAACAGGAATTCAAAGAATATTAGAATATTTAAATATTTCAAAGAATCAAAGTTTTGCATTTGGTGATGGAATAAACGACATAGATATGTTACGTTTTGTCGGAACTGGAATTGCAATGGGGAATGCATCCGAGAATGTGAAAATCCATGCGGATTTTATTACAGATTCCGTTGAAAATCACGGGGTTGCAAGTGGAATTTTAAAGCATGTGATATATAGGTAATGGCGAAACAATGTAAAGTACTTGATATATTAGGTGAATTTACCAAAAGAATGGCGATTTACCACTGCATTCGGAGCCTTCATTTGGTAATATTCACTTTAAAAATTCATTCAAAATGAGTTTCGCAATTGCCTGGCATGTGATATAAAATAGAGAGGAGTACAGATTTTATCTGTAAGAAATATGAGAAAAATTTTAAGATTGATACGCAATATTGTTTTTATTTTAGTATTGATTCTGATTGTAGGAGCATTTGTTTTTCATAAGCAAATTATTGACATTGCTAAAAACGAGGCAGCTGATAAGATTGCTCAAACAGTTATGGATTCAGGAATGCTTGATAAAGTTGATTCTAAAACAAGTCAGAAGGTAAATCAGGCGAAACAGGTATACAATAATATGGATTCTTCGGATAAAATAAAAGTAGAGAATATTGTAAAAGATAATATGACAAGCGAAAATATAAATGCTGCAAAAGATTATATAGCAAGCGGTGATAAACAAGGACTAGAAGAGTATGCAAAAAGTAAATTAAGCAGTCAGGATCAACAGACACTGGAGCAGCTTTATAATAAATACAAAAATCAGATACCAAATCAGTAAGGTAAGAGGATAATATTATGGTAATGACCAAGTCACTTATAATTCATATTGCAGTTTATGTTATAATGGCGATTCTGGCTTTGATAATTTTGTTTTTGGTCATTCGATTGATTGCACAGATGATTTTCATTCGTGAATGCCCAAGATGTAAAAAGTCGGTTTCTTTAGTAAAAACAAAAATGTGCCCAAAATGTAATTATGATTTTGCTCAGGATAGCGATCCAAAATATATTATTACAGTTATAGTACTTTTTTTTGTTTTTGCAGCATTGACAGCATTTGATGTATATTCGTTCCGAAATCATATGAAAGCGTATCAGACAGAAAATCCATATGCGAGTGTCAGCAACATATCAAAAGAAGGTTCTGGTCAAAATGGGACTCAGACAAAAAAAGAAGCTAATTCTACACAGACAGCTTCCAAAAAATAGTTTTCATCTTGAATATATAAGTATTTCAAGGTTCGATAGTTTTTATTGTTTACATATTATATGAAAACAATAAAAAGCCACAGAAATCTGTGGCTTTTTTAATAAAGACGTTCATTTTTTTAATTTGTTTGATTCTTTAATTTAATTTGCTGTAATTCATCAAATACAGCAGCATTAAGAATTTTAATATATGTACCCTTCATGCCAGAAGATCTTGATTCAATAATTCCAGCACTTTCAAATTTACGTAAGGCATTAACGATTACGGATCTTGTAATACCAACTCTGTCTGCAATTCGACTAGCAACAAGAATACCTTCATCACCTTGTAATTCATCAAAAATGTGAATGATAGCTTCTAATTCAGAGAAAGAAAGAGTGTTAACAGCAGATTTTACATTTTGGATGTTTCGTTCTTCATCTTCATTTTCTTCAAATACGGAACGCATCATTTCAAGTCCAACAACAGTTGAACCATATTCGCAAAGAATAATATCATCAATATCATACTGCTCTTTGTTTCGATAGATAAAAAGAGTTCCAAATCTTTTTTCGGCAATATCAATAGGAACGATTACAGCCGAATATTTGTTGATTTCAGATTCAAACCCTAAAGTTTCTAAATTTACATTTTCTTTTGTAGATAAAATTCCCAAAAGACGTTCATTTAATAGAGGATCAATAAATCCCCCAATATTATCTACGATGAGTTCTTTTATCTCATCAATACCAGTAAACTGGCTGGCACCTAAAATCTTTCCTTTTTTACTGATGACTAAAATATTTGAACTTAAAATATCTGTCATGACTTTACAAATATCGTTGAACACGACCTTTGAAGAATTGTTGTTGTGTAAAAAACTATTGATTTTACGTGTTTTGTCTAGCAATTGAATGCTCATATGCTGCCTCCTTAATAAATAATAACTGTCTGATTTTTAAAGTTTAACACGAATTTTTGAAATAATCAATAGAGTTCACAAATATTATATATAATTAGCAAAAAAAGTATGTCAATTCTTCTGGGAAAATAAAAAAAAAATCGCTAGAAACCTAGAAAACAAGGGAGTATTTTAAAAAATAGAATTGTATGAATTGTAAACGAAAAAAATAGAATTTTTCAGCAAAAAACAAAAAAAAAGAAAAAAACTGATTATAAAACAGCATAAATAGTGTTATGAATAAACGAGAATTATATTATATTGGAAATTATTTGAAAAATAGACACATTAAAATAAAATCAAGAATAAAACAGATATATATAAAAATACAGATACCAGAATTCACCAGTATCTGTATAAGCTGGAAATCGGACTCGAACCGACGACCTGCTGATTACGAATCAGCTGCTCTACCAACTGAGCCATTCCAGCAAAAAAATATTCGCGACAAAAAATATTATATAAAATATTTAAAAAAATTGCAATTGTTTTTTAAAAAAAGTTGTTCTTTTTTTTGAAAATGATTATAATATCTCTTATAAAAGACTATTATTTAAAGAAAAGGCAGGGCTAATTATGAGCGAAGAAATGAAAGACCTTGAATTTGTGTCATCAGATTCACAAATAAAAGAGTTTGTCTCAAAAAGTAATATCTCAAAAGATAACAAAAAATCCACCCATCATCAAACAGAAAGCAAAAAATCGCTTAACCTAGTTGATAAGAAATTGGATATATTTCGCAAGTTAGTAAAAGATAAGAAAGTATTTGTATACGCTTTGGTAGCCGCAACAATAATCGCTTTTGCAATCTTATCCATTTTTATATGTAATATTCCAATCATAGCAATAGGTGTTGTTACAATAATAGAAGCGGGATTAGCGAAATGTCTGGAAGGTTTGCCAATTTGGGTTCATATCATTGTATTTTTGCTTCAGATTCTAGTAGGTGCGTTAACTCATGTGTTGCTGTTTGTATTCTTTGCCGCTACTTTGTATTTCTTGTTTTTATATGGAATGAATCAAATAAAAAGAATGTAAATATTTTGTGCGATACTTTTTAAGTATCGCATTTTTTTAACAAATATCGCTTCTTTATGATGTTGCAATGGTGATGAAAGTTTACTGAAGGAATTTTGTGTATTTTTTGTTGAAAAAACCATACTAGAAAAATTGAATGAAAAATCAAGAGAAATATATGGAAAATATAACATAAAAAATGATATACTATGTAAAATACTTGTATTAAGGAAGTTGGGATAGAATGGGTGTAAAATTTGCTAAAGAGTTATATAAAAATGGAAAGATTGCTGTGATTATAGTTACAATGATTATCTTTATAGGCGTTTTGCTTTTCTCAAAAAATGATGCTTTTTTATATCATGATACCATTGCAAAAATCACATCTATTCATACGGAAAAATATGATGGAGGTGCTTTGGCAAAGACATATCAGCAAAATATAAAGGCTGTTATATTAAATGGTGATAAGAATGGGCAGACAATTAAATTAATTAATCTTTATTCCCAGTCATATACGGTTGATGAAAAATTTGTTGTGGGAAATCAGGTATTTGTTTCTTTACCTGAAAATAAGCAGGCAGGACGAGCCAAAATTACTGGCTTAAAGAGAGATACTTATTTAGCGTTGGCAATTATGATTTTTTTGGCAGTAGTTTTAGCTACAACTTCAAAAAAAGGAGTCTATGCATTGTTTTCGCTTGTGCTGAACATTGTGTTGCTATTTGCATCCTTGTTTTTCTTCGAAAAGAACACTCATATTTTGTTAGTTAGTGTATGTCTTATGTTGCTTTTTTGTATTCTTTCCCTTTTATGTGCAACTGGGTTTAAGAAAATAACAATGGTTGCAATTATTGCTACGTTAGCAACAGTAACGATTGTTAGCCTGCTATATTTTGTCTTGTTAAACATTTTTGGAGACCCAGAATATTTTATGATGGAATATACGGAATATTTATCAAATACAAATTATTTTAATTTGTTGTTTTTCACAGAGGTGTTGATAGGTGGACTGGGAGCAATTATGGATGTTGCAATTTCGGTAGCTACAACTGTAGATGAATTGGTAACTGTGAATCCAGATATTCCTATGGATGATTTGTATGATGGTACCAAAAATGTTTCGTATGATATTATGGGAACTATGATTAATGTACTATTCTTATCTTATTTTTGTGGAACAATTCCATTAATATTAATAAAATTAATTAATAACTATGGATTTACAGAAATATTCAAATTTCATATTCCTTTTGAATTAATTCGTTTTTTGACAGGTTCCATTGGAATTGTTTTAGCAATACCGATAAGTGGAACAATTGCCATTTCTTTACTGAAAAAGAAAGGAGGCAAATAGTATGATTTTAGCTTTAGCAGTCATTTTTTTGATTTTAGTTGTTTTAATTGGTGGTGATAGAGGCGTTCGTTCGCTATTGGCACTTGTAATGAATATTGTCGTTTTCTTTGTGGACATTATTGCATTGAAGCATGGTATGAATGCATATGTTATGACTCTTATTACGATAATTTTAATGAGCATTACAGTTTTGTTTTTTCAAAATGGTTATAATTTAAAAACACGAGCTACATTTCTGTCAATTTTACTTGTGACATTTACAGTATTTATAATAGCGGTTATAATCGCTGCATTTTCCCAGATCAGTGGATATAATGAACTTAATATGTATGAAGATGAGGCATCTATGCTGGCAGGAAGCGTTACAATAAATATGACAGCCGCAGCAATTGCAATGGTAATCGTTGGTATATCAGGTGCAGTCATTGATGTAGCAATCGCTGTTTCTTCAGCAGTTTATGAAGTAAGTCATAAAAATCCACATTTGGATGAGAAAAAGCTTTTTGCATCTGGGATGCGTATGGGAGGTAATATATTAGGCACTACAATTAATACACTATTCTTTGCAGGAATTGGGGAATCATTATTACTATTTCTTGAAATGAAGGAATTACATTATTCATTGGGACAGTTGATTAATTCGAAAGCATTGTTTCAAATGATATTTCCGATTTTAATGAGCGGAATAGGATGTGCGCTGATTGTACCTATGTCAGCATGGATCATGGGAACATTTGTTAGGAAATATCAATCTTAGTAATGGAGAATTGTATGAATCAGAATAAATTAATCAGGAAAACAAGCTTATTATATGAAATAGGAATATTTACAATATATTGTTCTATTTGTATTTTTTCTTATGTTTATTTTCACAAAGACCTAAATAAAACATTAACCATAATAGCTGCAGGCACAGTAATAAACCTTATTATATTTGTTATTTCATTAAAACCTCTTACAGCAAAGATTCCAAAAGAAGAAAGAAAAAATATTGACATGAATTCCAGTGGAATCATAATGACACAAAGAATTTTTTGCTTTTTTATTACGGTGCTAAATACCATAATAACCATTTTTTTTGCAGCGCTTGTCATTGTAACTTCTAACGGGAAATTTATATAAAAAAAAGCAGGTTGGTATTTTACCTGCTTTTTTTATAAAAGTAATTGCTATTTTAAAAATATTAAGTTAAAATGTGTATGTTTATACAAAAAGGATGAAATAAAATGAATAAAGCGAAAGTGAATTATCAAAAAGAACTGGATGCTATCATTGCAAAAAATCAAAAAGAAAAGCTTGTTCCAAAGCTTATGCTTCATAGTTGCTGTGCGCCATGTTCTAGTTATGTTCTTGAATATTTATCAAATTATTTTAAAATAACTGTATTTTATTATAATCCCAATATTTATCCAGATGAGGAATATTTTAAACGAGTAGAAGAACAAAAGAATTTTATTCAAAAATTTCAGTTTAAAAATAAAGTAGATATGATAGAAGGACAATTTGATAAAGATACATTTTATGAAATGGCTCGTGGAAAAGAACAGATGAAAGAAGGAGAAGAACGCTGTTTTGCATGTTATCGATTAAGGCTGGAGGAAACAGCTGAAATTGCAAAAAGCAGGCATATGGACTATTTTACAACAACATTAACAATCAGCCCAATGAAGAATTCTGAAAAATTAAATGAGATTGGTTGTTTGCTGTCAGCTAAATATGAAATTCCATATTTAGTCTCAGATTTCAAGAAAAAAAATGGATATAAGCGTTCTGTTGAAATATCGAAAGAATATAATATGTATAGACAAGATTATTGTGGATGTGTTTTTTCCATGAAAGAGAGAGAGCTTCAAAAAAAAGAAGAAAAATCAGAAATGTCCGATAAACAATGAATCGTCAAAACAAAAACATGCAGGTAAGAAAGCGAGGTAATATAATGGCACAATTATGGGGCGGACGCTTCACAAAAGAAACTGATAAATTGGTTTACAATTTTAATGCTTCGATTACATTTGATCAGAAATTTTTCAAACAGGATATTCAAGGGAGTATTGCGCATGTAATGATGCTGGCAAAACAAAATGTTATTTCCGTTTCTGAAAAAGAAAAAATCATTATAACATTGAGAGAGATTTATGAAGATGTTTTAAATGAAAAATTAAAAATAACAACAGAATATGAAGATATTCACAGCTTTGTTGAGGCGAATCTGATTGAACGAATTGGGGACACTGGAAAAAAACTTCATACAGGAAGAAGTAGAAATGATCAGGTAGCATTGGATATGCGTCTATATACCCGGTCAGAAGTTTTTGAATTAGATTCCCTAATTGCTGAATTATTAAAAACAATTCTGAATATAATGGAAAAAAACACAAAAACAATCATGCCTGGCTTCACGCATCTCCAAAAAGCACAACCAATTACATTGTCACATCATATGGCAGCGTATTTTGAAATGTTTCGACGAGATCGTTTAAGAATGCAGGATATTTATGAACGAATGAATTTTTGTCCGTTAGGAAGTGGTGCTCTTGCAGGTACGACATATCCACTTGATCGTGAATATACGGCAAGTCTGCTGGGTTTTTATGAACCGACAAGAAACAGTATAGATGGAGTCTCAGACCGAGATTATCTGATTGAGCTTCTTTCGGCATTATCAACAATCATGATGCACTTAAGCCGCTTTAGTGAAGAAATTATCATCTGGAATTCAAACGAGTATCAGTTCATAGAATTAGACGATGCATACAGTACGGGAAGTAGCATTATGCCGCAGAAAAAAAACCCGGATATAGCAGAGCTGGTTCGTGGAAAAACAGGTAGAGTGTATGCTGCCCTGGCATCACTATTGACAACAATGAAAGGAATACCACTGGCATACAATAAAGATATGCAGGAAGATAAAGAACTTACGTTTGATGCAATAGATACTGTAAAAGGATGTCTTGCATTATTTGAAGGAATGCTAAAAACAACAAAATTTAAAGCAGATGTGATGAAAAAAAGTGCAAGTTTAGGTTTTACAAATGCAACGGATGCAGCAGATTATCTGGTAAAAAAAGGAATGCCGTTTCGTGATGCACATAGTGTTATTGGAAAATTAGTATTATATTGTATGGAACAAAACAAAGCAATTGATAACCTTACCATATCAGAGTTGAAACAATTTAGTGACATGTTTGATGAAGATATTTATGAAGCAATTTCAATGGAAACCTGTGTGAATACAAGGTTGACAATAGGTGCACCAAGTGAAACCGCTATGGAAGTTATGATTCGAAACGCAAAAGAGTTTTTGGATTCGGATTGGAAAAACAAGATAGACTTAACCTGGGAAGATCAATTGATAAAATAAAAGTCATATAGACTAGTCATTTTTTATAAAAAACGATAATCTTTATTGGTAATTTATACTTGATTTATTTATCTATTTGTATTATGATGGCTTTATTACAGACAAGTGTACGCGTGATAAAGACACTTGGAATAGAGGAGATTGGCAAAATGAGCGAGAAGTTAAAAGTTGGTATTCTTGGCGGAACAGGCATGGTTGGACAAAGATTTATTTCTTTGTTAGAGAATCATCCATGGTTTGAAGTGACAACGATTGCAGCAAGTCCAAGAAGTGCTGGACAAACATATGAACAAGCAGTTGGGAATCGATGGAAAATGGATACCACAATGCCAGAAGCGGTGAAAAACATTATTGTAATGAATGTGAATGATGTAAAAGAAGTTGCTGGAAAAGTAGATTTTGTTTTTTCAGCTGTCGATATGACAAAAGACGAAATCAAAAAAATCGAAGAAGCATATGCAAAAGAGGAAACTCCAGTTGTATCAAACAATAGTGCACATCGCTGGACACCAGATGTTCCAATGGTTGTGCCAGAAATTAATCCAGAACATATGGAAATTATAAAGTATCAAAAAGAACGTCTTGGAACTAAAAAAGGTTTTATTGCAGTTAAACCAAACTGTTCCATTCAAAGCTATGCACCAATTCTTACTGCATGGAAAGAGTTTGAACCTTATGAAGTAGTGGCAACTACCTATCAGGCAATTTCCGGAGCAGGAAAAACATTTAAAGACTGGCCAGAGATGGTAGAAAACATTATCCCTTTTATTGGCGGAGAAGAAGAAAAATCAGAAAAAGAACCGCTTCGTTTGTGGGGATATGTTGATGATAATAAGAAAGAAATTGTTCCAGCAACTTTACCTGTGATTACATGTCAATGTATCCGGGTTCCAGTTCTGAATGGACATACTGCTGCTGTGTTTGTGAAATTCAAAAAAAAGCCAACAAAAGAGCAGCTGATAGCGGCATTAGAAGAATATAAGGGTGTTCCGCAGGAACTTCAACTTCCTAGTGCACCAAAACAATTTATTCAGTATCTATCTGAAGATAACAGACCTCAGATTAAAATGGATGTTGATTTTGAACATGGCATGGGAATAAACGTAGGAAGGTTGCGCGAGGACAGTATCTACGACTGGAAATTTGTGGGAATGTCTCATAACACCATAAGGGGCGCAGCAGGAGGAGCTATTCTTTGCGCTGAGTTACTTAAATCGCAAGGTTATATTGAATCAAAATAAAGATAGTTAAGAAGTAAATCAGAAACACCAGGTGAAAATAAAGTTTTTGCAGAAAAAAGTTGCAAGCATTCATATGCAACAGCAAAAACGTAGCCTGGTGTTTTTTTGCGAAAACAGATAAGATTTTTTTCATGCTTCTATGAAAGTTGAATTGAAATGAAAAAATATCAATAAAATTTAAAGTAAAACTGCCTCTTTATTTGCACACAAAATTAAAATGTGATATGATTTTAAGGCTTCCAAGCGGTATTGAGTTTTGGATTGAAAAAATGAAAGAGGTTATAAAATTTATGGCGAAAGCTTTATATATATCCGAAAAACCAAGTGTTGCACAGGAATTTGCAAAAGCACTGAAACTTGACATGAAAAGTTTTGATGGCTATAAAGAGGGCGAAAATGCGATTGTCACCTGGTGCGTTGGTCATTTGGTAACAATGAGTTATCCTGAAAAATATGATGAAAAATATAAAAAATGGAGTCTTGCAACATTACCATTTATACCATCATCTTTTCAATATGAGGTTATTCCGAGTGTAAAAAAACAATATAAAATTGTAGAGGGATTATTAAATAGAAAAGATGTTGATATGATTTATATTTGCACAGATTCTGGACGTGAAGGAGAATATATTTATCGTTTGGTTGACCAGATGGCAAATGTAGATAAACAAAAGGCAAGAAAAAGAGTCTGGATTGATTCGCAAACAGAAGAGGAAATTTTAAGAGGAATCAGGGAAGCAAAAGATTGGAAGGAGTATGATACACTTTCCGATGCAGCTTATTTACGTGCAAAAGAAGATTATCTGATGGGAATTAATTTCTCAAGATTATTAACATTAAAATATGGAAATGCATTAGCTAATTTTTTGAATCAAAAATATATGGTCATTTCGGTGGGACGTGTAATGACCTGCGTACTTGGAATGGTAGTTCGTAAGGAAAGAGAGATTCGTGAATTTGTAAAAACCCCATTTTACAGAGTGCTTGCTAAAACAGATATTAAAGGGAAGTTTATTGAAGCGGAATGGAAAGCAGTTGAAGGTTCAAAATATTATCAGTCACCAAAGCTATATAAAGAAAATGGATTTAAAGAAAAAGCAGATGCTGAAGATTTAATTCATGATTTAAGCAAGACAGAACCTTTTTTATTTCAACTATTAAAAATTGAAAAAAAGAAAGAAAAGAAGAATCCTCCACTTTTATATAACTTAGCAGAATTGCAAAATGATTGTTCCAGATTTTTCAAAATAAGTCCAGATGAAACATTAAAAGTTGTTCAGGAACTTTATGAGAAAAAATTGGTTACCTATCCAAGAACCGATGCAAGAGTACTTTCAACGGCTGTTTCAAAGGAAATATCAAAAAATATATCTGGTTTGCGAAATATTCCAGGTATGAAAGATTTTGCACAGGAAATTTTAGATACAGGTAGTTTTAAAAATATTGCAAAAACAAGATATGTAAATGATAAACAAATTACAGATCATTATGCTATTGTTCCTACTGGACAGGGATTTTCTACTCTAAAAGGATTAAGTAAAATTTCTGTTAATGTATATGAAGTGATTGTCAGAAGGTTTTTGGCAATTTTTTTCCCAGCGGCAGAATATCAAAAAGTAAGTCTGAATTTAGGACGCTTTGAGGAACAGTTTTTCGCTAATTTTAAGGTGTTGATGGAACCAGGATATTTAAAGGTTATGGAATATTCTTTTTTTAAGAAAAAGGAAGAAACTACGATTCAGGAAAATGCAAATGTAAAAACTCAAAACAATGATAATGAGGAAGAATCAGATAATGCAGACAAGCCAGAGGAAGAAAATGTATGCGATGCTGATTTTTTAGAATTACTTGTAACCTTAAAAAAAGGTGATGAGTTTTCTATAGATTCTTTTTTTATAAAAGAAGGAGAAACATCACCGCCAAAGCGTTACAATTCTGGATCTATGATTCTGGCTATGGAAAATGCAGGACAATTAATTGACGATGAAGAGCTACGGGCTCAGATGAAAGGCTCTGGTATAGGCACAAGTGCGACAAGGGCAGAAATATTAAAAAAATTAGTTGGAAACAAATATTTAGCATTAAATAAAAAAACACAGATTGTTATTCCTACCATGACAGGTGAAATGATTTATGATGTGGTCAATGCATCGGTTCGCTCTTTACTGAATCCAGAACTTACTGCAAGCTGGGAAAAGGGATTGACTTTGGTTTCAGAAGGTAGTATAACAGCGGAAGAATATATGGAAAAATTAACAAATTTTGTTCAATCAAGAACAAGTGGTGTTATGGCACTTAATAATCAATATCAGCTTAGAACTTATTTTGAATATGCACAGCAGTTTTATAAAGAAAAGAAAAAGTAAAGGATAGAAGGGGATACAAATGCAACATTGTAAAATTGAAAATTTATATAATTTAAACGAAACAATTGCTATGGATATATTTGATGGACATACATACCCATGGGAAGTATTGAAAAATATATCGGATTTTATTATTACACTCGGAAAAACATTAGATACTTCCGTTTATGAATTAAAAGGTGAAAATATCTGGATAGCAAAAAATGCAAAAATAGCGCCTACAGCATGTTTGAATGGACCATTGATTATTGATGAAGGTGCAGAAATCAGACATTGCGCCTTTATACGTGGAAGTGCCATTATAGGAAAAGGAGCTGTGGTAGGAAATTCTACAGAATTGAAAAATGTAATTTTGTTCAATCATGTTCAGGTACCGCACTATAATTATGTAGGAGATTCCATTCTTGGTGCATATTCTCATATGGGAGCGGGATCAATTACTTCTAATGTAAAATCTGATAAAACATTAGTTTCGGTCAATGATAATGGTAATAAAATTGAAACAGGCTTAAAAAAATTTGGAGCAATGCTTGGCGATTATGTTGAAGTTGGTTGTAATTCTGTTTTGAATCCAGGAACAGTAATCGGATCTAACAGCAATGTATATCCGTTATCCATGGTTCGTGGAGTTATTCCTGCAAAATCAATTTACAAAAATAAAAATGAAATAATTGAAAAGAAATAGTAAAATAAATATTAAAAAACATTTGACAAAAGTCATACGTAGTATTACTGTATTATACAAGTAGTACAAACGCATGGCTTTTTGCTATGTATACGAAAAAAGAAACTATAATAAGGTATATTACTAAGGAGGAGCAAGATGTTAGAAGTACAGAATCTGACAAAAAAGTACGGAAAAAATATAGCAGTGGATCAGGTAAGCTTTCAGGTAGAAGATGGAACAGTTGCAATATTGCTGGGACCAAATGGAGCAGGAAAGTCTACCATTATCAAGAGCATTTCCGGATTACTTCGTTTTGAGGGAGGAATAGGAATAGATCATATGCAGTCTAGGGATTTAAAGGCAAAAAAGGTGTTTGCTTATGTTCCAGAACTTCCAGCAATGTTTGATGCACTTACAGTTCGTGAGCATATTGAATATGTGAAGAGAGCCTATGATAGTGGAATTACAGAAGAAGAAATAGATGCTTTGCTAAAGCGTTTTGAATTAGATGATAAGCAGGATAAATTAGGAAATGAACTATCAAAAGGTATGATGCAAAAAGTAAGTATCTGCTGTGCGCTTGCGATTAAGCCAAGAGTTATTTTGTTAGATGAACCAATGATTGGTTTAGATCCTGCCGCAATTAAAGAACTAAAAGAAGTAATCCACGAATTAAAAGATAATCATGTAACTGTTTTAATTAGTACACATATGCTGGAGATGGTAAAAGACTTATGGGATATTATGTTCGTTATGGAAAAAGGTAAAATCATTGGCTCTTATACAAAGGAAGAAGTGAAGGATAAAGATATTGAAGATATTTTCTTTGCAATGACAGGTGGTGACAAAAATGAGTAGTTTGTTTTATATTTACAAAAGAACACTCATAAATAAGTTAAAAAAAGCAATTAAAAAACCGGGAACGTATATTATGATATTGGTAATTATTGCTTATTTTGCTTTGATTTTTGGAAGCTTTGGCAGCATGGCGAAAGATTATAAAATTTCAACAGAAAAAGAATTTTCGGTATTCTTTACACTGGGATTGTTTTATATACTAACAGCAGACATCATTTCTTATATTCAAAGAAAAGGGTTGCTGTTTCGACCTTCAGAGGCACATTTTATATTTCCAGCTCCAGAAAATCCAAAGAAAGTAATTTTATATGCAGGAATAAAAAGTTTTCTCATATTGAGTTTGTTCGCTTTAGTTCTTTGCGTATTTGGAGTTTTGAATTTTCACGTTTCAGTTTTAAAAGCTGTTATTACATTTTTCTTTATTGCTTTTATGCAAAACACATTTGAAGCAAGTTTGATGATTTCATGCTATGGAAATGAAACATTACCAGATAAGTTTTTCAAAGTACTTCGTGTAATTTTATGGACAATTATAGTATTGACAGTAGTTGCAATTATCTGGTATCTATCAATCCATGGTTTCGCATTTCACAATTTAATATCATTAGTACAAAGTCCATTTATATTATGGATACCAATTATTGGATGGGCAGCAGCAGTTATTCAGCTTATCTATATAGGCGCTTCACTTACTACGCTTGTAGGAAGCGCTTTATACCTTATCACTTTCATTTTACTTGTTTATTATGCAATTCACATGAAGTGTACAGGCGAATATTATGAAGATGCAGCAAAATTTGCAGAAACATATGCGAAAAAGAGAAAGCTGGCAAGAAAAGGTGAAGCATCTATATTTAAAAAGAAATATTTAAAAAATGTGAATTTTGAGTATAAGGGAACAAATGCAAAAGCAATTTATTACAGACAAATTTTAGAATATAAAAAGAATCGGTTTTTCATTTTTGGACTTTATACATTAATTTGTCTTGCTGTAGGAATAGGAATGGCTGTCATGTTCTATTTTCATGATATGTCAGATAATAAATATAAGATTTTTATCATTCCAGGTGTCATTGCCTATATGCTTTTCATTTTCAGCAGTTACCGTTCAAAATGGAGTAAAGAATTAGAAAATCCATATACATTTTTGATACCGGACTCAAATATACGTAAAATGTGGTATGCAACGAAAATAGAGCATATTCGTTCGATTTTTGATGGATGTATTATAACAATTCCAGCAGCAATAATCATGAAGTTGGATGTTCCATATATTATTTGCACGATTATTATTTATGTTTGTCTGAATGCAAATAAATTATATATGTCAATGTTATCAGATACATTAGTTGGAAACCGATTGGGCGATACCTTTAAATCGCTGATTCGACTTTTTTTACAGGGAATAGCAATGGGTATATCGATTGTCGCTGCAGTAGTGGCTGGCATCCTTGTTAGTCCAATTGTAGGATTTGCAGTTATGATTATCGTTACATTGTTTGTAACTGTATGTGGTGCATTAGGTTCATCTGCAATGTTTGAACGTATGGAAGTGGCAGACTGATTTTATATAAAACAAAACTCCTTATTCGGGATGAAATATCATTGATATCATGAAAAAAAGACTGGACTAATTATAAAAAATATGTAACAATAAAACCAATGTGTTAAATGCATAACGATGTTTAACATGATATATTTCATTCATTGAAAGGAGTATTAAAATGATTTATTCACATGAAGTTGAACAAATGTGTCTGGTTGCTAAAGGCGCAAAACATGAACCGGCTCCAATCCCAGAAGAAGGTAAATGGGTACATTCTAAAAAAATTGAAGATATATCCGGACTTACACATGGTGTAGGCTGGTGCGCTCCTCAACAAGGTGCCTGTAAGCTTACGTTAAATGTAAAAGAAGGTATTATTGAAGAAGCACTTATCGAAACAATAGGATGTTCTGGTATGACTCATTCAGCAGCCATGGCAGCTGAAATCCTTCAAGGAAAGACTATCTTAGAAGCATTAAACACAGACTTGGTTTGTGATGCAATAAATACTGCTATGAGAGAATTATTCTTACAAATTGTTTATGGCCGTACACAGAGTGCATTCTCTGATGATGGACTTCCAATTGGTGCTGGTCTTGAGGATTTAGGAAAAGGTCTTCGTTCTCAGGTTGGTACAATGTATGGAACAAAGAAAAAAGGTGTTCGTTACCTTGAAATGGCAGAAGGCTATGTTACAGGAATTGCTTTAGATGCAGATGGTGAAGTAATTGGATATCAGTTCGTTTCTCTTGGAAAAATGACTGATTTCATCAAAAAAGGTGATGAGCCTAATGTTGCTTGGGAAAAGTCTAAAGGACAGTATGGTCGTGTAGATGAAGCAGCTAAAATTATTGACCCAAGAACTGAGTAATTCCTGATTGGTTTTTCGTTTCGTACAAAATAATTTAGGAGGATAACGATCAAATGGCTTTATTTGAATCATATGAAAGAAGAATTGAAAAAATCAATTCTGTTTTAAATAGTTATGGAATCAGCTCTATCGAAGAAGCTGAAAAAATTACAAAAGATGCAGGAATGGATGTTTACGAATTAGTGAAAAAAATCCAGCCAATCTGTTTTGAAAATGCATGCTGGGCTTATACAGTAGGTGCAGCTATCGCTATCAAAAAAGGATGTAGAAAAGCTTCTGAAGCAGCAGCAGCTATCGGCGAAGGTCTTCAGGCTTTCTGTATCCCAGGTTCTGTTGCAGACCATAGAAAAGTAGGTCTTGGACATGGAAACCTTGGAAAAATGTTATTAGAAGAAGAAACAGAATGTTTCTGCTTTTTAGCAGGTCATGAATCTTTTGCAGCAGCAGAAGGTGCTATTGGTATTGCTGAAAAAGCAAACAGAGTACGTAAACAGCCTTTAAGAGTAATCTTAAACGGATTAGGAAAAGATGCAGCTCAGATTATTTCCCGTATCAATGGATTTACGTTTGTTGAAACAAAAATGAATTATTTTTCAGGTGATGTTGAAACTGTATATGAAAAAGCATACTCAACTGGATTTCGTGCTTCTGTAAAATGTTATGGAGCTGATGATGTAACCGAAGGCGTTGCTATCATGCACAAAGAAAAAGTTGGTGTTTCTATTACAGGTAACTCAACCAACCCAACTCGTTTCCAACATCCTGTTGCAGGTACATACAAAAAAGAATGTATTGAACAGGGTAAAAAATATTTTTCAGTAGCTTCTGGTGGTGGTACAGGACGTACTTTGCATCCAGATAATATGGGAGCTGGTCCTGCTTCTTATGGTATGACAGATACTATGGGACGTATGCATTCAGATGCTCAGTTCGCAGGTTCTTCTTCCGTTCCAGCTCACGTTGAAATGATGGGACTTATCGGAATGGGTAACAACCCTATGGTTGGTGCTACAGTTGCAGTTGCAGTTTCTGTACAGGAAGCAGCAGACGCTGGTAAATTCTAAGAATCCTTTATTTATGGGATTTGTAAGACGTTGAAATGATAGAAAAGTATGTATTTTTTCATAGGTAATACACAACGATAATACACAAAAATATTGGCTCATGGAGTTACTTGAATGTAATTTCTATGAGCCTTTTTGAATGGCGAATAAAAAACAAATTTAAATATTAAGGAGAATTGATATGCGAGATGCTCAAAAAAAATTAATAATTATGGATTGTAATATTATGATTAATAAGTTAGGTGATATACCTTTTGATTTGGGTTATGAACATATTCAGAGAGAAATATGGAATATAGCAAAGAAATATGGGATAACGGGGCCAGAAGTTGTTACGATATTAATGGATAATTTTCCGAAAAAGAGGAATGAATTTGAAAAAGAGTGAAAGCTTTTACCGAGTACTTAATGCGTTTAAGAAGCTTGTACAGTCATTATTTATAAAGATGCCTGTGTTATTTTTGTTTTTAATATATTTTATAAATTTAATTTTTCAAGGATACTTGAATATGGGATGGTCAGTTTCATATATTTTGGGATTAGTTATTCTAATCACTTCAATTGGAATATATATTAGTACAAAAAGTTTTTCGGAAACGACACTTAGTTTTGTACTCGGGCTATTGACAGTTTATTCCATTGATTGGAATAAAGCTAATATTAAGTTATTTATTATTTTGTATTTGGCATATATTATGTTGATATTCTGTATATCATCAATACGCCTTTCTGCTAAACAAGAAAGTATATTAATACAAGCTGCCTGCAAATTAAATATTAATGATTCTGACGAAGTTTATAAACGACTAAAAAAAATTTCAGAGAAATTAACAAAATATAATCAGTTGTCAATAATTGATAAATGCGAAATAATTCGCTATTTGTCTTTTAGACAAATCAGTACAGTTGAATACGAGGAAGCAATCAATTTGATAGAATTATTTGTAGGAGTATGCCAAACTGAATTAATTCCATGTTGTGAAATATATTACGGATTTTATACATATTGTTATAACTTAGATTATAGAGATGTTTCTCAAGAAATAGAAAAAATGTTTGATAAAGTTACGTCTCTAAATATATCTTATGCATCTTTTTTTGAAATTTTTTCTCAAACAAAACGTATATTAGTTGAAAAAATAATGACGTATGATAATTATATTATTGAAATAAAATCACTTGCTATTAGTGGATATAGTGAATCTGACATAATAGATATTTTGCGAAAAAAATATTTGCAATTAGTTAACAATGGTTAAAATGCATATAATAATGTGGTGAGATAAGTTATCAAAAGGAGTTTAAGATGATTGATGAAGCTTTGGATAAATACTTGCAACAAATGTCAGTAGTTAAAATGAGACAATCTGTAATTAGTAATATACTAAAGAAAAGAAATTCAACGGGATATGTATATTCTGATATTGAAATATCTGTACTAGAAATTAGAAAAATAATAGAATTAATCGCCATGGGTAGTTTAGTTTCTAACATTGAGGATTTTTCGAAAATTCACGATAAATATGCAACTTATTGGAATGCAAGGTTGATGTTTAAAGACATAGAAAGAATTAATAAAGATTTTTTCCCAGAACCCATAAGTATTAAAAAATCTAAGAAAGTAGATGAATTTGTAAAGCTTAAGTCTGGATATTTAAATAAAGAAGAGGCAATAAGTTTATATTTAAAATGTGGCGAATTTTTGCATGAAGATAATCCATATAGAAAACCACATGATATTGAGTATTATAGGAATAATTTACCAATTTGGAATAGCAAAATAATTAACCTATTAAACAGACATTTAATTCATCTTTGTAATGGCAATTTCTATTTTGTTGTTATGCAGTCATTAGAAAATGGAAAACCTTCGGGAAATATATTTGAGCCTTTTTCGAAGTAGATATTAAAATTTAAAGCGCCACTTATATAAGATGATTTGAGGTTTACTAATAAATAACAATAAGACCTAGGGATAAAATACTAGGCCTTTACATAAGCTATTTTCTATATTTCACTTTTCAATTCATCAACATTCCTATGTGTATAGACCTTTTCGGTAATATCTCTTATCTCATGACTGACAATCAGCTTGATGACATTATCATCAATACCGACTTCCTTTGCTTTGGTAATAAAAGTATGCCGTGTTTCATGAGGGGAATGCTTCATGTGAAAGAAGCCCATGATTTTTTTGAATCTACCCAGGTATTGATCATAAGACATGCTTTCTGAACGTTCATTCAAAAATAGATATTGGTTATCTATGTTGTAGTGATCAATAATAATATATTTGATTAATGGATGAATTGGAACCATTCGGTTTGTGCCTGCAGTTGTTTTCATTCCACCGACCATAGTATCATTATCTAAATCAATATTTGAATTTTCAAGTAATAAAAGTTCTTTTGCTCGGAGGCCAGTATATAAAGCAACAAGTACCAGATCACAAAAAGGAAATTCTTTATGTTCCCATAAGGTTTGGACTTCTTCATCCGAAAAAGGAAATTTCTTTTGCTCCTTGTTTTCTCCTGAGCTCTGTGAAAAAAGAGCACTATAATCTTTATTGATGATTTCATGAATCATACAAAACCTATACATAAGATTGTATAAGGACTTCATTCTTGCTTTTGTAGCGTCACCAACATGCGCCTTTTGAATTGTAGTCTACATATGAATTATACGAATATCATATAGCGGTTCACTATGCTTATAAGCTGCTATATAGGTTCTTGCTGAGGATGGATTTTTTAAACCCTTAAAATATTCGAAAGACCATTTCTCATATACATCCGAAAAAGTCATTTTTTGCGCCTTTATATCATATGGACTTTCATTGTAAATAGCAAGAGCAGCAAGCGCATAATTGGCTCTTACTGTTTATATACTATATAATTAAACAAAGAAACAATTGTAGATTAACGTGAATTAAAATTACTTCAGAAATGGGGACAGAATGCTGAAATATTTATTCAAAAATATAAGAACTGATGAACAACCAAAATGTACAGGAAAGCAAATTGCTACACAAATATGCATTTTCTTTAGCATTGGTATTCTATTAGGAATAATAGCAAAGTATAGTGATAATGTTCCATCAAATGGCTCAATGGGAGTGTTATTTCATTCTATAAGTATTATAACTACACGTTTAGGCGTATGGGTATTTTGGGCAACAATTATTTCTGCGTGGAGTAAAAATCCGAAGATTGCATCCATAAGAGTATTTACACTTTTTATAGGGATGTTATTGGCTTATTATATATATTCCACAGTATTGTTTGGATTTTTTCCAACTTATTATTTTTTGCGTTGGGGAGGGATTGCAGTTTTTTCGCCTCTATTGGCTTATATGATGTGGTTTAGTAGAGGAAAGGGCTGGATTGCAGTTTTTATTGCCTCATTGCCTATTGGATTACTACTTGAACAAGGTTATGATTTATTTTATGTGTTTTCGGTTGGATTATTGTTTGATATTATTGGTGCCATTTTATTACTTATTTTATTGCCAAATTCAAAAGTGCAGTGCGCAAAAATTACTATAATGGCTATATTGATTGCTTTGATCATTAGAAATTCAAATATTCTATCATATATAATCGGTGGTTTATAAAGATTATGCGTTTTAATATTATAACGCTATATTCGTAAATCATGAAATAAAGGAACTCCTGAAAGGGAGCTCCTTTATTATATACTGGATATTTCTACGTTAAGCAGATCTTCTTATTGTATCTTTAATTCAAAACAAAGATAATTCTTTTCTTCTATAGATTCATTATAAACAGTAATAGTTCCATCATAAGAATCAGCCATTTTTTTTAATTGGAATAATCCAATCCCATGGCTTTTTAAATCACTTATTTTTGTAGTATAGCCTTTTTGGAAAATAGAAGAAATAAATACAGGTGTTATTTCCGGACCAATATTTTTGATTTCAAATACAAGAAAGTTATTTTCTGATTTTAGGATGGAATAAACATTTTCAGTTTCATTCGAGGCCTCTAGTGCATTATCTACAAGTATTCCAATCATTGTAATCATTTCATATTCAGGAGTTTTTAATTGAAATTCAAAGTTTTGAATTTGTACCCGTAAACTTTTTTTAATACTTTGCGCGTATAATATTTTGCTGTAAAGAAATCCTGCTACTAATTTTAAATTGATTTTTAATAATGCCATGGGTTCATTTTGAACTACTAAATAGTTTGTGTAATGCAAGAGTTCTTTTGATAATTCATCATAAGAATTGCATGTTGCAGGAAGCATACGAATAGCCTGGATATTATTATTGTGAGCATGCTGTGTCTGCCGAACATGGTCTATTAGCTGCTCTACAATGGGTAAATATTCCTGATATGCATCCAGCTGTTTTTTCTGCTTTAGCATTTTGAAATTTGTTAATATTAAATCGCCATTAACAAATAGAACTAATAATAAAATAATAAAGATCAAAATAAAATAGTGAAAAAAACGATCTGAAGATATTTTTGAATAATACACAAAACCAAAGGTTAATACAAAACTATTTGCAATAATCGCTTTAGGAAGCATATCAGCATGATTTAAAAATTTTATAAAGAAGGAAAGATCTAAAAATTTATAAACGAAAAACATAATAAAAACCGAAAATAAATCTCCTGCAATTTGAACCCAGTAAGATTCTAAGTGCAAAGATAAAAAATGAACCAGAGGAATTGTGATCAACTGAATAAAAATCAGAACAATATATTCAGAGATAAAAACTAAAAAAGTATTAAAAAAACTTTCTTTAAAAATGTAAAAAATACCAAAAAAGCAAAAAGCCACAATAATCAAAAAAGATAAAACATTTTTTGATTCCAGCAATACTAAAATATTTATAAATGGTAATAGAAATATAAAAGAAGTAAAAAGTTTTAACTTTTGTATTGCTTTTATTTCGAATGCAGAACACGATATAAAATAAAAGCATAGAATTTCAAGAAAAATAAGTATTAATTCTTGAAAGTATGTAGATAAAGTCATAGATTCTGATACCTTTCTTCAAAACTTTGCTTATAAGCTCTTCCAACAGGAATGGAATGTTTTTCAATCATTACATACCGATTTGTTTTATCATATTGTGTTGCAAAGTTCATATTTATAATAAATTTTTTGTGGCAGCGGAAAAAATAAGAATCAAGTTTTTCCTTAAAGGAATCAAGCGAACGATCAGATGTGGTATATTCGCTTGAAGCTGTGTGAATGTGAACCAGATGTCCATTAGATTCACAATATAAAATAGTATTTTCCTTTATACGTATATGAATACCATGAATGTCGCAAAAAGAAAAATTGTTTTCTAATATATTTGGTGATTTTGTAACTAGCTTTAAGCTTTTATACAAACTTTCTTCAGAGTATGGTTTTAAAATATAGTCAAAACAATGAGTCTCATGCAAAGCAATTTGAATTTTTTCGGGTATAGAGGTTATGAAAATAATAGGTGTAAACATATATTTTTCCAAAGAGCGTATGTATTTAGCAAGTTCGATTCCATTTCGGGTTTCATCTGATATATCTAATTCAACATCAAGTAAAAATAATTGAATAGAATTGTCCATAAAAATTTGATATGAATCTACGTAACTGCTGGTCGCAAGTATTTTATATTCAGGATTGAACTTGTGTATTAAAATCTGCAAAGTTTTCAATTGAATTTCATTATCTTCTACAATAAGTACTGTCATTTTATTCTCCATAAATTTAAATTATATTTTATATTATACTCTATATATTAATAAAATAATATTTTATCGTCAAATATTTCTTTGAAATGTTTGATAAACAGTAACCGTCAAATAACACCGTGGATTTAAATACCTCCTGTTTTATGAGAAAATGACTCAAATTACTATATACAGTATTTTGAGATGACTCGAAATACTTCAAGGAGGTTTTTAAGTGACAACGCAAG